>JADMIO010796469.1_pt1 | contig 104047 bp, 95 predicted proteins | sample 8958161 | NCBI WGS metagenome assembly JADMIO01 (sample SAMN16585339, study PRJNA669376) | soil metagenome | isolation source: Crop rotation soil | place: USA: Cullars Rotation, Alabama | collected 2011
CTTTCCCGTAAACTTCACATCCCGACCACATACAGGCAAAGTAATGGCATTACCGCGAGCCATTACTCCTACGCGCGCAATTAACGAATCCACCATCGGGGCAGCTGGTGTCGATAACGAAGTATCTTCAACCGGTTGAGTATTGAGCGTATGTTTTGGAATAACAGGCGCACGCTTCATTATCTAATCTCCCAGCGTGGTTTAATCAGACGATCGAAAATTTCATTGCAGACAGGTTCCCAAATAGAAAGAGCATTTCTCCAGGCACCAGTTGAAGAGCGTTGATCAATGGCCTGTTCAAAAACAGTTCTCATCCGGATCTGACCTTTACCAACTTCATCCGTTTCACGTACAACATTTTTTAGAACCATGCTTCCCCAGGCATCCCGAATTTGCTCCTCCATCCACGGGGACTGAGAGCCATTACTATTGCTGTATTTGGTAAGCAAAATACGTACATCAGGCTCGAACCCTTTAAGATCAACGTTCTTGAGCAGATCACGAAGCATATCGAAAAACTGCAGTGCGGAGGTGTAGTCAAACAACTCAGCAGGCGTGGGAACAATCAGCACATCAGCAGCACATACGACATTAATCGTGCCGATACCCAGGTTAGGCGCGCTGTCAATAACTATGACATCATAGTCATGAGCAACAGTTTCAATGGCCAGTCGGAGCATCAGGTGTGGATCGGTGGGCAGTTTACCTTCATCAAATTTGCCCATTAACTCAGTTTCAATACGGTGCAGAGCCAGACAGGAAGGAATAATGTCAAGCCCCGGCCAGCAAGTGGGCTTTATTGCATAAGTGACATCGTCCTTTTCCCCAAGATAGAAAGGCAGGAGAGTGTCTTCTGCATGAATATGAAGATCTGGTACCCATCCGTGATACATTGAGGCTGTTCCCTGGGGGTCGTTACCTTCCACGAGCAAAACACGTAGCCCCTTCAGAGCCAGATCCTGAGCAAGATGAACAGAAACTGAGGTTTTGTAAACGCCTCCTTTATGGGCAGCAACCCCGATCACCGGTGGAAATACGTCTTCAGCACGTCGCAATCGCGTACCAAACACATCACGCATATGATTAATTTGTTCAATTGTATAACCAACACGTTGCTCAACCCGTCCTCGAATTTCCATATCCGGGTGCGGTAGTCGCCCTGCTTTCTCGGCATCTCTGATAGCCTGAGAAGAAACCCCAACTAAATCCGCTGCTTCACCTATTCTCCAGCGCCGGGTTATTTTCCTCGCTTCCGGGCTGTCATCATTAAACTGTGCAATGGCGATAGCCTTCGTCATTTCATGACCAGCGTTTATGCACTGGTTAAGTGTTTCCATGAGTTTCATTCTGAACATCCTTTAATCATTGCTTTGCGTTTTTTTATTAAATCTTGCAATTTACTGCAAAGCAACAACAAAATCGCAAAGTCATCAAAAAACCGCAAAGTTGTTTAAAATAAGAGCAACACTACAAAAGGAGATAAGAAGAGCACATACCTCAGTCACTTATTATCACTAGCGCTCGCCGCAGCCGTGTAACCGAGCATAGCGAGCGAACTGGCGAGGAAGCAAAGAAGAACTGTTCTGTCAGATAGCTCTTACGCTCAGCGCAAGAAGAAATATCCACCGTGGGAAAAACTCCAGGTAGAGGTACACACGCGGATAGCCAATTCAGAGTAATAAACTGTGATAATCAACCCTCATCAATGATGACGAACTAACCCCCGATATCAAGTCACATGACGAAGGGAAAGAGAAGGAAATCAACTGTGACAAACTGCCCTCAAATTTGGCTTCCTTAAAAATTACAGTTCAAAAAGTATGAGAAAATCCATGCAGGCTGAAGGAAACAGCAAAACTGTGACAAATTACCCTCAGTAGGTCAGAACAAATGTGACGAACCACCCTCAAATCTGTGACAGATAACCCTCAGACTATCCTGTCGTCATGGAAGTGATATCGCGGAAGGAAAATACGATATGAGTCGTCTGGCGGCCTTTCTTTTTCTCAATGTATGAGAGGCGCATTGGAGTTCTGCTGTTGATCTCATTAACACAGACCTGCAGGAAGCGGCGGCGGAAGTCAGGCATACGCTGGTAACTTTGAGGCAGCTGGTAACGCTCTATGATCCAGTCGATTTTCAGAGAGACGATGCCTGAGCCATCCGGCTTACGATACTGACACAGGGATTCGTATAAACGCATGGCATACGGATTGGTGATTTCTTTTGTTTCACTAAGCCGAAACTGCGTAAACCGGTTCTGTAACCCGATAAAGAAGGGAATGAGATATGGGTTGATATGTACACTGTAAAGCCCTCTGGATGGACTGTGCGCACGTTTGATAAACCAAGGAAAAGATTCATAGCCTTTTTCATCGCCGGCATCCTCTTCAGGGCGATAAAAAACCACTTCCTTCCCCGCGAAACTCTTCAATGCCTGCCGTATATCCTTACTGGCTTCCGCAGAGGTCAATCCGAATATTTCAGCATATTTAGCAACATGGATCTCGCAGATACCGTCATGTTCCTGTAGGGTGCCATCAGATTTTCTGATCTGGTCAACGAACAGATACAGCATACGTTTTTGATCCCGGGAGAGACTATATGCCGCCTCAGTGAGGTCGTTTGACTGGACGATTCGCGGGCTATTTTTACGTTTCTTGTGATTGATAACCGCTGTTTCCGCCATGACAGATCCATGTGAAGTGTGACAAGTTTTTAGATTGTCACACTAAATAAAAAAGAGTCAATAAGCAGGGATAACTTTGTGAAAAAACAGCTTCTTCTGAGGGCAATTTGTCACAGGGTTAAGGGCAATTTGTCACAGACAGGACTGTCATTTGAGGGTGATTTGTCACACTGAAAGGGCAATTTGTCACAACACCTTCTCTAGAACCAGCATGGATAAAGGCCTACAAGGCGCTCTAAAAAAGAAGATCTAAAAACTATAAAAAAAATAATTATAAAAATATCCCCGTGGATAAGTGGATAACCCCAAGGGAAGTTTTTTCAGGCATCGTGTGTAAGCAGAATATATAAGTGCTGTTCCCTGGTGCTTCCTCGCTCACTCGACCGGGAGGGTTCGAGAAGGGGGGGCACCCCCCTTCGGCGTGCGCGGTCACGCGCACAGGGCGCAGCCCTGGTTAAAAACAAGGTTTATAAATATTGGTTTAAAAGCAGGTTAAAAGACAGGTTAGCGGTGGCCGAAAAACGGGCGGAAACCCTTGCAAATGCTGGATTTTCTGCCTGTGGACAGCCCCTCAAATGTCAATAGGTGCGCCCCTCATCTGTCAGCACTCTGCCCCTCAAGTGTCAAGGATCGCGCCCCTCATCTGTCAGTAGTCGCGCCCCTCAAGTGTCAATACCGCAGGGCACTTATCCCCAGGCTTGTCCACATCATCTGTGGGAAACTCGCGTAAAATCAGGCGTTTTCGCCGATTTGCGAGGCTGGCCAGCTCCACGTCGCCGGCCGAAATCGAGCCTGCCCCTCATCTGTCAACGCCGCGCCGGGTGAGTCGGCCCCTCAAGTGTCAACGTCCGCCCCTCATCTGTCAGTGAGGGCCAAGTTTTCCGCGAGGTATCCACAACGCCGGCGGCCGGCCGCGGTGTCTCGCACACGGCTTCGACGGCGTTTCTGGCGCGTTTGCAGGGCCATAGACGGCCGCCAGCCCAGCGGCGAGGGCAACCAGCCGAGGGCTTCGCCCTGTCGCTCGACTGCGGCGAGCACTACTGGCTGTAAAAGGACAGACCACATCATGGTTCTGTGTTCATTAGGTTGTTCTGTCCATTGCTGACATAATCCGCTCCACTTCAACGTAACACCGCACGAAGATTTCTATTGTTCCTGAAGGCATATTCAAATCGTTTTCGTTACCGCTTGCAGGCATCATGACAGAACACTACTTCCTATAAACGCTACACAGGCTCCTGAGATTAATAATGCGGATCTCTACGATAATGGGAGATTTTCCCGACTGTTTCGTTCGCTTCTCAGTGGATAACAGCCAGCTTCTCTGTTTAACAGACAAAAACAGCATATCCACTCAGTTCCACATTTCCATATAAAGGCCAAGGCATTTATTCTCAGGATAATTGTTTCAGCATCGCAACCGCATCAGACTCCGGCATCGCAAACTGCACCCGGTGCCGGGCAGCCACATCCAGCGCAAAAACCTTCGTGTAGACTTCCGTTGAACTGATGGACTTATGTCCCATCAGGCTTTGCAGAACTTTCAGCGGTATACCGGCATACAGCATGTGCATCGCATAGGAATGGCGGAACGTATGTGGTGTGACCGGAACAGAGAACGTCACACCGTCAGCAGCAGCGGCGGCAACCGCCTCCCCAATCCAGGTCCTGACCGTTCTGTCCGTCACTTCCCAGATCCGCGCTTTCTCTGTCCTTCCTGTGCGACGGTTACGCCGCTCCATGAGCTTATCGGGTCCACTCGCGAACGCAGAAAGGCCCACCCGAAGGTGAGCCAGTGTGATTACATTTGCGGCCTAACTGTGGCCAGTCCAGTTACGCTGGAGTCACTAGTATTTAGGTGACACTATAGAAGCGGCCGCGACAACTTGTCCACGTGGAATTCTAAGCTTAGGATCCCAATGTGCTGGAAAGAAGAAGGTCCGTGCGGTCGGCGACGACCCGTTCGGCGATGCCGATACCGACGACATAACGCGCAAGCAGCTCGAAGGGATACTCACCGGCGGCGACATCGAAGCCGCGGGGATCGTGCAGAGCGCGATCGAGGACTACGCGCAGGAATTGTCCGTCGTCGTCCGCCGTTTCCTGAAGCTCAGTGCGTGGAAGCAGACCGATCGACTGATCTTCGGGGGTGGTTTCCGGGACAGCCGCATCGGTGAACTTTCGATCGCAAGGACGGCGGCGCTGCTGAAGGCCGCCGAAATCGCCGTGGACATTATGCCGATCCGGCATGACCCGGATGAGGCGGGCCTGATCGGAGCGGTACATCTGGCTCCGGCCTGGATCTTCAAGGGGCATGGCGCGATACTTGCGGTGGATATCGGCGGGACCAACATCCGCGCCGGTGTGGTCGAGCTGAACCTCAAACGCGCGCCGGACCTCTCCAAGGCTTCGGTGTGGAAATCGGAAGTGTGGCGGCACGCCGACGAGAAGAAGCTCAGCCGCGATGATGCCGTGTTGCGGCTGGCGGGGATGCTAAAGGACCTGATTTCAGCCGCCAAGAAGGCAAAGCTCGGGCTCGCTCCGTTCATCGGCATCGGCTGCCCGGGGATCATCGAGGCCGATGGCTCGATCAACCGCGGCGCGCAGAACCTTCCGGGCAACTGGGCAAGCAGCCGGTTCGATCTGTCGTCGTCCTTGCGCGACGAAATTCCGGAGATCGGAGACCTTGATACGCACATCATCATGCACAACGATGCGGTGGTGCAGGGGTTGAGCGAAATTCCCTTCATGCAGGATGTCGAAAGCTGGGGCATCTTCACGATCGGCACGGGCCTCGGCAACGCCCATTACGTCAATCGCAAGAAAAGCCGATAGCCGCGATGCGCGGAGCAGCGCCGCGAACGGCGACGCGCGCGAGCGGATCGTCACGAATTTCAGCCCGAAGCAAAACGTCGCGATGTTTTGGTCATGGGCCAATGTGTCGACCAAAGGCATCCGCGCTAACGCGTCACTGAGATCTGGCTCAGAAAATTGCTTCCGAAATCTTAGAAAGATATATTCAGCGCAAAGCGGCCGGTTAAATCGCATTGCACCCTTCGATTTATCCGGTAAATCTGCGATTCAGCGAAACAAAAGGGCCCCGATCGCAGGCGGCCGTGGGAGGATTTCGATGAAAGTTTTGATGCACGCCGCCCGATCGGCGGCGGTCAGCGCGGCTGTGATTGCCGGTCTCACTGTTGCTGCCGCGGCGCAAGCTTTCCGTCCCGTCCGGTCACGTTGCTGGTGCCGTTCCCGCCCGGGGGCGTGATCGACACGACCGCTCGTGTCATCGAAGCCGAGCTTGCAAAGGAACTCGGCCAGCCGGTCGTCATCGAGAACAAGGGCGGCAGCGGCGGCAATCTCGGCACCCAGATGGTCGCGCGGGCTCAGCCTGACGGCCACACGATCCTGATGGTGCCGAACGCCGTGGTGGTGATGAACCCCTACACCTTCAAGAATTATCCGATCGATCCGGCAAAGGATCTCGCGGGCGTCGCGATGGTTGGCGAGACCTATATCGGCCTCGTGGTGCAGGCGAATTCCCCGTTCAATTCCGTGCAGGATATCGTCGCCGCCGCCAAGGCGAAGCCGGGCGAACTGACTTACGCGCATATCGGCCCCGGTTCTGCGCACAATATTGCTGGCGCGTTGCTCAACAAGAAGGCCGATATCAACATTCAGCCGGTGCCGTTCCCGGGCGCCGGTCCCGCCCTTCAAAGCCTGCTCGGCGGCCATATCACAATGAGCTACGCGACCATTGCGGGCGTCGCCCCTTATCTCGAGTCCAAGCAGATGAAACTCATCGCCCTGGTCGAGCCTGGCCGCATCAAGAAGATGCCGGAGGTGAAAACGGTCAACGAGGTCGTGCCGGGTGTCGAGGTGACGTCCTGGGTCGGGGTGTTCGCGCCGGCCGGGACGCCGGCGCCAATCATCGACCGGTTGAACGGAGCGATCAACAAGGTGCTCGCATTGCCGGAAGTGGTGGCCAAGCTCGATCGCATCGGCGTGGTGCCGATGACCGGTACGGCGGCGGAATTCGAAAAGCGTGTCCGTCAGGACCTGACATTCTGGAAGGACGCGATCGGTGTTGCCGGAATCGCACCGCAATGATGGCTGCGCCGATGCATATTGTCGTCCGAAGCGAGCCTTGGCGGCGATCGAGCCACCGTGATTGACGCGGTGGATCCCGTTTCCGACGCATTGCGTGACGTGATCGTCACCGAGGAGATCACGGAGGCAACGCCATTCTGGGCGGTGCTGGCGATGGGCCTTGCCGGGCGGCTTGCCGCGGATTTCGGCGCGTGTGTTGTGCGCACCTCTCACGACGCCGATCCGCTCTCGAAAGCGAATGCTGCGAAAGCTCCGCATATCCGCGCATTGCGATCGTTCCTGTGTCACGGAAAGGAAGGCAGTGCGGAGCCCTTGGACGACAGCAACAGCGCGGGCGATCCTCGCCTGCATCTGCGGCTGCGCTATGGCATGGATGTTGCGGACCGAAATACGGTCGAGCAAACGGCGAACCAAAGGCACGTCGTGTTCGTCGAGGAAGCGGTTGGTAACGGCGCGCCGGATCGGTCGGCCAGCGAGTTCACGATCGCGGCGCGCAGCGGGCTCCTCGACATCGTCGGTCGCTCGGACGCGCGTCCGCTGATGCTGATTTCATATTCCGCTGGCCTTTCAGGGTTTCTCGCGGCCGTGGCGTTGTTGCATACAAAGGACATCGACCGCGCCGTTGTGTCGGCCCTCGGCACCGCATTCTGGATCAACTGGAAGTCGCTTGCCGCCGCGGCTCAGGGGCGGCCGATTCCGCGCCGCTCGGCGGAAAGCGGCAAATGGCGCACCGCGCGATGCGCCGATGGATATGTCGCGCTCGTGTATTTCGATCGCGACTGGCCGACCCTCAGCAAGATGACCGGCGATGCGGACATGATCGCGATGTCTGCGCAACGCGCCTGGAGCGATCCGAACAAGCTCCTGGAACTGGAGCGCAGGCTCGAGGCCTGGGTGTTGCGCCGGACGCGGGCCGAGGTCGCGCAGGCGTCGAAATCGTTCGGTCTGGCGTTCGGACCGGTCTGGACTCCGGACGAATTGCTGGCCGATCCGCAATATGATGCGCGCGATTTCTTCCGGCACTCAGAAAGCGCGGACAGCGTGCGTCCGCGCCTGCCTGTGATCGTTGCCGGGCGGGGGCAATCTCGCGAACCGTCACGACGCAAGCACGCACCGGGTGCGATGGGACCGCTCGCTGGTGTGCGTGTGATCGATCTCGGCATTCTAACCGCGGGCGCAAGCACCTCCGCCATTCTCGCGGATCTCGGCGCCGACGTGATCAAGGTGGAATCGCCGACCTATCTCGATCCGTTTCGTGGCACGCCGGGGACGAGCCGCGCCGAAGGCTGGTGGAACAACTCCGATGCGTTCAAGAGCACCAATCGAAACAAGCGCGGCATCTGCCTCGACCTGAAATCGCCTCGGGGCCGGGAGCTGTTCCTGCAACTAGCCGGACAATCCGATGTGGTGATCGAGAATTTCAGACGCGGCGTGATGAACCGGCTCGGGATCGGCTACGAAGCGCTGCGCGCCGCCAATGGCGGCATCATTCTCGCTTCGGTATCCAGCCAGGGCGAGTCTGGACCGGACGCCGGCAACATATCGTTCGGCTCGACGCTGGAAGCGACGTCCGGCTTGGCCGCCCTGACCGCCTATGACGATGGAGCGCCGCTTGTCACCGGCATGGACCTGAATTACCCCGATCAGGTCGGCTCGGTATTTGCCGCCGGCGCAATCGTCGCCGCGTTGCGCACGACCGCGCGTTTCGGTACCGGCGCGCATCTCGATATCTCGCAGCGTGAGATCACGACTTTTCTCCTGACGGATCAGATCGTCGCGGCGGCTTCAGGCGACGAAAGCCATTTTGGAAATGCGTCGCCGGAATATCTGATGCAGGACGCATTCGCCACCCGGGACGGGTGGGTGACCGCAAGCATCGAAGACGAACGACAGCTGGCAAGCATTCTTGCACTCGCGGCCCCGAATATGGCGGGAGCCAACAGCACGGATCTCGCCGTTTGCAAGGCGACGTTGCGTCGTTGGATGGCGGACCGCTCTTCCGAAGACATCTGCACGCTCTTGCGCAAGCGCGGGATCGCAGCGGCACCTGTCGCCGACGGGCAGGAAGCCTGGACCTATGCGCAACGTGTCGACGACGGCGCGATCCGGCCGCTCACGCGGTCCCCCTCGGGCGACATCGTGAAAGGGTTTCCACTCCATTTTCCGCAAGCGCCCATTTCGGTGAAACATGCGGCGCCGAAACTCGGGCAACATACCGATGCCGTCCTGCACGAAATTCTCGGTCTGCAGCGGGAAGAGATCGAAACGCTTTTGCGCAACGATGTGATCGGAACGCGGCCCGCGTCACCGAATGCCTCCCGGCTCGATTGACGGCTGCGCCTCGGTCAGAATGCGGCAAACGGATACACGGATACGGACGAGCGATGAAAGCTATTCGTTGCCACGAATGGGGCGGGCCGGAAGTTCTTGCCGTCGAGGAAATCGAGGCGCGAGCGCCGGCGCAGGGTGAAGTTCGTATCGGGGTCGAGGCGAGCGCAGTCAATTTCACCGACACGCTCATCGTCGCCGGCAAGTATCAGTTCAAACCGAAACTGCCCCACATTCCGGGCCATGAGCTCGCAGGCACAGTGCTCGAAGTGGGTGAGGGTGTAACGCATCTCGCCGTCGGCGATCGCGTCATGGCATCGGCCCGGCAGGGGGGCGGCTTCGCCGAGGAATATGTTGGCGCTGCCGACAAGGTCTCCCGCATCCCGGACAACATGAGCTTCGAGGCGGCGGCTGGCTTTATTATCGGTTATGGCACGGCCTATTTCGCGCTCCGATATCGCGGCGCCTTGCAGCGCGGCGAGACATTGCTGGTCAATGGCGCGGCTGGCGGTGTCGGTCTCGCGGCGATCCAGATCGGCAAGGCGCTCGGCGCGCGGGTGGTTGCTTGCGCTTCGACGCCGGACAAGATCGCGCTCGCGGCATCCTATGGCGCCGATTGCTGCATCAACTATGTGGACGAGAGCGTGCGCGACAAGGCATTGGCGTTTTCGGAAGGCAGGGGCGTCGATGTCGTGTTCGATCCGGTCGGCGGCGATGCCTTTATGCAGGCGATGCGGGTCGTGGGCTGGCATGCGCGCATGCTGATCGTAGGCTTTGCGTCCGGAACCTGGCAGCAAATTCCGGCGAATATCGTGCTGGTGAAAAACATTTCGGTGATGAGTTCGCTGTGGGGTGCCGAGATGGAACGCGACCCGCAATTCGCACGGCAGGTGATTTCCGAAGCGCTCGCTCTCTATCGGGACGGAAAAATCAAGGCACTTCCTGGCAGGACCTATGCGCTGAAGGACGCGGCGGACGCGCTGCGCGACATGTCGAATCGCAACGTGCTCGGAAAGAGCGTCGTGCTGCCGAGAGGCTAGAGCATGATCCCGAAAAGTGGGAACCGGTTTTCGGAAAAGATCATGCTCAAACGATAAGTTGCTTCGCGCGCCGTTTTATCAGCACGCGGCGCTCCGCTTCGAACACCACCTTGTCGTCCTGATTGAAACCGGTATGACGGAAACGCACGATCCCGGCATCGCTGCGGTCACTGTCCTGCCGGTCCAGCACTTCGCTGAAGGCATAGAGCGTGTCGCCGTGCACGACGGGATGCTTGAGCCGCAGCGCGGTGATCGAAAGCTCCCGCATCGCATTTTCAGCCGTATCCTGTGCGGCGAGGCCGATCACGATGGACGCCGTCACGCCGCCGAAAACGATGCGGGTGCCGAACGGCGTCTCCTTCATCACGTGCTCGTTGAAATGGCCGTCCGCCGTGTTCATCACGAGATTGGTGATAAAAACATTCTCGAGATTCTCCACCGTCTTGCCGCGGCTATGCCGAATGACGAGCCCCGGCGTGAAGTCCTCGAAGTAGTTGTGCGATCCGGTCAGGGCTGCATCGTTCATGGGAGCGCCTATGCCAGCAGCCGGTCGGATATGATGCGGAGCTGTATCTCGGAGGTCCCCTCGAAGATTTTGGTCAGGCGGGCGTCGCGCCAGAACCGCTCGACCGGATGTAATTGCGTGTAGCCGGCACCCCCCAGCACCTGCAGCGCGTCGGAGGTGACGCGCTCGGCCATCTCGCTCGCGAGATACTTCACCATGGAGGCTTCCTTGTCGCTGCGGCGCCCAGTGTCGACGCAGTCGCAGACGTAATACATGAGCTGACGAGCCGCCTCGATCTCGGTCGCCATGGTTGCGAGCTTGAAACGGATGCCCTGGAACTCGGAAACCGGCTTGCCGAACTGCACGCGCTGCTTGGCATAGGCGATGGCGGCATCGAGAGCGCCGGAGGCGCAGCCGATCGCGCGGGCCGCCGTATGGGCGCGCGCCTTTTCCAGCTCGCTCGTGATGAGATAGAAGCCCTTGCCTTCCTCGCCCATCAGTGAGTTCGCCGGAATGCGGAAGTCGTCGAAGGCAAGTTCGAAGGTCTTCATCCCGAAATAGCCGATCTTCGGGATGGAGTGACCTTGCATTCCTTTCGGAAAACTGCCGCGCGGCTTCTCGAACATGAAGCAGGAGATGCCCTCGTGGCGGCGTTTCGGGTTGGTCGGCTCGGAAGTGCGCGCCATCAGCACCATGAAATCGGCGCCGTCGGCGAAGGTGCACCAGTATTTGTTGCCGTTGACGACCCAGCTGTCGCCGTCGCGCCGCGCGCGGCAGGCGATTCCCGATACGTCGGATCCGACATCCGGTTCGGAGATCGAGACGCAGCCGATGAAATCGCCGCGTGCCATGCGCGGCAGGTAGTCGCGCCGCTGTTCTTCCGTCATTACCGGCATGCCGATCAGGCCGTTGGCGCGCGCCATGATGCTGGCGACGCTCATCCACGCCTTCGAGAGCTCTTCGGCGACGATGCAGTACTCGAAACATCCCAGTCCGAGCCCGCCATATTCTTCGGGGATTAAAATGCCGAAATAGCCCATCTCGGCCATCTTTTCCCGCAAGCTCATGGGGATGTCGCCCTTCTCGGGATCCAGTCTGTTGGCGACCGGCATCACTTCGCGCATGGCGAATTCGCGCGCGCTCTCCATGATGAGGCGGCGCTCTTCCGTCAGGTAAGTCATCTAAATCGCTCTTTCCGCACGAGATTCGTCCGCTTGAACTCGACCGCCAGCTCTTTGCGCCGATTGAAGCCGCGCGTGTGCCAGGTCACGATGCCGTGGCGGTCGTCGCTTTTGGAGGGGCGGCAATCCAGCACTTCGCTCGACGCAGTCAGCGTATCGCCGGGATAGACAGGCTCGTGAAACATCAGTTCCTCGATCCCGAGGAACATTCCTCCGGCCTCGCTCAAGTCCTGTACGCTCAGTCCGAACACCGTATTGAACACCAGCATCGGACAGACCAGGACATCGGGATGGCCCTCCGCGCGCGCGAATTCCGCGTTGAAGTAGCGCGGGTTGTAATGCAGCGTCAGCGTGGTGAAGATCGTGTTGTCGGCGTGCGTGATCGTGCGCCCCCAGTGATGCACGAACACGCGACCGACCTGAAAATCCTCGAACGAGGTTCCCTTGCGCCACAGTACCGCGCGCTCTCGCAGCGAGGCCGGATCGGAGGGTGCCGCCGTCATGCGCCGCCTGCCTGACGCAGCAGCTGCGTCTTCATGGTGAACCGGTCGGCCGGATAGAGGCTGATCGCGATCTGATACAGGTCGTCGGCCGGATCGAAATAGCGGCGCAGCACGAACAGCCCCGGACCGCCGGCCTCGGTATCGAGCTCGGCGGCATGCTTCTCGTCGATTGCGACCGCGCTGATCTCCTGTTCGAGCCGCGTCAGCGTCACGCCGAAATGCCGCTCCAGCAGGGTGAAGACGCCCGCGGTCTGGTCGGTGACGTGCTTGCGCACATCGGCATATTTCCGCGCGACGAAAATCTCGGTCCAGCACAGCTTGATGTTGCGCTCGATATGCCAGCGCAGTCCCGCCATCCGCAGCCAGCTTTCGCCCGAGGCGGTGCCAAGCAGGCCCGCAAGCCCTTCGCGCACCACGATCAGCCCTTCGGATTTGCGTTCGAGCCTCGTGTCCTGGGCTGCGTCGAAAAGCCGGCCGAGCGTATCGATTTCCTGCACGAACAAGGTGGGGTCGTTGCGCCCGCACACGATCGTGCCGGCGCCGCGGCGGCGCTTCAGCAATCCGCGCGACTGCAATTCACGGATCGCCTCGCGAACGGTCTGGCGGCTTACCCCGAACCGGTCGCAGAGCTCGTTCTCGGGCGGGAAACGGTCCCCCGCCGCGTAGCGCCCGGACATGATCTCGTCGGTCAGGGTGCGCCGGATCTGTTGATAAAGCGTGGTGGATGGCATCCCTGCCGCGCCCTGGGACGGACGCCTCCGTAAATGTCCGAACATTTGTTCGCATGCGCCGTAATCGCTGGCAATAGCTTAATTAGAAGGCCTTCCGTCCGCCTCCCGTCCCAGATAATGCCCGACGGCAGCAGCACCCGTCAGAATGTCCGTACAATACGCTTGACCGGCTCGGCTATTGATGGTCGGAGTATCCGCGCGAAAGCCGCGACCCCAAGGCATCCGGCCGAGGAAAGATGACCGAACGCAGAAACGGCACCCTCGAGGGGATCCGGATCATCGACCTGACCCAGATGCTGGCCGGTCCCTATTGCACGCAGATGCTGGCCGACCAGGGCGCCGAGGTCATCAAGATCGAGCCGCCGGTTGGCGACTCTTCGCGCAGCGTCGGCCCGTATCGTCCGGACGACAGTCAGCGGCTGTTCGGCGGATATTTCGCGACCGTCAATCGCAACAAGAAGAGCGTCGTCATCGATCTCAAGAGCGAGGATGGCCGCGCGCTGCTGCGGCGGCTGGTTCGCACCGCCGACGTGGTGGTCGAGAACTACCGCGCCCGCGTCATGGATCGCCTTGGCCTCTCTTACGAGTCTCTGAGCGAGGACAATCCGGCGCTTGTTTATGCGGCGATCCGCGGATTCGGTGACCCGCGCACCGGCGAGAGCCCCTATGTCGACTGGCCTGCCTTCGATGTGGTTGCGCAGGCGATGGGCGGGCTCATGGGGATCACGGGTCCGGATTCGAAAACGCCGATCAAGGTCGGTCCCGGTGTCGGAGACATCGTCCCCGGCGCCTTCGCCGCGATGGGCATTCTTGCGGCTCTGTTGCGTGCCAAGATGACCGGAAAGGGTCAGTTCGTGGACGTGTCCATGGTCGATGTCACCTTGGCGGTCTGCGAGCGCATCGTGCATCAATACAGTTTTGCGGGCACCGTTCCGCACCCGGAGGGCAACCAGCATCCGATCCTGACACCATTCGGCGTCGTCAGGGCCAGGGATGGTTTCGTCAGCATTGCCGCGCCGACGGATGAATGGTGGCGAAAATTGTGCGCCTTGATCGGCCGGGAGGATCTCCTGGCCGATGCGACGCTCGCGACGAATGAGCAGCGCACCGGCAAGCGCGATCAGGTCTATGGCGCGATTGAGGCGTTCACGAGCGCCCATACCAAACATGAGCTTCTGAAGCTTCTGGGTGGCAAGGTCCCGTTCGCGCCGGTCTACGACATTTCCGAGATCGCGAAGGATCCGCATTTTGCGGCACGCGAGATGATCGTCGATACCGGCCACCCCGGCACCGCGAAGCCGGTGCAGCTCGCCGGCATTCCCGTCAAGTTCAGCGAAACCCCGGGCCGGATATGGTCGAGCCCGCCGCTGATCGGCGAGCACACCGATGAGGTGCTCGGCACTGCCGGATTTGCGGCCGATGAAATCGCCGACCTGCGCCGGCGCAGGATCGTTCAATAGGGAATAAGACGATGCAGAACAAACGCCCCCGCCGTGCGCGCCGTGTGCAACTCTCGGTGCCGGGCTCCAGCGAGAAGATGATGGCCAAGGCGGCCGCGAGCCGCGCCGACCATGTGTTCCTCGATCTCGAGGACGCGGTCGCGCCGAGCGCCAAGGAGAGTGCGCGCAAGCAGATCGTCGCGGCCCTGAACGGACTGGACTGGAGCGGCAAGACGCGCTGCGTGCGCATCAACGATCTCACAACGAAATACGCCTATCGCGACATCATCGAGGTGGTAGAGGGCGCCGGCGCCAATCTCGACACCATCATGATGACCAAGGTCACATCGGCTTCGGACATCTTTTTCGTCGCCACCTTGCTGAGCCAGATCGAGCGCACCGTCGGGCTCGACCGCGAGATCGGCATCGAGGTGCTGATCGAGGAAGTCGAAGGCGTGCAGAATGTCGAGGCGATCGCGCAGGCCAGCCCGCGGGTGGAGTCGCTGATCCTCGGCATGGGCGATCTCTCCGCCGCGATGGGGATCGATCTCGGCTTCGTCGGCAGCGCGGCCAACCCCTATCCCGGCGACATCTGGCATTATGCGCGGGCGCGGCTCTGCATGGCGGCGCGGGCCGCCAAGATCGATGCGATCGACGGACCGTTCCCGAATTTCCGCGACGTCGACGCCTATCGCCGGGAGGCGATCGCGGCGCTGGCCCTTGGCTTCGTCGGCAAATGGGCCATTCATCCGGCACAGATCGAACCCGCCCTCGAAGTGTTTTCTCCGAAACCCGAAGACGTGGCGCAGGCGCGCAAGCTTCGCGATGCTTTTCTGGAGGCCGAAGCCAAGGGGCTGGGCGCCGCGCAAATCGACGGCCAGATGGTCGACATCGCTTCGCTGCGCATCCTGAAGAATACGCTGGATCGCGCCGAACTGTTCGGAATGTAGAAGCGGGAGTTCGGCAGCGATGCGGCCGGACAATTTGGAAAAAAATCAGGGGGGCTCGATGAGGCTGCTGATCGTATTGGCGCTGTTGCTGGTGTTCGGGAACTCCGCCCGTTCCGATGATGCCTATCCCAACCGTCCGGTCACCATAATCGTGCCTTCGGCTCCCGGTGGGCAACTCGACGTGCTCGCCCGGATTCTCGCGACCGCCATGCGTCCCGCGCTCGGTCAGCCTGTCATCATCGAGAATGTCAGCGGACCATCCGGCGTGGTGAAGAGCGTGCGTGCCGCGCCCGACGGCTATACCCTAGCCTTCGGCAATAACGGGTCGCTGGTATTCACGGCGATCATGCTTTCGTCGTTGAAGCTCGATCCGCTGCAGGATTATTCGCCCATCAGTCTGGTCGGCAGCATGCCGATGATCCTGGTGGTCAACAAGTCGAGCGGCCCCAACAACCTGGCCGAACTTCTGGATACGATGCGCAGGAACGAGGACAAGGTTACGTTCGGAGCGGCGGCCCCCGGTTCGACCAGCCACACCGCCTCGACGCTGCTGATCGAAAGGACCAAACTGAAAGCTAGTGTCGTGCCTTATCGCGGAACGGGCATTGCCCTGCAGGACCTGATGGCAGGCACGATCCAGGTCGTGAATCGATGCATCCTCGACCGTGATGCCGTTGCAGCAAGGCGGATCGGTCAAGGCGCTGGCCGTGAGCGGCGACCGTCGCTCGCCGAACATGCCCGACGTGCCTACCTTTGCGGAAGCGGGTTTGCCTGCGTTCGACATGGTGGTCTGGACCGGGGTCGCAGGGCCTGCCGGGATGCCGGCAAAGGTCGTGGAAAAGATCAGTGCTGCGATTTCCGCTGCCCTGACCGATCCCGTCGTGCGACAAAGGTTTGGAGAGATGTCGGTGGAGACCGCGCCGGAGACGATGACCGGGCCCGCCGCCATGGCGAAATTCCTTGCGAAGGAAAACGAGGTCTGGCGGCCGATCTTCGAGGCGACCGGTCTCGTTCAGAAATAACGGAAAAGGCAAAGTCATGTCGCAGCCTGCGAAGCAGACCTATGAGGCGCCAGCACCCAGCGCGGTGACGCGCGCGGTGGTCGAGGAACTCGTCGCACGCCGGATCGAGCAATATCCGGCCGATATCGTCGAGCTTTCAAAGCAATGCATTACCGACCTTTTCGCGGTGACGCTCGCCGGAACGCGGGAGACCGGATCCCAGGCTGTCGCCGGCGAATTGCTGGATGGGCGCGACGGCAACGGTCCGGCGACCCTGATCGGCCGTTCCGAACGCGCGTCGGTGCTGGACGCAGCCTTGATCAACGGCATGGCGGCGCATGCGCTCGACTACGACGATGTGAGCCTGCCGATGTCGGCGCATCCGAGCGTCGTGATCCTGCCGGCCTTGCTCGCGCTCGCCGAGAAGCGGAAGTCGTCGGGGCGGCAGGTTCTGGAATCCTTCGTCGCCGGATACGAAGCGGGTGCGCGGATCGGCATGTATATGGCGCCGACGCATTACGACCACGGCTTTCACGGCACCGGCACGATCGGGACTTTTGCGGCGGCTGCGGCCTGCGCACATCTCTTGCGGCTCGACGCCGAGCGGACCGAGCGCGCGATCGGCATCGCCGCGGCGCAGGCGGCAGGCATCCGTTCAATGTTCGGCACCGATTGCAAGCCGCTGCACGCGGGGAAGGGTGCCTTCAACGGTCTGTTCGCGGCACTGCTCGCTTCGCGCGACTTCACCAGTGCCGCAGGCTCGGTGGAATGCGTGAACGGATTTGCCGCGACCCATGCCGGAGCGCGCGACGGCGAAGGCGCCTTCGCGGAGCCGGCCGGCGGATTTTTTCTGCGGCAGAATCTCTTCAAGTATCACGCCGCCTGCTACATGACGCATGCCGCGGCGAATGCGATCAAAGAGGCGATGAAGGCGAACGCGCTGCAGCCGGATGCAGTGGACCGTATCGTCGTCACCGCCGATCAATCGCTGAACGGCGTCTGCAACATTGCCAATCCGGATACCGGACTCGGCATGAAATTCAGTTTGCGGACGGTTGCAGCACTCTCGATGCTCGGACGCGACACCAGCAGGCTTTCGAGTTTTACCGATAACGCCGCTTCCGAAACTTCGATGACGCAGGCGCGCGAGAAGATCGAAGTGCAGCTTGCCGATATCCGCCCGATCACGCGCACGAAGGTGCGCCTTCAGGTGAAGGGCGGCCGCGCGATCGAGGCGGAGCACGATTCCGGCAAGCCCGAAAGCGATCTCGCGCTTCAGAGGGATCGGCTGCAGCACAAGTTCAGCGCGCTCGCGGGAGAGGTGCTGGGCGCGGCGCGCGCAGACCGGTTGCTCGAGGCGATCGGCACGATGGAAACGCAACCCGATATCTCGACGGCGATGAGGCTTTCGGCGAAGCCGTAGCGGTTGGCGGACGAAGCGGCCCGCGTAGCACTATCGGCGGGTGGCCTTTTCCAGGAAGTCGACCAGCGCCTTGCGATCTTCCGCCGACGTGATCTGCTGCTCGGGCATCTTGGTGCCGGGTGTGTATTTCATCGGGCCTTTTTCGAACAGCTCCGCGACCGTGTCTTTCGTCCAGACGATGTTCATGCGCCGCAATGCGGGCGAAAAATCGTAGCCTGCAAGCGTTGCGATGCGCCGCCCGAAGATTCCGTGCAAGGTGGGACCGGCTCGGTTGCCTTCGTCGGGTGTGAGCGTGTGGCAGGCAACACAGGCCTTGAAGATCTCGGCGCCGCGGTCGCCCGCATAGGCGGCCAGCGGATTGTCGGGTCCGTTGACGGCAATCGCGCCGATCGGATCGCCGGTGACGGCATCCCAGCGGCGCACCAGGCCGTCGGCGCCGCCGGTCAGGAGCGTCCTGTTGTCGGGAAAGAATGCGACCGACCAGACCGGCAGGCCGGGGCCGACCAGCGTGCGCAAGGTCTTGCGCTCCTTGCGGTCGATCACGGCGACCGACCCGCGGATGCCCGCGGCCGCCAGCAGCGATCCGTCCGGCGATGCCGCGATCGAGACGATCGGGCCGTTGGTGACATCGATTTCTACGCGGAGACTGCCGTCGAGCCCAGCGAGAAACACCCGGCCATCCGCCCCGCCGGCAACGATCTCGCTGTCGGCCGTCACCGCGACGGTGTTGAGCGGCGTCGGCAGCGTGGCGGTCTGCGGATCGCCCCCCGCCATGGGCCAGATCCGCAGCGTCAGATCATAGGACGCGCTGACCAGGAATTTGCCGTCGCGGGTGAAGGCGACGCCGTTCACATTCTGGTTGTGACCTTCGAGGGTGCGCGGTTCGCCGCCGGCCAGCGGCCACAGCCGGATGGTGCGGTCCCATGACGCCGATGCGAGCCATTTTCCATCAGGCGATACCGCGAGCGACACGATCGGCGCAGTGTGACCTTCATAGGTGCGCTCGGGAAGCGGATTGCCGTTGCGCCAGATCGCGATCTTGCCGTCTTCGCCGCCGGTCGCCTGCCGTTCGGCGTCGACAATGGCGACCGCATTCACCGCGCTTTCATGAAAGCGCAGCACCTGTTGGGCGGCGCTGCGCGGAAGCGACCAGCGGATCGCGGAACTGTCGAAACTTCCGGAAATCGCGGTCTGCCCATCGCTGCCGACGGCGACCGCACGCACCGGGCCGCCATGCCCGCGCAATTGAGCCTGCGCCGGAACGGCAACGAGCAGATACAGGGCGCAGAGCAAAAACCGACGCGACAACCACATCCGGCATCAGCTCCGAGGCTCTTTTTCGCGCTCCCGCAGATAGTCGTCGGTGGTGCGCGGAGCCGCTCGCTCGGGCACGCCGCCATAGGGATCGAACGCGTCTTTCGTCATCGCGACGACCCGGCAGTCCTCGCACATCCGCAGCACGTCGAGACGCTTGGCGTTGCCCTTGAACATCCAGTGCTTGCCTTCGAGCTTGGCGGTGACGCGCTCGATGGTGCTGCGCACGCCGAACGGCTTGTCGCAGCTGATGCAGTGGAACGGCTCTTCCTCCTTGACGACGCGGGCCAACGCGGTCGGCGCGCGGAAGTCGATCTGCGGCTTCAGGGAGATCACCTTTTCCGGGCAGGTCGCAGCGCACAGCCCGCACTGGACGCAGGCGGCTTCCGAGAATTTGAGCATCGGGCGCTCGGGATCGGCCGACATGGCGCCGGTCGGGCAGGCCGAGACGCAAGAGAGACATAGCGTGCAGCCCTCGACCTGCACCTCGATATTGCCGAACGGTGCGCCGGCGGGCAGCGCGATGACATCGACCGGCGTGGGCGCGATCCGATGCAATTCGGTCAGCGCGAAGAGCTGGACCTCGCGCTTGCCGCCGACCGGAAGGAACGACGCCGTCCGAGTATCGATTTCGGACCGGAGCATGCCGCGCAACGCCGCGCCGAGCGCGTCGGGATCGTCGGTCTCGATGGTTGCGACCTTGCCCGCGCCGAAGCCGAGGCCGGTGAGGATCGGTTCGGCGAGGTCGATGGTGCGGCGAAGTCCGGTGACGTCATGCCGGGGCTTGGCACGCAGCAGGAAACGGATCGCCGTCGCGCCATAGGCGAAGGACGCGGCGATGGCTTCGAGGCCTATCTGCGTTACTTCGTTCACCTCGACCGGAATTGCGTTTTCGGGAAGCCCGTCGCCGTATCGCGCCAGCGCATCGATCAGGCCGGTGCCGTGCGACGCATCATGGAAGAGCAGCACCGGATGCTTTCCGCCAGCGTTGCGATAGGTGGTCAGCATCGTGCGCAGGCGGCGCATCAAAAAATCGGCAGCCGGCAAAGCATACGAAGCCGCGCCTGTCGGACAGGCGGCAGCACATTGGCCGCAGCCGGCGCAGACATGCGGATCGATCGCGACATGATCGCCCGCCGGCTCGATCGCTCCGGCCGGACACAGATCGAGGCAGCGCCGGCATCCCACGAGCCGCGAGCGCGAATGCGCGCACAGGCTTTCCTTGAATTCGATGTAGCGCGGCTTGTCGAAAGTGCCGACCAGATCGCGCGCCTTCATCGCCACGCGCAGCAGCGCAGCCGGGTCGCGCGGATCGGCGCGCAGATAGCCCTCGCGCAGATCGGAGGCCGGAAACAGCGGATTACGTCCCGACAAGTCCAGAATGATGTCGCAATGCGAGGTGGCGCCGTTTCGCGGTGTGCCGAAAGACAGCGTGGCGCGCGACGATGGCGCGGGCACCGCATAATCGTCGACCGCAATTTCAAATTTGCCGAGATGGCCCTTCGCCGTGCGTATCGTTCCCTGCACGATCGGAAAGTCGGTCGCGCGCCGCGGCGCGATATCCTTCGGACGCGAGATCATCACGGTGACGTCGAGATGATCCTTGAGCAGCTCGCCGGCCCCAATCGCGGTCTCGTCGCTCCCGTAGATCAGGACGACGCCTTCGCTCTGGAAGGAGACAAAGGGAATATCCGGCAAAGGCTCGGAGGCTGCGGCGAGCAAGGCAGCCATTTTGGGGCCGGCTTTGCCAGCGTCCTTCGACCAGCCGGCATTCTCGCGGATATTGACACTATATATGTCGGTGCCGGTCGCCTCGGCGACCTCGGCAAAGACCGGCGCTTCCTGCGTGCACGCGACGGTGATCGCACTGTCGGCGCCGGCAAGGCTGCGGAAACGGTCCAGCTCGGAACGGCAGAATTGACGGCCGGACACAATGTCCGCGCCGGGGTTGGCGCGCCGCAACAGGTCGATATCGAGCGGCATCGTGTCCTCACAGGAACACACTGCAATCTGCCGCTTTTTCTCCGCCATTCCGTCTCCCGGTCCGCGCCCCATGCGGCCTTTGCCTCGATCGGCTGGCCATATCGCTCCATAACTTATAACTATCCAAAACTAAAGGTAGGGTCCGGGACCGGATGGAACGAGCCTCACGAACACGGTTTACGAGCGCGGCCGGGCCGCCGATCGAATTGCCGCCACCATTCCGGCTGGTCACCTTGCGCGAGGTCGGCGACGCGTTTGCCTATGCCTGCGCGAATGCAGCACAGGAGGGTGCCGGCACGCTCGTTCACGTTGGGCGCTTCGATCTCGCAGAATTTGCGGTGGTGCTGGAGCCCGATGAACCGCTTCGCGTGGCAAGGCGCAGCTTCTATGCCGGCATGGTGGCGCTCGCCGATGCGCTTGCGGCCGTGGCTCCGCCGGAAACGCCGCTCTCGATCGAATGGCCGGATACCGTGCGGGTCAATCTGGGTCTGGTCGGCGGCGGTCGCCTCGCCTGGCCGCAAGGGGCGGACGAAAACGAGCGCCCGGAATGGCTGGTGTTCGGCGCGATGATCCGGATCGTCTCGCTCGGCGAAGGCGAGGCCGGGTTGAGGCCATTGGTCTCCGCACTCGAGGAAGAAGGCTTCGAAGGCCATGCCGCCGATGAAATCGTCGCGGCCTTCGCGCGGCATCTGATGGTGGCGCTGGATAGCTGGCAAGAGCGCGGCTTTGCCGGCGTAAAGGCCGCCTACCTGCCGTATCTCGCACCGCATTGGGAAAAGAGCGTGCGGCGCGACATCGACGAGAGCGGCGACCTCCTGATCCGGCGCATGGGAAAGGCCGATGTCGAGCGCAAGAAGCTACTGCCGGCGCTCGCCGAGCCGTCGTGGTTCGATCCGGGGGCGCGAGGGCCGCGCGCATGAAATTGCTGCGCACCATAAGGCTCGATCCGTCCGACACCTTCGTGTTCGACCGCGCGGCCGAGCCCGGCGAATGGGCCGTCACCGGCGGCTTCCTGTTTTCCGACTGCGATCCGGCAGGCTTGCAGGGCAAGGAACGCACCGCCTTTCGAGCAGGCTTTCTCGGTGTGGAATCGCTTGGCTGGTCGACGCTGGTGCAGATCGTGGACGCAACCGCGCAAGATCGCGAAAAGCTCGCCGATGCCTTGGTGCAGCAGATGCTGAAGCTCGGTGCGCCCGACCTTGCCGCGGCGCGTGCCGCGGCCGAAGAGGAGATTGCCTTCGCGGAATCGCTCTGCACGCCGCCGCAAGACACGCTGATTGCGATGCATCGCAGCTTCGAGGACGGCGAATTGCGCGAGACGTTCCGGACCCTGCAGCCGCGCAACGGACCTAAGCCGCTCCGCGCCTTCGCCTTTATGGATGTCGAAGGCGAAGAGGAGGTTTCCGGGGAACAGGTCGACCTGATGAAACTCGCCGGGGAGACCCGGAAATGAGGGATTTCTGGCTCGCCTGCGGACATCACCTGCTGGACCGCGACGAGGGCGGCGGCCTCGTCCTGACCGATGAATTTCTCAAGGTGTACCTGGCGCGTCCGGAACTGGCGCCGCCGCCGGAGGCCTGCATCGTCGAGAAGACCATTCACGCCACGCTGCTCGCCGACCCACGCCGGATCGTGACGAAGAACGACATCGCCTCGATCGCCGATGCCGATGCCCGGGAAAACTGGGGCCTGATGATCGCCTTCCGGGATCATCTCGTGAAGCACCGAACCCTCGAGGCGGCCTATGCGGACCTTGTTCGCAGTGGCACCGGTTCGACGCCGCCGCTGTTCATCAACCAGCTCGTGCATGTGATCCTTCGCAGCGCGCTCGACGGCTGCGAGGATCCGCTGGTGCTGCGCGCCGCCGAGATCTTCTTCCGGCCGCAGCGCATGACTCTGCACGAGGGCTCCCTGATCGCCGCCGACGAGGAAACCATCAGCGGCACCGGTTCGATGCCGGCGTCTCCGCTGGTGTCGATGCTCGGCATTCCCGCGCAGGCGGAGATCGATGTCCTGAACGAGGACAACGCCCATCTTTATTGGGAGCACAGCGACCTGTTTCATACCGCGATCGATCTGACCGCGGGCAGGCCCGGACTATCGGCGCTGGCGAGCGTGATCGAGCGCTGGATCGGTCATGTCATGGGTATCGATGTCGCGGTCGAGGCTCTGACCGAAATGCGCGATGTCGATCTGAAATGGTATGTCGGGCTCGATGCCGATGCGACCAGGATCGGAAACGCGCTGTGGCGCGGCGAGGAACTCGGCGAAACCGCCTCGTCCCAGGTAGTCGGCCTCTTCCGGCTGACCATTCGCGACCCACATATCGTATTGGAGCAGGTCGGCAGCGAGCCCGTCTACCTGATCCTCGCCATGTCGCAGGACAAGCTGATCCGCATGAAGCCGCAAAATCTGATTGTGGGACTTCCGGTCCGGCAAACCGACGGAGTGTCATGAGCACGGCGCTGGTTCAGATTCCGCTTGGTGTCGTGGTGTCGCGCCGCAAGGCGGACAGCCCATGGATCGACCACACCTGGCTGCCGACGGCGCTTCTGGTCGGAGAAGCAAAAGCGGCGCCCTGGACCAAACTTTCCGACGACGGCGAAACAGCGACCTTTTTTGCAGGCGGATCGGTGCTGGAGCTGTTCCGCGGCGACGCTTCCAATTATCGCGACAATCTCGCAGGCGACAATTCGCTTTGGGTGGTGCTGCAGCCGGCAGCCGGCGACTTCCCCTATGAACTCGCCAGAGTGACCGCCGACCCCACCGAAGCCGAGGCTTATGCCGGTGTCGGCGACCACATCATCGAGAATATTCCGATGCCGGATGCGCTTCGGGACCTTGTCGCCGCTTTTGTCGCCGAACACTATGTCGAGCAGCCGTTCGTGAAGCGAAAACGAACCGTCGCCGATCCGGAAGCACTGGCGCCGCACCGACCGCAGCGTGCCGACGACGAGCGAAGATCATGAGCGAAAAAGAAGACTTCCTGTCGCGCTGGTCGCGCCGCAAGCAGGAGGCGGTGCGCGACGCCAGGCTCGATTCGAAGTCCGAGCATGATTCAAAGTCCGCGCGCGAAGACGAGGCGGCGCAAGCGACGGAAAAGAAGCGAGAGGTTTCGCTTCAGCCTTCGCAAGCGGCGGTTGCACCGAGCGGAAAGGAAGCCGAGCCGCTTTTCGATCTCAGCACGTTGCCTTCGCTCGATTCGATCGGGCCGGGGACCGACGTCCGCGCCTTCATGCAGCCGGGAGTGCCGACATCGCTGTCGCGTGCGGCGCTTCGCCGCGCGTGGTCCGCCGACCCGGCAATTCGCGATTTTATTGGCCTGTCTGAAAACGCCTGGGACTTCACGAAGCCCGAAAGCATTCCCGGATTCGGCGGATTGCTGCCGATTGACGATGTGAAGCGTCTGCTTTCGGACGTCCTGCCCAACAAGATCGAGTCGTTGTTGGAGGCAGGATCCGAGCCGCGCGCCGCGTTGCAACACGTCGCGGTGGAAGGCGAGAAGGCGTCGACTCTCCCACAAGCCCCCGCCACCGAACAAGAATTAGATACCGACAATTCGACCGGCACAGCTTCGTCCGGAACCGTGTCGCATTGCACACAAAATGATCTCGCGCTGCAACAAGAAGCCTCGCAGGACGTCGAGCCGCCGGCCGGCTCGAAGCGTCGTCACGGCCGGGCTCTCCCCACTTAGCCCATTGGCTGGTGTGGCAAATCTCCGCTCCATAGCTCTCCACTATTGACCAATTCCAAACTCGCGACCTATTGTTTTGAAGGCTTCCTAACTGGGAGCAGTTGCTACTTTTTTCGGCAGGGTGATGCGCGACGTTGGACTTGAAGAAGCAATCCGGGCCGCCGGAGGCATAACCGAACTGGCACGTCGCATCGGTATCTCGCAGCCGTCCGTCTCGAATTGGGACCGGGTTCCGGCCGAGCGAGTGCTGGCCGTCGAAGCCGCGACCCAGGTGGGCCGCGCGGTGTTGCGTCCGGACCTGTATGAGAACAACGCGACGACACTCGACGATGTCGAGCGGGCGCGCGCGCAGGAATATGCGCTGCTCTCCGCCTTGCTGGTCCGTGCGCCGGATGCGGCGCTGCTGAAGTCGGTCTCGCAGTTGAAAGGCGACGCGTCCCCGCTCGGTCTCGCGCATGTCGAACTCGCGCAAGCGGCATCCGGCGCGAAACTCGAAACGGTCGAGCGCGAATATTTCAATCTCTTCATCGGGCTCGGCCGCGGGGAACTGCTGCCCTATGGCTCGTATTATCTCACCGGCTTTCTGCACGAGCGCCCGCTGGCGCGGCTCCGTGAGGACCTCGCCTCGATCGGCATCGAGCGCAGTGCCGGCAATGCGGAGCCCGAGGATCACGCGGCTCTTCTGTGCGAAATCATGTCGGGACTGGCCGCGCAGCGCTTCCCCGCGCCCGCCGGTACCGATCAGAAAATCTTCGAGCGGCATCTTGCGCCGTGGATCGGCCGTTTCTTCGCCGATCTCGAACACGCGCGGGAAGCCGACTTCTACCGGCGCGTCGGAACGCTCGGCCGGATGTTCGTGGAAATAGAAACTGAATCCTTCGCGCTTCCGGCTTGAGGCGCGAGGCAGGGGACCAAGGAGGAGACGGCGATGAAACAGGAAGACAAGAAGGCCATCGGGCGCCGCGACGTTCTGCGCGCATTGGGCGCGGGTGCGGGCGTGGCCGTCACGGCTGCCGCGCCGCTCGCAACGTCTGCCAGGGCGGACAGCGAAAACAACGATGAGAAGCGCAAGGCGCGCTATCAGGCGAATTCCAAGGAAGTTCAGACCTTTTACCGGGTCAACCGGTATCCGAGCTGAGGGAGGCAACCGTGCTGATCAGAAGGACAGAACGCGAGAAGCGCCGCGGCAACCTTGCCGCCTCGCTCGGCAACCAATCGGTCGGCGGCCTGGATCGCCGTAGCTTCCTGCGCCGCTCCGGCCTCGCCGCGGGCGGGCTCGCCATGGTGGGCGCGCTGCCGCTCGCCGGAATGCGCAAGGCGGACGCCGCCGGCACCATGCCGACCGGCGCCGGCATCACCGTGCGCAAGAATATCTGCACGCATTGCTCGGTCGGCTGCACGGTCGTGGCCGAAGTGCAGAACGGCGTGTGGGTCGGTCAGGAGCCCGGCTGGGACTCGCCGATCAACCGCGGTTCGCATTGCGCCAAGGGCGCCTCGGTGCGCGAGCTTGTTCACGGCGATCGCCGCCTGAAATATCCGATGAAGCTCGTGAACGGCCAGTGGCAGCGCGTTTCCTGGGATGTCGCGATCAACGAGATCGGCGACAAGCTGATGGAAATCCGCGGCAAGTCGGGCCCCGATTCGGTCTACTGGCTGGGCTCGGCGAAATTCTCCAATGAAGGCGCCTATCTGAACCGCAAGTTTGCGGCGTTCTGGGGCACCAACAACGTCGACCATCAGGCGCGCATCTGCCACTCCACCACCGTCGCCGGCGTAGCCAATACCTGGGGCTACGGGGCGATGACCAACAGCTACAACGACATCCGCAATGCCAAGACCATGGTCATCATGGGCGGCAACCCGGCGGAAGCGCATCCAGTCTCGCTGCAGCACCTGCTCGAAGGCAAGGAACTGCAAAAGGCGAATTACATCGTCATCGATCCGCGCATGACCCGCACCGCGGCGCATGCGACGGAATATGTGCGCATCCGTCCCGGCACCGACATTCCGGTCATCTACGGGTTGCTGTGGCACATCTTCAAGAACGGCTGGGAGGACAAGCAGTTCATCCAGCAGCGCGTCTACGGCATGGACGACGTCCGCAAGGAAATCGAGAAGTGGACGCCGGAGGAAGTCGAGCGCGTCAGCGGCGTTCCCGGCAAGCAGCTCGAGCGCGTCGCCAAGATGTTCGCGCTCGACAAGCCCTCGACCCTGATCTGGTGCATGGGTGCGACCCAGCACACGGTCGGTACCGCCAACGTGCGCGCGTTCTGCATCGCGCTCCTGGCCACCGGCAATGTCGGCGGCTTCGGCAACGGCGCCAACATCTTCCGCGGGCATTGCAACGTGCAGGGCGCGACCGATCTCGGCCTCGATATCACGACGCTGCCGCTCTATTACGGCATCGTCGAAGGCGCGTGGCGGCACTGGGCGCGGGTCTGGGAAGTCGACTATTCCTGGTTCGAGGGCCGCTTTGACACCATCACCGGGGCCGACGGCAAGCCGGTCAAGATGATGAACGCGCCCGGCATTCCTTCGACGCGCTGGTTCGATGCGGCGATGATGCCGAAGGAGCAGGTGTCCCAGAAGGACAACGTCAAGGCGATGATGGTGTTCGGTCATGGCGGCAACACCGTCACCCGCATGCCTGAAGCCGCGAAGGGCATCGAAAAGCTCGATCTTCTGGTGGTCGCCGATCCGCATCCGACGACCTGGGCAGCGCTCTCCGAACGCAAGGACGGCACTTATCTCTTGCCGATCTGTACCCAGTTCGAATGCGCTGGCTCGCGCACGGCGTCCAACCGCTCGATCCAGTGGGGCGAGCAGGTCGTCAAACCGATCTTCGAATCGAAGAACGACTACGAGGTGATGTATCTCCTCGCCAAGAAGCTCGGCTTCGCCGACCTGATGTTCAAGAACATCAAAGTCGAGAACAACCAGCCGGTGCCCGAAGACATCCTACGCGAGATCAATCGCGGCGGTTTCTCCACCGGATATTGCGGCCAGTCGCCGGAGCGCCTGAAGGTTCACATGGCGAACCAGAAGGACTTCGACCTTGTCTCGCTGGTCGCAAAGGACGGTCCGGCCAAGGGTGACTTCTACGGTCTGCCATGGCCGTGCTGGGGAACGCCGGAGCTCAAGCATCCCGGCACGCATCAGCTCTACAACACCAACCTCCATGTCATGGAGGGCGGCGGCACCTTCCGGGCCCGCTTCGGTGTCGAGCGCGTGATCAAGACCAAGGTGGTCGAGAACGGTCAGGAGGTCGAGAAGGAGGTCAAATACAATCTCCTTTCCGAAGGGTCCTATTCGGAGGGCTCCGAAATCCAGGACGGCTATCCGGAATTTACGCTCGGCGTGCTGAAGAAGCTCGGCTGGGACAGCGACCTGACGGAAGCCGAAATGGCGGTCATCCAGAAGATCAATCCGGCGAACCCGGATGCGGTCGCCTGGTCGATCGACCTGTCCGGCGGCATCCAGCGCGTGTCGCTGAAGCACGGCTGCATCCCGTACGGCAACGGCAAGGCGCGGGCGAATGCCTTCGGATTGCCGGACGCCATTCCGGTGCATCGCGAGCCGATCTACACGCCGCGTCCGGATCTCGTCGCAAAATATCCGACGCTGCCGAATGCGAGGCAGTTCCGGCTGCCGAATATCGGCTTCGACGTTCAGAAGGCTGCGGTGGAAAAGGGGATCGCCAAGGAATTCCCCCTCGTCCTCACCTCGGGCCGTCTGGTCGAATACGAAGGCGGCGGCGAAGAGACGCGCTCCAACAAGTGGCTCGCCGAACTGCAGCAGGACATGTTCATAGAGATCCATCCGTCGGACGCCGCCGATCGCGGTATCAAGGACGGCGGCTGGGTCTGGGTGACGGGCGCAGAGAATGCGTCGAAAGCCCGCATGAAGGCGCTGGTGACCGAACGCGTCGGCAAGGGCGTGGCCTGGTGCCCGTTCCACTTCGCGGGCTGGTATCAAGGCGTCGATCAGCGCAGCAAATATCCGACCGGTGCCGATCCGATCGTGCTGGGTGAGAGCGTCAACACGCTCACCACCTATGGCTACGATCCGGTGACGGGCATGCAAGAACCCAAAGCCACGCTCTGTCAGATTCGCGCGGCATAAGGAGACGCAACAATGGCTCGTATGAAATTCCTTTGCGACGCCGATCGTTGCATCGAATGCAACGCTTGCGTCACCGCCTGCAAGAACGAGAACGAGGTGCCGTGGGGCATCAATCGCCGACGCGTCGTCACCATCAATGACGGCAAGCCGGGCGAGCGCTCGGTCTCGATGGCTTGCATGCATTGCACCGACGCGCCTTGCGCGGCGGTGTGCCCGGTCAATTGCTTCTACACGACCGCCGATGCGGTGGTGCTGCACTCGAAGGACCTTTGCATCGGCTGCGGCTATTGCTTCTACGCGTGCCCGTTCGGCGCGCCGCAATATCCCCGGGTCGGCAATTTCGGTTCGCGCGGCAAGATGGACAAGTGCACCTTCTGCGCCGGCGGCCCCGAAGCGGACGGCTCGCAGGCCGAGTTCGACAAGTACGGCGCCAATCGTCTGGCCGAGGGCAAGCTGCCGCTTTGTGCGGAAATGTGCTCGACCAAGTCTCTGCTGGCCGGCGACGGCGAGATCATCGCCCAGATCTACAAGGAGCGGGTGGTGAAGCGCGGTTATGGCTCGGGCGCCTGGGGCTGGAAGACGGCCTACAAGGAAACGATCGCTTCCTGATCTCCGGGGACATCCGGCCGGCAGGTTGCCGGCCGGATCCTCAGAGCAACAACAGAAAAGGGAGAGGCAGGGATGAAGACGGTTTGGAACCCCATGCGGATTGCGCTCGGTGCTTTGCTCATGCTCTGCGCCGTCGCTTTCATCGCGCCGGCGAGCGCGCAGGACAGAAACCCGGACGGCTCGGTCAATCCGAACGCGAGCGCGGTCAGCGAGCAGCAGCTGCTGCAGGAGCTGAACCGCATTCAGGGCCGCGTCACCATTCCGGACAAGAAGGAAGGCGTGCTGATCCAGCCCGCCGGCCGCGAGTGGCGTGAATTCCACCAGGTCACGCTCTATTGGATCGGCGCGGTCTCGATCGTCGGAATGCTGGCGCTGCTGGTCGGCTTCTATCTCATTCGCGGAATGGTCAAGATCCAGAACGGGCGGTCGGGGCGCACTATCGTGCGCTTCAACTCGTTCGAGCGCTTCGTGCACTGGCTGACCGCGGCCTGCTTCATCGTGCTTGCGGTCTCGGGCCTCAACATCACTTTCGGCAAGGCGCTGCTGCTGCCGATCATGGGTGAAGCGGCCTTTGCGGGCTGGTCGCAATGGGGCAAATACGCCCACAATTACCTGAGCTTCCCCTTTACCATCGGCGTAGTGCTGATCTTCCTGATGTGGATCGGAGGTAATCTCCCGAACCGCATCGATGTGGAGTGGATCAAGCGCGGCGGCGGGATCATCGGCGACGACCATCCGCCGGCCTATCGCTTCAATGCCGGCCAGAAGATGATCTACTGGATCGTCGTGCTGGGCGGTACGGCCGTTGCGGTCAGCGGCTACATCCTGATGTTCCCGTTCTATGGCGGGCTTACGATCTCCGGGATGCAGACGGCGCAGATCGTGCACAGCATTGTCGGTGTTCTTTTCATCGCGGTCATGCTCGCTCACATCTATATCGGCACGATCGGGATGGAGGGTGCCTTCGAGGCCATGGGCAGCGGCGAAGTCGATGTGAACTGGGCGAAGCAGCACCACAGCCTCTGGCTTGAGGAAGAGAGCCGCCGCATCCCGGGTGCCACGCCTCGCGCGACGCCGGCCGAATAGCCGGAGCGGCGAATTCCGAGACGACGGAAAAGAAAAGCGCCCGGCGAGGATCTCGCCGGGCGCTTTGCTTCTATTCGTCGACGTCGAGCTTCGGGCCTCCGTCAGCTGCAGGACGGAGCGTCACCCGAACCGAAATCGATCATGATCCATTGCAGGGTGGTCGAGACATCGCAGTCATCGGATACGTTGCTCGCGTCGCTCGGCACGGCCATGCCGTGACCGGCTGGCGCAGCGCGCTTGGCTACACGCCGATAGGTCCAGCTCTGCTTGATCCGCGCGCCTTCGGTCGTATAGGCGGTGCCACTGAGCCTCTGCGCCATGCTGGTGGCGAAATAGCCGGCAACCGCAAGAATGACGATAGCCAGGCATGCGGCAAGAAAAACGCGCATGTGAACGGTCCTCCCAATCGCTCGTAGATTCTTCCTACGGCTCTGGCCACAGATTAGAATCATTACGAGCGAATGGAAAGCAATTCGGTTGCGCGGCTGACCGTTGCGGCCGGTCGCATATTGCGCAACCGGCCCGCGGCAGGAAGTCGAGACCCGCCGCTCAAATTTTCGTCTCGGCTCAGCCTTCGCGCCCGTACAGGTTGACGGCCTCCTGCTGATCCAGGCGCACCGAAGAGCCGGCCTCGGCATTCGCAATGCTCTGCTGAATAGAACTCAGGCCCAAGGCCCAAACTGAGGCGAGAATAGCGGCCGTTACGGCCGACAGAATGAAGATACGCATGGTTTTCGCTCCGATACGGGTTCTTGTTGCGATTCATGTATGCGGGCCCGTCGGTGGCGCCAGCCGCAATTTGCGGCCATTTTGCGATTCTTGCAGTCATACGCACTCGCCATTAGGGAGTGCGGTGCCGCCGCGCTGCAGTGCGGGTAATTGCGGCAGGACACGAGATGGACGACCTGATCGCGAACGGCGAGGCGGCTTTACGGCGCAAGGATGTAGGCGAGGCGCTGGCAATATTCGGCCGCGTGCTGGAACGTGCGCCGAACGATGTGCGCGCCCTGATCGGAAGCGGCATTGCCTGCGGCCAGTCCGGAAAGCTCGATGAGGCCGCGCGATATTTCGAACGCGCCGCCGCGCTCGCGCCGAATGCGCCGGTCATTCACGCCAACCTGGCAAAACTCGCGATCGAACGAGGCGACTGGCCGGGGGCGGAAGCCGCAGCGCGACGTTCGATCGAACTCGCACCGGACAATCCCGTAGCGCACGACAATCTGTGCGTGGCATTGAAGCGTCAGGGCCGCTGGGAGGACGCGGAGCGGGCGCTCGAACATGCGCTCGTCCAGTGCAGGCAGCCGGGTTTTCTCTTTCATACGCTCGGCGAATTCCGACAGCGCCGCGGAGACATCGTGGGCGCCGCGGCGGCGTTCCGGCAGGCGCCGCTGACGCCGGTCACCCTGAGTGCGATACTGGGCGTGTATAACTATGCGGACTTGCTGTCGCCGCAGGATCTGGCCGCGCTGCATCGCGATCTTGCGGGGCGGCTGGAACGCGAGTGCGCCAACCTTCTGCCGCCCCCGCGGCCACCGCGCGAGGGCCGCCTCCGGATCGGCTACCTCTCGAGCGACCTGCGCGACCATTCGGTCGCTTTCTTCATGGAGGCTGTGCTGGCCGCTCACGACCGGGAAGCGGTGGAAGTGCATTGCTACGCGACCGCGACGAAACCCGACGCCGTGACGCAGCGCCTCAAAGGTCTCGCCGATCGATGGCGCGATTGTGGGAGTCTGACCGACAAGGCGCTGGCCGAAACGATCCGGCGCGACGGCATCGATATCCTGATCGACCTCAATGGTCACACGCTCGGCAATCGCATCGCCGTTTTCGCAATGCGCGCAGCGCCGGTTCAGGTGACCTGGCTCGGATATCCGCACACGAGCGGGCTGCGTGCGATGGATTTCCGGATTACCGACGCGACCAGCGATCCGCCGGGCGTCGATGATTTCTACAGCGAGCGCCTGATCCGGCTGTCGCCGGGCTTTCATTGCTATCAGCCGCCGGCCGATGCGCCCAAACCGAAGCGCTCCTCCGCGAACGAGGCGTTCACCTTCGGCAGTTTCAACACCGTCCCCAAATACAGCGACGCGTGTCTGGAAGCCTTTGCATCGATCCTGCGCCGGGCGCCGCAATCGCGTCTGCGCCTCAAGGCCGGCGATCTTGCAAATCCGCTCGCTTGCCGTCGGATCGTCGACGTGTTTCGCCATCATGGAATCGAGGGCGCGCGCGTCGAATTGCTGCCGCAGGTCGCGAGCCGGCGCGAACATCTTGCCGCCTATAACGACGTCGATGTAGCACTCGATCCGTTCCCGTATTGCGCACGACCACGACCTGCGAAGCGCTTTGGATGGGCGTTCCCGTGGTGACGCTTGCTGGCAATACCCATGCTGGTCGGGTCGGAACGAGCCTGCTCGGCCAGCTTGGTTTGCCGAACCTCGTCGGCAGAGACGTGTCCGAATACACCGACATTGCCGCAGCGCTGGCGGGACCGGGGGCCGCCGAGCGGCGCATGCAATGGCGCACCGCTCTGCGGGGGGTCATGCGGGCGTCGCCGCTATGCGCGCCGGAACTGTTCGTGCCGAAGCTCGAAGCGGCGTTTGCGGCGATGGCTGCGACGCGGCGGCGGGAGATTGCCGCGTCTGCGTGAAAGCTTCAGGCCATCCGATGCCGCCGCGCGCGCGGGGCGGGTGTAGGCTTCTTCGACGCCTTGACCTTTTTCTTCGCCACAGCATCCGGCGGCGTCATCAGAACGTTGCACACCCCGTCCACCAGTCGCTCGATGTCGCCCAGATCTCCCAACCTTCGGTGAATGATATAGCCGTCCTGCGCCATGATGATCAGGTTCGCCAACAGGCCCTTCTCGATGGTGCCGCCCGGTACGGCGTCCGCCAGCATTCTCGTCAGGCGCTGCTCGATCCATGGCAGCAGCATCAGCGGCTTGGTCTCGCTCAGGTTCGCCGAGGCCAGGGCCTCCATCAGGGCGTTTGCGAGGCCGACATTTTCTTTTGGGATATCGCGCCAGATTCCGAGCAGGATCGCTCTCAGCTTTTCGCGGGGGTCGGAAATATCGCGGACCTGTGCTTCCAGGCGATGGTAGCATTCCTTCTGCCACGGCTCGATCACCGCGTAGAGCAGATGCAGCTTGGAGGGAAAGTACGAATACAGGCTGCTGACGCCGGTGCCGGCGAGCTGTGCGATATCCTGCAGCGTGGTGCCGTGATATCCGCGCTCGGAGAACCGGTCGCGCGCCGAATCGAGAATTGCGTTGCGGACCGATTCTTTCTTGACCTGAACCAAAATTTCTATCCGGCGGATTTCAAAGCGGTATCGTCATCGGCACGTGGATGCCGTCGCAGTTTGTGAGCGCCACGCGCTTGCGGCGAATGCGGAACGAATCCTCATGCCGCGCAATATGATGGATTTGCCGCCCGGCGTAAAATTTCTGCTTCCCGCCCTGGATCTCGGTGCAGAGAAAGGCGGCGCCGACCTCGAATTCGTCCGAGTCCTTGTCGCCCTTCAAAACCTCGATATTGCTGACGAGGTGCACGGTCCGCGGCATCGGCGTCAGCACAAGCGCGCGGGCTTCCAGCAGGCGGTCGACGCGGATCGACAGGATGCCGTGGTCCTCGTAGATGATGGAAGCGACGCCCAGCGGATCGGTCTGGTTCGGCTTGCTCGGCATCCAATAGATGCCGTCTGGGGCGTAGAGTTCGAGCCACCCTTCGAACTCGCCCTCGTCGAGCAGCCGCGCTTCCTTGAGCACGAACAATTCGATCTCGCGAAGGATCTCGTAGGGCAGCATCACGCGGCCTCGGCGGTCATATGCTTCAGCCAGGCCTGGAACTGCACCCGCATCGGCATTTCGCTGGCCACGCCCGACATGCGTCCGCTGTCGGTGACGCTGTCGTCTTCCATTCCGCGCGAGAAATCGATCCAGGGCCCGGTATCCATGGTGAGCCCGCTCTGGCAGCGCTCCAGCATTTCGACGTCATCGGAAAAAATCATGGAGTAGGGGGAGCTGAGCGTGGTGATGAAGCGCACCGCCCGGTGGAAGATTTCCTCCGGCGCGCCTTTTAGCCGGAAGCAATGGATGCGCACCAGCGTGCGATCGACCGACAGCGGCATGGTGATGCGCATCTGCTGATACTGCGCGTTGATGATCAGGTTCGGGTAGATGATGTTGTTGAAACGGTTCACGCCGAGCACCTGCTCGGCCTTTTCCTTGCCGAGCCTTGCCACCAGCCCCTCGTGATAGCGCTGCGTGACGGGGTCCGCGTTCGCGCTGGTCAGCACGCCCTGCGAATAGATGTTGGCCATGTAGGCATGTCCGCTGGGCGTACCGTTGAGCTGGATCCCCTCCCATTCCTTGAAGCCCAGGCCGTTCGCCATCAGCATCTCGCGGGTCTGGTCATTGTCGAGCTTCGACTGGCCCGGCTTGGCGCGCTTCGCCGGCAGCACCGACGAGGAATGCACGAAAGTCGGATGGAAGATGTCGGCGGCGTTTTCGATATGCAATTTCCAGTTGCCGGCATATTCCAGGGAGAAGCTCGAATCGGCGATCTCCACCTCGCCGTCCGGCGCGCGATCGACCAGATTGTCGATAGCCTCCGTCATCGGACCGAGATGCTCGATCAGCGACGGCGGATTGTCCGAGAGATTGGCGAACACGAAGCCACGATAGCTCTGGATATTCCCGACCCGCTGCATATGGTTCTGCGGATCGGCGATGTTGAAGTTCGACGGATAGCTCTTGGGATGCGGCACGGACGCGAGCGAACCGTCCGGCCGGAACACCCAGGCGTGATAGGGACAGCTGAAGGAGCGGCTGGTGCCGCCATCCACCATGCACATCCGCGCGCCGCGATGCGGACAGCGGTTATGCAGTATATAGATCTGTCCATCGTGGTGGCGGGTGACAAGCACCTCGAAGCGGCCGAGCCTGGTGCGTACGAAATCGCCGGGCTGCTTCAGCTGGCTTTCATGAGCCACATAGATCCACAGCCGCCCGAAGATGCGTTCCTGTTCGAGGGCGAAGATATCTGGGTCGGCATAGGCGCGCCGATGCACGTGGTCGGGCCGGATCAGAGACGCGATTTCTTCCGACCGGATCGGGGTGGCGCTGTGCGGCGGAGTGACGACCTCGTTCATCGGCTTGGTCCTCGATCGCTGGTGTCCTTGCAAAACATTCTAAATCCGGGGGCCGTCGAATGAAAGCCGAATAACAATCGTTTTTGCACATTTATGTGCCGTGCATGGCCCCGTCTCTAGCTCAGAACGCCGGAAAATATTTCACCGAATACCGGGCAGCTTTCGAAACCGGTGCCGGGTGCGTCGGACAGAATCGCGCGGCCGTCCTTGAGCGGCAGCCCCGCCGTGATGCGCCCGAACAAGGTGCTTTCGTCCATGGCGACTTCACCGGAGCCGAGGCCAAGTCCCGCAACCGCATTCAGCGCCAGCAGATGGCCGGCATGCGGTGCGCAGCGTGCGCGGCTCCAGCCGGCAGCCTCCATGTCCTGCAAGATGCGGCGATATTCCACGAGGCCGTAGCTCAGCGAGACGTCGAATTGCAGCATGTCCCGATCGGGGCGCAAGCCGCCATAGCGCAAGAGGTTACGCGCGTCGTCGGCAGAGAACAGATTCTCGCCGGTCGCAATCGGGACGCGGCAGCGCTCCGCGAGCGCGCGGTGCAATTCATAGTCGAGAGGATGCACCGGCTCCTCGATCCATCGTATGGGATAGCCGGAAAGCGCCTCGGCATATTCGATGGCCGTTTCCAGCGAAAACGTGCCGTTGCCGTCGACGGCGAGCGTCATGCCGGGCTCGAGCATCCCGACCACGGATTCGATGCGCCTGATATCATCCTGCATCGCGATGCCGCCGATCTTGATCTTGAAGTGGCGATAGCCGCGCGCATGGGCCCTGCGGATGTCATCGACAAGGCCCTCGATGTCATCTTGAGAGCGGTAATGACCGCCGCTGGCATAGACATCGACGGCCCTTTCGGCGGCGCGGCCCTCGATTCCGGCGAGGTGAGCCCAGAGCGGCAGGCCGGCATTCTTCGCTGAAAGGTCCCAAAAAGCCGCATCCAGCAGTCCGACCGCACCCGGCCGTTCGCCATGACCACCGGGCTTTTCGTCGCGCATCATCACCGACCATGCCTTGGCAGGATCGATGCCGCCCATGCCGTCCGAATAGTCGGAGGGGTCGGAGGCCAGGAGACGCGGGATGAAGCGCTCGCGCAACAAGCCGCCATGGCCGTAGCGTCCGATGGAATCGAAGGCGAGCCCGATCAGTGGCTTGCCGTCCTTATGGGCGTCGGTATGGACCGCGACGGCGCTCGCGGTCATGCCATCGAAGCGAATGCTGGAATTGCGGCTCGCGGTCGTCAGACCGATGGTCTGTTCCGTGATCGCAACGATACGCATGGCTTGAAGCGTCAGGCCGTCCGCCAGTCGTGCTCTGCTACGTCGAACACGATGCCATGGGCGTCCTTGAACTTCTTCTCGGCATCGACGCCCGGATAGCTCGGTAGCTGCATGAAGAACTCGCCGCCGAATTGCTTGATCTTCTCGGCGGTCTTGGCCTCATCCTCCACCACGAAGCCAATATGGTGGAGGCCCGCCCAGTCCGGGCCGCCCTTGCCGCCCTTGGTGCCTTCGGGGAAATGCAGCAGCGTCAGATTCATGACGCCGTCGGACAGCGAGATGGCGTTGCCGATCGGCGCTTCGACCTTGTTGACGCGCTTGAGATCGAACACGTTCTCGTAGAAGGCCGCGGCCTTTTCGAGATCGGGGACCTGAATGGCGATGTGACGGATCTTGCCCATGACGGACTCCTTGGTGAACGGGGTCGATCGTCAAAATAGTGCAAAGCCACGGCGACCGCTAGACCAAAACATCGTCAGTCGATGAAATAAGAATATTATTCGGTTTTGATGAAATCGTTGCTGCGATACGCGGCGTTCGGGGGTTCAGCGACGCGCAAGATTTGCGGCTTTGAACTGCGTGCGGTTTGGCGGCGCAGGCGAGAGCGGTCCGTAGATCGTCAAATTATTTAAATGAATCAACAACAAACCGATCGTTGTCCTGGCGTGACTCGTTTGAATCAATACGCAAGGGCCACGGCTCGCCGGGCAGCGGCTGCGAATTCCGCCTTGCGCTGCACATAATGAAATCAGGGGGCGCCCGATTAACTCGCTTGACGCTCGCATCATAAGCGAACATGCTTCGATTATGTAATAATCCTAAAACAGGGGAAGCTGACATGCACGCCTTGGCTGGTTTTCGAACGGCACTTCGTCTCAGGTCAGTATCCCTAGCCACGGCCGGCCTGCTCCTCGCAGCGCCGGCTTTTTCCGAGGAAGTGGTGCTCAAGGCTGCGGTGTTCGTGCCGCCGACCACGACCTACGGAATCCCGTTCAAGCGCTTCGTCGACCGGGTCAACGAGACCGGCAAGGGCGTCATCCAGATCCGCATCGTCGGCGGCCCGGAGGCGGTGCCGGGCACGGCGCAGGCCGATGCGGTGAAATCCGGGGTGCTCGACCTCGCTGCTGTCCCGCCTGCCTATTACAAGAGTGCGATGGTGGAGGGCGACGCGCAGATCCTCTCCAACATGACGGTCGCCGAGCAGCGCGCCTCCGGCGCCTATGCGACGCTGAACAAGATCGCCAACGAGCGGATGAACGCCGTTTATCTTTCGACTTACGGCATGGGCGTCCCGTTCCACCTCTATCTGACCAAGGACGCGCAGGTTGCAAAGCCCGAGGACCTCAAGGGCATGCGGCTGCGCGGCCAGCCGAACTACAACGCTATCTTCAAGCACTACAACATCGCGAGCGTGAACATCGCACCGCCGGAGGTCTTTACTGCGCTGGAGCGCGGCGTGGTGCAGGGCTATGGCTATCCGCTCTGGGGTATCGACGATTTCGGCTGGGCCAAGCTGACCAAGGTGCGGATCGACCCGGGTTTCTACAACGTGGTCGTCAATATCCTGATGAACAAGAATTCGTACGACAAGCTCTCTCCGGCGCAACGCAAGGTGCTGGAAGACGCAACGGTCTGGTTCGAGAAGGATATTCTTGATTACACCGCGCAGACCACCAAGGCTTCGTTGGAAGCCATGGAAAAGGGCGGCATCAAGACCGTCGATTTCGGACCTGAATGGAAGAAGGTCGCGCTCGATCTTTATTGGGAAGACCTCAAGAAACTGAGCCCCGAGGCCATCGGCAAGCTGCAGACGCTTCTGACCAAATAGGCCCGCATGAACGCCGCCGCTCTCTACACGGCGCCCTGATATGCGCGCGATCTTCCGGCTCAACGGATGGCTCGTCAGCACGCTTTGCGTGCTGGCGGTGCTGATGATCGCGGCCATGATGCTCGGCATCAGCGCGGAGGTCATCCTGCGCATGTTCGGCTTTCCCTCGATCATCGGCCTGATCGAACTCACCGAATATGCGCTGTTCATTTCGACCTTCTTCGTCGCGCCGTATCTCCTGCGCACCAACGAGCATATCCGCGTCGACCTTGTCATTGCGCGGCTCGATCCGGGCCATGCCCGCTTCATCGAATGCGGCGTCCTCGCCGTCATCATGGCGATCTCGCTGATTACAGGCGCGATCGGCGTGAAGTTGATGATGGTGAGCTATCAGGCCGGGACACTGGTCTTCAAGGACCTGATCTTCCCGCAATGGTGGCTGGACTGGATCATCCCGCTGTCGTCGCTCGCGATGCTGCTGCAGGCACTTGAAATGCTGATCGATATCCTGCGCACTCCCGCCTCCAGGGTGCCGGCGCCGGTCGAGGGCGTGCCGGGAATCCGGCCGGAAGATCTGCCGTGAGCTGGGTCTCCATCCTTGCGATCATGTTCACCGCCAAGGTGCTGCTGCTGCTGGCAGCCCTGCCGGTGGCGTTCGTGTTCTTCGCGATCAATATCGGCGGCTCCTATCTGATCTTCGGCGGCATTCCCGGCCTCGAACAGATGGTCCGCAACGAGCAGCTTTCGGTCGCGCAATTCTCGCTGGTGCCGATACCGCTCTTCGTGCTGATGGGAGAGGTGCTTTTCCATACCGGCCTCGCCATGAAATCGGTGGATGCGGTCGATGCGGTCATCAAGCGCGTGCCGGGGCGGCTTGCGGTGGTGACGCTGGTCGCCGGCACGATCTTCTCGGCGATTTCCGGCTCCACCATCGCGACCACCGCGATGCTCGGCTCGCTGCTCCTGCCGCAGATGCTGGCGCGCGGCTACGATCCGAAAACCGCGATGGGTCCGACGCTTGCCATCGGCGGCGTCGATATCCTGATCCCGCCATCGGGCCTCGCGGTACTGCTCGGCAGCCTCGGTGGCATTTCGATCACCGGTCTTCTGGTCGGCGGCATCGTGCCGGGCATCATTCTCGCGGTATTGTTCATCGGTTATGTGATGGTTCGCTGCTGGATCAACCCGAAGCTTGCACCCGTTTCCGACGACGAAGGCGTCAAGATCGCGCGTCCCTGGCTGAACCTGATCCTCACCGTCGCGCCGCTGATCCTGATCTTCGCCGTGGTTGTCATCAGCATGACCGAAGGCTGGGCGACACCGACCGAATCGAGCGCGATCGGAGCACTTGGAACCATCATCCTCGCCGCCTGCTATCGCAGCCTGACACTGCAGAATCTATGGAAATCCTTCATCGGCACCCTGTCGATTTCCGGCTCTCTGCTTTTCATCATCGTCGGCGCTACCACCTTCGCCCAGCTCCTGAGCTTTTCCGGCGCCACCGCAGGCCTCGTGGCGCTGATCGAAGGCGCCAAACTCACGCCCACCGTGGTGATGATCGGCATGCTGACCATCCTGATCCTGCTCGGCTTCTTCATCGACCAGACCAGCATCATGATGATCACGCTGCCCTTCTACATGCCGCTGCTGAGGAGCATGGGCGTCGACCTCGTCTGGTTCGGGATCCTGTATCTTCTGTGCATGCAGATCGGGCTTCTGACGCCGCCCTTCGGGCTGCTGCTGTTCGTGCTGAAAGGCGTGGCGCCGCCGCATATCGCCATCGGCACGATCTACCGCGCGGCCATCCCCTATGTGTGGCTCACGATCGCGATGATGGTGCTGATCTTCATGTTCCCGCAGATCGTAACGACATTCGTGCCGGATTAGCGGGACTGCGCCATGAAGGCTCCGGCTTTTCTCTATCGTCGTCCGGATACGCTCGATGAAGCGTTGAGTCTGCTTTCGGATCACGAAGGCGAGGCGCAGGTGCTGGCCGGCGGGCAGAGCCTGATGCCCGCCCTCAACATGCGGCTCTCTTCGCCCGGCATGCTGGTCGACATCAACCGGATCGCGGCATTGCGAGGGCTGACGGATGACGGTGCCGCGATCCGGATCGGAGCGCTGGTGCGCCATTGCGAGGTGTTGGAGTCGCCCTTGATTGCCGCGCAGGTTCCGCTGCTGGCATCGGCGATGACCCATGTCGCGCATATGGCCGTGCGCAACCGCGGCACCACCTGCGGCAGTCTCGCCCTGGCGGACCCCTCGGCCGAGGCACCGGCGGTGGCGGTGCTGCTGAATGCCACGATCCATCTTCAGAGCAGCAGTGGCGCGCGAGACGTTTCGGCGCGCGACTTCTTCCAGGGTCTTTATGCCACCGACCGACGCGACGACGAGATGATCGCCGCCGTCAGTTTTTGCCGCGCGCAACCGGGCGACGTTTTCCGCTTCAGCGAACTCAGCCGCCGGCACGGCGATTTCGCCGTGGTCGGAGTGGGCGTGAGAGGCCGGAGCGGGGAGGGCGTCATTTCCGAAATCGAAGTAGTCGTTTTCGGGTCCGAACCGACCCCGCTGATGCCGGGCCTCTCGGAGGGCATGACGATCGCGCGAGATGCGAGCGAAGGCACGTTGCGCGATATGGCGCAGGCAATCGCGGACACCATGGACCCGATCGACAATCATCAGGGCCGTCCGGAAACCAAGCGGCGGCAGGCAGCGGAACTGCTGCGGCGCGCCTTTGTCGATCTGCGCGGTTCGCTCCATGACGCATGACGAAATGCACGACATCGTCTTCAAGCTGAACGGCGAAGCCGTCACGGCGCGCGTGCCGGCGCGCATGCATCTCGGCGATTTCCTCCGCCATGTGCAGGGCGGGACCGGTACGCATCTCGGCTGCGAGCACGGCGTCTGCGGCGCCTGCAATGTGACGCTCGACGGCAAGTCGGTGCGAAGCTGTCTCTTGCTTGCCGTGCAGGCCGATGGAGGCGTGGTCGACACCATTGAAGGCCTCACCCGGAGCGGCGTGATCGCCGACCTTCAGGCGGAATTCGTCGCGCGCAACGCGCTGCAATGCGGGTATTGCACGCCGGGGATTCTGGCGACCGCGGCGGAGATGCTGCAGGGGCCGGCGCTTTCCCGCGAGGGCATCCGCGACGCGCTGTCCGGCAATTTCTGTCGCTGCACCGGCTATCAAGCCATCGTCGATGCCATCGAGGCGGTCATGCGCAAACGTGCGGGTACCACCGCATGACCGAAGCGGGCGGCTTGATCGGCGCGCGGATGGCGCGTCCGGAGGCGCAACGGCTCGTCGCCGGCCACGGCCGCTATACCGACGACATCGCCGTCGGCGGCGTCGGACATGTGGCTTTCCTGCGAAGCCCGTATGCGCATGCGAGAATTCGAAAAATGGACATTGCCGCGGCGGAAGCCGCGCCCGGCGTGATCGCGGTGGTTACGGCGGACGATCTCGCGGGCGTCTGCGCGCCGTGGCAGACGCGGCTTGTCCCGATCCCCTCGCATGTCGCGCCTTCGGAATTTCCGCTCGCCCGCGGCGAGGCTACCTTCCAGGGCCAGCCGGTCGTGGCGGTCGTGGCACAGAGCCGCGCGGAGGCCGAGGACGCGATCGAACGCATCGCGGTCGATTGGGAAGAATTGCCCGTCGTCGCCTCCATGGAGGAGGCGGCCAGCGCCGGCGCCGCGAAAGTGAATTCCGAGATTCCCGGAAATCTCGCCCTCGAAGTCGCCTTGAAGGCCGGCGATCCCGAGGCTGTATTCGCGTCCGCCACGCATGTGGTCGAGCACGAATTCACGTTCTCTCGCCAGACCGGGGTGACGCTCGAGCCGCGTTCGATCCTCGCCGATTTCGATCCGCGGCTGCGCAGGCTCACCCTGCATCATTCGCATCAGGCGCCGAACCAGATGCGGGACATCGTCGCGACCCAGCTCGGACTGCCGCTCGCCGGCGTCCAGGTGATCACGCCGGATGTCGGCGGCGCATTCGGTCTCAAGCTTCAAACCTATCCCGACGAAATGGCGGTCGCCGCCATCGCCGTGCTGCTCGGCCGTCCGGTCAAGTTCACAGCGGACCGTCTCGAAGCCTTTGTCAGCGACGTGCATGCGCGCGAGGCGAAGGTCCGGGGACGACTGGCCGTCGATGCGGAAGGCAAATTACTAGGCATGGAAGTCGCGGTCCGGCACGGTCTCGGCGCCTTTTCCTGCTATCCGCGCGGCAGTCTCGGCGAGGGCTTGCAGGCGGTGCACGCCTCCGCTGTGCCCTACCGGCTGCAGAATTTCGCAGGCACGCTCAAGAGCTATTTCCAGAACAAGACGCCCAGCAGCATCCTGCGTGCGGTCGGCCAGCCGATCGCCTGCACCGTGACCGAGCAACTGATCGATCTCGCCGCGCGCGAGCTCGCCATCGATCCTACCGAGATGCGCCGCCGCAACTACGCTACATCGGGCGAGAAATACGCAACCAGTGTGGTCGGTGTCGTACTCAGCGAATTATCGCTCGACCGCTGCCACGACAGGATTCTGTCGCTGATGAATTACGACGCCTTGCGGCGCGAGCAGTCCGAGCTGCGCGAACGGGGCGTCTATCGCGGCATCGGGATCGCGGCCTTCGTCGAGATGACCGGTGTTGGCCCGCAGCTCTACGGTCCGCTCGGAGTTCGGGTCTCCGCGCACGAGGCCTGCCGATTGTCGCTCGAGCCTTCGGGAGATATCCGCTGCGCCACCAGCGTGGTCGATCAGGGGCAGGGGACGCTTACCGGCTTGCGTCAGATCGTGGCGCAGGCGATCGGCGTCGATATGGATACCGTCGAGATCCTCAGCGGCGACACCGCCTCCGTACCTTTTGGCGGCGGGTCCTGGGCCTCGCGCGGGCTTGCGCTGGGAGGCGAGGCCGCGTTCCGGGCGGCGCGGCAGCTCAAGGCCAACATCCTGACTGTCGCGGGTTCGATTCTGCAGGCGCGTACCGACGATCTGCGCATCGAGAGCGGCAATGTCGTCAATGCATCCGGCATGGTGCAGATGTCGCTCGCCGATCTCGCCGCCATCGCACATTTCAAATCCCACACCATTCCGCTGGACAACTTGCCGCCGCTCGAAGTCGGCGAGCGGTTCACTTCGCGCGGTCTGCCCTATCTGCCGGCCAACGGGATCCAGGCTGCTCATGTCGAGGTCGATCCCGGCCTTGGCACCGTCAAGGTGCTGGACTTCTGGGTGGTCGACGATTGCGGCACGTTGATCAATCCGCTTCTGGTCGACGAGCAGATCCGCGGCGGGGTGGTGCAGGGCATCGGCTCGGCGCTCTACGAACAATGCATCTACAGCGAAAACGGTCAGCTCGAAAACGGCACGCTTGCCGACTATCTCGTGCCGATGGCGGCCGAGATGCCCGACATCCATGTCGCCCATGTCGAGACGCCGATCGGCGCGACCACGCTCGGCGCCCGCGGCGTCGGAGAGGCCGGCACGCTCGCCGCACCCGCCGCGATCTGGGGCGCAGTCAACGACGCGCTGTCACCGTTCGGCGCCGTGGTGACGCAGCAGCCGATCACCCCGGAACACGTTCTGGATTGCATCGATCTGGCCCGCGCCGGAAAGGCGGCGGCCGATGGACGATAGCAGGACGATCCGGGTCCGGGTCTCGGGCGTGCGCGAGGCCGCGCGCAATATCCGAATCTACGAGTTTTTTCCACTCGACGGGGCCGCGCTGCCGGCTGCGGACGCGGGCTCGCATATCGACCTGCATCTGCCGAACGGTCTCGTCCGCCAATACTCTCTGCTTATAGCGGGCCCGACGACGGATCGGTATTCGGTCGGCATCAAGAGGGACGAACACAGCCGGGGCGGATCGCGCTACATCCATGAGAATTTCAAAGTTGGCGACATGCTCGCCATCAGCTTGCCGCGCAACAATTTTCCGCTGGCCGAGGATGCAGGCAGCAGCATCCTGATCGCGGGCGGGATTGGCATAACGCCGATCTGGAGCATGCTGCAACGGCTCCGCTCTCTCGGCCGCCCCTGGTCGCTGCATTATTCCTCCCGCTCGCGCGACGATGCGGCCTTTGCGGCCGAATTGTCCCCATTCGAAACCGCGCACTTGCATTTCGACGATGAAGCCGATGGGCGACTGCTGGATATCCAGCGGATCATCGCCGATGCGCCGCCGGACGCTCATCTCTATTGCTGCGGTCCGAAGCCGATGCTGGAAGCCTTTGAAGGGGCCGCCGCGGGAAGACCAAAGGAGCGAATTCATGTCGAATATTTCTCCGCGAAGGGCGATGTCGCGAGTGCAGGCGGCTTCACGGTCGAACTCGCGCAAAGCGGCAAGGTCATCGAGGTGCCGCCGGGCTCGACCATTCTCGAGGCCCTGAATGCGGCCGGAATCGATGCCATGTTCTCGTGCCAGGAGGGCGTTTGCGGGGCCTGCATCACCACAGTGATCTCGGGCATTCCCGATCACCGCGATACGGTACTGACCGATCGCGAGAGGGCGAACAACGACAGAATCACCATTTGCTGTTCCGGCAGCAAGTCGCCCCGCCTGGTGCTGGATCTATAGATGTGCCGCCGACGCTAACTCGCCTTGCTCAATATGCGATAGGCCAGCGCAAGGTCGAGCGCTGTCAATCCCTGGATTACCGCATAGACCGTTTCCGAAGGATCGGATCGCCCCGGAAAACGCCCTGTCGCAACTTCACCGATTGACGTCACACCCGACCGGATTTCCGCGTCGTCGGTCTCTCCTGACTTCACGAAGGCGGCGAGGTCGCCCTGATAGAGCGCATAATCGATATCGTCGACGAAACGATGGCCGGCGGATTGCCACGTCTCGAAGAAGAATTCCTGGACGCCGCCCATCGAAAGTACCAGCGCACCCGGCTTGATCCAGCTTTGCTCGACCAGCGGTGAAGTTGCCGTGGTGATGGTCGCCACGATGTCCGCGCCGCGCACGGCATCTTCGATGTTTGACGCGACCGCGATATCCGCCCTTTCTCTACCGACCGCATCGACCAGTCGGGCCGCGGAATCCGCCGTGCGTGCGGCGACGCGAATCTGCGCTGGCTGGCAGAGTTCTACGAACCCGCGGGCCATGTGCGTTGCGATCTTGCCGGCGCCGATGAGCGCGATGCGCGGCCGCGACACCGGAGTGAGCCAGCGCGCCGCGACCGCGCCGGAAATGCCGGTGCGGAACGTATAGAGCCAGCTCTCTTCGAGCAGCAGGATGGGGCTTCCGCTTTCCAAATCCCACAGCATCAGCCGCGGGTCGCGCATTGAGCTGAGCCGCGCCCCGGCGATGCAGAGGTCCTGCAGCACGGCGCCCTTCACTTGGATGCGATGCGGCGGCCCCGCAATCCGCATCGCCGACGGAGACGACGGCACCACGCTGCCGGCCGCAAGCCCGGCATAGACCCGTTCGATGACGTCCGCGGCTTCCGCGATCGAAAGCGCGTCGACGGTTTCCGCCACGGAGATCATACGCATGGCCGGTCTTTCGCCGGTCAGACGAGGATCTTGCCGTCGCGCGTCAGGGTCTTTCCGTCGACGGAGATTTCCGGCTTGCGGATTACACCCTCCAGGCGAAGCTTTGCATGGCAGGTGCCGCCGAGCGCGATCGTGTCGCCGATCCCGATATGCGAGGTCGCATACATCTTCTTGTCGGTGCGCATGCTGCCGGTCGGCGTCACCTTCGGGTTGAGACCGATCGAGATTTCGGCGGGACAATTGAAGCTGTTGGCGTCGCCGTGCTTTTCGAGAATCTCGCGCCAGATCGCGGCTTCGCGGCCGCCCTCTATCTTGGTCACGAAGCCATCGACGACCGTAAGCCGCATCGGCTCCTTGATCGAGCCGACCGAATGCGCGGTGAGATCGAACACTACCGTTCCGTTGCCGGTGCCTTCGACCGGGCAGACATGGGCTTCGCCGTCCGGGAACGCGCAGCCGCCGCCGCCGCCCGGCTTCAGCTGGACCGGAATGCCGGCGATCGACCGGCCCGGCCGGCCTTTGATACCGGCCGTGAGATCGGTGCCGTTCGGGCAGGTGACATGACAGGTCTCGCCTTCGGTGAATATCTTTGCGATCCGAAGACCTTGCTCGTTCATCGCCGCATAGTCCGCGCCTGCCGGACCATCGGCAGACAGCATGGCGGGTGTCAGCTCTTCCATCAGGAGATGGCGCTTTCCGTTATCGATCAGTTCCTCGTTGATCTTCGCGTGCGCCATCGCGGTCGAGGTGAGATAGACGATCAGATCGAGTTCGGGGTCGAGCGCGGCGCGGTGGATGGCGCTCATCGGATTGGTCGCATGCGTGGCGCGCGGCTCCATGATGCCGACCGCGACCTCCCGGCCCATTTCCTTTCCGGCCTTTGAAAATCCCTGCCACAATACCGGATCCATCTTGGTATCGGTGATGACGAAGATCTTGTCGCCTTCCTTGGTATTGAGCGTGAGCGGCGTGCGCATCACCTTGGCGATCTCGTCTACGCTGAACGTCATTTCATCCTGCTCCTTGCATTCGTTCGTCGGCTTCGCAGGCGTTATGCGAGCGGTCTTGCCATCACCCGCGCGGGCCCTCCGTCGGAACCCGCGATCGGGATCGCGCAGAACATTGCTTCGACCCGCTTGTTGGCCAGCGGCCGCAGATTGGTGAGGTGCTCGGCGATCAGGATTCCCTGCGAAAGCAGGGTTTCATGAACGGGAAAGGTGAAGCCTTTGGGCCGCTTGTGAGACGTTAGGTCCGGCGTGCTGAAATCGACCCCGAGGAGCTTCACCTGATGATCGACGAGCCACTGCGCAGCCTCCGCCGAAAGCGAGGCGTGTTTCTCGTATGTCTCCGTGTTGATATATTGCGCCCACCCGGTGTCGAGCAGCACCATGTCTCCGGGCTGCACCTTCGGCCGCGCGGCCTCTAGATCATCCGGGGTGATGACCGCGTAAGGCCCTTTCTCGATCTGCCAGACCACGGCCGGGCCGTAGAGGCGGTCCAGCGGAATTTCCTCGAAGGAGGGGCCGTCGTTCATGAAGTGGTTGGGTGCGTCAACGTGAGTGCCGTGATGGCAGACCATCTGTATTTCGGTCACGTTGGCATTGTCCTTCGGCATTTTCACGATCTGGCGGATGACAGGCCTCGGGAATGCCGGCGAGCGCGACAGGTCTTCGGTGATGGTGTGGGTCAAGTCGGTCCACGGGCCGACGCCGTGCTCTGCCGCGCGCTGCGGCAGGTTTATCCAGCCCTTCCAGGCTGGCCTGATATGCTGCGGACGATCACACATGACGGACTCCTCTGAAGGCGCGAATGGCCGGCGCCGATCTTTGCAGGATTACGATTGCGGGACGCAGAACGCAGGTTCGTGCGCGTCGATGAATTTCAGAACCGCCTTCGCGGCGATATCGGGCGCCGTCGCCGCGACATGGAATGAATCGTTGGGGATGACCAGCAATTCCGAATTCGGAATGGTGGATTGCCAGGCCTTGGTGCTTTCCACGCCGGTGAGATTTTGAGCCGGGTTGTTCGGGTCGCCGGTTATCACAACCAATGTGGGGCATTGGATTGACGGCAACAGCGGACGGATATCGATGCTCGGCAGAACGCGCATGAAGCCGGACTGGGTCGACGCGGGAGTCTTTTCCATCATCTGCGCCCACCATTCCCGCGCTTCCGGCGGCATCACGGTTCCCAGGCGATTGTGCATCGTCCGTCGAGCCCAGTGGCCGACGCCCTTTTCGTCGATTTCCTTCGACGTGTAGCCCGAATCTTTCGCGCTCGCGGTGACGACCGGTGTGCCGAGCACCGAGAGGCTCTTCAGCGCCGTCGGGGCGCGGCTCGCATAATGCAGTGCCATCGTGCCCCCCACCTTGGCAGCCACGAGATGGTAGCTGTCGATCTCGAGACGGGCGGTCAATTCGGCGAGATCGTCGCCGATCCGCTCGAACGGCCAGTCATAGTCGCGGGGCATCGCAGTGGATCGGCCGAACCCGCGCACGTCGAAACGCAACACGCGGTACCGTCTTGCGAGATGCGGAATCCAGCCATACCAGGCGTCGCTGGTCTCGGCGACGCCGTGCATCAGGACGATCCACGGCGCTTGCGTCCATGGATCGGTGAAATCGTCGATGCAGTACCAGGTCTGCAGATCGGACGCAGTCTGAACAAAAGGCATGCAAGTGCGTCCGATCCGCGAGACGGTGTCAGTCCAGCGTGATGTTGAGGTCCTTGATCAGCTTGTGCCAGCGGACCGTTTCGGATGCCAGAATGTCGGCGAGTTGTTGCGATGAGCCGCCGACCGGTTCCTGGCCGACATCGTAGAGCTTCTTCTGGATGTCCGGATCGGCGACCGCAGCGGCCACGGCCTGCTGCAGTTTCGCGACGACATCCGCAGGAGTGCCCGCCGGAACGACGACGCCGGCGAAAGCCTCGGCGTAGATGTTCTTGAATCCAAGCTCGTCGAAGGTAGGTATGTCGGGCAGCTGCTTCATCCGCGTCGGGCTAGCGACGGCGAGGGCGCGGACCTTGCCGGTGGAAATCATGCCCGAGCCGCTGGAATAGTCTGTCATGCACATCGGCACCTGGCCGGCCGCGACATCCTGGATGCTCAGGGCGCCGCCACGATACGGCACGTGAATCATGTCGAGGCCGAGCGTGGCTTTCAGTAACTCCATTCCCATCGCGTGCGGGCTTCCAGGTCCGGCCGAGGCATAGCTGATCTTGCCGGGCTGTGATTTGACGAAGTCGACCATCTCCTTGACGCTCTTTGCCTGCGAGCCGGGGCCGACCACGAGAATCGTGGGCGACCGCGCGATCATCGAGACCGGCGTGAATTCCTTGGTCGTGTAAGCAAGCTTCTTGTAGAGCGCGGGGTTGTAGACCATCACGCCGTTGTCGGCGGAGAAGATCGTGTAACCGTCGGGCGCCGCCCGCGCGACTTCCGCTGCCGCGATTGCGCCGGCCGCTCCCGGCTTGTTCTCGATCACGATGGGCTGGCCAAGCCGCTTCGACATTTCCGGCGCGATCATGCGCGCCAGCGTGTCGGAACCGCCGCCGGCAGCCCAGGGGATGATCCAGCGGATCGGACGGTTGGGATAGTCCTGTGCGAAAGCCGTACCCGTCGCGGAGACGAGAACAAGCGCTGCGACGGTGCGAAGAATCCAAAGCATCGATGCCTCCCTAATCATTTTCCGTTTATCGGAAAGTAATTCCGTTATTCAGATCGACGCTAGGACATGCATCCGCAGCGCGCAAGCGTTTGCCTGCGGCGCCCGGGGTTTCCCGCGAAGCCGGCCTGGAGGAAGAAGCGGCGGCGCTTGCCGCAAGCGGCAGGCGTGATAAGGGACAATTCCAGTCAGCAGCAAAGCTTTCCGATAAACGGAAAGCACTCCAGTCAGGAGGCGGCATGAAAATCGATTTCTCAGGCAAGGTTGCGATCGTCACCGGCGGCGCCGGCGGTATCGGTACGGCGACCGTCGATCGCCTGCTGGAGAGCGGCGCGAAGGTTGCCGCCTTCGATCGCGATCCGAGCCGGCTCGATCAGCTCAAGTCGGGCAGGGGCGACGGACTCTCAGTCCATCGCGTGAATGTCATGGATCTCGATCAGTTCGAGACCGCGGTCGCGGAAGTCGCGAAGCATTTCGGCCGCATCGACATCCTGGTCAGCGTCGCCGGCGGCGGCACGCCGACCACGATCAAGAGCGCCGATGCCGACGACTGGAACAAGGTGATCTCGCTCAACCTCAGCGGGCCGTTCTACGGCATCAAGGCGGTGGCGCCCCATCTGCGAAAGGTCGGCGGCGGCAGCATCGTCACCGTCGGATCGCTCGCCGCCTTTCAGATGTCGTTCAACAACGGCGTGAGCTATACCGCCGCCAAATCCGGCGTGCTCGGACTGACGCGGCATGCCGCCTTCGAACTTGCGCGCGACAAGATCCGCGTCAACGCGGTGTTGCCCGGACCGGTCATGACTCCGCAGATGGATGCAAAGATCGACGCGAAGAGTAGAGCCGCGGTGCCGAAGCAGGTGCCGCTCGGGCGCTGGCTGACGCCGGACGAAGTCGCCGATCCGATCCTGTTCTTCTGCTCCGATGCTGCGCGCGGCTGCACCGGCACACATGTCATCGTCGACGGCGGGCTGCATGTAGGCGCGCAATACGATGCCGAGACCTATTTCGCCAAGCGCGGCGAGTGACTATTTCTTTTCTGCCGACAGGCTCGCCAGCAATTCCTTGTTCTCGGCGATTTCGTCGGACACGAGCTTTTTGAATTCGTCCGGCGAGAGCGGCATCGTGTCGCCGCCGAGCTTCGCGAAGCGCTCCTTCGATTCGGGCAGTGCCATCGCGGCGACCGCCGCCGCATGCAGTTTCTGCACCAGTTCCGGCGACATGCCCTTCGGACCGAACAGGCCGACCCATGCGCCCATGCGCATCTTCAGGCCGCTTTCGCCGATGGTCGGCACGTCCGGGATCAGCGGCGAGCGCTTCTTGGCGGTGGATGCGATCGCAATCAGCTGGTTGTTGTCCATGAAAGCGCGGCCCGAGGCGAGCGGTGCGATCACGAAATCGACGCGGCCCGCCGCGGTGTCGGCAATCGCCTCCGGCGCGCCTCGATAAGGCACGTGCGTCAGCTTGATATTGGCGGCGGCGCGCATGCGCTCGACCTCGAGATGAGAGGCGCTGGCGACGCCGCTCGAACCGAACATCACCTCTCCTGGCGCCTTGCGGGCCTTCTCGATCAGTTCGGTGATGCTCTTGATGCCCTTTGTCGGCGAAATCCAGATCACGGCCGGAAGATCGGCCAGTGGCGCGATCGGGGTCAGATCCTTTTCGGTGTCGTATGGCAGCGAAGTCTGCACCGCCGGCAGCGACGCGATCGCCGAAGACGAGACCAGGAGGCGATAGCCGTCGGGCTCCGAATTGACGACCGCCGCCGCCCCGATCGAACCCCCGGCACCGGGCCGGTTCTCGACGACCACCGGCTGCTTCAGGATGGTCTTCAATCCCTCCGCGACGGTGCGTGCGATCAGGTCGGTGCCGCTGCCCGGGGTGATGTTGACGATGATGGTGATCGGTCGGTTCGGATAATCGGCCTGCGCGAAGGCAGCGACCGGCGACACGAGCAGGGCGGCGGCGATTGCTAGAAGACGCAGTGTCATGGGGTGCTCCGATCCGTACGCATCATGCCGAGGTTGTCTGACTTGCCGCCGAGCCGCGCACTTCGACGCCGGCGCGCTTTTCGAAGTAGCGCACCATCTCCGTCAGATCGACGCTTTCGCCGAGATCGTCGGTGATCCGGTTCCAGAGTTCGGCCATGGTATGGCCGAGAGAGGGGTCGGTACCGGGCGCGGGATTCAGGTCGAGATAGAGGGCGAGGTCCTTGATGCCGAGGCCGATCGGCCCACCATACCTGAAGCGGCGCGGCAGGATCGATTTCGGAAATTTGTCGGCGGTCGCGGAATTGCGGCCGGTGCCGGCATTGATTACTTCCAGCAGCTTTTCCGCGTCGACCCCAGCCCGCACGCCGGCCACGATCGCCTCGCATGCGATCAGCATGCCGGACAGCGACAGCATGTTGTTGACGACCTTGGCGATCTGGCCTTGTCCCGGTTCATCGCCGACGACGATGAGGCGGCCGGCGATGCAGTTGAGAGCATCGGCAGCTTGCGCGCGTGCCTCGGCGGGTCCCGCGAGTATGCCGGTCAGCCGTCCCTCGCGTGCCCATAGGGGGCCGCCGCTGACCGGCATGTCGAGCACGGCGATGTCGCGTGTCGCGAGCTGGTCTGCGATCGAAGAAATTGTGTGCTGGCCTATGGTCGAGGTCTCGACGTGAACGCAGATCGCCTTGCCCTTCGCAACACCCGCGGCAACCGCCAGACTCGCTTCCTGAGAGGGCAGGCATGCGAACACAACGGCAGCATGATCTGCAACGGATTGCGGGGTTTCGGCGAGTTTCGCGCCGAGTGCCGCCATGGCCGCCGCATTGTCCGGATCGATGTCACAGCAGATCACGTCGAAGCCGCCTTCGATGAGCCGCTGCGCCATCGCGCCGCCCATATGGCCGCATCCGATGAAGCCGACGGGACCCGTCATGGTCATGTGCTGCGCTTGGATGCGGACAAGGCTCATTCGGCCTTGAGCTTCAGGTCGCGAATGACGGGAGACCAGGTCTCGCCCTGTTCGCGGACCATGGCCTCCACTTCTTTCGGGGTGGCGAGCGTGATCTCGAAGCCGCGCTTCAGGAATTCGTTCTGGATGCCCTCATCCCGGACCACGGCGTCTAGGTCCTTGCCGAGTTTCTCCGTCGCTGCGACCGGCGTGCCCGCGGGGGCGGCGAGGAAAAAGCGGACAGTTCCCGAGATGTCGCCGAAGCCCGCTTCCTTGATGGTCGGCACATCCGGCAACAGCTTGGTGCGCTTGTCGCTTGCGACCGCGATCGCGCGCAGCTTGCCTTCCTGGATGAGCGTGAGAACCGAACTGAGGCTGAGCGATCCGAAGTCGAGCACGCCCGCGAGCAGATCGGCAACGGCGGTGGCCGAGCCCTTATACGGAACGTGAGTCAATTGCGTCGCGTTCTGGCGGGCGAGGCGCTCCGTGGCCAGATGTTGCGGCGCACCGACACCGGCGGAAGCGAAGTTGAGCGGCCGCTTCTTTCCTTCCTCGATCAGTTCGCCGATGGTCTTGATCTTGGAATTCGCATTGACGACGATCGCGGCGGGCGATTCCGCGACGCCGCCGATATAGGAAAAATCCTTGAACGGGTCGTAGCCGAGATTGGTGAATACCGCCGGATAAGTGCCGATATTGATCGCCTGCACCAGCAGCGTGTAGCCGTCGGGCTGAGCCTTGGCGACCGCGACGCTGCCGATATTGCCGCTCGCCCCCGGACGATTGTCGATGATCACGGGCTGGCCGAGCTTGGCGGCATATTTGTCCTGGATGATCCGCATCAGGATGTCGGTGCCGCCGCCGGCCGGGAACGGTACGATGACGCGAACCGGTTGCGAGGGGAAGGCCTGGGCATTTGCGGTGGGCGCGTTCCCGGCGGCGATCGCCACCACCGCAGCGGTCGCAAGCAGGGTAACAAATGCACGGCGCGTCGGCATGGGCCTGACCTCGGATTTCCTCTTGGCAGCGTTTTGTTCCGGCCGGCTTCGCGCAGCCTTCTTTCCCGGATAGTGCAATTCCGATAATTGATCAATCATTCCGATAATCGGAAAAGCGATTGTATCCGTTCGAAGTCTGTGTTGCAGTCGCCCGCGTTTCGCATTCGTTCGGATCGACCAGCAGACGATGAAAGAATCGTTGAAGAAGTCTGTCCCGCCATCCGCGGCGCCGGAAGGCGCCGGAGCCGGTACGGTGACGCGCGTCGTGAAGCTTCTCGCGATTATCGCTGAAGCCGACGGCGATGTCTCGATCAAGTCGCTGTGCCAGGCGCTCGATCTGCCGGCGAGCACGGTGCATCGGCTGCTTTCGCTGCTGATCAAGGAAGGCGCCGTGGAGCGGTCGCCGTCGCGGGCGCTCTATGGGCCGGGCCCGGAATTCATGCGCATCGGTTCGCTTGTCGCCGCCAAGGTGCGCATCGCGGACCTGGCGAGGCCGGCGATGCGCGCGCTGGCGGACGAAAGCGACGAGACTTGCGTGCTGCTTCGCTATATCCCGACTTCGCGGAAGGTGATGGCGGTGTATGTGGAATATTCCTCGCAGCCGCTCCGCTATCAGATCGATATGTTTCAGCCGCACTCTCTCTTGTGGGGCGCCACCGGCCGCGCGGTGCTTGCCTTCCTGCCGGAGCCGGAGATCGAGGCGGCGATACGCGACAACGACCGCTCTCCCGCATCCGGCGAAAAACTCCCGCCGAAGGGTCTGCTGTTCTCGGAATTGCGGGAAATCCGAGAGCGCGGTTATGCGATTACCCATGGACAGAAGATTGCAGGCGCCGTGGGGCTCGCGGCGCCGCTGTTCAATTCGGAGCGGCGCGCGATCGGAAGTCTGAGCCTAACGATCCCGAGGACCCGCTTCAGCCAGAAGGGGCATTCGCGGCTCGCGGCCTTGCTGCTCTCGAGCGCAGGCAAACTCAACCACGCGCTGGGATTTCAGGATTAGCTGCAGCCGCTTGCGCGGTCACAGGCGCGCCAGCGAACGGGCCAGGCGCCGCATCGCGGTTTCGATCTGATCGGGCGTGAGCGCGGCAAAGCCCATGAGCCATCCGTCGGCGGCCTGCGTGCCGGAATAGAGTCTGCGCAAGGTCGGAAGTTCGACGCCCGCGAGCGCAGCCGCTCTTGCGCTCATCTCCTCCGTCCACGGACCTTTCAGCCTGCACGCGGCATGCAGCCCCCCGGCCGGCGGTATGACATCCGCAAAGCCGGCGAGATGACGCCCGAAATGCAGCATGAAGGCATCGCGCCGGGCCCGATAAAGCTGACGCATGCGCCGGATATGCGCGGTGAAATGTCCTTCCGACATGAATTGCGTGAGCACCATCTGGCTGATCAGCGGAGACTGGCCGTCGATCAGGGTGCGCGCGGTCACGAAGGCGGATACGAACGCTTCGGGCAAAACGAGATAGGCGAGGCGCAGGCTCGGAAACAGGATCTTGCTGAAGGTGCCGACATAGAAGACGCGATCGTCGGCATCAAGACCCTGGATTGCGGAGACCGGTTGTCCGTCGTAGCGATATTCGCTGTCATAGTCGTCCTCGACGATCCAGCCGTCGGTCCGGCGCGCCCAGTCGATGAGCGACAATCGCCGTTCGAGAGTGAGCGTCACGCCGGTCGGATATTGATGCGAAGGCGTGAGATAGACCGCACGCACCGGTTTGCGAGCTTCAAGCAGCAACTGCACCTGCAGCCCGGCGCCGTCCACCGGAACGGGAAGCAGCGCCACGCCGTTCGCCTCGAACACCGATCGCGCTCCGTGATAGCCGGGATCCTCGATCGCAAGCTGGTCGCCCGGGTCCAGCAGCAGGGTCGCGATCATCGCCAGCGCCTGCTGCGAGGAATTGAGCACGACGACCTGGTCGGGATGACAACGCACCCCGCGATGCGAGGCGAGATAGCGGGCGATCTCGGAGCGCAGCGGCGGATAGCCCTGCGCGTCGCCGTACATCAGCGCGGTGTCCTTGTGGTCCCGCAGGACGCGCGACGTGAGCCTGCGCCAGATGTCGAGCGGGAACGGCTTCACATCCGGCATGGCGGCCGCGAAGGGAAGCGCCGTGGTCTGGTCGACTACGCCGCCGCGCGTGCGGATCGCTGTGCCGCGGCGGGAGAGACTGGGATGCGCTTTTGCGGAAGACCCGCGACGCTTCTTGCGTTCGGCATGTGCATCGCGATCGAATGGTGCGACGTAACTTCCGCTGCCGTGCCGCCGGGTGAGAAAGCCTTCCGCCTCGAGTTGCCGGTAGGCGGATTCCACCGTATCGCGCGCCACCGACAGGTCCGCGGCGAGCGCACGGGTCGAGGGCAGGCGATCATGCGCGCGCGCGGTGCCGTCGACGATCATCTGGCGCAGCGCGTTTTGCAGGCGCACGGCGGCGGTCGGCCCTCCGGCATCCTGCCGGTCAAGTAAAGTGACGAGGACGCCTGCGTACCGGCCGCGCATAAAAGTGGTCTGTTCAGGTGGCGAGAAGTGGAGAACAATCCAGACCAGTTTAGACCTAATGTTGCGGTGCGGAAAGTGCAGAGATTCGGCCGCAAAGGATCAGTCCCCATGAACGCGACGGTCAAAACCACCTGTCCCCGTGATTGTTATGACGCTTGCGGAATCTCGGTGCTGGTGCAGGACGGCGCTATCCGCAAGGTGATGGGGGATCGCGATCATCACGTCAGCCGCGGCGCTTTGTGCGGAAAATGCGCGCTCGGCTACAACGGTCCGTTCATCGATCCGGATCAGCGGCTGGCCTCGCCGCTGCGCCGGAGCGGACCGAAGGGGTCCGGGCAGTTCGAGGGGGTGTCGTGGGACGAGGCGATCGGCGAGATTGCCGACCGGATGAAGACGATCCTGGCGCAGGCTGCGCCGACCACGGTCTTGCACACACATTATACCGGCACCGTGGCGATGCTCGCCGGCTGGTTCCCGATCCGCTTCTTCAATCAGATGGGGGCGACCGAAGTCGATCCGGATACGGTCTGCAACAAGGCCGGGCATGTCGCGCTTGCGGACATGTTCGGCACCTCGCTCACCGGCTTCGATCCCGAGCAATTGCCCAATGCCGGCGCGCTGATGATTTGGGGCGCCAATCCTTCGCACAGCGCCCCGCACATGCATCGCGACTGGGTGCGGTCGACGAACGCCAAGGTGATCGCCATCGATCCGATTGCGCATGAAACCGCGCGCGAGGCCGATCTGCATCTGCAGCTTCGTCCCGGCACCGACGCGGCGCTCGCCTTCGGACTGCTCCATGTCATCAAGAAGGCCGGGCGCTTCGATCAATCTTTCATCGAGCGCCACATGCTCGGCTTCGAGCGCATGCAGGCGGACATCGACGAGGCGACGCCGGAATTGACCGAGCAGCGGACCGGCGTGCCGGCAGCCCTGATCGAGCAGGCCGCCATGATATTCTCCGAAGGTCCGTCGATGCTATGGCTCGGGCAGGGCATGCAGCGGCAACCGCGCGGTGGCAATGCGTTCCGTGCCGCCGTGCTCCTGAGCATCGTCACCGGCCATCTCGGCAAGCCGGGTGCCGGTTTCTGCTACATGAACGGCCCCGAGACGCGCGGGGTCGACTATTCCTTTCTGATGGCGCCGGATCTGCGCAAGGACGGAGGCGCCAGCATCAGCCATATCGATCTCGCCGATTATCTGGAAAGTGCGGAAAAATCGCGCGCTCTATTTACCTGGAACAACAACATTCTCGCTTCCAGTCCGGCGCAGTCGCGACTGCGCAAGGCAATCGCGCGCGAAGACCTGTTCACCGTCGTGACCGACCTGTTCATGACCGACACCGCGATGTTCGCGGACTACATCCTGCCGGCCGCGAGCTTTCTCGAATTCGACGATCTGGTCTTTCCTTACTTTCACAACACGATGTCGGCGCAGGTGAAGGCCGCGGAGCCTGTCGGTCAGGCGCTGCCCAATCAGGAGATCTTCCGGCGCCTCGCGCGCGCAATGGGTTACAACGCCGAAGAATTGTTCGAGTCCGACGAATCGATGTTGTCGCGATTGATCGCGCAGACGTCGTTCAAGGGATCGTTCGAGGACCTGAAGGCTGTCGGCACGGTGGCCTTGTGCGAGAAGCCGCTGGTGCAGTTCGAAGCTCTGAAATTCAACACACCGTCCGGCAAGATCGAGGTCTACAGCCAGCGGATGGAGGAAATCGGCCAGCCGCCGGTGCCGGTGCCGCATGCCGATCCGGTGCCGGCCGGCGACAAGGTCCGCATTCTCTCGCCGGCGTCCGCCTGGCTGATGAATTCGATCTACGGTAATGCCGAGACAGTGCGAAAGCGCATCGGCGATCCGACCGTGTATCTGTCGCAGGGCGATGCTGTTCGGCGCGGACTGACAGACGGCGATCCCGTGGTGCTCGAGAACACCGCCGGTTCACTGCACCTGCAGCTCAAGATTTCTTCCAATGTTCCGGAAGGCGTGGCCCTGGTCTATAAAGGCAACTGGCCGCGCTACACGGGCGAAGTCGCCAACGTCAACGTCCTCAATCCGGGCATGCGGAGCGACATCGCCGAAAGCACGGCCGTGCATGGCGTCGAAGCCTCGCTTGCGCGCGCCTGAATTATGCAAACGGATGTGGCCGGCAGGCTGCGTCTGACCGGAGATCGCCATGAGAGTCCTCGTTCTGCAGCATGTCGCCGTCGAGCACCCCGGTGTGTTGCGCGACTATTTCCGGGCCGACGGCATTGCCTGGGATACTGCCGAACTTGACGAGGGCGAACACATCCCGTCTCTCGATCCCTATGACATGATGCTCGTGATGGGCGGCCCGCAGGATGTCTGGCAGGAAGCCGAGCATCCCTGGCTCGTTGCGGAGAAGGCTGCGATCCGGAAATTCGTCGTCGAAATGGGGCGGCCGTTCCTCGGCATCTGTCTCGGACACCAGCTGCTGGCTGAAGCCATCGGCGGCAAGGTTGCGCTCGGCGATCGTGCCGAGGTCGGCATCATGCCGGTGGAGATGACGACGGCGGGCCGCACCGACCCGTTGTTCCGCTCGCTCGCCGATCCGCTGACCGTGCTGCAATGGCATTCCGCCGAGGTGAAGGCGCTGCCAGCGGGCGCTGAAGTCCTGGCCCGGTCGGACGATTGCCGCGTCCAGGCCTTCCGCTACGGGCCGCACGCCTACGGATTGCAATGCCATGTCGAGATCACCGGCGACACGGTGCGGGAATGGGCCGCGATCCCGGAATATGCGGCGGCGCTGGAGAAGATACTGGGTCCCGGCGCGACGCTGTCGCTGCAGGACGCCGTTGCGAAAAAGCTTCCCGAGTTCAATCGCGATGCGAAGCTTCTTTATGATAATTTCATGTCGCTGATCCGGCCTTACTTGGATTCAGTGGCCGAGAAACGGGCCGTCGCCTGACGCCTCTCCCGCGACGGACGATCGGTCAGGAATTGGTCGCGAGCGCCGGGTTGCGCCGGGTTTCCGATTGCGGCGCATCCGGCAGCAGCGCGCGCCGGATTTCCTCGGCGAGATCGCGGATATGCGCGCGCGCCTCGCGCTCGGCGCGATCGGGATCGCGCATCCGGAACGCCTGCAGCAATCGCTCATGGTCGTCGCAGGATTGCGGCAGATGAGTCGGCGTGTATTTGCGCTGCACGCGCATCGCGCGGATCTGCGCGAGCACGGACATCAGAAGCCTTTCCAGCGTCTGGTTCTGCGAAATGCGGACGATCTGCTCGTGGAATTCGAGCGCAGAGGCGTAATAGCGGTCGACGTCGCCGCGCCGCAAATAATCCATCTGGTCGTCGACATTGGACTTCAGGTTCGCGAGCTGGCGATCGGTGATCTTCTCGGCGGCGAGCCGGGCCGCCATGCCTTCGAGTGCCTCGCGGGCCAGGTAGATTTCGAGTACCCGCTGCGGATCGTAGTTGATTAGGTAGACGCCCTGACGCGGCACGATCTCGACGATGCCTTCCGCCTCCAGGCGGTTGATCGCGCCCCATAGCGGCGTGCGGCTGACGCCGAGTTCGCGGCTCAGTTCTTCGACGCTGATCTTGTCGCCGGGATTGTAGCGGTTGCCGTTGATGAACAGCTCGCGGACGAAGGAATAGGCGTCCCCGCTCAAGCTGGAACGGCGGAGCTTTTTCACGTCCCGATCTCCCGCATGTGTCGCATTTTGTCTCGCGACGGTTGTATGTTTCATACCACAACCAAGCTCATAGCGGGGGTACGAAGCGGGCTCAAGGGGCCTTGGCATATCGGTCAATAGCGACCGACAATGTTATAAACATTCCAGCATTTCAGGGATTTTCGTGAACTTCTCGCGCGGCTTGCCCTTGGCCGCTCCGCGGCTCTTCTCGGCCGCGTCGATTACGTCCCATTCCGAATAGCCGGTGATTCGGGAACCGCTCGCGGCGAGGAACTTACGCACTTTCGCAGCACCGGGTTTCGCCAAGGCAGCGGCGGCGTTGAGGTCTTCGAGTAGCGAAGCCACCGTCTCGACGCTGTCAGCGCGATTGGTGCCGATCAGGCCCGACGGTCCGCGCTTGATCCACCCGGTGACGTAGAGGCCAGGTTCCGGCTGCGAGCCGTTCACGCACCGGCCCTTGTAATTTGGAATCGTGCCGGATTGCTCGTCGAACGCGGTGCCGGGCAGTGGCATGCCGCGATAGCCGACGCTTCGGAATACGAGACCGCAGGGCAGGGAGCTTTGCTCGCCGCTCGCGACTGCAACTTGCTCGAAGGCGGCGCCGCGCAGTTCGTTTCTGGCAAGAAGCAACGATTGCGCCTTGCCGTTGCCTTCGATCGCAACCGGGGTTTCGAGAAAACGGAAATGCAGCCGCCGTGCGCCATCGACTGCGGGCGCCGATGCAAAGGCGCGGAACAGCGCCATGTTCTTCCTGTTCTCCTCGCCGCGCGTGGAGGCGATCTCCACTTCGCTTTCGGCGTTGAGGACAAGATCGGCTTCGGCGACCTGCGCCGAGCAGCCAGAAATGGCACCGAGCTCTTTCAATTCGACGGCGGTGAACTTCGCCTGCGCGGGTCCGCGGCGGCCGACCACATGGATATCGCGCACGCGGCTGCGCGACAATTCCTCGAGCGCATGTTCGGCGATGTCGGTTTTGGCCAGCAGGTCAACGGGAGTGGCCAGAATGCGCGCGACGTCGGCTGCTACATTTCCGTGACCGATCACCACCGCGGTGTCGCAGGAGAAGTCGAAGCGGCATTCGCGAAAATCGGGATGCGCATTGTACCAGCCTACGAATTCGGTTGCGGTATGGCTGCCGGGCAGGTCTTCGCCCGGAATTCCCAATCTTCGATCGCTGCTGGCGCCGCAGGCGAGGATCACGGCGTGATAGGCCTCGCGCAATCGATCGATCGGTAATTCGCGACCGACCTCGACGTTGCCGAGGAACGCGAAGCGCGGATTTCGTGCAATCTTGTCGTAGACCGCGCAGACCATCTTGATCTTCGGGTGGTCCGGCGCAACCCCGCCGCGAACGAGCCCGAATGGGGTCGGCAGCTTGTCGTACATGTCGATCTGGATGTCGGGCCGGCCCTTGAGCAACGCTTCGGCCGCGTAGAAGCCGCTCGGTCCGCTGCCGACGATCGCAATCTGGATGGGGAGGGCTTCGGTCCCGGATGTCATGGCCGATGTCATGGCCGAGCCTTGGGCCCGCTCAATATCCGAGCTCTGCGCGGCGCGTCTCTGCGGTCGGCAATGGCGGCTGCTTCTCGTCGATCACCGGCAGGGCGCTGGACCTGTCGGCATTGATTTCGATCCAGTGCTTCTGATCGTCGGCAAGGTCGTCTTCGGAAAAGATCGCCTTGACCGGGCATACCGGGATGCAGGCGCGGCAATCGATGCACAGATTGTTGTCGATATAGACCATCTCGTCGTCGGCGTGGAAACACGCGACCGGACATACCGCCACGCATTCCGTGAAGCGGCAGAGCTTGCAATTGTCCGTCACAACGATGGTCATCGACCTTCCTTTCCGCTCAGAAATTCGCCCGTTCGGGCACCTTGAGGGCCCGGCCGGCGGGGTCGGAGCCGCCTGGTAGCGAAGCAAGACTGGTGCCGGAAGATAGCTTTCGGCATTTCAGAAATCAAACATGAAACATTATAGGCTGCCCGACCGGCTTTTGCCCAAATTGGGGGCGGGTCCTGCCACTTCGCCAGTCATTTGGCCCTTTTTCGATAGGCCGGCCCTGTGGCGAACCGACGCTATAGCCCCGGCCTATCGTGCCATTGACAGCTAAAATGATTCCGCAAATGATCGTGGCATAAAACATGAATGACAAAATTTTGGTGTGCCGCCGGCAATGTTCCTGAGGCGGCAGAGTCAGGAGGGGTTCATGTTGCTTCGACTTTTGACGCCAGGCTCCGTCATTGCCCTGGCTCTGCTGCAGGCGGCGCCCGCCGCGGCGCAGGAACCGATCAAGATCGGGTTTTTCGGTCCCATTACCGATCGTTTTGCCGGCCTCGGTCTCGACGCCAAGAAAGGCGCCGAACTCGCGGTCAAACAGGCCAATGCGGCCGGCGGCATCAACGGCCGCAAGATCGAACTCGTGGTCTATGACGACCGCGGCAACCGCACCGAGGCGGTTGCGGTCGCGCGAAAGCTGATCGAACAGGACAAGGTGGTCGCGATCGTATCGGGCTCGCTCAGCCTGACCAGCATCGCCGCAGCTCCCATCATCAGCGAGTCGAAAGTGCCGATGGTCGCCGCGTATTCGAATGCGGTCGGCGTCGTGAAGGGCAACGAATACGTCTTCCGCTGGGCCAGCGTCGCGGACGTGCAGGGCTGGGTGCTCGCCCATCACGCGGTGCAGGAGCGCAAATACAAGAAATTCGCGCTGCTGATGCAGGACGAGGAATATGGCCGAGGCATCATCAACGGTGCGGAGAAGGCGCTCGAGAAGCTGGGCGGCACCGTCGCCTACAAGAAGGCGTTTCCGCCGAGCGAGCGCGAATTCCGCGCCATGATGACCGAAATCAAGGCGCTCGATGTGGACGCCGTGATCATGAGCGGCCTCGGACCGCCGCTCACCGCGGCCGGCCGTCAGGGCTACGAGCTCGGCGTTTTCCCGAAGGCGCAGTTCTACGTCGGCTGCGATCTGAACGAGATCGACTGGTACAAGGGCATCGGTGAATACGGCGACGGCACGATCGGTGCGCTGGAATTCATCACTCCGACCGATCATCCCTTCACCAAGGCCTTCATGAAGGCCTACCAGGACGAATTCAAGGAAACCATCATCACGCACGAGGCCGGGCTTACCTACGATGCGGTTCGGCTGATCCTCGACGCGGTGAAACGCGGCGGTGCGACGCCGGAAGGTATCCGCAAGGCGCTGGCCGACACCAAGTCCTTCATGAATCTGTCGGGCGTGAACGTCGCCTATACCGAACTGCGCGAGCCGATGCTGCCGCTCGCGCTCGGCGTCTGGGACAAGAACATCAAGGACATCAAGCTGATCAAGTTCATCGAGGATCCCGCGATGATCGATCCGCGTCCCTGGTACCAATACTACAAGTGACCTGCTTCGCCGGCGCGTGCCAACGCGCCGGCGTCTGTTTTCCGGGAAACCACGTGACCCAACGCGGATCGGCAGGCGCCTCGTGAGCAATCTCTTCTCCAGCGCCGTCCTCAGCCAGCAGATCGTCAACGGCCTCGCGCTCGGATCGATCTACGCGATGATCGCGATCGGTCTCGCGATGATCTACGGCGTGATGCGCGTGCTCCATATCGCCCATGCCGGGGTCTACACCGCGGGCGCCTATCTGGGCCTCTACTTCTTCAACAAGACCGGAAGCTTCGCGGTTGCGGTGATCGCGGCCATGATCTGCGCAGGGCTGATCGGCGTGCTGATCGAGCGCTACATCTACCGGCCGATGCTGCCGAAGCCGCGCATCGTGGCGCTGATCGCGAGCATCGGTCTTTTCATCTGCATGTCGGACCTGTTTCGGATACTCGCGGGACCGCACCAGCTCGCTTTCGACGTTCCCTCAGTCGCCGGTCGCGTGACGTTTGCCGGCATCACCGTGTCCGGCGCCGATTTCATGATCCTCGGCGGCACCGTCGTGATCTTCGGCGCGCTCTGGTTACTGATGCAGCATACCAGTCTCGGCTTCGCCATTCGCGCGGTCGCTCAAGACATCGAAACTTCGAAGGTGATGGGGATCGACGTCAACTGGAGCGTCGCCAACGTGTTCTTCATCGGCTCGGCGATCGCAGCCTTCGGCGGCATCATGGTCGGTATTCTCTACAATGCCGTCTACACCTCGATGGGGGACATCGTCGGCTACAAGGGGCTGGCGCTGATCGTGATCGGCGGCTTCGGCTCGATGACGGGCGCCGTCGCGGCATCGTTCCTGCTGGGCTTCGCCGAGACCGCGCTCACCACTTATTCCAACGTGCCGCTGTCGCGCGACGGCATCGCAATGCTGATGCTGGTCATTCTGATCCTGGTGCGGCCGCAAGGCCTTCTCGGCAAGGAGTGAGCATGCTCGACGCCTATGTCATCACGATTCTGACGCTGATGACGATCTGGAGCATCGTCGCGCTCGGGCTCAACGTGATCACGGGATTTGCCGGGCAGTTCAATCTCGGCATCGGCGTCTATATGGGCACCGGCGCCTACACTACCGCGATGCTGACCACGGCGGCGGGCTTCAATTTCTGGGAGGCTCTGCCCTGCGCGGTCGCGATGTCGGCGCTGATGGGGCTCGTGACGGGCTTGCCGGCGCTGCGGGTGCGCGAGGACTCGCTTGCGGTGCTCAGCATCGGGCTCGTCTTCGTGTTCGAGTCGCTGCTGATCTACTTGCCGTATTTCGGCGGTCCGCTCGGCATCAGCCGCGTGCCGCGGGTCACCTTCTTCGGCGAGCCGGTATCGAATCAGACTTATCTCCTGATCGCACTCGGCGCGCTGCTGGTCACCATCGCGGTCTCGCTCTATTTGCGGCGGTCCTGGATGGGACTTTCCTGGGAAAGCGTTCGCGAGAACGAGCTCGCCGCCAACGTCATCGGCATCTTTCCGGCGCGCTTCAAGCTTTATGCCTTCATGATCGGCGGCGCGATGGCTGGACTCGGCGGGGTCTTCTACGCGCACTTCATTCGCTACGTAACGCCCTACGATTTCGGCTTTCTGCCGTCGGTCTATGTACTGGTCATGGTCGTGCTCGGCGGCCTCGGCACCGTTCGGGGCGCGGTGTTCGGCGCGTGCTTCCTGACGCTGCTGCCGGAGCTGTTCCGCTTCGTGCAGGACTATCGCAACTTGATCTTCGGCGTCACGCTGGTCCTGCTCATGCTGTACGCGCCGAAGGGGCTGCTCGGCGAGAGCAGCTTCATATGGCGGAATCTGAAATCGCTGTTCGTCGGCATCTCGGGCCTGTTCACCAATGGACGGTCGCATGCTGCGAACTGAGAATCTTACGCGGCGCTTCGGAGGGCTGACCGCGGTCAACGACGTGTCGCTCGACATCGATCGCGGCCAGATCTTCGGCGTGATCGGTCCGAACGGCGCCGGCAAGACCACGTTCTTCAACCTATTGAGCGGCGCCATACCGTGCTCGAGTGGCAGGATCTACTTCAAGGGCAGCGAAATTCAGTCGATGCGCCCGCACCAGATCGCCCGTCTCGGGATCGGGCGCACCTTCCAGATCGTGCGACCGTTTCAGGAATTGTCGGTGCTGGACAATGTGCTGGCGGCGATCGGAGTGCGGCATTCCAAGAACTTCCTCTCCGCACTCGGGCAAAGCGGGCGCCGGCGCTTCCGCGACGAGGCGAGGTCGCTGCTCCGAAGGACGCAGCTTCATCGCCACGAGAACGAATTCGCAGCCAATTTGCCGCTCGGCCTGCTGCGCCGCCTGGAGATCGCGCGCGCGCTCGGACTTTCTCCCGACCTGATCCTCCTCGATGAATCCTTCTCGGGTCTCAGCCACCTCGAAGCCAATTCGCTCTGCGACCTCGTCCGCGAGCTTCGCGCCTCCGGCATGACCATCCTTCTGATCGAGCACAACATGCACGTCACCATGAATCTGTGCGACCGCATCGCCGTGCTCGATGGCGGCCGAAAGATCGCCGAAGGCACGCCGGATGCGGTGCGCAGCGACCCGGCCGTGATCGCAGCTTATCTCGGTACGGAAGAATGATCGATCCGATTTCAAAGCAAGGATTTGTCATGAGAAAAGCTCTCGGAATTGCATTTGCAGCCTTTGCTCTTCTGGTTGCTGCCCCGGCTGCCGCGCAGACATCGGACGCAAAGCCCGCCGACTATCCGCAGCGCGCCGTGCGCATCATCGTGCCGTTTGCCGCCGGCGGTCCGACCGATGTCACCGCGCGCCTGATCGCGCTCAAGCTCGGGCAGAATCTCGGCCAGAGCTTCGTCGTCGAGAACCAGCCGGGTGCGGGCGGCACGATCGGCTTGCGGAACCTCGCCAAGGCGGAGGCCGACGGATACACATTCGCGATGATCTCGACGGGCTTCTTCGTCAATCCAAGCCTGTTCGCGTCGCTTCCCTTCGACACGCTCAAGGACTTCACCGGCATCACCCTGGCCGGCACGTCGCCTTCGGCGCTGATCGTGCATCCGAGCGTGCCGGCGAAGGACGTCAAGGAACTGATCGCGCTGATGAAGGCCGAGCCCGAGAGGTACAGCATCGGTCACGCCGGCCCCGGCTCCTCGCAGCATCTCTCGGCGGAAATGCTTCGTCTCGCCGGCGGCCTCAGCAATGCGATGGTGCCGTTCAACGGATCGAGTCCGGTGGTCACGTCGGTGCTCGGCGGCCATACGCCTGTCGGCTTTGCGGTGATGACGCCCGCGGTGCAGGCGATCAAGGAGGGCAAGCTGCGGGGCCTCGCGCTCACCTCCGCCGAGCGCTCGCCGGCCTTGCCCGATGTGCCGAGCATCGTCGAGGCCGGTTTTCCGGATCAGGTCGCACTGACCCTACAAGGCCTGGTCATCCGGTCCGAGACGCCGAAGCCGATCGTCGAATTCCTCAATCGCGAAATCCGAAAGGCGCTCGCCGATCCCGAAATCCGCGGCAAGCTGGTCGAAATCGGCTACGACCCGGTGACCACCACGACCGACGAGTTCGCCGCCCGCGCTCGCAGCGAGATCGACAAATGGGGCAAGCTCGTAAAGAGCGCCAACATCAAGCAGATCAATTGACGCGCATATGATCGAAGTCGCCGACCTTCACGTCAATTACGGTCGCGTCCGGGCCCTATCCGACGTTTCTTTGTCGGTCGAGGAAGGACAAATATTCGCGGTCCTGGGCGCCAACGGCGCCGGCAAGACGACGCTCCTTCGCAGCATCCTCGGCCTTGCCCATGCGAAGGGGGCGATCCGCTTCGCCGGCGCCGACATCTCGCGCAATTCCACCGCCCAACGGGTCCGCGCCGGCATTGCGCTCGTACCGGAAGGCCGCAAGCTGTTTCCGGAATTCACGGTCGGCGAAAACCTTCGCATCGGCGGCTTCAATCGCAACGATCCCGATGGCGTCCGAGGCGACATCGACGAAATCTGCGAGGCATTCCCGATCCTGCGATCGCGCTATCAGCAGGAGGCGCGCACCTTGTCCGGCGGCGAGGGGCAGATGCTGGCGATCGGGCGCGCGCTGATGCAGCGTCCGAAATTGCTGCTGCTCGACGAGCCCTCGGTCGGGCTGATGCCGATCGTCGTATCCGAGATTTTCAAGATGATCGCCAAGGTCGCGCGCACGCGCGCGATCACGGTGTTGCTGGTCGAGCAGAACACGCGAAAGGCGCTGGGGATCGCCGACCGCGCAGCGGTACTCGAACTCGGCCGCATCGCCTTTCAGGGCAGCGCGGCCGAGATCGCCGGGGATCCGCGGGTCAAGGAAGCCTATCTGGGCGGCTAGCAACTTCGCTTGAAAGCGCTTTGATCAGTCGCCGTAAGTGCCGTAGGTGATCCCGAGTTCCTTCAGCCACCGACGATATTCGACGGCGAGCCGGTCGGAGCGTACGTGCAGCTCTTCCTTGAGGTCGAGCGGGATGCGCTCGGGATGCTGCGTCTCGACGATGTGCTTGTCCTGCGCGAACACCTGGTCCTGCCGGCGCAGAATATCGGCCTCCGTCAGTTCGGCGCCGAAATTGATCGCAACGCCCAGCCGGATGATGCTGTTCACTTCGTCGATCGGCTGCGCGGTGAGAAACGTGCAGAACTGATCGTTGTCGGTGCCGCGATGGGCCTGCGCGGGGTCGGCGATGCTCACATGCTTATTGAAATAGGCTGTCGTGGGCCGCAGCGCCCTGTAGCGGTAGGTGGAGTTCACCGGCACCTGACGGTGATCGCCATATGGCTGATAGACCTTGATGCCGCTCGTCTCGAGGCCCTCTGCGGTCTTCGTCACCTTGTAGTCGTTGATCGCGTCCGGATCCGACATCACGCCGTTCAGGCCGGCATGGACGAACGGAAAATGCGTCGCGTCGATGAAGTTCTCGACCGACCGGAAGGCGTTGGCGTGAAACTCGTAAGGACCGGCATGAAAGCAGCGAAAGCCCGAGTCGCCCCACTGCGGAAAAGCCGGAATGTCGTGCGCGGGCTCGCCGAGCGAGCCCCACACCATGCCGTAGCGCTCTTCCACGCGATGCGGAAAGGCCCGCGCCTTCAGCGGCGGCGGCGTGTTCGGATGCGCCGGGATCAGCACGCATTTCGCATCACAGTCATAGCGCCAGCCGTGATACGGGCAGACCACGGTGCCCTCGACCACCCAGCCCTTCGAAAGCTGCGCGCCGCGATGGATGCAAAGGTCCTTCCACAGATGCACCTTGCCGTCGTGGCGCCAGAGCACGAGCTCTTCGCCAAGCAGCACGATCGGCATCAATTCGCCGTCCTTGATATCCTTGGAGAAGGCGACGACATGCCAGTCGTCCACCAGCGCGGGATCTGGCTTGGCGGGCGTCGGCCGCTGCTGTCGCGGTAGAGCCTGCTGCAACATCTGCCTTTCTCCGTCGTCCTGCAGCAAACCCGGCGCACCCATTTAAGGACGGATGCGCCGAAGCCGCAACCGCCCTCTATTCCGCCGCGTCCAGGCGCTTCTCGGATTCTTTCCAGCGCTCCGTCACGGTGCGCGCGGGCGCTTCCGCCTTCGCCACCCTGCACAGCATCGCCTTGAGCGGGCTCGACCCAAGAACGACGTCGCAATTGTCGAGTTCGTCATCGACCAGCACGTTAGAGCAGACCTCGAACACGCCGTGATCGGGACCCGGCGCTTCCGGCAGCCACCAGCCATGTGGGATGGTGACGACCTTCTCGTGCGTCAATTCGTTGGTCGCCACCTTCATACGCAGCTTGCCGCGCCTGGTTTCGATCCAGATATAGTCGTCCTTCTTGATGCCGAGATCCTGTGCGGTCTTGGTATGCATCTCGGCAATCGGCTCGGTGTTGAGCGATCGCAGCGATTTGAGCTGGCGGCCTTGCGAGTGCCAGAACATCGGTTGCTTGGCGCCGGTGTTCAGGATCAGCGGGAAATCCTTGTAGACGTCCGGCGTCGAAACCGGGCTTTCCGGCGGCTCGACATGCTCGGGCAGCGGGTTGTAGCCCCACTCCTCCATCATGGTCGAATACATCTCGAATTTTCCGGTCGGCGTGCCGAAGCCCATCTTGCGGTACTTGTAATATTCGACCGGTACCTCGACGCCGTGAGGCTTCTTCTTGAGGTCTTCCCAGGTGATGCCCATGGGAGCGAGGCCTTCATTGGCGAACTGTTCGAGCGTCGGGAAGTATTCCTCGTAGCCGAGCTTGCGTCCGAGCCCGATGATGAATTCCCAGTCCGACCAGCGTTCGCCGATTTCGGCGAGCTTGCGCGAGACGAGATCGAAATAGGTGGCCTGCGGGCCCTTCGTCAGCAGATGGAAGCGCGGCTCCTCGCGTTCCAGATTGCCGGCGGCGGGCAGCACGACATCGGCATATTCAGCGGTCGGCGTCATGAAGATGTCCTGCACCACCAACAGATCGAGCTTCTTCATCGCCTCGATGATGCGGCCGGTATTCGGGAAGCAGGTCACGGTGTTGTTGCCGACCACGATATAGGCCTTCACCGGATACGGCTTCTCGGTGAGGATGGTCTGGTAAAGCGCCGGAGGATGCGCGTAGGCGTAAGGCGTCATGTTGATCGCCTTGAAGCGGTCGCCGCCGAGGCGCTTCGCCGCCTGTTCCGGCGGTAGCTTGTCCCAAAGCTCGAAGTAATTGAGCTTGCCGGCAGGGTAGAAGGCGTTGCCGCCCGGCGCATCGAGATTGCCGGTGAGACCCATCAGGATCAGCAGCGAGCGCGTCGCCTGGAACGTGTTGTTGCCGAGCTGGTCGGTGCCGTTGCCCCAGACGATGCAACCGGGCTTGGTCGTCGCATAGGTACGAGCCGCATGTGCGATCATTTCCGGATCGCACCAGGTGATGTCGGCGACCTTCGATAGAGGATATTCCTTCGCGCGCTGCCGCAGCTCTTCGAAGCCGTGGCAATACTGGATGAAGTCATTGTCGTAGAGTTCTTCCTCGAAGATCACGTTCATCCAGCCGAGCGCCATCGCGGCGTCGGTCGCGGGACGAAGCGGCAGCCACATGTCGACCGGTCCCGCTGGCTTCGGCTTTCGCGGATCGACGACGATGTTGATCGGCTTGCGGTTGAGCGCGTCGGTGAGGGGGGTGTGGCCGATCAGACCGTGGTCGTTGCTGGTACGCTTCTGCGAACCCCATTGCACGATGCATTGTGGCTTGCCGTAGAAGTCGGCGATCGGGGTGGTGTCCCAGCCCTTTTGCGAGAAGGTGCCGGTTGCGGTCACCTTCGAGACCGCGACGCGCGGCCCGTAGCAGAAATAGGCGATCGCGGTGATGTTCGGCGTGCCGAACAGGTTGGCGAGGCGGCTCACGATGTGCGTGTTGTTGATGCCGGTGCCGCGGCCGAAGGCGACGGCTTCAGCGCCGTGTTCGGCTTTTATCTTCTTCATCTTCTCGGCGATGAAGTCGAGCGCCTCGTCCCACGACACGCGCCGCCACTTGCCTTCGCCCTTCTCGCCCGCGCGGATCATCGGATAGTCGAGGCGGCCCGGATGATAGAGCTGCTCGACCGAGGCGGAGCCCGCCTTCGAGCACAGCGCGCCGCGATTGATCGGGTTTTCCTTGTCGCCCAGGACGCGCTTGATGGTGCCGTTGACGCGTTCGACGATGGTGCCGCAGCCGCCATGGCACATGCGGCAGACCGCTTTGAATTGCTCGACGATCTCGGTGCCGAGATTGCGGTCTTTCTGGGGACTATCGGGGGTTGTCTGGACGGACAAGGCGGACCTCGTTTGGGTTCCGGAAAACGGCCGGTCAAGTTTCATGTTTAATATCACGGTTTGCACCGCAACACAACGCTGGACAGCGGTTCAGCGCCTCCGCGGAGGCAATTTCACCGACCCTTTTCTGCGCATTATTTAGCACCTGAACCGACAGCAGCGCCTCCGCCTCCAGCCCGTCCAGCACCCCCAGCCGATGCAACACCTGGGCCATCGCGACCTCGGCCGCCCGCGAGGCGCCGTCGTCGATCTTGATCGCGACGCCGAGCCCGAGGCCCGGCAGGATCGCGACATGCACCCCCTCGGCTCCCATCTTCACCGCGAAGCGCCCGGCTCCGAGTTTCATGGCGCGAAAGTCGAAACGTGCACTCCCGCTCACCAGCAACGGCTCCGCCATCATCGCCTCGACGATGCGCCGAGAAGCATCCGCTCGCGCACCCTGTGACGACGGCTTCGCGAACTTCGCCATCGCCCCCGCGATTGCCTGCAGCGGCACCGCGAATGCGGGAATGCTGCAGCCATCGATGCCGCACGGCGCATGACGAAGATCGATACCGGTCATCTCGCCCAGCGCGTCGGTCACCCGCGCCTGCACCGGATGGGCGCGCTCGACATAGCCGCGAGGGTCCACGCCGGCATGAATCGCAGTCGTGAGAAACCCTGCATGCTTGCCGGAGCAGTTGTTGTGCACTGCGCCCGGCGCATGGTGGGCGGCAACGAGCGCGTCCGCAGCGGCGCGATCGAACGGGACTTGCCTGCCGCATTCCAGCGCATCCGCAGACAAGCCGATCTCCGCGAGCCAGCGTCCGACCAGGTGCACATGCACGGCTTCGCCGCTATGCGAGGCGCAGGCGAGCGCGATCTCTTTCCGGCCGAGGCGAAAGCGATCCGCTGCGCCCGACTCGATCAGAGGCAGCGCTTGGATCATCTTCACCGCCGAGCGAGGAAAAACCGGACGGCGGACATCGCCCAAACTGGCGACCACGGAGCCGTCGGCCGACATCACAGAAACCGCGCCACGATGGGCACTTTCGACGTTTCCGCCGCGCCGCACCTCGACCAGAACCGGATTGGATGGCGCGGGTTCGACCGGCCCGTCCGCGTGCCGTCCGTCCGCAGCCATCAGACCGCCTTCAAAATGTCGCGCGCGCGGAAACTCATTCCGTCCAGCGCGCCCACCACCAGGCTGTGTCCGGTCAGCGCGGAAGTCTTCGGGTTGTTGGGAGACGCGAGCGCAAGAATCTCAAACAGGAAGGTACCGAATTCGCCATCCGCCTCGATGATGCCGAGCGGGCCTGCGACCTTAGGATCGGCGCCGAGTTTCACCCGTGTGCGGTCGAGCCCGAGACTGGCGAGCGCGATCGTGGCTGCGACATTGGCGTTCTGCGGATAGAGCGTCGCGGCCTCGCGCGCCGAGCCTTCGAAGAATATCACACGCTCGGAATCGGCGCGATCGTCGAGCAGCGTCTGCGCCGGCGTAGCGTTCCAGGCCTTGCGCTCCTTCAGGGACGTGTAGCTCGCATTCGTCATGCCGGCGGTGCGGGCGGCAAGGAGACCGTCGATGCCGGCGACCGCGCCGCCTGCGATCCAGATCTCGGCCTTGTCGCCGGCGGATTGCGCAAGCTTGTGCGCAAGCGCCCGATCGGCGAGCGCGCCGGTCGACGCCACGAGGAGATCGCATCCACGCGACAGGATCGCTTCGCCAAAACTCTTGACCGCGCCATGACCCGCGGCCTCGATCACGAGGTCGAGCTTGAGCGCCATCAATTCGTCGATGCTGCCGATGACCGGGAAACGGCCGCCAACTTTCGCCTTCGCGGCGTCGAGTTGCGACGGTACTTCGAGCACACCGGCCAAAGCCGCGAGATCGCCACGCCGCTCCAGCGATCGCACCACCTCGTCGCCGACCGCTCCGAGTCCGATCAGGCCGAGACGTTTAGGCGACTTGTCGCTCATGATATGAAACATTAAATAAGGGTGGATGGCGACGCAAGCCGAGTTGGAAAGGTTGCCGGAAAGGCTCATGAAACGTCTGTTGTTCGGACGCGAGCACAGTGTCTTCCGAATGTACGCGGCGCTGTTCGGACTGATGCTCGGATTGTTCGGCGCAGAGCCCGCTTTCGCGCATCCTCATGTCTTCGTGCGCATCAAGGTCGAGGTCCGCTACGGCGCCGACGGACTGCCGGGCGCCATTCACCAGACCTGGATCTTCGACGAGATGTTCTCGGCGTTCCAGACCTACGGCCTCGGCACCGGCAACGCGCCCCCGACGAGGGAGCAGCTTGCGCCTGTCGCAGCCAAGTTCATGGATTCGATGAAGCTTGACGACTATTTCACGCGCGTCAACGTAAACAACAAGGATGTTAGGCTCGGCGCGCCGAAGGACGCTTTCCTCGAATTCACCGACGGCGTGTTGCGATTGCAATTCGAACTTCCATTTCCTCAGGCAGAGCCCGGCGACCTTTCGGTTACGATCTACGATCCGGTCTATTACGTCGCCCTGACTCTATCCGGCGAAGACGCCACCCGGCTGACCGGCGCGCCCGCGTCGTGCAGTATCGCGGCTAGCAACGCGCAGGAGCCGAAGGCGGTCGACGAATCCTTCTTCCAGTCGCTGAAGCCCGACCAGGACTGGGCCCGCCAGTTCGCCAGCACGCTGAACGTCGTCTGCCGCTGACTTCTATTTCGCAGGCGCCACCCGCAGGCCGAGGGCGTCGATGATCTCGCGATAGGTGTCGTCCTGCGCCTTCAGATAGGCCTTCGCTTCGTCTCCCATGATGAACACGCCGGCCGCGCCCGCATCGTTCATGCGGTTCTGCAATTCCGGGTTCGCCATCGTGGCCTTCAGGGCGTCGGCGATCTTCGCTTTCACCGCCGCCGGCGTGCCGACTGGCACGTAGACGCCGTGGAAGGCATTGATCGACAGCGGCACGTCATTCTCGCGATAGGTCGGCAGATTCCCGTAGAGATCGGAGCGGGCGTCCGACGCGACCGCGAGGATGCGCACTTTCTTCGATGCGACCAGGCTCTTGTAGGAGACCGGCACTGCGACATGGATGTCGATATGCCCGCCCGCGAGCGCGATTGCGCCGTCCGCATCGCCCTTGAACGGCACGCTGATCAGGTCGACGCCCGCGGCTCGCGCGAAGCCTGCCGCGAAAATCTGCGCCGACGCGCCGGGAATCATCCCGATCTTCAGCGCGCCCGGAGTCTTCTTCGCTTCCGTGACCAGGTCCTTCAGCGTTTGCCATTTTGCCGATTCATTGACGGCGATCGCCGCGGGGTCGGCGTTCACGATCGCGATCAGTTCGAAGCGCGACAGCGACAGCGGGGTCGGCACGGTATATTGCGCGGTCACCGCCGAGGTCGAGAAGAAGCCGAGCATGTAGCCGTCGGGCTTGGATTCCGCAACTTCGTTCGATCCCAGGACGCTCGATGCGCCGGGCTTGTTGACGATGGCGACCGGCTTGCCGATGGCGCCCTGCATGTGTTGCGCGATGAGGCGCCCGATCACGTCGGTCCGCCCGCCGGCCGGGAACGGCACGATCATGGTGATCCCCTTCGAGGGATAATCGTCGGCGGCGCCAGGCGAGGGCGAAGCCGGCAGCAGGGCGCAAACCAGAGCGGCCGTCAGAAGCGAAATCCAGGTCCTTCTCATCATCGACTCCGTTTCAAATCGCGTTGCCCGGCAATTCCCTGAAGCTTGGTCACATGATCGCGTTGGCTCGGCGCATGCTCGCGATCATCGACGAGCGCATCACGATCTCCTTGGCGCGCGCCGGATCGAGCGAGGCGCGCCGCATGTCATCGAGACGCTCGCGGCGTATCTGCGGGTCGGTCTCTTCGAGGTTGCGCTTGTTTCGGATCGACTGTTCCTGGATGTATTCGACGGTCGTGGTGCGGCGCTGACGCGAGTACCGGTCGAGCACGGATTCGTCGTCTTCGCCGCGGATCACCGAAATCAGCTTGTCGGTGAGATTCATCGCGTCCTGTACGCCGCTGTTGAGTCCGAAACCGCCGATCGGATTGTTGAGATGGGCGGCATCGCCCGCGAGCAGCATCCGGCCCTTGCGGAACGTTTCCGCGACGCGCTGGTGCACGCGATAGATGGTCTTGTGGACGGTCTCATAGCAGCCGGGCTTGGGCGCGACCGATTGCAGGCGGCCTTCCACCACCTCGTCCGACAATTCGACTTCTTCGGTGTAGTCGGCGCGACAGCCATAGAGAAAGCGCCACAGGCCGGGCGGTCCTTCATGCGGCAAGCGAAACACCGCGCACCATTCGACCGGGTGCGAGATATAGGCGGTGTCGGTGAAGCCGTACTGGCCTAGATCGTGTGAGGTCGAGATCAGCGCAAAGCGCTCCGGATAGGTGAAGCCGGTGAACTCGATGCCGGCTGCTTTACGCACCACGCTGCCGCCGCCGTCGCAGCCGATGATCCACGCGCCGTCGAAGGTTTCCGCGCCGTCCGGCCCTTGCGCGGTTGCTACGATGCGGTCGCCTTTGTCGACAACGTCGGTGACGCGGCGAGAGAATTTCACTTCCGCGTGCGGGTAGGGCGCCAGCATGTCGATCAGGAGCGGCGTCAGCTTGTGCTGTTCGAGATGCAGCCGGTAGGGGTAGGGTGTCTCGTCGCTCAGCAATCCGAGTTCGAACGTGCCTACCACGCCGTCGGTTCGGTCGCGCCATTGCCAGCGATGCACCGGGATTCCCATGTCGAGAAGCCTTTTGGTGACGCCGATCGGCGCCATCACCTCGAGCGACGGCGGATGGAACGAGCCTGCCCGCAGATCCATGAACAGGTCGTCGTTGGCTTCCAGCACGAGTACTGGAACGTCGCGGCTCGCCAGACTGAGCGCGCATACCAGGCCCACGGGACCTGCGCCGACGATGATCACCCTGTTCGCGTCTGCCATCGCAGAGCCTTGCTGCAGCCGCGATCCGGCAATCGCAGCTGTTGTGCGAGTTCTTCAGTTCGGAAGCGGCGGCAATCCGTATTGCGCCCAGATTGCCTTGACGTCGCTCAGCATCTCCTTCGGCGGCATCGAGCGCGCCGGATAGTGATGTTTGCGGGTCGCGTCGATGCCGATCTTGCCGCTATAGACCGCCTGCTCCTTCGGCATCGATGGGTCGAGCGGCAACCCGGTGCCCTTGGCCCAGATCGTCAGGTCGCGATCGGGCTGCACGCGGGTCGCGACATGCCATTGCACGTCGTTGTCGTCGTAGATGTCGCAATCGTCCTCGACCACGGTCACCTGCTTGGCGCGGTTCGGGTAGATCGCCCAACAGCCGGAGAACACCGCCTTCGCATGCGAGGGAAATTGCGGCTTGATCCGCACCACGACGTGCGACTGGCAGGACATCGGGTGCACATAGACATCGAGCACGCCCGGGATGCCGCAGCCGCGCAGGCCCGCGAGCAGGATCGATTCCATCGCGATGTCCTTGATGCAGCTGCCTTCGCTCGGCGGCATCTGCTCCTGGAAGCCCTGATGGATGGTGCCGTCGCGATAGGTGATCGCGGTGACGTCGATGATGGGGGATTGCGCCGCGGGGCCCATATGGCCGTAGAACTCGCCGAACGGGCCTTCGGTCTCGCGATAGCCCGGCTGCACGATGCCTTCGATCACCATTTCCGAATGCGCCGGCACCATCAGGTCCAGCGTTTCGCATTTCGTCACTTCGATCGGCTGGCCGGCGAGCGCGCCCGCGACATTGATCTCGTCGATGCCGTAAGGCACGCGGCCGACCGAGGTCATGCCGAGATAGGGGGGCGGGCCGATCACGATCGCGACCGGCATCGGTTTGTTGGCGGCTTCGTATTTCTGCATGATCACGCCGGAATGCTTGGCCGGCTGCACCAGCACGCCGATGCGGTTCTTGCCCTTGATCATGCCGCGATAGACGCCGGAATTCTGCACGCCGGTTTCCGGATCGACCTGGATGACCGAGCCTGCGGAGAGATAGGCGCCGGCATCCTGTCCGGGCGTCCAGGTCGGGATCGGGAATTTCAGGAGATCGATGTCGTCGCCGCGCAGGATGTTCTGCTTGACCGGCCCGGTCTTGACCACGATCGGCTCGATCGGATTGGAAAGCGCCTTCACCCATTTGGCGTGGATCGCTTCCTTGTCGATCTGGCCGTTGCGGGAGGCGACGCCGAGCGCGACCGCATAGAGCGAACGCGAGGCGCCGAGCGTGTTGGTCGCGACCGGCGTCTCGAAGCCGTCGACATTCTCGAACAGGAGCGCATAGCGCTTTTCCGGCGGCATCGACATCACCTGGCGTGTGATGCAGGCGATCTCCCAGTCCTTGTCGACCTTCTTCTTCACGCGGTGCAGGGCGCCGATGGATTCGAGCCGCTCGAGCAGATCGCGAAGGGACTGGAACGGTTTTTCTTCGTTGCTTCGGACCTGCATGGGGCACTCCTCGATGTCAGCCAGGGGGAGCTAGCAAGCGGTATGCCATCACAAAAATGTTTCATTTCATAGTCCCGCGCGATAGGCTTTCGAGACCTGATTAGTTGCGCGGCAAACTGAGCAATCGATGCACAAATACGAGGCCGCGGAGGCCTCCCCCGGGACCGCCGCGGCCGCTACGTCGAGACATTCTTCATTTCACGGACTGGCATGAGACTTGCGATCTAACGTGGGAATGAAGCCGCCGAATTCACCGCGCTGAGACAGCCGACCGGACGTTCTCGATGGACGCGATCTCGAACCTCGCTCTCGGTTTTTCGGTCGCGCTGCAGCCCACCAACCTGCTGTTCTGTCTGATCGGCGTGACACTCGGCGTCGTGGTCGGCATCCTGCCGGGGCTGGGCTCCGCCGCCACCATCGCGCTTCTTCTGCCCGTCACCTATTTCCTTACCCCGACCTCGGCCATCATCATGCTGGCCGGCATCTGGTACGGCTCGATGTATGGCGGGTCGATCACCGCGATCCTGTTGCGGGTGCCGGGCGAATCCGCCTCGGTGATGGTCGCGATCGACGGCTACGAGATGACCAAGCAGGGTCGCGGCGGCGTCGCGCTCGGCATCTCGATGTTCTCGGCCTTCATCGCCGGCATGTTCGGGCTCGTCGGCCTCAGTCTGCTCGCGCCGACGCTCGCCAACTTCGCGCTCAGCTTCGGGCCGCCGGAATTCTTCGCGCTGACTTTGCTCGGGCTGACGCTCGTCTCCTATCTCGCAACCTCTTCGGTGCTGAAGGCCGTGATCGTCACCGTGATCGGGCTTCTCCTCGGCACCGTCGGCCTCGACCCGGTGCGCAGCGCCGCGCGCTTCACCTTCGGATCGCTGACGCTGCAATCGGGCATCGACCTCGTGCCGATGGTGATGGGCCTGTTCGGCATCGCCGAAGTCTTCCTGCTGCTCGAGCAGAAAGTCACGAGCGCGCTGAAGGTCACGGTGCCGTCCGGACTGCGCGCGGTGATGCCTACCCGACAGGACTGGAAGGACGCCGCCCGTCCGATTTCGCAGGGCACCATCACCGGCTTCCTGGTCGGGCTGCTGCCCGGCGGCGGCGCGACCGTATCTTCCTACGTGGCTTATGCGGTGGCGAAACGCTGGTCGCATCCATCGCAGAAATTCGGGCAGGGCGCGGTCGGCGGCGTCGCGGCCCCCGAATCCGCCGCGAATGCGGCGACCTCTGCCGGCTTCGTGCCGCTGCTGACGCTCGGGCTGCCGGAAAACGCGGTGATGGCACTGATGCTCGGCGCCTTCATGCTGCACGGCATCACGCCCGGACCGACGCTGATGATGCAGCATCCGGAAATGTTCTGGGGCATCATCACCTCGATGTTCGTCGGCAATTGCATCCTGCTCGCGACCATCCTGCCGCTGATCGGCCCGATCTCGAAAATCACCGCGGTGCCGAACTCGATAGTGGTTCCGATCATCGTCCTCGCTTGTCTCGCCGGCGCCTATGCGGTCAACAACAACGCCGTCGACATTCTCACCATGACCCTGTTCGGCGTGGTCGGCTATCTGATGCGGAAATTCGACTTCCCGCCCGCGCCTTTGGTGCTCGCCTTCGTGATCGGCCCGATCATGGAAACGGCCCTCCGCCAGTCGCTGATCATGTCGAGCGGCAACTTCACAATCTTTTTCGAGCGGAAGATTTCCTGCGTGCTGATCGGCGTCGCCTTCCTCGTGGCGATCTCGCCGCTGTTCGGACGCTTCATGTCCTGGCGCAGAAGGCCCGAGACAACCGCCGCCGATACTCCGGAAAAGGCCATCGTCCAATGACACGCATCCGGCTCGCTGTCGCTCCGTTGCTCGCCCTGTGCCTCGCGCTGCCGATGCCGCAGGCTGCCGCGCAGGATTATCCCTCGCGCGCCATCACAACGATCGTTCCGTTCCCGCCCGGCGGGCGCACCGATCTTGCCGCGCGCACACTCGCGCAGTTCCTGAAGGACGAACTGAAAGTGCCGGTCGCGGTCATCAACAAGCCGGGCGCGAGCGGGGTGCTCGGCGCGAGGGAAGTCGCATCCGCCAATCCGGACGGCTACACCATCGGCGTGTTCTCGACGGGTTTCCTCACCTCGCTCCATACCGTTCCGACCCCGCCCAATCTTTCCGACTATCAGCTCGTGGCCCTGTTCAACCTCGATCCGGCGGTGATCGCGGTTTCGGCCGAACGCGGCTGGAAGGACCTGCGCGATCTCGTCGAATTCGGCGTCAAGAATCCCGGCAAGCTGCGCGTCGGCATCAATGCCGGAAGCTCGGCGCATATCTTCGCCGCAGCCTTCATGAATGCCGCGAAGGTCGAGGCGATCTACGTGCCGTTCCGCGGCGGCAGCGAGCGCACCGCGGCGCTCGGCGGCGGCCATATCGATGTGGATTTCGACATCATCGCGCCGATGCGGCCGATGATGGAGGCGAAGAAGATCGCGGTGCTCGGTGTCGCCTCCGACAAGCGCGTACCGGAATATCCCGCGATCCCGACCATGGCGGAGATGGGCATTCCGCTGTCGATCTCGTCCTGGCATGGCGTGTTCGTGCCGAAATCGACGCCGCCCGAGGTGGTGCGAAAGCTCAACGATGCGGTCGCCGCGGTCTCGCGCAATCCGCAATTCGCAGCCAAGATGGGCGATCTCCTTCTCGGCATCCGTCACCTCGATACGCCGGCCTTCCAGGCCTTTTTCTCCGAGCAGAACGAGCGCATGATGGCGCTGATCAAGTCGCTCGGACTTTACGTCGAAGCCACTTCGCGCTGAACTTCGCCGCAGGTGCCATCATGGACATGCCGACCGACAAGCCGCAGCAGACTTACGAGACCATGGTTCTCAATCTGCGACGGCGTCTCGCCAAGGTGCATCGCATCCTGACCGCTGGCGGGCTGTGGCCGCTCACCAAGGGCCACGTCTCGGTGCGCATTCCCGACACCGACCGCGTGCTGATCCTGGGACACATCCATTCCGAGGGACGCTCGCTGAAACATGTCGATGTCGACGACATCGTCACCGTCGATCTCGAAGGCAACTGGCTCGAAGGCAATGTCGAGCCGGTGGACGAGCGCTTTCTCCATCTTGAAATCATGAAGGCGCGGCCGGATGTGACCGCGGTGGTGCACTCGCATTCGACCTATGCGACCGCCTTCGGCATCGCCAATGTACAGATCCTCCCCGTCGGCAATCGCGGCGCGATCTTCGCGCCGTTCGTGCCGATCCTCGATTTCGACCGCCAGATCGATACACCGGAGCGTGGGCGCATGGTGCGCGATGCGCTCGGCGACGGCTGTGCCGTGGTGCTGAAGAATCATGGCATCGCTGCAACCGGCGACTCCGTGGAAAACGCCTGCATCACCGCCTTCGCGCTGGAGGAAACCGCGCATCTGCACTGGATCGCGGCGCAGCTCGGGCCGGTGCAGAAAATCTCGACCGGCGAAGTACGCAGCGTTCTCACCGGCGCGCGCAAGGCGGAGTTCTTCGCCCATGTCTGGGGGCATTATGCCGAGCTCGACCCGTGGGATGGCCTGAACCGGCCTCAATGAGGAACGATCCCATGGAGGAAAATCCGAAGAGCCTCTGGATCGGACATCCGGACCGCATCGCCGGCCTCGTGATCGCGCTGGCGGGCGCCTTTCTTCTCTACACCGCGTCGTCGCTGCCGTTCGGCAAGCTCACCGCGCCGGATGCCGGGTTCTTTCCGATCATTCTCACAACGGGCCTGACCGGGCTCGGGATCGTTCTGTTCCTCGTCTCGTTCCGGAGCGGGCGATTTTCGCTCGAGATGACAAAGCAAAGTCTCGGGGTCGTGGTCTGCGCGGCGGCACTGGTGATCTATGCGATCGCGGTGAACCGGGTCGGCTTTGTCCTGTCGACTGTCGCCATTCTTCTGATGCTGATGCGGGCCTATGGCGGGCTGTCGTGGAAGACGAGCCTCTTGATCTGCGTGCCGGCGGTGCTCGCGGCCTATATCGGCTTCAACGAACTCGGCGTGCCGCTGCCGCGCGGCATCCTCGGCTGGTTCTGACCGCAGGTCATGGACGCAAGGCTAGCGCGTTGGAGTCAATCCACCTTGATGTTCTTTTCCTTCGCGAGCTTGCTCCACCGCGCGATGCCGGTATCGATCAGCGCGCCGATCTGCGCCGGCGTGTCCGACCTCGAAATGATCGACAGGTTCGCGAGACGGCCGGCATAGGCCGGCGATTGGGTGATCTGGTTCGCAGCTTCTCTAAGCCGCGCCTGGATGGCCGCCGGCGTCTCGCGCGGGGCGAACAGCCCGGTCCACAGCGACACGTCGAGATCGACGCCGGCTTCCTTCATCGTCGGAACGTCCGGCAGATCCTTGACGCGGTCGAGCGATGTGATCGCCAGCGCCTTCAGCTTGCCGCCCTTCAGCGCAGCGACCGCAGGGCCGATCGGCGCGAGCGTCATCGTGACCTCGCCAGCCAGGACGGCGGTCACCATCTGCGCCGAGCCTTTGTAGGGGATGTGCTTGAACTGGCCACCGGTCTGGGCATTGAAATATTCGGTGGCGAGCTGGAATGACGCTCCGCTCGAGCTGTAATTCGCCTTGTCCGGATCGCGCCGCGAGGCCTCGACCAGCTCCTTGACGTTCTTTGCCGGATTGTCCGCCGACACCAGCAGCACCAGCGGCGAATCGCCGAGCATGGCGATCGGCGCGAAATCCTTCGGCGAATATGGCAGCTTGTCGTAGATCGCGGGATTGAACGAGAACTCGCTGGTCGATCCGACCAGCAGCGTGTAGCCGTCGGGTTCGGCCTTGGCGACCGAGTTCGTGCCGACGATGGCGCCGGCGCCCGGCCGGTTCTCCACGATGACGGACTGCTTGAGGATTTCGGACAATTGCTCCGCCACCAGCCGCGCCAGGATGTCGTTGGTGCCGCCCGGTGCGTAGGCAACCACGATGCGGACCGGCCTGTCCGGATAATCGGCGCGGGCAGGGCTCTGTGACGAGGCGATGGCAATGAGGAGAATGGCAACGAGCTTCAGGATTCCGGTCTTCGCAATCTTCATGTGAGATCCTCCCGTCCGCGATTTTTTTAGTGAACGTTATTCCTTGCGCAGTCCGAGTGCCGCGATCAGCGACGACATCGAGGCGACTTCCTCTGCCACCAGCTTTCCCATGACCTCCGGCGTACTGGTTGCGACCTGCGCGCCTGCTGCCTCGAGCTGCTTGACGACATCGGGATCGCTCGCCGCGCGCACGAACTCGGCGTTGAGCTTCTGCACCACGGCGGCCGGCGTGCCAGCGGGCGCTGCAAGGCCGAACCAGTTGGCAACCCGTTCCTTGGCGAGCCCGGCCTCGATCAGCGTCGGGACGCCGGCGATCTGATCGATCCGGGCCTCCGAGTCGATGATCAGGCCCTTCAGCTTCTTGTCGTCGATATGCGGCTTCGCCGCGATATAGGACATCAGCCCGAAGTCGATGCGCCCGGTCACGAGGTCGGTGATCATCGGCGGGCCGCCGCGATAATGCACGAATTGCATCGGCGTGCCGGTCGCGAGCGCGATCTTGGCGCCGAGCAGATGCGCCGGGGAGCCGGCGCCGGGCGTGCCGAAGGAAAGGCCGCCGTCCTTCTTCTTGCCGAGCGCCAGCAGCTCCGCGAGCGTCGTCGCCGGACTGTCGGCCGGCACGGCGAGCAATTGCGCGAGCCGGAACATCAGCGTGATCGGCTGGAAGCCGCGGATCGGATCGAACGGCGGATTGTTCTGCATCGCGGGGATCGAGGCGAATTGCGCGCCGACGACCGTCAATAATGTATGGCCGTCGGGCGGGGCGGTCTGCACCGCGGTGGCTGCGACCGCACCGCCGGCGACCGGCCGGTTCTCCACGACGATCTTCCAGCCGCTATTCTTCGATACCGAATTGGCATAGGCGCGGGTGGCGAGATCGGTAACGCCGCCGGGTGCAACGCCCACCAAAATGGTGATTGGCCGGGTTGGGAAGTCCTGCGCCTGCGCCGTGCCGCAGAACGCAAACATAGTCGCGGCCAGACACGCCAACGGACCTCGGATCATGGGGGCTTTCCTCGCTCGACATTCTTTGTTTGCGCGGGAGCGTACATGAAACGGCGACGGCGCAATGGCATAAATTGTCTGCCCACGATCGGGATGCGCGGTGCAGTCGCTTGAACTCGTGGCGCGGCTTCGATATCAATAATTGAAACGACATTCCGGCCAACGGAATGTCGGCCGGGCTCGGCAGCCTGAATTTCGCGCGATCCCGGCGAATGGGGCAGGAACACCATGGCCGATGCCTTGATCTACGATTCATTGCGCACGCCGCGCGGATCGGGCCGCGCCAGCGGCTCGCTGCATACGCTGTCGCCGATCGATCTGGGCGCCACGGTGTTGCAGGCGCTCGACGAGCGTACCGGATGCACGCGCGCGACTATCGACGACATCGTGTTCGGCTGCGGAGACGCGGTCGACGACCAGGGCGCGGACATCGCGCGCTCCTCGCTCCTTCGCGCGGGCTTCGACGATCGCATCTCGGGTTCGGTCGTGAGCAGGTTCTGCTCCTCGGGGCTCGATGCGGCCAATGCCGCCGCGGCGCGCGTGATGGCGGGGCAGGCCGATTGCATGATCGCGGGCGGCGTCGAAATGATGTCGCTCATCTCCATGGGCGGCACCGGCGGCCCGTGGGGGAGCGACGCCGAGTTCAACACCATCACCAATTTCACCCCGCTGGGTGTTGCCGCGGATCTCGTCGCCACGCTCGACGGTCACAGCCGCGACGATGTCGATGCCTATGCTGTGGAATCGCAGAAGCGAGCCGCGCGCGCCTGGGACGAGGGACGATTTGCGCGTTCGGTGATCGAGGTGCAGGACTTCAACGGCACGCCGTGCCTGTCGCGCGACGAGCACATGCGGCCCTCGACCGACATGCAGGCGCTCGGTCGGCTGAAGCCCGCCTTCGAGGGCATGGCGACCAAGGGTGGCTTCGGCGACATCGTGCGCCAGCGCTATCCGCAGGTGAACCGGCTCCACCATGTGCATACCGCCGGCAATTCGTCGGGCGTGGTGGACGGCGCCGCCGCGATGCTGATCGGCTCGCCCGCGCTCGGCAAGGAACTCGATCTTGCGCCGCGCGCGCGCTTCGTGAGCTTCGCGACGGTCGGCTGCGAGCCCTGCCTGATGCTGACCGCGCCGGGCGAAGCCGCGCGCAAGGCGGTCGCGCGCGCGGGACTGACGCTCGACGACGTCGACCTGTTCGAGGTCAACGAGGCCTTCGCCTCGGTCGTGCTGCATTTCATGGAGGAGACCGGCGTCTCGCACGACCGCGTCAACGTCAATGGCGGCGCAATTGCCATGGGGCATCCGATCGGCGCGACCGGCAATATCCTGATCGGCACGCTGGTCGACGAACTGCATCGTACCGGCGCCAGGCGCGGCGTCGCCACATTATGTGTCGGCCTCGGCATGGGTGTCGCGACCCTGATCGAACGGATCTGACCGCATGATCCGGCAGGAGAGCCTCGGCGACGGCGTAGCGCTGCTCATATTCGACAGCCCGGGTCCGGTGAATACGCTCGGGGCGCAGGATAATGTCGAGTTCTCCGGCCTGATTGACCGCCTGATGGCGGACGAGACGGTCACGGGCATCGTGCTCTCCTCGGAGAAGCGCGACTTCCTCGCCGGCGGCGATCTCGACCAGTTGCGCCGCGTTGCTACGCCCGCGGAGGCGATTGCGATCGTCACCCCGTTCCTAAAGGCGCTGCGCAGGCTCGAGACCGGCGGCAAGCCGGTGGTCGCGGCACTAAACGGCACCGCGCTCGGCGGCGGCTTCGAACTGGCGCTGGCCTGCCATCGCCGCATTGCAGCCGACGTTCCGTCCGCGCGTTTCGGCTTGCCGGAAGTCACTCTGGGTCTGATGCCGGGCGGCGGTGGCACGCAACGGCTGCCGCGCCTGATCGGTATCGCGCCCGCAGCCCCGCTGCTGCTCGAAGGTAAGCGACTGAAACCGGCCGACGCACTGGCTGCGCGCATCATCGATGCGGTGGTGCCGCCCGAAAAGTTGCTCCCGGAGGCGAAAGCCTGGGCGCTCGCCAATCCGAACGCGGTGCAGCCCTGGGACGTGAAGGGCTTCAAGATTCCGGGCTTCGCGCCGCAATCGGCCGAAGGCCGAATGTTCTTCATGGGAAGCTGGACGCGCCTGCACAAGCGCAGCGCTTCCTGCGACCTCGCGAGCGAAGCGATCCTGCAGGTGCTGCATCATGGACTGGAGCGCAGCCTCGATGCCGGCATCGCGATCGAGACCCGGAATTTCGCGCGCCTTGCGGCGTCGCCCGACGCCAAGGCGAAGATCCGCACGCTGTTCGTCGGCACGACGGATGCGAAATCGATGAAGATGCGGCCGAAGGATGTGCCGCCGTCGAAGCCAGCTCATGTCGCGGTGATCGGCGGCGGAGTCATGGGGCGCGGCATCGCTTATGTCGCAGCGCAGTCCGGAATGCAGGTCGACCTGATCGACGTTTCGGAGGAGACGGCATCGAAAGGGCGCGATGCGATCGCAAAAAGCGCCGAGCGCGATAGCGAGCGCGGCCGGTTGCGCGGCGGGTCGGCGGGCGAGGTGATCGCCCGGATCCGTGCGACGGCGACTTATGACGGCATCGCGAGCGCTGACATTGTCGTCGAAGCGGTATTCGAGCGCGCCGACCTCAAACGCGACGTCTTGCATAAGGCCGCAGCGGTCGCGCGGCCGGGCACGCCGATCGCGAGCAACACCTCGAGCATCCCGATCACCGAACTCGCGAAATCGGTTTCTGACGCCTCATGCATGCTGGGCCTGCATTTCTTCTCACCGGTCGAGCGCATGCCGCTGGTCGAGGTGATCCGTACCGATGCGACCTCGGATGCGACCCTGGCGCGCGCGCTGGATTTCCTAAAGCTGATCGACAAGACGCCGGTGGTGGTGCGCGACGGGCTCGGTTTCTTCACCAGCCGCATCGTCACCACCTATTCCAGCGAGACCATGAACCTCCTTGCCGAGGGCGTCGCGCCGCAATTGATCGACAATGCCGCGGTCAATACCGGCTTCTCGATCGGGCCTGTGGCATTGTGCGATCTCACCACCATGCCGCTCTTGCGCGATATCTTCGCGTCGATGCGCGGCGACGGCAACCGCATCGCCGATCGCGGGAGCGTCGCGCGCGAGACCGTGGGCAAGCTTGTCGATGCCGGCCGCGTCGGCAAGGCCAAGGGCAACGGCGTCTATACTTATAATAATGACGTGCGCGACCCGTGGTACGGGCTCTCGGCCTGTCTCGGCACCGCGCCGTCACCGCTCGACGAGACCACGGTGCAGGAGCGTCTTTTCTACGTGCAGTCGCTGGAAGCGATCCGCGCGCTGGAGGACGGCGTGGTCACGCGCCCGATCGACGGCGATCTCGCCGCCGTGCTGGGCTGGGGATACCCGGCGCATCTCGGCGGAGTCTTCTCGTATGTCGATCGCGTCGGCGCTGGGGAATTCGCGCGCAAGGCAAAGGACTATGCCGCGCGTTTCGGCGGACGCTTCGAGCCGCCGTCGATGCTGCTCGACATGGCGAAGGATAATCGCAGGTTCCACGCATTGTGACCGGCGCGGCCGTGCGCCGCCCGCAGGGAGACTGAGACGATGAAGGCCATGGTGATGGGCGGATTGGGGCTCGCAAATCTTACGTTGCGCGAGATGCCGGATCCGAAGCCCGGTCCCGGCCAGGTGCTGGTGCGGATGCGCGCGGCGTCGCTGAATTTCCGCGATCTTCTGACGCTCGATGGCAAGTACGGCGGAATGCAGAAGCGCGAAAATCTGATCCTGCTCTCGGACGGCGCGGGAGAAATCGCCGAAGTCGGCGCGGGGGTGAAGGAATGGAAGACCGGCGACCGCGTGGTCGGCTGCTTCTTTCCGTTCTGGCAGGACGGCGAGCCGCAGGAATTTCTGCTGCGCGATGCGCCGGGCGGGATCGCCGATGGCGTCGCGTCCCAATATCGGGTGTTCAACGCCGATGCCATTCTGCCTATCCCTGCCAATCTCAGTTTCGTGGAGGCCGCGACCTTGCCGTGCGCGGCGATCACCGCCTGGAGCGCGGTGCGGGTCGCGCACAGGACCGGACCGGAGCATGTAGTTCTGACGCAGGGCACCGGCGGCGTCTCGCTGTTCGCGCTGCAATTCGCCAAGGCCGCGGGCACGACCGTGATCGCGACCTCGTCGAGCGCGGAGAAGCTCGAACGGTTGCGCTCGCTCGGCGCCGATCATGTCATCAACTATCGCGAAGACGCCGAATGGGGAAAGACCGCGCGCAAGCTGACGGGTGGCCGCGGCGTCGATCTGGTGGTCGAGGTCGGCGGTGCCGGCACCATCAAGCAGTCGATCCGTGCTGCAAAGCTTGGCGGCACCATCCCGATCATCGGCGTGGTCGCGGGCCCTTCGCTCGAATTGCCGCTGCCGCTGATCACCATGAACCTCTTGAACGTGGTCGGCGTCGCACTCGGCAATCGTCGACAGTTTGCCGACATGCTGCGCGCCATCGGCCAGCACAAGATCAAGCCCGTCGTTGATCGCGTGTTCCCGCTGGAGCAGCTCGCCGAGGCGCTGACCTGGTTGCAGGGCGGCAAGCATGTCGGCAAGGTCTGCATCGAGATCGAATGAGAGAACTTCAAGCGTAGGCGGCCCTCAGGCATGAGCGAGACCAACCCGGATCGCGAGCGCATCCGCGCCTTTCTCGGCAATCCGGGGCAGCCGATAGCGTTCGATTCATCGCCGCTCCTGATCGCGCTCGGCACGACGCTCATCGAGGCAGGCGAAGGCCGTATCGTGCTGCAGTTCGAACCCGCCCCGCTGTTCCTGCAAGGCGCCGGTGTGGTGCAGGGCGGCGCGGTCTCGGCGATGCTGGATTTCGCTTTGGCCGCGTCGGTGATGACCAGGCTCGATGCCGCCATCCATTTTGCGACCGCGAGCCTCAATGTGTCGTTCCTGGCTCCTGTGCGCCGAGGTGTGCTGCGCGGGGAGGGACAGGTCGACCGGATCGGCCGCCGCAACGGCTTTGCTCATGCGAGCCTGCTCGATTCGCAGGGAGCGGTCTTGGCCACCGCTACGTCGGTGCTTACGATACTGGCGCCGGACAAATAAGCGCGGCAACCTAAGCAGAGTGACATGGGCCGGATCGTCGTCGAGGTAGCGGACCGGATTGCGACGGCCACCATTTCCGCGCCGCCGATGAACGCGCTCGATGCCGCGATGCGTGCCGACCTTTCCGCGGAGATCGAAAAACTCGAGAACGATGACGCGGTGCGTGCGATCGTGCTGCGCGGCGACGGTCCGAAAGCCTTCTGTGCCGGCTTCGATCTGAAGGAATTGTCCGTCAATACCGGATCGGCCGAACGCGCGCTCGCGCAACTGAACACCGACGCCATTCTGTTCGACCGCCTGGCGAATTGCAGCAAGCCCACGCTCGCGATGGTCGAAGGCGTGGCGTTCGGCGGTGGGCTCGAACTCGCTCTGTGCTGCGACTTCATTATTGCGTCGGAACGTGCGCGCTTAGCGCTTCCGGAAATCAAGATCGGCGCCATACCGGCCGCCGGCGGAACGGTTCGCGTCACGCGGCAGATCGGCCCGGCGCGGGCACGGCAATTGATCCTGCTCGGTGAGGCGATCGACGCCGCCACCGCGCTCGGTTGGGGTCTCGTGACCCGCGTCGCAGCGGAGGAGAATTTCGCAAGCGAAGGCGCTGATTTCGCGAAACGTCTTGCCGCGTTGCCGGCGCGCGCCATGCAATACGCCAAGCGCACGATCGCAGCCGCACAGGAATTGGATGGTCCGGTGGCGCTGGCGATGGCGCGCGATTACGCAGCCAGGCTGTCAACCTCGGCCGACCTTGCAGAAGGTGTCAGCTCATTTCTTGAGCGGCGCAATCCGGTCTTTACCGACAAGATCGACCGCGAATAGCGATATCCCGTGCGTAGCAATCGCATTGAACTCAGAAACCATCGTCGCTAGACTCCACTGTAAGAAATAGCGTTCCGATAAACGGAACAGCGATTGCAAGCAACGAGTGCGCGATCGCAGAGGCAAGGGAGGAATGGATGCGAAGTCTCGCCCGTATTGTGCGTGGTCTTGCCTGCGTCGCCGTCGTGAGCGGCGTTGCCACCGCGGCAATCGCCGAAACGCCGAAGCGCGGCGGCGTGCTGCGCCATGTCGTCGAAGGCGAGCCTACGACATTCGACTGCCATGCGGCAGCGACTTCATTCGCGCTGCAGGTGCTGGCACCGCATTATTCCACGTTGCTGAGATACGATCCGAACGACTTCTCCAAGATCATAGGCGATCTCGCCGATTCATGGACAGCGTCGCCGGACCGTCTGACCTATACGTTCAAGCTGAAGCCCGGCGTGAAATTCCATGATGGCAGCGAGCTCACGTCGGCCGACATCAAGGCGACCTTCGACCGTCTGCGCGATCCGCCGCCGGGCGTCACCTCGGCGCGCAAGGGCCAGTACGAGAGCATCGAAGCGATCGAGACACCTTCGGCCGATGCCGTCGTGTTCAAGCTGAAGCGCGTCAATCCGGCCGCGCTCTACATGTTCGCCAATCCGTGGAACTGCGTCTATTCGGCGGCGAAGCTCGCCTCGGACCAGAAATTCTACGACACCAACGTGATGGGCACCGGGCCGTTCGTGTTCGAGGAATATGTCAAGGGTTCGCACTGGTCGGCGAAGCGCTTCGACAATTACTTCCAGAAGGGCAAGCCCTATCTCGACGGAATCCGCGGCTTCTTCATCAACGGACCCGGCGTCGTCAATGCGCTGGCCGGTGGGCAGGTCGATGCGCTGCTGTTCCAGGTAGCGCCGCCCGATCTCGCGCGGCTGAAGAGCCTGCGCGGCGAAGCCGTGGTGTTCCACACCAATTCGTTCAACATCACCAACTTCCTGACCGTGAACGTCAAGAAGCCGCCGTTCAGCGATCCGCGTGTGCGCAAGGCGCTGAGCCTTGCGATCGACCGCTGGGGCGGCATACCGAGCCTCTCGAAGCTGGCAACGCTCGAATTTCCGACGGTCTATGTGCCGCCGGCAAGTCCGGTCGCGTACAGCAAGGAAGAGATGGAGAAGCTGCCGGGCTACAGCCTCGACATCGACAAGCAGCGCGAGGAAGCCAAGAAGCTGCTCGCGGAAGCTGGTGTGCCGAAGCTGAAGCTGACGCTGCTCAACCGCAACGTCCGGCTGCCCTGGCAACCGCTCGGCATCTACATCATGGATCAGTGGCGCCAGATCGGCATCGAGGTCGACCAGATCTCGGCCGAAACGCCGCCGTACTTCGCGGCGCTGACCAGCGGCAATTATGACGTCGCGATCGACTTCAACAACACGGTCAGCGTCGACCCGAACGAGGTGCTGGTGAAGTTCATCCCCGGCAGCCCGAACAACTATTCCGGTGCGGACGACAAGGTGCTGGTCGAATTGTTCAACAAGCAGGCCGAGATCACCGATCCAGTGGAGCGCAAGAAGATCGTGCGCGAATTCCTCGAGCGGCTGGTCGAACAGGGTTATTCGATCCCGCTATTCGGCAACAACCGCGCGACCGCCGCGGTGAAGGAGCTGAAGGGTTGGAAGCTCGCGCCGACCACCGTGCTCAATCTCGACATGTCGGACGTGTGGCTCGACAAATAGGCGCGCGCGCTTGGTCGAAGCGGACTTCATCGTCGTCGGAGCGGGCTCGGCCGGCTGCGTGGTGGCCGCACGTCTGAGCGAGGACGGCCATCGCGTGCTGCTGCTGGAGGCGGGGCCGCGCGACCGGCATCCGATGATCCACGTCCCGGCCGGGATGGTGAAGCTGCTTCGCCATCCGGTGCTGAACTGGAACTACACGATGATGCCGGAGCCCGGCATTGGCGACCGCGCGCTGGCCTGGCCGCGCGGCAAGGTGCTCGGCGGATCGAGCTCGATCAACGGCATGCTCTACCTGCGCGGCCATCCCGCCGACTATGACGCCTGGGCGCAGATGGGCTGCAGCGGCTGGAGCGCGGCCGATGTGCTGCCCTTCTTCAAGCGATCGGAGAGCCGCCTGGGCGGCGACGACGCCTGGCGCGGCCGCAGCGGCGAGATGGCGGTCGAGGATTATCGCACGGTTCTTCCGATCACCCATCGCTTCGTGAGGGCCGCGCAGGAGGCGGGGATCCCGTTCTCGCCCGATCTCAACGGCGCACAGCCGGAAGGCGTGGGCTATTCGCAGATGAGCCGCAGGCGGCGCATCCGTCACTCGACCGCGCGCGCGTTTCTGCGGCCGGCCGAGCGCCGCGCCAATCTCCGTGTCGAGGCCGACGCGCTGACGCGGCGCATCCTGTTCGAAGGAAAGCGTGCGACGGGAGTCGAATACGAACGCCGCGGCGAGGTGCTGCGCGCGCAGGCGCGCCGCGAGGTCATCGTATGCGGCGGGGCGGTCAACTCGCCGCAGCTATTGCAAATCTCCGGCATCGGCCCGGTAGGACATCTTCAATCGATCGGCGTCCCGGTCGTTCGCGATCTGCCCGGCGTCGGCGCGAACCTGATCGACCATCTCGCGGCGCTGCTCGCTTATCGCATCCGGGGCGAGATTTCGGTGAACCAGCTACGCCGCGGCGCGCTACTCCTGCGCGAAGTCGCCCGTTGGTGCCTATTCGGGACCGGGGCGCTGACATTCGGCGTTTCGACCGCGAGCGTGTTCGCGCGCCTGCGCGAGGGAAGGATCAGTCCCGACCTGCAGATATTGTTCACGCCGGGCAGCTACGATCGCAGTCGCTTCGGCGAACTGGAGCGCGAGCCCGGCATGACCGCCGCGGTCTGTGCCGTCAATCCGCAGAGCCGCGGCACCATCATGGCGATCTCTCCCGATCCAAAACGCGCCCCGGAAATCCGGCCGAATTACTTCTCCGCGCCGGAAGACATGGCCGTGACGCTGGCCGGCATCCGCCTGGCGCGCCGCATTTTCGCGCAGCCCGCCATCGCCGATGCGGTCGAAGCGGAGACCGTGCCGGGACCCGAAGCGCAGGACGACGAGGCGCTGACGCAATTCGCCCGCATGCATTCCTCGACCGTGTTCCATCCGGTCGGCACCTGCCGCATGGGGATCGACCCGCAGGCCGTGGTCGATCCGCGTCTGCGCGTGCACGGCGTCGATGGGCTGCGCGTGGTCGATGCCTCGATCATGCCTCGGATCACGACCGGCAATACCAACGCGCCGACCATCATGATCGGCGAGAAGGGCGCCGCCATGATCCGCGAAGATGCGCGAGCCTGACGGCGCTCAGGTCTTGAACTTCGGATCCAGCCAGTCTCGCAGCGCATCGCCAAGGAGATTGAAGGCGAACACCGCGAGACTGATCGCAAGCCCCGGAAAGATGACGATCCACGGAGCTTCCTCGAAGAAATCGGTGGCGCTACCCGACAGCATCAACCCCCACGCGGGCACGGGCTCAGCGACGCCTAGCCCTAAGAACGACAGCACCGCCTCCAGCAGGATCGCCTGCGCGATATAGGCCGTCAGCATGATGAGATAGGGCGCCATCAGGTTCGGGATCATGTGACGGAGCACGATGCGAGTATTGGAATAGCCCGCGATCCGTGCCGCATCGACATAGGGCAGGTTGCGGATGACCAGCGCCGAGGAGCGGATGACGCGCGCGACCTGCGGCACGATCGGGATCGCGATCGCGAAGATCAGGTTGATGTCGATGCCGAACACCATGTTTCGTCCAAGTACCGCGACCACGACCAGCGCCAGCACGATCAGCGGGAACGACAGCATCAGGTCGATGCCGCGCTGGATCGCGTTGTCGATCTTGCCGCCGAAATAGGCCGATGCCGCGCCGATGACGGCGCCGAGCGTGCAGCCGAGCAGCGCGGATGACAGCCCGATGATCAGCGCAGTGCGCGCGCCGAAGATGATACGGGAGAGGATGTCGCGGCCGAACGGATCGGTGCCGAGCCAGTATTTCGCGCCCGGCGGTTGCAGCATGGCGGCAAGGTTGTTGCGTACCGGATCGTAGGGCGCGATCCGCTCGGCGAAGACGCCGGCGAACAGCATGATGAGCAGCACCAGCAGCGCTATCGCGCCGGTCGGCTGCTTGATGCAGAAATCGACCAGCGGATTGCGCAGCCAGGACGGAGCTTTCGTGGTGCGGATAGTCGCGTCGGTCATGGCACCCTCACTGGTACCGCACGCGCGGATCGAGCGCGGCATAGACGAGGTCGATGACGAGGTTCGTCAAGATGTAGAAGGTGGCGAACAGCATCACCATGCCCTGGATCAGGGTGAAGTCGTGACGCGTGACGCTCTGCACGAACAGCTTGCCGAGACCGTTGAGACTGAACACCTGTTCGGTAACTACGAGCCCGCCGAGCAGGAACGCGAACTCCAGTCCGATCACCGTGACGGCCGGCAGCAGCGCATTGCGCAGCGCATGGCGTCGCACGATCACGGATTCGAGCACCCCCTTGGCGCGTGCGGTCCGGATGTAATCCTCGCCGAGAACTTCCAGGAGCGAGGAGCGCACGATGCGCGTCAGTACTGCCGAGAAGCGGTAACCGACCGCGAGCGCCGGCCAGATCAATTGCCACAGATTGGCGGCGGGGTCCTTCCAGATCGGCGTGAAGGTGAGTGGCGGAAGCTTGCCGATGCTCCAGAGCATCGCGAGGATGATCAGCATGCCGAACCAGAAGCTCGGGACCGCTAGTCCTGCCACGGCGAACATCCGGATCAGGGTGTCGACGATGGTGCCGCGATAGAGTGCGGCAAGCGTCCCAAGAGGAATGGCGATCAGGCAGCCGATAAGGGTCGCCATCAGCGCGATCTGGAAAGTGATTTCGAATCGCGCCGCTACTTCCTCGATCACCGGGCGGCCGGTCCACATCGATTTGCCGAGATCGAGCCGCGCCAGGCCCTTCATCCAGTCGACGAATTGCTCCGATTTCGGCTTGTCGAGCCCGAGCCTCGCCCGCTCGCGCTCGATGACATCGACCGTGACTTGCGCGCCGTCGCCGCGAAGCTTGGCCTCGACGATATCGCCCGGCAGCACCCGCAGGACGAAGAAGGTGATGATGGCGACACCGATCAGGGTCGGGATCGCAAGCACGAGGCGGTTGGCGACATAACGGAGCATCGTCTGGCTCCCGGTTCAGATCTTGATGCAGGCCGCAGAATGGCCAGGACGGATTTCACGGAGCGCGGGAATTTCCGCGCGGCATTCGGCGGAGGCGATCGGACAGCGCGTATGGAAGACGCAGCCTGACGGCGGCGCGAGCGGGCTTGGCAATTCGCCCTGGATCAGCCGCGGCGCGCGTTCGCGCTCGACGGTCGGGTCTGGGATCGGCGCCGCGTCGAGCAGGAGCTTCGTATAGGGATGCAGCGGACGTTCGCACAATTCGTCGCGGTCGGCGGTTTCCATCACCCGGCCGAGATACATCACCACGATGCGCGCGGAGATGTGCCGCACCACCGCGAGATCGTGCGCGATGAAGAGATAGGACAGGCCGCGCTTTCGCTGCAGCGCTTCGAGCAGATTGACGATCTGTCCCTGGATCGAGACGTCGAGTGCCGACACCGCCTCGTCGCAAACGATGAACTCCGGCTCGATCGCGAGCGCGCGCGCAATGCCGACGCGCTGGCGCTGTCCGCCGGAAAGCTGGTGCGGATAGCGGTCCGCGAGTTCGGGCCGCAGGCCCACCTCGTTGAGCAGCGTTGCGACGCGCTCCCGCGCCGCAGCGCCATCGGTGGTGAGGCCGTAGACCTGCAGCGGCTCGGCCACGATCTGCCCGGTCGTCATGCGCGGATTGAGCGAGGAATAGGGGTCCTGGAACACCGCCTGGATTTTCCGCCGCATCGCCTTGATGTCGGCGCGGCTCATCTGAGCGAAGTCGTGGCCGTGAAAGGCGATCGAGCCTTCCGTCGGTGCTTCGAGCCGCAGGATCAGGCGGCCGACGGTGCTCTTGCCGCAGCCCGACTCGCCAACCAGCCCGAGCGTTTCGCCGTGCCCCACCTCGAAGCCGACATTCTCGACGGCCCGCACCGTCTGGGTCCGCGACAGCAGTCCGGTCTTGACCGGAAAATGCTTGGTGAGATGCCGGACCTGCAGCACCGGTGCCGCGCCATCTTTCTGCGGCTTCGGCTCGTCGGCAGTCGCGACGACAGTCTTGCGCCACGCGAGCTTGCCGGCGGCAATGGCGCCGACGCGGATGCAGGCCGAAAGGCCGCCGGTGTCGGTCGGCGCGAGCGGTGGCGGTGCGTCACAGGCCGGCAGGCGAAAAGGGCAGCGCGGCGCGAACCGGCAGCCGGGCAGGGGATCGGCCGCCGATGGCGGGAGCCCTTCGATGGTTTCGAGCTGCCCACCCCGCGGCCGGTCGAGCCTCGGCACCGAGCGCAGCAACCCCATCGTGTAGGGATGGCGCGGCCGGTGGAACACCGGATCGGCCTCGCCCTGTTCGACCACGCGCCCCGAATACATGACGACGACGCGATGCGCGTAGCGCGCCACGATCCCGAGATTGTGGGTGATGACGATCAGCGCGATGCCGAGGTCGCGCGAAAGCGTCTTCATCAGCTGGAGAATCTGTGCCTGGATGGTGACGTCGAGCGCCGTCGTCGGTTCGTCGGCGATGATGAGCTTCGGATTGCAGGCAAGCCCGATCGCGATCATCACGCGCTGGCGCATGCCGCCGGAAAACTGATGCGGGTACTGCCTGAGCCGCTGCTCCGGATCGGAGATGCCTACCATGCGAAGAAGTTCGGCGGCGCGCGCATTGGCGTCGCGGGTGCTCATGCGCAGATGGAATTGCAGCGGCTCGATGATCTGCAGCCCGATCGGCAGGACCGGGTTGAGCGAGGTCATCGGCTCCTGGAAGATCATTGAAATCTCGCGGCCGCGCACATGCCGCATCTCCTCTTCGGGGAGCGCGAGCAGGTCGCGGCCTTCGAACAGGATTCGGCCCTTCGGCACGCGTCCCGTGCGCGGCAGGAGGCGCATGATCGAATGCGCGGATACCGACTTTCCCGAGCCCGACTCGCCGACCAGCGCCACGATCTCGCCGGGGCGCACCTGCAGGCTGAAGCCTTCGACCGCCCGCACATTGGCGGTATCGGTCGCGAAGCTGACATGCAGGTCTTCGACGCTCAGCAGTGCGCCCGCGGGTTTGGCCTCCGCTGCGCCGGAAACGCGGAGCGCCGGCGACGCAACCGCGTCGCGGGCGGCAGCGAAATCGCTCGCTGGGCGCCGCTCCGTCATTTACTCCCGCCCGGTGTCATTCCTTCTAGCGGAATGCTCTTCCACTGAGTAGGATAGAGGTCACGAGCGGGGCTGACAACCGGCGAATCTCGGAAGACGCAAACCGGGGAATTTCGCCCGGTGGATGCAGGCAAGGGCTAAAGGGTGTCGGAAGAAACCACCAGCACGGTAGTCCGCGTTGTGCGTATGCTGCAATGCGTGGCGGAAATGGGCGGGGAGATTTCCGTCAAGGAATTCGCCTCGCGGCTGAAATTGCCGCCGAGCACGGTGCACCGGCTGTTGAAGCTGTTGATGTCGCAGGGCCTCATCGAGCAGCGCGCCTCGACGCAGCGCTATCGGGCAGGGCGCGAACTATTCCGCATCGCCACGCTCATCACGCGCCAGATCGATATCGAGGAGATCGCGGGCCCGATCCTGAACGCGATGCGCGATGCCTGCAACGAAACCTGCTATTTCGCGATGTATCTTCCGGCCTCGCGCCGCTTCGTCGGCGCCGTGGTCGCACGCTCGCCGCATCCGCTCGGCTACCACTTCGAGCCGTTGATGGAACAGAAGGTTGCCTGGGGTGCGGTCGGCCGCTGCATGCTGGCCTACCTCCCCGAGGAGGAGGTCGCGAAGGCGGTTGCCGAGGCGGGGGCCTCGCCTGCGGGAAATCCGGCGCCGAGCCTGAAGGACATGAAGGCGAAGCTGAAGGAAATCCGCGAGCGCGGCTACGCCTCCGCGGAGGGCGAGATTTTCCCCGAAGCGATCGGCTTCGCGCGGGTGGTGTTCGATGCCGACGGCAACGTGATGGGCTCACTCGGCATCACCATGCCGATGATCCGCTACCGTCCGGCGATGCACAAGCAGCTCGCGAATCTCGTCATCGGCAAGGCCGGCGAGTTGAGCAATGCGCTCGGCTATCGCGACCCCTCTCAAACGGCGGCGGCCGAACCGCGTCCCCTGCGGAGGGCGCGATGAGCGAAGCCTTCCGCCTGATCGACGAGGGTGCGGTGCTGGTGATCGAGATCGACCGGCCGCAGACGAAGAACAGCCTGAAGCTCGTCGAGATGGAGGAGCTTGGCCGCGCGCTCGCGAGCGAGCGGGTGCGGACGGCGCGGTGCGTCGTAATCCGCGGGGCGGGGACGAGATTCTGCTCCGGCCGCGACGTGCGCGAGATCGATCCCGATGGCGAGGATGCGGAAGAGGTGCTGGGCCAACAAATCGGTCCGATCCTGCAAAGCCTGTATTCGCTGCCGGCGCCGACCATTGCTTCCGTGCGCGGAGCCGCGCTCGGCTTCGGGCTTGGCCTCGCGCTGTGCTGCGACATCACGATTGCGTCGGAGGATGCGATTTTCGGCAGCCCGTTTCAGCGGATCGGTGCGGTGCTGGATTCCGGCGGGCATTATTTCATGCAACGGCGGCTGGGACGCCATCGCGCCGCCGAACTGGTTTTTACAGGCCGCATGCTGAGCGGGCGCGAGGCCGCCGATCTCGGCCTGATCAACGAGGCGGTCGCTCCGGACGCGCTTTCCTCGCGCACCGCGGAGCTTGCAGGACACATCGCGAGCGGGCCGACCTCAGCCTTTCGGGCGACCAAGGAAATTCTCGATCGGGACCGCAGCTTCGCCGAGGTGCTCGCACTGGAAGCGCGGCTGCAGAAGAAAGTGACGCGCGGCCCGGACGGGAAGGAAGGGCTTGCCGCCTTTCGCGAGCGGCGAAGCCCGGTGTTCAAGGGTGTGTGAGGCCGCGCTTCAGGCCGACGCCTTTCCGCTTTCCCAGAACGTATCGAGATATTTGTAGAGGTTGGTGAAATCCGCGTCGCGGCCGAGCTCTTTCTCGGCCTGCGCGAACAATTCCTTGACGTCGGCGGGAAGGGCACCGGAATAGCCGACATGGCGCGCGGTCTCCGCCATCACGCGGGCGTCCTTTGCGGCAAGCCACATCTTGAAATTGGCGGCGAACTTGCCCGACGTGACCTGCTGCTTCAGCACGAATTCGGTCGCGGCATTGCGTCCATAGGAGGCGTTGATGATGTCCACCATCTGCTCGGGATCGAGACCGTATTTCCTGCCGACCAGAAGGCCCTGCAGGGCCGAAATCAGATTGAGCGCCGCGACATAGTTGTTGATGGTCTTCATCGCGTGGCCGGAACCGAGCGGGCCGGTATGAAAGATCGACTTGCCCATGGCGTGGAGGATCGCCTCGGCGCGCTTCACGGGGTCGGGTGCGCCGCCGACCATCAGCGTGAGCGTGCCTTCGTCCGCGCCCTTCTGCGCACCGGAAACCGGAGAATCGATCAGCCCGATGCCGAGCGGCGACAGGTCTTTTTCCAGCGCGAGCGTGTCGGGTGGTGCCGACGACGAGCAGTCGATCACCATCGCATCGCGTTTCGCCGCCTTGATCGGGGCATCGCCGCCGAGCAATGCCGCCCGCACCACCTTGCCGTCGCCGAGCATGGTAACGATCGCATCCTGGTCGGCGCAGGCGTCGTGCGCGCTCGCGACAGCCTTGGCGCCGCTCCGGCTCTCATAGGTCTTTCGTGCATCCGGAGAAGGATCGAAGGCCGAGACGGTGAAACCTGCCTTCACGAGGTTGACCGCCATGCCGCAGCCCATGGCGCCGAGGCCGAAGAAGCCGATGCGGGCCGGCGGGGCGATGATTTGTGTGTCCGGCATGTCGCTCCTCCCTCAATGTAATTTCTTGTGACGTTTCTTCTTCGTGCGCCGCGCAGCAAATCTCGTCAGTTCACGCGCCTTTCCTTTTCGCGCCAGTAGGGCTCGCGCAGCACGTTCTTCTGAATCTTGCCGGCGGCGGAAACCGGCAGCGGCTCGCTGCGCAATTCGACGCTGCGGGGACACTTGTAGGCCGCGATCAGGGTGCGGCAATGGGCCTGCACTGCGTCCGGCGTGATCTTCGCGCCGTTGCGCGGCACCACGATGGCGTGCACCGCCTCGCCCCATTTCGCATCGGGGATGCCGATCACCGAAACCTCGGCGACCTCGGGCATCACCGAAATCGCGTTCTCCACCTCGGTGGAATAGATGTTCTCGCCGCCTGAGATGATCATGTCCTTCAGGCGGTCGACGATGTAGATCAGGCCTTCCTCATCCATGATCGCGGCGTCGCCGGTATGCAGCCAGCCGCCGCGCAGCGCCTTCGCGGTTTCCTCAGGCTTGTTCCAGTAGCCCTGCATGACGATCGGACCGCGCACCACGATCTCGCCGATGGTGCCGCGCGGCACTTCGCGGCCTCCCTCGTCGGCGATCATCACCTCGACATTGGGCGGCGCCACGCCGCAGGACCGCAGCCGGTCGCCCGCAACCTTCGGATCTCGCAGATGATGCGGGATCATGCTGCCGATCGGCGACAGCTCGGTCATGCCCCAGCCGTGCAGGAATTTCATGTTGGGCCAGAGCTCGACCGCGCGCTTCAGCGTGCCTTCGGTGATCGGCGAGGAGCCGAACATGAATTGCCGCAGGTGGGACAGGTCGCGCTTCTCGATGCCGGGCGAGTTGACGATCATGCCGATCATGGTCGGCACCAGCGCGATATTGGTGACGCGATGGGCGGTCATCGCCTCGAGACAGGTCTCGACCTCGAAGCGCGGGATGAAGACATGCGTGCCCGCTGCCATGGTGATGGACAGTGTCGACATGCCGTCGGTCAGATAACACATCGGTGCGGCGTGGAGATACACGCTCGAGGGATCGTAGCCGATCATGTAGCAGCCGTTCACCGCGTTGGTGACGAGATTGTCGTGACTGAGCATCACGCCCTTCGCCTTGCCGGTGCTGCCGCCGGTGTAGAAGATGCCGGCGAGATCGCTGCCGCCGCGGCCGGAATCGTCGATCTCCTTGCTCTTTGCGATTGCCTTCTCGTATCCCGTAAAACCCTCCGGCGCGTCGGCGTCGGAAAGATGGATGAGCTTCAGCGCAGGCAGCTTTTCGCGGATCGCCTGGGCGGCGTCGACGAAATTGTCGTCGACGATCAGAATGCCGGCGCCGGAATCCTCGAGGATGTATTGCAGCTCGGGCAGCGCGAGACGGGTGTTGAGCGGCACGATCGCGCCGCCGGCCCAGGGAATGGCGTAGTAGATTTCGAAATAGCGGTGACCGTTGAGCGCGAGGATCGCGACGCGTTCGCCCGAGCCAAGTCCGAGACCCTGCAGCAGGCCGGCGGCGCGGGAAACCCGCGACAGCACTTCGCTCCAGCGATAGCGGCAGTCGCCGTCGATGACGGCCGTGCCGGCAGGCTTGACCTGCGCCGCGCGACGCAGTCCCTGGGTAAGCCGTCCTCCCGTCATGCCTATTTCGTTTATCGGAATGACATATCGCTGGATGGCACAATATCGGCTTGCTACTTTCGACGCAAGAAACGCAAAACCTGCGCGTGCAAGTCCTTCCGCGAATGGGCGCGAAGGCGAGGAAGCGTCATGAGCGGCCAGCCAGACATCTCGGCGATCCTCGCGCGCCATGTCCGTTCGGCGGAGGTGCCAGAGCAGGCGCGTTCGGTGACTCGGCGCGCGGTGATGGACGCGGTCGGCGTGATGTCGGCGGCAAGCAGTCTCGGCGAAGGCTGCGACGCTTTCGCCGGTCTTGCCCTCGAGAGCGGAGAGACCGGACCCTGCACCGTCCTCGGCTTCGGTTTCCGCAGTTCGCCGATCATGGCGGCTTTCGTCAACGGCGCGATGGTGCATGCGCTCGACTTCGAGGACACCCATGATGCGACGCTGGTGCATCCGCATGCCGCTGTCGTGCCGGCGGCGCTCGCGGCAGCGGAGTTTGCAGGCGGCGTCGGCGGCCGCGATTTTCTGGACGCGGTCGCGATCGGCGCCGATATTTCCTGCCGGCTGGCGCTGGGGCTGACCGAAAGCGTCGAGAAGCGCGGCTTCTATTTCATCCCGATGCTCAGTGCGTATGGCGCTGCGGCCGCCGCGGCGCGGATCCTGAAGCTTTCCGAAAACGAGATCGTGCAGAGCTTCGCGCTCGCCTCCTGCCAGGCGGTGTTCAGCGATGCGCTGGTCGTCCATCCTTCCTCGCATCTTCGCGCCGTTCGCGACGGTTTCAGCGCGCGCGCCGGCGTCACAGCGGCACTCCTCGCCCGGCGCGGCATTGAAGCTTTCGCCCGGCCGATCGAGGGGCCGGGCGGGCTTTACGCGAATTATGCGCGCGGAAAATTCGATGCGGAGCGACTGCTGCACGGGATCGGCTCCGAATTCGAGGGCGCCAAGGTCAGCTTCAAGCCGTGGCCGTCATGTCGCGGTACGCATGCCTTTGTCGAATCCGCGTTGTCGCTGATGCAAGATGAAGCGGTGCAGGCCGACCGGATCGACCGCGTCGACGTGAAAGTCAGTCCGTTCTTTGCTGTGCTCTGCACGCCTCCGGAGCAGAAGCGCCGGCCGAAAACCGCGATCGATGCCAAGTTCTCGATCCCGTTCACGGTTGCGGTCGCGCTCGGGCAGGGCGATGTGGGCCTGGAGGATTTCTCGCAGGCGCGCCTTCGCGATCCGAAGCTGCACGCCATCGCCGACAAGGTGCATCACAGTGTCGAGCCCGGCTGGCCGTTCGAACAATCGACCCGCGGCGTGCTCGGCCTGTCGCTGTCGGACGGGCGCAAGCTCTCGCGCGAGGTGATCGACCCGCTCGGGCATCCGTCCAATCCGATGGACGAGCGCGCGATGCGGCGGAAATTCGAGAACTGCCTCGCGAGCGCGCGGCATCCGCTCGATGCGTCGGGGATGCGGCGGCTGGCCGAAGGTCTCGACCGCATCGAAAATATCGACGATGTGCGGGAGTTGTTCGCTCAGAGCACTGCGTAATAGTCGAACACGGAATGGTCGCTGCGCCGCTCGGCCGAGCCCACGATGATGGTGCGCGTCAGCCAGTCATGCTTGCCGACCGGCGTCTCGAAGCTCGGCGCGACCCGCATGTAATATTCCGACGGCTCGACCGGCTCGAGCGCTTCCATGCGCGCGGCAGTCGCGGGCGGCGCGTGCCGGTAGCCGCGATTGATCATGTATATCTGGGTGCCGTCGTCCGCCTCGAGCTGATAGCGCGCGTCGAAGCCGACGGTGTGATCCGGCCGGTAGAGCGCCCAGTCGCCGCCGCTGTTCGGCACCACGCGGCCGTTGAGGCGGGGTCCTTCCACGGTGCCGCCCGCCGCCGACACGAAGCCGCGCAGACTGCCCTGCGGCAGCGGCCCGAGCTTCTGCCGGATGCCCAGCAGCATCTTGATCCTGAACACGAATTCGAGCCTTGGGGTCACCGGTGCCATGAATCCTCCGATCGCTGTTTTTCGGTCGCGGAAGGTCGCGGCCCGGTCGTTGTCATCCCGCTTTTGGAATGTCATTCTGCTAAACGAAATGGCGCTGTCAATGACGCCAGGCAACAACATTGTGCAAGCGGCAGCCATTGCCGCGGGAGGATCGATGCCGGTTGCCAGTGAATCGCGGGACCACGACACGTTCGACTACGTCATCGTGGGCGGCGGTTCGGCGGGCTGCGTGCTGGCTGCCCGCCTGAGCGAGGACGGCAATGTCCGGGTCTGTCTGATCGAGGCCGGCCCGCCGGATCGCCATCCGCTCATTCACATGCCGCTCGGGGTGACATGGCTGATCAAGCATCCGCGGCTCAACTGGTGCTACTGGTCAACGCCGCAAGAGCATGTGGCCGGCCGTTCGGTGTTCCTGCCGCGCGGCCGCGTGCTCGGCGGATCGAGTTCGATCAACGGTTCGATCTACATGCGCGGCCATCGCGCCGACTACGACGACTGGGCGAAATGGGGCAATTCCGGCTGGTCCTATGCGGATGTGCTGCCCTATTTCAAGAAGTCGGAAAACAACGCGCGGTTCCGCGACTCGCCCTATCACGGTGTCGGCGGGCCGCTGAATGTCGAGGACTGCGAAAGCTACAATCCGCTGACGGACATGATGCTGGAGGCTGTGGATTCGCTTCAGCTTCCGCTTTCCAGCACAGTGGGATCCGAAGCTTGGAATTCACGTGACTTGAAGTCGCG
>JADMIO011011062.1_pt1 | contig 104044 bp, 85 predicted proteins | sample 8958161 | NCBI WGS metagenome assembly JADMIO01 (sample SAMN16585339, study PRJNA669376) | soil metagenome | isolation source: Crop rotation soil | place: USA: Cullars Rotation, Alabama | collected 2011
CGCGACAACTTGTCCACGTGGAATTCTAAGCTTAGGATCCCAATGTGCTGGAAAGTACTGGAAGAAAGAGAGCCTGATTCTGTCAAGAAAACATACGACACTGATGAAATTGTACTCAGACTTGCGAAGGATAATGATCGGCATATTGACCAGGTGCAGGTGTTGAAGGCAAGATTGCTTGACAACTTTTATATGGACTTTGACAGGCATGAAGGGCAATGGAGATGGGGTACCAGGGATACAGGAAAGGGAAAGATCTATTACGCAATTCCCAAAGACCAGGACCAGGCATTCTATACCAACCAGGGAATATTTCCGTGGTATGCGAGGCACCCGTGGCTTGTTCCTGAATTACAGGGTTTCAAGGCAGAGGCTATCAACATAAAAACATTTAATCGTCCTGCAAGAAATTTCGATCGCTTCTTTTTAAATGAATTGAATGAGGATGAATGGAGCAAGCAGGTGGACACATTTCTTACAAAGATGACTGATGCAGTGATCACAGCTTCCTTACTGCAGCAGCCCAGGGAAATACAGGGCTACCATGTTCCATCGATCATCAATACGTTGAAGGAAAGAAGAAAGTATTTCAAAAATGAAATGATGGAATACTATCGTTTCATATCACGTTATGTAAATGTAGTAGGTACTTATCAACGGGAACTATTTACGATCGACAAGAATGCTGATGGATCTGTTCACCTGGTAGTAAACAAGATCGATAAGCAAAATGCAGTCAGCTCAAAAATATACGACCGGTTGTTTGATCCATCTGTTACAAAAGAGCTGCGTATTTACGGATTGGATGATGCAGACAGCTTTGTTGTAAGAGGAGGTGATTCACCAATTCGTATGAGGATCATTGGCGGATCGGGTAAAGATCATTTTGCAAATGAAGGAACCGGTGGCAATGTGAGAATATACGATGTGACTTTTGAAGAGAACAAGTTCTCCGGTAACGATGCACTTTTCAAAAAAAGATTAAGTGCCGATCCGCAGGTGAACATGTATAACAGGATATTTTATAAGAAAGATTATTTCGCTCCAGGCGTATCCCTGTCATACAATGTTGATGATGGATTATTCACAGGTTTGTCAGGCGAGCTTGTTACAATGGGCTTCAGGAAAGAGCCTTACTCAATGAGGCATTTCATTAGCGGAAGCCACTCGGTAAAAACATCATCTTACCGTTTCCGTTATGATGCAGATATAATAAAGCCAATCGGCAACAGTGATATCATTATCCGTGCGGATGTAAGAGCACCTATTAATGTAACGAACTTCTTTGGTTACGGGAATACTTCTGTGTTCGATCAGAATCAACCCCAGAAAGAAAAATATTACAGGGCAAGGTATAATATCGCGAATGTTTCAATCCTTCTTCGCAGACAACTGCAATCATGGATGCGTGTGAATATCGGTCCAACCTTCCAGTATTTTCATCTTGAACAGGATCAGAACGCAGGTAAGTTTGTAAGCAACACTGCTATCAATGGCCTTGATCCGAAAACACTTTACGACAGGAGAATGTATGCAGGTGCCGAAGCATTATTGGATATTAATTCGAAAAATAATCCTGTGCTCCCCACTCGTGGATTCCAGTTGGATGCAGGCGTGAAAACTTTGTTTGGATTGAATGATGCAAGCAAGAGTGTTACGCAATTGCATTGGGACATGAGCGTGTTCGCAAGTTTTGAAGCCAAAGCGATCGTGGTGTATGCATTGCGTTTTGGAGTAGGAACAAACTTCGGCACATTTGAATTTCCTCAGGCTCAGTACCTGAGTGGTACAGAAAATTTGCGCGGCTTTCGCCGGAATCGTTTTGCAGGCAATACTGTTTTATATCAAAATACAGAAGTGAGGGTTAAGCTTGCAGAGTTTACGACATACCTTTTCCCAGGAGCTTTAGGTTTGCTTGCATTTAATGACATTGGTAAGGTATGGTATAAAAAACAAGATTCTCCTGTATGGCATGATGGGTATGGTTTCGGTGTGTGGGTATCGCCGATCAAACGCATTGTTATTACAGGTTCGATAGCTCATTCGAAAGAAGAGAAAGTGGTGCCGTATTTTTCGTTTGGATTTCAATTCTAACCACGACCGCGGATTAATTGGATTTTAATGGATTGGTGGGATTAGGAAGATGCTTCATTGATAATGCAGGTTTTGGATTGTTTAGGAATGTTTAAAATTTTTTGAAATGGCAGAGGGTGATTTAATCTGGCATGGAAAAGGGAGGTGAGATTGTGATAACAATTGTACCTCACGAAAAACTTCTTTATGCGCAGGTCTTTACTTCTCTTCAGCGTTGTAATCACTTCATTCGCTGTTTTCAGTAGCTGTAACAAATATGATATTTCCCAGGACCCTTCGAGCATCGAGGGAACATGGGCGGTTACGAGTATTAATTCCAACCAGGCTTTTGACTGGGATGGGGATGGCAGAACGGAAACAGATATATATGGCACATATAATAGTTGCCAGCGGGACATTCAATTATATTTTCAATACAATGGTTACGGGCAGATCAGGCAAAGCTGTAATTCAGGCTGGCAGAATATAACCTGGACCTTATCGAACAACAATCGAAATCTTTTTATTTCTATTCCTAACGGAGACCTTGATCTTTCTCTCACGCAGTTTGATAATTATACAATCCGCGGTGAGGACCAGGTTACAGTGAATGGAAGAAACTTCGTTATTACGTACACTTTTCAAAGAGTATACTAGGAACACGGATTATACGGATTTAGATGGATAGTCACGGATTTCTTAGCGTCCTAGCGCCTTTGTAGCAAAATCCGATAATAATGCTACGAAGACGCCAAATCACAAAGAAAATCCGTGTTAATCCATTTAAATCCTAAGAATCCGCGTTAGAATGTTTTCATGTAATAATCTTTAAACTGGTAACTGGCTGTAGTAATTGTTCCTTTAGTAAGCTTGTGCCATTGATGTAAAGATTCGTCCTGCGTGTTACGCAATACATATATCGATTGTGCGGGTGTGTACCCTTCTACTAATTTGTAAACTTTCTCTCCTTCAGATGTTGTTGCTTCATCTGTAATAATAAAGCAATGACCGGGGCTGCCTGGCCGTATGATGATTGTCCCGATCGTGAATTTGTCAGTATTCTTTAATTCACTGGTGAGCGATATAGTGCTTGCGTAAGAGTAAACTATATCAAGATATTTTCTTAATGAGGCATGGCTTCTGTCTGCCGGAGATGTATAAATAAATTTTACACTGTTGCCTTTTGCAACAGGTCGTGATCCTTTGCAGTACTCATTCCAGGTATAATATTGTCCGCTTACAAAATGAAATCCTATTTCATCAAATCTTTTTTGAGCAAACAGGTATTCTGCCCGCAGGCGCATGAGCGCATCTGCGCATTGTTGCAGGTCCTGGTTGCCAACGTCATAAGGAACTACGGCAACATGCTTTCCCTGGTTACTGATCGTATTGCCATGATAATCTACAATCGGTGCATCTACTTCAGGTAAGTGTTGAAGAAAATAAGCCCAGCTACTGTCATCCTTTATTTGAATAGGAATGATGATTTCCTTTTTTGATGACAATTCATCTGCCGGAATAAATGAAGAGCTACTGCTGCAACTGATTAAGGCAATTATAAACAGGAACAAAGTTTTTCTCATGCATTTGTGATGCACGAGCATCGTAATTCCATAACTGCAGTAATAGTTATGGCCCGCACCTCCACACTTCTCTTACAAATGTGCTTTCCCTCAGGAAATCATCAAACCTTACTGTCGGTGGCATTATGAAAGGTTCACCAGCTTCATCATAGTATAACACAGTACAGTTGCATGCGGCTCCGCGACAACTTTGAACGTATACTGTCTGGCTATGCCATACGTATTGATTTATATATGGCTCACAAGCGCAATTCGTTGTCCGTAATTGCCTGATCTTTTCAGGAATGTCCTGTGGGTCTTTAGTGCATGAAAAAAATAATGCAGTAATTAGTAAAGTGCTTAAAAGAATTTTGTTCATATCCGCCCTGACACTCAAACTTTATAAAGCGTTGCAGCTAACCTGGTAATTTTTTATTCTTTATCTCCGATTTCAGGACTACATTCTGATAATATTTACATACAGGCTTTAATCCGCATTCGTAACATTTAGGATTTCGAGCAATACAAACATATCGTCCATGCAGGATGAGCCAATGATGAAACTTGTGTACCAGTTCTGTAGGAATATTTTGTATTAACTGCATTTCAGTCTGCAAAGGATTCTTTGCATTTACTGTTAATCCAATTCTTGCGGATACACGGAACACATGCGTGTCAACAGCCATGTTAGGTTGTTTGTCAATGACAGATGTAACAACATTTGCAGTTTTTCTTCCCACGCCAGGGAGCTGTACTAATTCTTCAACAGTCATTGGTATTTCGCCGTTGAATTTGGACATGACCAGTTTTGCCATTTCGATTAAATGGCGTGATTTATTTCCGGGGAATGAAATGCTTTTAATGATGGCAAAGACATCATCGTATTCAGCTGCTGAAAGAGACGCTACGTCCGGGTATTCTGCAAACAAAGAAGGGGTGGTCATATTCACCCGCTTGTCGGTGCATTGTGCAGACAGTATGGTTGCGACCAAAAGTTCGTAAGGATTGCTGTAAACAAGTTCTGTTTCAGCTTCGGGGCGGGTAGTCTTAAAATAATCTATTACAGCGTCAAAGCGTTGCTTGCGGGTCATCGCCGCTAAGGTAAGCAGCAAGGTTATTTAGAAACTAATTCCTTTTGGTAAACATTCTTCAAAACATTCAGGACTATTTCCGTTCTGGGAGAGACAGTGATCTTATCCAATCTTTCCATAGAAGTTTTCAATACAGCAAGCTTTTCTCTTAGTGTCCAGTCCTGCTTCAGCGCTTCTTCTATAGCAGCGGATTGTTCGGTGGAAGTTTCTTTGTACAAATAAAGTAGTAAGTCTTCAGGAGTAAAATTGTGCATATTTAATAACGATAGGTTTAGTTTATAATGCTGGCTTGTGGTCCGTTATTAAACGCAGGCGAAAACAGGTTATTGTGCTGATCCGGACTTTATTCTTTGTCCTTTTCCCGGACCAGGAACAGATCCTCGTTGTCCCGCTTCATAAGATATTTCTCCCGGGCATATTTTTCAATGGATGCAGGATCAGTACGAAGATCGGACGTAAACTTCTTATTCTCAGCTATTTGCCTTGCAAAATGTTCCTTGCTTGTCTCCAGTTCACGAAGTTCTTTACGCCTTTCAAGAAGTGTAAAGAAGTCGTTACGGTCGAAGAATAGCATCCAAACAACAAAAAAGCCAGTAGCAAGGAAATACTTGTTTCGGAAAAGAGAAGGTATCCGGCTGACGATCTTCATGAAATAACAGGTGATTGATTGATAAGAGGGGTAAAAATAGAAACTGTCGTTAATAAGACAAAGTTATTTGAGGACATTATTTTCCGAACTTCAACTTATCAGAGGGATAATAAGCCGACGCACCCAAAAGTTCTTCGATGCGGATAAGCTGGTTGTATTTTGCCATACGGTCGGTGCGGGAAGCAGAACCGGTTTTTATCTGGCCGCAGTTCAGGGCAACAGCCAGGTCGGCTATTGTAGTGTCCTCTGTTTCACCGCTTCTATGGCTCATAATCGTGTTATACCCGTTGTGCTGCGCCATCGTAACGGCATTAATGGTTTCGGTAATGGTCCCGATCTGGTTCACTTTTACAAGCAATCCATTGGCAATATGTTTTTCAATCCCCTGTTCTAAGCGGGTAACATTTGTTACGAAGAGATCATCACCTACTAACTGGATTTTATTCCCAACAGCCTCGGTCAACATTTTCCATCCTTTCCAATCATCTTCAGCCATACCATCTTCAATAGAAACGATCGGGTATTGACTGACCCAGTTCGACCAGTATTTAACCATGTCTTCACTGCTCAAACTTTTACCATCGCTTTTATGAAAAACGTATTTACCATCTTTATACAGCTCGCTGTTGGCAGCATCCATTGCAATGAATATCTGAGAGCCTGCCTTATATCCCGCAGCTTCGATAGCTGTTAATACTGTTTCAATTGCTTCTTCGTTAGAGCCGATGTTGGGAGCAAAGCCACCCTCGTCACCAACATTGGTACTATACCCTTTTTTCTTCAATACCGTTTTCAAAGCATGAAATATTTCAACTCCCCAACGTAATCCTTCACTGAATGATGAAGCACCAACCGGCATTACCATAAATTCCTGGAAGTCGATCTTGTTATCGGCATGTGCACCTCCATTTAAAATGTTCATCATGGGAACAGGAAGCGTCTTTGCATTGGCACCACCTACATAACGATACAGTGGTAAGGATGTTTCTTCAGCAGCAGCTTTTGCAACAGCCATGCTTACTGCGAGAATTGCATTTGCACCGAGCTTTCCTTTATTTTCAGTGCCATCCAGTTGTATCATCAGTTCATCAATGCCTGTCTGGTCGGCAACATCATATCCCTCCAACTCCGGTGCAATTATTTCATTTACATTCTTTACTGCTTTCAAAACACCTTTGCCTGCATAAGTTTTTTTATCGCCATCACGCAATTCAACTGCTTCATGAGCACCTGTGCTTGCACCGCTTGGCACAGCAGCACGACCTACAGCACCTTCGTCAGTGATCACATCTACTTCCACTGTTGGGTTTCCCCTGCTGTCCAGGATTTGTCTTGCAAATATTTCCGCGATATAACTCATGATAAAAAAGTTTGTGTTTGCGTGCAAAGAAACAAAATACGAGGCAGAAGATTCAAGATTCAAGGAACAAGAGGACAAGTTCGCCTTGTGATCCTGTACCATGTGTCTTGTTCCTTAATAAGTCATCATTCAACAGAAGTCAGTAGTCTGAAAACGTCCTCCAGGCTCTGGCTTTCACTCTGTAAGGAAACAATATCGAGATCGTGATCGGCGGCCATTTTTTGCAGTTGACGACGGAGTTGTTCAGGGTCGGTGGTTTCAATAGACCAATTATGTGCGTCTGTTTTATTTACTGATTTTGCTGCAGGCAATCTTTTTAACCACTCGGCTTCCAATGCTTCCTTAAAAGAAACCTTTACAACGTTCGTTGTTGTTTTGTTTTGCAGGTTACTTAGTTTGTCATCAGCAACGATCTTTCCTTTATTGATGATGATGACCCTATCGCAAATTGCTTCTACCTCCTGCAGGATATGAGAAGAAAAAAGTACCAGCTTGTTCTTCCCCTGTTCCTTGATTACCTGCCTGATCTCGATGATCTGGTTCGGGTCCAAACCGCTCGTGGGTTCATCAAGAATCAATACCTCCGGGTCATGCAGCAATGCAGCAGCTAACCCCACTCTTTGCTTGTATCCTTTTGAAAGTTGTCCTACTCTTTTTTTCTTTTCAGGAGTTAGTCCCACCTGTTCAATCACTTTATCGATCGCCTCTTTCTTATTCTTTATCCCATGTACATCGGCAATGAAGCCAAGATATTCTTTCACATACATGTCGTAGTACAACGCATTTGATTCAGGGAGATAACCAACTTTCTTTTTTGCATTGAACGGATCTTCCTTTACATCAACATCACTTACGCGGATGTCGCCGGTATCAGGCTCGAGATAGCCTGTGATCATTTTCATAGTTGTAGATTTTCCTGCTCCGTTAGGACCAAGAAATCCAACAATCTCTCCCGGCTTAATTGAAAAGGAAATATTATCGACAGCCCGCTGTTCACCATAGATCTTGGTGAGGTTCTTCACGTGAATTGACATAATGCAAGTTAAGGAAAGAAGATTGATGGTGGATGACGGATGACAGATGACAGTTGTGTCCACAATTCATATTTACCTGGTCAATAGTAAACCCTAAGTTATAGGACACCACAGTCATCCGTCATCTTTCATCCGTCATCTCGTATTCTCCCTTCCATGCGTACCAGCCGAACACCATTAAGCCTATAGCTATAGGAGTGAAGATGCAAATAATAATGATCCAGGGAAGAGGTTTATTGATATCGAGTTTACCGGCGGGGTTGATGTTATGAATAGCACTTGTAACGAGAAAATAGATAGCAGCGGGACCGGTTAATATCCAGAGAAGGCCGAGGAATTTTTTTGCGTTGTTCATGCTACCAATTTTTAACTAGAAGCCTGCAGCTTCTTATTCGATAAATACATTAATCCTATCACAAAACATAATGCCGCTACTCCTATCGGGTACCACAAACCCGATAAATAGTTAGCATTTGGAAGAGTTGTGATCAGCGTTGCAATGAAAGGCACCAATCCACCAAACACACCGTTGCCGATGTGGTAAGGCAACGACATGGATGTATACCGGATCTTTGTTGGGAACATCTCTACCAGGAAAGCTGCGATTGGTCCGTACACCATGGTAACAAATAAAACCATTACAACAACCAGGAATACCATCTTCCATTTACCACCTTCAGAAAGTGTAACCTCCTTTGTTGTCTTTACAGTTCCTTTTTCAGTTTTTGTAGTGGTTTTTAAAATTGTTCCATCGGTATAATTTGTAAGAACAGAGGCAGTATTAGTTGGACTAATAACATTAGTCACTACTTCTTTCTTCGATGTATCCGCAATTGTATATATCCTGTCGAAAATGGGTCGGTACAGGATCACTCCCAGCAGCATTCCGATCAGCATGATATTCCTTCTTCCGATTTTATCAGACAAACCTCCGAACACAACAAAGAAAGGAGTGGCAATGACAAGTGCAATGAGGATGATCGTATTTGCCTGTTCGTATTCAACATTACATTTGGTGAGGATAAAACTTTGTGCATAGAATTGGCTGGTGTACCATATAACTCCCTGTCCCATTGTAGCACCGAACAATGCCAGTAACACCATTTTAAAATTCAATTTATTTCCAAAGCTTTCTTTCAGCGGATTTGCAGATGTCTTTCCTTCTGTTTTCAATTTGGCAAACAGTGGAGACTCCTTCATACGCAGGCGGATGAAAATTGAAATACCAACAAGAATGATCGAGAGAAGGAAAGGATAACGCCATCCATCTCCATTGGTAAATTCAGTTACGCCGACAACTCTCCGTACAGATAATATAACGCCGAGAGAAAGAAACAAACCCAGAGTAGCGGTTGTTTGTATCCAGCTTGTATAAAATCCACGGCGATGTGGTGGTGAATGTTCCGCAACATAAGTCGCAGCGCCTCCATACTCTCCTCCTAATGCCAATCCCTGGAGCAGTCGCAGCATGAGTACAATAAATGGCGCCCACCCGCCAATGCTTGCGTAAGAAGGTACACAGCCAATGAGGAATGTTGACATTCCCATTAGCACCAGTGTAAGAAGGAAAGTATATTTTCTCCCGATCAGGTCACCCAATCTTCCAAATACCAGTGCTCCAAATGGACGAACAATAAATCCTGCTGCAAATGTGGCTAAGGTAGACAGCAGTGCTGCAGTTGGATTTTCAGAAGGAAAAAATTTTGCTGCAATGATGGTTGATAAACTTCCGAAGATGTAGAAATCGTACCACTCGATCAACGTTCCTACAGATGAAGCAGTTATTATTTTCCAGATTCCTTTTCCAGGAACAGTTTGCATTTGGTTTAGGTTTACTTATCGTTCATAAATATAGTATTTCCTTTCTGCCAAAATTTGTATGCATCGATGTTGGCTTGTTGGGAAATAACTTTTCCAATGCTTCTGTACAGTTCCCTTCTCTATCTTTTAACAATATCTGGCAAAACTTATGTTCTGTCCTAAAGTCAGCATGAGGTCTCTATTATTAAACTTCAAAACAGAACAATGAAAAGAATCTTTATCCCCATCCTCTTTAGTATTCTTATACCTGCAAGTTTTTCGTGCAGTACGCTTCGAGGGTACACACTTAATGAACAGGATGCAGCAGCAGCCATCAGGGAATTATTACAGATTGGTACCCGCGATGGAAATTTAACCGGTGCATTCAGCAGGGAGATGATCCTGTCCACTTTGTTTCCTGAGCCGGTGAAAAAGGTATTGAATACATTAAACCAGTTGGGACTTACACCTGAAATCGACCGCTTTGCAAACACATTGAGTTCAGCGGCAGAGAAAACAGCGGAAAGATCTATTCCTGTTTTTGTGAACGGCATCACCGGTATGCGATTGACAGATGCGATGCGTATTATTAAAAATGGCGGGACATCTGCAACCGATTACCTGAGAGCTAATGTAGGTGGTGAACTTCGGCGTTCTATTACCCCTGTTATGCAACAGGCGCTTGACGAATATAAATTGAACGATCAGTGGAAGAAGATCATTGCACCTGTACAGAATGTAGTGGGCAATAAACTTAATCTTGACCTGGCTAATGTAATGGCAGGCATCGTGAGCGAAGCGATGTTCCAAAAGATAGCACAAAAGGAATTGGAGATACGTAATAATGCATCTGCAAGGACTACGTCATTGTTGCAGAAAGTATTTTCCAGAAGTTGGAATTAATTATTTGATATTGAGAATTGAGCGTTGGGTATTGAGCATTTCATGAGTATAAAAATGTTCAATACGCAATGCCCAACAATCAATTCTCAATTTTAGAACTCTGCATTCTTTGGAGTACGTGGAAAAGCAATAACATCACGAATGTTCCCCATCCCCGTAACGAATTGAACAAGCCGTTCGAATCCCAGCCCGAAGCCGGCATGAGGTACTGTTCCGAATCGACGCGTGTCGAGGTACCACCATAATTCATCTACAGGCACATGCATTTCTTTCATACGTTCAACAAGTTTATCCAGTCTTTCTTCACGTTGAGATCCGCCAACAATTTCACCGATACCGGGAGCGAGAATATCCATTGCAGCTACCGTTTTTCCGTCATCATTCTGGCGCATGTAAAATGCCTTGATCTCCTTTGGATAATTTGTTACGATGACCGGTTTTTTAAAATGCTTTTCAACCAGGTAACGTTCATGTTCACTCTGCAGGTCTATGCCCCATTTTACATCGTACTGGAATTTTTTCTTTTTATAGTGAGGTGATTGAAGAAGAACGTCAATTGCATCCGTGTATGTAACCCGCTCGAATTTATTTTCTGTAACGAATTGCAGTTTCTGGATAAGATCAAATTCACTTCTCTCGTTCTGGGGCTTTTGTTTTTCTTCGTCCAGTAATCGCTGGCGAAGAAATTCAAGATCATCGGCATTGTGCTTCATTGCGTAGTCGATGATGTATTGAATAAATTCTTCTGCAAGGTTTGCGTTGTCTTCCAAATCATAGAAGGCCATTTCGGGTTCTATCATCCAGAACTCTGCAAGATGTCGTGCTGTGTTTGAATTCTCTGCACGAAATGTTGGACCGAATGTATAGATCTCTGCCAGTGCAGTAGCCCCGAGTTCTCCTTCAAGCTGTCCACTTACTGTAAGGTTTGTAGCACGACCAAAAAAATCTTCTGAGAAATTAATTGATCCATCATCTTCACGTGGTAGCTTATCTAGCGGGAGTGTTGTAACCCTGAACGTTTCACCTGCACCTTCCGCGTCGCTTGCAGTGATAATTGGTGTGTGCAGGTAAAAAAATCCTTTGTCATTAAAAAACTTATGTACTGCATATGCCAGTGAATGGCGGAGACGGAATACAGACCCAAAGGTATTGGTACGAAAACGTAAATGAGCAATCTCGCGCAGGAACTCAAGACTATGTTTCTTTGGTTGTAATGGATATTTCTCCGGATCGCTCTCACCAAGTATATCTACCTTTTCTGCCCGTACTTCAACTTTCTGTCCTTTACCCAAAGATTCGACCAATTTGCCCGTCACTTTTAACGATGCACTGGTCGTGATCAGTTTTAAAAACTCATCATTGTATTTTCCAAGTTCGATAACTACCTGCAAATTGTTATTAGTGGAGCCGTCATTTAACGCCACGAATTGATTATTACGAAACGTACGAACCCAGCCCATCACAATTACATCCTGGCCTTCAGGAGCAGTTTCAAGTAATTCTTTTATTTTGATTCTCTTGTTGAACATAAATAATTTAAGTCCGCTCTTAGCTAAAGCTATGGTGGACAAGGGTTGCAAAGATAACCGCGACAACTGATTTATTGTTTGGAAAGGGACTGCAGTTATTTACCGGGCGCGGGCTTTAACTTCCGGATGTAAGAAAATTTTTGATTTTCTCATTTTCAGCGTATACTTGCACCCGAAAGCTCATACCTATTACTCACGACCCGGTCTTTTCAACGTTCCATTCATAAATAATTAATCAAACAAATAAATCAGGCGGGTTGATTAGGTTTTTTAAATAACATTTCCTATGTACGATATTTTGCAGCTGAACGACATGCTTGTTCCCGAATTACTGGACATTGCAGAAGAACTAAAAATTGAAAATGCCAAAAAGCTCGATAAGCAGGGGCTGATCTACAAGATACTGGATAAACAGGCAGTTGTGGGAAGCCAGCAAAAAGCTGCTGCTGGGAATTCAGACAAGCCGAAGCGCAAACGAATTATAAAAGCGTCCACAGCTAATACTACTGAAGAAGCTGTAGTTGAGGACACAGGTACATCAGCACCTGTCGCAGAAGATGCATCAAAAAAACATGTGAAGAAAGGTCCTGTTAAGAAAGACGAAAAGCCGCAAGTAAAACGCGGAAGAAAAAAACATGATGAAGATGAACAAGCGCAGGAAGAACCGGTTACTGAAGCAACTTTTGAATCCTCAACGGGTGGAGATGAAGCTGGGAATGCGGGACCAGAACCAGTTGCCGGAGAAGAAGTAGATATCCCTGAAAAAGGACAACAGGTTGCAAAGTTTTATCCTCCACGCCGTGAACAGGTCTTCAATATTGAGTTTGATGGAATCATACTTGCGGAAGGAGTGCTGGAGATGATGCCTGATGGTTATGGATTCCTCCGGTCATCTGATTACAACTATCTTTCATCGCCTGATGATATTTATGTTTCCCCTTCACAGATAAAACTGTTTGGATTAAAAACAGGAGATACCGTTAACGGGGCTGTTCGTCCACCAAAGGAAGGAGAAAAATATTTTGCCTTATTGAAAGTTGAGTCGATCAACGGTAAAAGTCCTGAAGAAGTTCGTGACCGTGTGCCGTTCGATTACCTTACTCCGCTATTCCCGTATGAGAAAATGAACATGTTCGTTTCACCGACGGATTATTCTACCCGGATGATTGACATGTTTACACCGATTGGAAAGGGGCAACGTGGATTGATCGTGGCGCAACCGAAAACTGGTAAAACAATGTTGTTGAAAGCAGTTGCAAATGCTATTGCTGCTAACCATCCTGAATGTTACCTGATGGTGGTGTTGGTTGATGAACGTCCTGAAGAGGTAACGGACATGGAGCGCAGTGTAAAAGCGGAAGTGATCGCTTCAACATTTGATGAACCTGCTGAAAAACATGTAAAAGTTTCCACTATTGCTTTGCAAAAGGCAAAAAGATTGGTTGAATGCGGACATGATGTAGTGATACTACTTGATTCTATCACACGTTTAGCCCGTGCACATAATACTGTTGCGCCTGCATCAGGAAAAGTTTTATCTGGTGGTGTTGAAGCCAATGCTATGCAAAAGCCGAAGCAGTTCTTTGGAGCTGCACGTAAAATTGAAAATGGCGGTTCGCTTACCATTCTCGCAACAGCATTGATAGATACCGGTTCAAAAATGGATGAGGTAATCTTTGAAGAGTTCAAAGGAACCGGTAACATGGAATTGCAACTTGATCGTCGTCTTGCCAATAAACGCATCTTCCCTGCTATTGATCTTGTGGCATCATCTACCCGCCGCGATGATCTTCTTCTTGAAAAAGATGTTCTTCAAAGAATGAATTTGCTTCGCGTGTACATTAATGATATGAATGCTGAAGAAGCAATGACAGACCTGCTTAAGAGAATGCGTGGTACGAAGAGTAATGAGGAGTTTCTTGCCTCAATGAACGGATAGGTCAATAAATTCATGACACTGGATTCTCTTTATCAATAATTCACCTGTGATTTATTATAAGTAGGCCAACTTTTCAAAAAACCAGGTAAAAGCTCCGGTAAATTCATTTTGCCACCTGGCATTATATGATTCAGGCGCGTATTTTTATTGGTACTTAAAGATCCTGGTTATGAATACTCTTAAAGGGTATTTTACTATTATTATTGCTTGTATAATTTTTAGTCCTATTGCCGCCCAATTGAATGGGCCTGAATTAAAATGGGCCAGCTCGCATATTCGTCCAGTCACCACTTTAATATCCAATGGCAGCCTTGTTGATCTTAGTTTCCTGGACACGATTACAAAAAATAAAAAGATAATTTCTATAGGTGAGAGTTCTCATGGTACAAAAGAGTTTTTTCAAATTAAAACACGAATTGTAAAATACCTGCATGAAAAGCTTCATTATAATGTGCTTATAATGGAGTCCAGTTTAGCTGAAACATTTGCCGCATATACAAACCTTCAAAATATCTCAGACACCGCATTACTTAAGCGTACCCAATTCAAGAATTTCCAATGTACAGAGTTCCTTGAGCTATTTACCTATATCAAGCAAAATGCTGCAGGAAAAAATCCTCTCCAGATTGTCGGGTTGGACTGTCAAATGAGTAGTAACACATTCCCTTCATTTTTATTTAACCTGCTGGAGCCGATAGATAGCAATTTTGCCAAACAGGCGTTAGCTAACCTTCGTCTTTCACCTCTCTTAAATCAAAAACATACCGATACAATTGCTTTTTTCGAGGTCAGGAATCGCTATATCTCAGGGATCAAATCATTAGATAGTTTTATTACCACTCATTCCAAAGAATTAACTGCCCGGTATCCACAGCAGAACAATTTGATTCCTTATTTAAAGCGTACATTTAAAAATCTGCATGATTTTTTTAATGTACCTCCTCACGATTTCGACGATCCGCAAAATAGAATTCATAGAAGAGACAGGATCATGTATGAGAATGTTAGCTGGTATGTTAATCAGCTATACCCGGAATCGAAATTCATTATTTGGTCTCATAATTTGCATATCGGGAAATCGGATATGGTTAAAGGAGGCAAGATGATGGGTGAATATATCGCCGATAACTTCAGGGATCAATCATATTCGCTTGCATTGTTTGCTGAAAAAGGTGAGACATTTCAATTCTGGGACAGTTCAGTCGTTAATTTTGATAATTCAAGCGACTCGAGTCTTGAAAAAAAGCTAAGCCCACTTTTCACAATGCCTGCTGCTTTTGTCAACCTTCAAGACATTAAAAAAAGTTCAGAGACCAAATGGTTGTTCGAAGAATCAAGGGTGTTTGAACTGGAAGTTGGCAGAGAACACAATATTATCCCGGCTCTTCGTCATGATGGTATTATCCTGGTAAAGCACTCTTCTCTACCTACGTTTCTGCATTAAATTCAATGTCTCTTCTAAATTGGATTAATATAGTCAACTTAGGCTGTCCAGTCCGCCTGCTTTTTTAAATTATCAATCGCCGATTATCAATTATCGATTGCCCGGTCTCATTTTTGTTCTACAATCCAGGATCAAAATCTTGTTTATTATGAAAGGAAAAATTTTCAGCTTATTCGCAGCGACTGTTACACTGGGATTTGTGGCATGCAACAATAGCAGTGATACCACAAGTTCTACCGATTCATCCAGTCTAACTAATACGGCCACAGATGTTGGCCAATATGCTGCCAAAGCAGACTCAATCAGGATCAACAGCGAAGCAGGTAATTATCTTAACGCAAAAACAGGTAAGCCGATAAAGTTGTCGATGGACACAAAGACCGGCAAGGTTACCGATGAGACCGGGGCACCTGTATGGCGTTATGTAGACAGGAGGAACTGGTGGGTTTACGGCGGCACAAATTGGGATACTATTGGCCGTGCACAAATGAAAGATGATCAATTGTGGTATTGGAGAGATGACAAGTGGATAAATTATGATGACATGTGGAAGACAGAAGATGAAAGAATGAGCAGCATGAATGATGCAAATACAACTACGACAACAACAGAAGGTGACACTACCGGCAATTATAAGATGAAGTTGAAAACAAAGGATGGAAAGGTTAAGACTGATGAAAAGGGAACCAAGACAAAGCCGAAAAATTAATAGTTGCGCGGTCAATTAACTAAAATGCTTCCACACCGGAAGCATTTTTTATTTATACTTGTATTAATGCCGGCAGAGCGATTACCATTAAATCATTTCCTGGAATTATCTCACAACCATGTGGTACTGGATGTACGTTCACCAGGAGAATACAATCATGCTCATATTCCCGGTGCGATTAATCTCCCCTTGTTTACAGATGAAGAAAGGAAGATCGTCGGTACAACTTATAAGCAACAGAGTCGTGAGCACGCAATTAAAGTTGGATTGGACTTTTTCGGGCCGAAGATGAGGCGAATGGTTGAGGAGATTGAGTCAATTTGCAACAGGCAACAGGGAATGAGCAATGGACAAAATGCAATAGGCAATGGGCAATTTGCAATAAGCAACAATCAGCAGCATGCAACAGGTAGTGGCCACAATTGCCAATTGCCCGTTGCTAATTTCCTATTGATCTATTGTTGGCGTGGTGGTATGAGAAGCGCCGCAGTGGCCTGGCTGATGGATCTGTATGGGTATAAGGTGTATACTTTGAGGGGAGGTTATAAGTCGTTCCGAAATCATGTATTAAAAACATTTGAACAGGATTATGATATTAATATCCTCGGAGGCTTTACAGGTTCAGGCAAAACAGAAGTGCTGAATGAATTGAAAAGAAATGGAGAAACAATTATAGACCTGGAAAAACTTGCATGTCATAAAGGATCTGCATTTGGCAAAACAGATAAGCCGCAGCCAAGCCAGGAAATGTTTGAAAATTTAGTCAGTGTTGAATTGGAGAGAGCTAGAAGTAAGAAACAAATAGCAAGTGGTGAAGAGCCTGCATTCACGCTTTGGTTGGAAGATGAAAGCCAGCGGATAGGAAATCTCAATATCCCAAATGCATTATGGAGAGTAATGAGGAAGTCGCCGATTTACTTCCTGGATATTCCGTTTGAAGAACGATTAAAACATATTGTAGAAGAATATGGTAATACCGATAAAGAGCAATTAGCAGAATGTATTGTACGTATCAGTAAAAGATTGGGGCCACTGGAGACAAAAACTTCACTGCAATTTTTAGAAGAGGGGAAAGTAGAAGAATGTTTTTCTATCCTGTTGCAGTATTATGATAAAAAATATCAGAAGGGTCTTTACAGCAGGGAGCATCTTTCTTCTATGCTGCGTACTATTGAATGTAAAGAAGTAACTACAGCCAATGCTGAGATGGTTCAGGCGTTCTCTCTTACTTTGCATCATGGATGATAAAGAGATAAGACTCACTCAATTTTCAAAAGGCGGCGGATGTGGATGCAAGATCGCTCCTTCTGTATTGCAACAAATGTTGCAGACCGATGCCAGTTTCTCATTTTCTAATTTATTAGTGGGAAATGAAAGCAGTGATGATGCTGCAGTCTGGCAATTAAATGATGACACATCGATAATTTCTACAACCGATTTTTTTCTACCGATAGTGGATGATGCTTTTGACTTTGGGCGCATTGCTGCTGCCAATTCTATCAGTGATGTATATGCCATGGGCGGAACACCTTTAATGGCAATCGCAATTTTGGGATGGCCGATTGAAAAGATACCTGCAGACATGGCAAAAAGAGTTTTGGATGGAGCAAGAGCAGTTTGCAGGGAAGCAAACATTCCACTGGCCGGCGGTCATACTATCGATTCTTCAGATCCGATTTTTGGCCTGGCTGTAACAGGCAGCGTTGCAACAAATCGCATAAAGAAAAACAATTCTGCGAAAGAAGGCGATGTGCTTTTTCTTACCAAACCAATAGGTGCAGGTATTCTTTCCACTGCCGTAAAAAGAGGATTGTTACAGCCTGAACATTACGCAGGATTAATTCGGCAAATGACATCATTGAACAGGATCGGCGGGGAGCTTGGAAAAATTGAAGGTGTTCATGCAATGACTGATGTTACAGGCTTTGGCCTGTTAGGACATTTGATTGAAATGGCCCAGGGCAGCAATGTAAGTGCGGAAATCAATTACACAGCACTTAAAAAAACAGGTGGTGTTGACGAGTACCTGAAACAGCGAACGATTCCGGACGCAACGTTCAGAAACTGGAATTCATACAGCAGTAAAGTGCAATTTGATAAAGGTGTTAATGTAATGGAAGCTTTTAACCTGCTTCCTGATCCACAAACGAATGGCGGACTGCTGGTAGCAGTTAAAGAAGAATGTGTAAATACTGTACAGGAGATTTTCGTACAAAATGGACTGGGTGATTTTATAAATCCTATAGGGAAGATCATTGCACCCGCAGATAAAGTAGTATTTGTGAAAAATTAAACCAGTGCATTGATCTTCTCTGCAAGTTTTTTATCCTTTTCAGTTACGATGTCACCTGCATCGTGAGTGGATAGCCATACTTCGACTGTATTCCAAACGTTTGTCCACTTGGGATGATGATCCATCTTTTCAGCGATCATTGCAACCCTTGTCATAAATGCAAACGCTTCGCTGAAATCTTTGAATTCAAACTTGCGGTAGAGGGTATTGTCTTTTTCCTGCCACATAGATTTCTAATGTGTTGATATCTGATGTCTGATCTTCGTTTGCAAGGTAGCACAAATCAGACATCTGATATCATAGATCAGAATTAGTCAGAAAACCAAATGCTCTTTATTCCTGATCTGTTCATTGGTGAGTTCAATAACCAGTTGAACGCCATTGATGGTTTTTATGGAGTTGATCAGTTGTTGCAGGTATTCGTCGGAAACGAGATCTCCTTTAAGTAACCAGAGGAAATCTAGATGCTTGAACTCAGGTAATAAGTATTCGCCCCGGTATTGGTTATTGTATAAATAATGAATGAGGCATGTTGACGGTTCCGGGTATTCATATACAGCAAAAAAATGTTTTCGCCCTCTCTTGATCAATTGAATTTCCAGTTCATTATTATTGCGGAAATCCACCGGCAAAATTTTATTCAATTGCCAGCAGAACTGATAGTCTTTCATCGGAGCCATGATGCCAAGCAATTTGGTCTCTTCAAAAAAGCCATCAGTCAGATCTTTGTTATCCAGTACAAGTTTCATAACGATAGCCAGGAGGACAAAATACTAAAACTCCACAGAAGTTGAAAGTGTTTGGGTACCTCTTTTATAGATGACTGTGGCTTTGTCGCCTTTCTTGAATTTCCCAAGCGCCTGCATGTATGTTTCCATGGAAGAGGTTTTATAATCACCCACAGAAATGATGACGTCGCCGGCTTTTAAACCTGCTTTTTGCGCCGGCCTGTTATCACTGACTCCATCAACGCGAATGCCAGCACCAGGGTAAGTATAATCAGGCATAATGCCCAGCGTTACTGCAAAGCGTGTATTTGTAGATGTTTGTTGTTCCCTTGTTTTCAGGAATGTAAGTTTCGATGATTGGTCATTAAGCATATCGATCAGGCTCATTACGTGTTTTACCACTTTCATCTCACCATTATAATTAATCTTATCAAAATCATCGGAGGGCTTATGGTAATCGGTATGCAATCCTGTAAAGTAAAACAGTACAGGAATATCTTTCAGGTAAAATGAGGTATGGTCGCTTGGACCTGTTCCGCTGGAATCGAAGCGGAATGCCAGTCCATCTTCATACAATTTTTTCTTCCCGGTTGAATTATATGCTTGCCCCCATGCAGGTGAAGTTCCATAACCGCCAACTGTTATCACGTGTGATGAGTCGTTCAATCTTCCAACCATATCCATATTGATCATATAATTAACGCTATTCAGCGGGATGGTGGGATGTTCAACAAAATATTTTGATCCGTACAGCCCAAGTTCTTCACCGGAAAAAGCAATGAATAAGTAGTTGTTATGTTTCAGGTTGGAACCTTTTAATAAACGTGCTAATTCAATCAATGCTGCAGTACCGCTTGCATTGTCATCAGCACCGTTATGTACCTGCATATCTGTACCGGTATATCTTGAGTTATGATCTTCGCCGTAACCTAAATGATCATAATGTGCTCCTATAACGATCGTGGTTGCGGCACCGTTGTCAATAAATCCCGCTACATTATTTCCTGTTCTCTTCTTTTCGCCGATATCGGTTTTCAATTTGATGTCGAGCATTGCAGAGGGATCACTGAGAAATTTCTTTGCAACATCTTTAGTGATATAAACAACAGGAATAAGAACCATTTCCGTTTTGTCCCTTGCATCGAACTTTATTCCATCATCGATCTTTGAAGTGTTGTAAACGAACAATGCCGTTGCTCCTTTCTTTTGAATAGTCTTTGCGCGGGTAGCTATAGCATCATTTACATCGAAATGAGGATTGGCGGAATTGGCCTGCAACATATCTTTCAGATCCAAGAACCAGGGCATGCTGCTTTCCTGCAATGCAATAGAAGGCATTGCTTCAACAGAGCCATTAGCAGAAAATGGTAATGGAAAAAAATCTTTTTCAGGTTGAAGTGTTTTTCCATCAATGGCCAAATGAGTAGATGCATTTACCTGTTTTCCTTCATTCACTTCAAACGGTTGCAAAAAATCGTTGCTGCCTTTTGGCGTGAGCCCGATCTTCCTGAATTCATTGCTGATATATTCACCTGCTAATTTTTCTCCCTGTGTTCCGGTTCTTCTTCCCTCAAGCTTGTCATCAGCGAGATAATGTATATGTTGTTGCAGGTTACTAACCAGTTGCTGGTCTTCATTATTTGTTTTCGGATTGTTGGCAACACTGCATCCGGCGAGAACGAGTGCTATGAAAAATTTTCTTGACACGAAGCGGATTTTAATTATTAGCTACACCAAAAATATCACCTGCCCTTCGTTTTTCCTTAAGCTTTCACTAAATCTGACGTTTCCGTAACATATTGCCGCACAGCTTAAGTTACATTTGCTGTTTGACAGAATGGCCAAAAGGGTCGTCCATATTGCATTAGTTGGAAATCCCAATAGTGGAAAAACTTCGCTGTTTAATTGTCTTACCGGTCTTAATCAACGTGTAGGAAATTTTCCCGGTGTTACGGTTGACAAAAAAACCGGTAATAGTTCTATTTCCGACCACATTACAGGTAATATCATTGACCTGCCGGGAACATACAGCTTATACCCGAAAAGATTGGATGAGTGGGTAAGCTATCGTGTGTTGCTTAACCAGGATAAAGACATTAGAGCAGATGTTTTTGTTGTTGTTGTTGATGCGAGCAACCTGAAACGCAATCTCCTTTTCTGTTCACAGATCATGGATCTGAAAAGGCCTGTTGTTGTGGCACTCACGATGGCCGACATTGCAAAGCGAAAAGGGATCATTATCGACCTTCCTGCACTTGAAAGAGAAATGGGAGTTCCAGTGATCTCCGTTAATCCGCGAAAGGGCAAAGGAATTCCTCAACTGAAAAGAGTTATCGAACAAACTGTCACCAATCTGTATAAAGTACCTGTTCGGGATTTTATTGAAAATAAAGAACTGGCATCAGAACCGATTGCAGAATTGCAAATGGTTGTCCCGGGTACAAGCGACTACTCCGCCATTCATTACCTTATTAATCATGAAGAGTTTGATCTCGATGAAACATTGCAGGATACCATCGAGAACATTGAGCGGAAACACAACTTCAATCATACAAAGACGCAGGCAACAGAAATATTACAGCGGTATGGACGTATCAAACGCATTATGCAGGTTGCTGTAAAAGAGCCTGACCCGGAAGAACAAACTATTCGCACTAATAAGATCGACGATGTGTTGCTGGATCGTCGCTGGGGATATCTTATCCTGCTTGCTGTTCTTTTTGTTCTCTTTCAAAGTGTGTTCTGGCTGGCGCAATACCCAATGACCTGGATTGAAGAAGGATTTTCATATACAAGCGAATGGTTATCACATACGCTTGCAGCAGGATGGTTCAGCGACCTGGTAATAAATGGAATTGTGGCGGGATTAAGTGGCATCATGATCTTCGTTCCGCAGATCATGATATTGTTTGGATTGATCACTATTCTCGAGGATAGCGGTTACATGGCCCGTATCAGTTTTTTAACCGACCGCCTGATGCGAAGCGTGGGATTGAATGGAAAAAGCGTAATGCCTTTGATCAGCGGATTTGCATGTGCTGTTCCTGCCATCATGAGCGCACGGAACATTGAGAACAGGAAAGAAAGGTTACTGACGATCCTGATTACACCTTTAATGAGTTGTTCCGCACGATTGCCTGTGTATACAATTCTTATTGCACTGGTAATTCCAAATAAATATTATTTCAACTTCTTTAGCCTGCAGGCGTTGGTGATGATGGGATTATACCTGCTTGGATTGGCTATGGGAATGCTGGTATCTTATGTAGCACGGTTCTTCATTAAGATAAAGGAAAAAAGTTTTTTTATACTGGAGTTGCCTACTTACCGTCCTCCACGGGTGAAGAACATTATTACTACAATGACCAACAAGGCTAAGATCTTTGTTTCGGAAGCGGGTAAGATCATTATGATCATTAGCCTGATCCTTTGGTCGTTGAGTTATTTTGGTCCTCCTTCAAGAATGGCTGCTGTAGATAAACAATATGAACAGATAAGATCGGCGCATGCAAAACCCGATAAAGAAATAGCTGTCGATTATAATGAAGCAAGACTGGAAAATTCTTACGCAGGAATTTTGGGAAGAACATTAGAGCCTGCTATCAAGCCTCTCGGTTACGATTGGCGCATCGGGATTGCATTAGTGACCTCTTTCGCTGCACGTGAAGTATTTGTAGGAACAATGGCAACGCTATTCAGCGTTGGTGAAAGTGATGAAGGAACCATGCTTCGTGATAAAATGAGGCAGGCGAAGAAGGAAGATGGTACTCCTTTATTTTCTCTTGCTACTGGTGTATCGCTAATGATATTCTATCTCTTTGCCATGCAGTGTATGAGTACACTCGCGATTGTAAAACGTGAAACGAGAAGTTGGAAATGGCCGCTGATTCAACTGGTGTATATGACGGGTATTGCGTACTTAATGAGCTTTATCGCGTATCAATTACTGAAATAATTATTGTTCTTCTTCATCCTGCAGTCCGCAATCCTTACCTGCATTTTTCCATTGCTTTTCCTGTTCTTTGTTCATCTGCTTATTTTTCAAATCATCGTAACTGGCAAAGATCTTTTTTGCCTTGCCGATCATGCAGGAGCAGATTTCATCCGCTTCCTCTGATGAATAATCCTGTCCGCGTAATTTTTCAATGCATTTTTCTTTTGCGGTTGTTTCATCTGCAGCGGGCCAGTTATGTGCGAGTTGTGTGGTGTCTTTGTCACCGTTAATTTTTACATCAGGTGTATTCTTACAATTAAGAACAAGAATAGAAACAAGCAGTATCGAGAGGCGTTGCATAGAGTATGCTTTGGCGTTAATAAATGTACCGATATTCCTCAAAAGCACTCCACACGAATAATTCTGTACCTTAAACCACCGAAACCGCTTCTTATGAGGATAATATTCTTTTTCTTCTTCTTTGTAGCGTATATCTATTCTTATTCGCAAATTCCCAAAGCTCCCGAACGGAAAGAAGGCGATGGTCCCTGGACACAATTGATCATTCGTGGTGTTACATTGATCAATGGCACAGGCGCACCGCCAATCGGGCCGGTTGACATTGTGATTGAAAACAACAGGATCGTTTCAGTGAACACCGTTGGCGCTCCCGGAATACAGATCAATCCCGAAAGGAGGCCCAAACTAAAAGAAGGTGGAAAAGAATTGAATTGTGAAGGAATGTATGCATTGCCTGGTTTAATCGATATGCATGGACATATCGGGGGACAACAACAAGGCACCCCCGCAGAGTATGTTTTTAAATTATGGATGGCACATGGCATCACGACAATAAGAGATCCTTCTGCCGGCAATGGATTGGATTGGGTACTGGATGAAAAACAAAAGAGTGCAAAGAACCTGATAACAGCTCCACGCATTTTTGCATATACAGCATTTGGACAAGGGACAAAACAACCTATCACTACAAAAGAGCAGGCGATTGAATGGGTCAGGCAAAATGCAAAGAATGGTGCTGATGGAATTAAATTCTTTGGTGCACCACCTGAAATAATGGATGCAGCACTGAGAGAGAATAAAAAGCTTGGATTGCGCTCAGCATGTCATCATGCACAAATGGATGTGGCAAGATGGAACGTGTTAAACTCTGCGCGTGCCGGATTAACATCAATGGAACACTGGTATGGTTTGCCGGAGGCTTTGTTCACGGATAAAACAATTCAAAACTATCCACTTGATTATAATTATGCGAATGAACAGGATCGTTTTGAGGAAGCAGGAAGATTATGGAAGCAGGCTGCTCCGCCATTCAGCGAGCATTGGAATAAAGTGATGAATGAATTGATCGCACTTGATTTCACCATCGACCCAACATTTAATATTTATGATGCTAACCGCGACCTGCAACGGGCACGCAGAGCAGAGTGGCACGATGACTACACACTTCCTTCTCTCTGGAAATTTTATGAGCCAAGCCGCCAGTCACATGGTTCCTATTGGATCGATTGGGGAACGGAACAGGAAGTTGCATGGAAAGAGAACTATCGCTTATGGATGACATTCGTGAATGAATATAAGAATCGTGGTGGTCGTGTAACTGCAGGAAGTGATAATGGATTCATTTATCAAACCTATAGCTTTGGTTATATACGGGAATTAGAGTTGTTGAGAGAAGCGGGCTTTCATCCGCTTGAAGTCATTCGTTCTGCAACATTGTATGCGGCGCAGGCATTGGGTGCTGAAAAGGACCTGGGATCTGTTGAGCCGGGGAAGCTTGCTGACATCGTTATCATTGATGCAAACCCTTTGGAAAATTTACAGGTGCTTTATGGTACAGGTGCTATTCATCTTACAGCAGATAACAGGGTAGTGAGAATTGGAGGAGTGAAATACACTATTAAAGATGGCATTGTTTACGATGCGAAGAAACTTTTATCGGATGTGAAGAAGATGGTTGAAGATGAAAAGAAAAAAACCGGATTCAAAATAACCCAGCCCGGAATTTAATCGGGAACTTTGCTTAGCAATTTAAATCGCACATGAGAAAGCTTTTCCTCCCGGTTCTTCTATTATTTCAACTGGTAACAGTTGCACAAAGCCTTTACAAAAAGTCGACAGTAATGATACCGATGCGTGACGGTATCAAATTGTTCACAGTTATCTATACGCCTGTTGCTTTAAAAGGACAGTTCCCTTTTATGATTGAGCGGACACCTTATGGTGCTTTCAACCGCATGGATACTTTTGATTTTTCAAAAATTCCGGGCTATGCAGACTTTGCTAAAGACGGATACATTTTTGTTTTCCAGGACATCAGGGGCAAATTCAAAAGTGAAGGCCGCATGGAAATGAACCGGCCGATGTATCATAAAGACAATCCGAAAGCGATAGATGAAAGCACAGATGCTTATGATACGATCGATTGGCTGGTGAAGAATGTCGCTAACAACAATGGAAAGGCTGGTATACGTGGTGTGTCATACGATGGGTGGCTGGCTATGCTTGCATCGGTAGATCCTCATCCAGCACTGAAAGCGGCATCTGAACAGGCAACACCTGCAGATATGTTTTTAGGTGATGACTTTCATCACAATGGGGCGTTCAGGTTGAGTTATGGACTTGAATACGCTTATTTATTCGAGCATGAAAAAGAAAGCAGCAGTTTTCCGTTCCCTCAATTTGACCTGTATGATTGGTATTTGCAGTTGGGCGCTTTAAAGAATGTGAATGAAAAATATTTCCACCGCAAGTTGCCTACATGGAATGAATTTGCAGAGCATCCCAATTACGATGCATTCTGGCAGAAGCGATCCGCATTGGGTTATGTTTCTTATCCGCAAACAGCAATGCTGCATGTAGGCGGATACTACGACCAGGAAGATATGAATGGCCCGCAACTGATGTATCGCCACATGGAAAAGAAAGATACATTCAACAAAAACTTTATTGTGCTGGGTCCGTGGCGACATGGTGGCTGGTACAATGGAAAAGCAGACAGCCTTGGAAAAATTTCTTTTGAAGTAAGGACAGGTGATTACTTCCGCTCACTGCAAAAGAAATGGTTTGATTATTATTTGAAAGGGATTGGTAACGGCAATTTTGATGAAGCTTATTGTTTTCAAACGGGTAGTAATGTTTGGAAAAGTTACAAGTCATGGCCTCCGAAAGAAGCATCATTAAAAAAATTATACGCTGCACCAAATGGTAAATGTTCGTTTAATGTTCCTTCAGAAAAAAAATTCGTTTCATACATCAGCGATCCTGCTCATCCTGTCCCTTACCGCGTACCACCTATCGAGGCTACATACGGGCCGGGCAGCAGGTGGTATAACTGGCAGGTAGAAGATCAACGATTTGTTTCATCGCGACCTGATGTGGTAAGTTTTACATCTGATAGTTTAACGGAGGATATTATAGTAACGGGAAAGATCATGGCGCATTTGTTTGCAAGTACGTCGGGAACGGATGCAGACTGGGTGGTTAAGTTGATAGATGTTTACCCGGACTTCTATCCAAAGAGTCTTACAATGAGCCAATATCAACTGCCTATTGCCATGGAAGTTTTCCGAGGACGATTCAGGAAAAGTTTTACGAATCCTTCGCCTTTAACTCCGAATAAACCAGAAGAATTTGTGATCGACCTGCATGATGTGAACCATGTATTTCAAAAGGGACACCGGTTAATGATCCAGGTTCAGAGTACATGGTTCCCCGTGATCGATCGCAATCCGCAGAAGTATATACCGAATATTTTTTCAGCAAAGGATTCGGATTACATTAAGGCGGAACAAAGAATTTATTTCAATAGTTATATTGAATTGCCGGTGATGGAGTAAAATGATAATAAGAAAGGTGGATTGTGAAATGCGGAATGATGAATGGCTAAATACTTTTTTAATGGAACACCGGCATCCGGGTATTCACGGTAAATTTGGTTTCACCAATTACGTGTATGCGATTCCTGATAACTCTTTTTTTATCTATTACACTATGTTCGGCTGTTAACAAAAACCAGGATCCGGTCGATGATTATGTAACCCAGAAGTTGAAGCAGTACAAAATACCCGGAGCTGCTATAGCTATTATTAAAAATGGCAAAGTAGTTAAGAAAAAGAATTACGGCATTTATAGTATCGAGTTCAATATGCCTGTTACTGATTCCAGTATTTTCCCGCTGGCATCAGTAACGAAATTGTTTACAAGTAGTGTGATCATGAAATTGATTGAGCAGGGAAAGATTTCCCTGGATCAACCGGTAACGGATTTTATGGATAGTCTTCCAGAATCATGGAAGCAGATTAAAATACGTCATCTTCTTTCCCACACTTCGGGAATGGTTAATCATTTTCAGACCACCAAATCACGGAACCTTGCAGAAGAGGAACGTTCAAAACTAAATATTGAGGCATCCGTTCGGCTATCGGCCACGGAGCCGCTCAGGTTTACTCCCGGAGCCAAATACTCGTATAGCGTTACAGGCTACATGTTCCTGGGATACATTGCAGAAAAAGTTACAGGTAAATTCATTGATCAACTTGCAGGGAATTTCTTTTTCAGTCCTCTCCAAATGAATTCAACGGTATATGGAGATTACAAATCTGTGATCAGGAACCGGAATTCGCTGGTATATACTTATCAGAACGGGCCATTCGAGACTTGGAATTTTACTTACGGAGCCTCCGGGACCACCGCTGCAGGATTGAATAGTACCACTTCCGACCTGTCGAGGTTTTTTATTGCGCTGGATAACGGGAAGCTTCTTTCTGAAACTTCAATGCAGCAAATGATGCATCCTACCAAACTTAATGACGGTACCGAAAAAAATTATGGGCTGGGTTGGGTAGTTGATGAAAATGATGGTCATAAATGTTATGGTCACGAGGGAGGAGGTTGTGCATGGATCGATTATTATCCTGCGGAACATCTGACCGTAATTGTATTATGTAACCTTACAGGTTCAAAGGCTGATGAAATTGTAAAGGGTATTGCAAAGCAATATTTGTAATACCCGATCTTAAGTAATTTTAAAAAAGAGAGAAGATAAATTTATGCGCTTTTCTCACCTACAAACCACTGTTCCTTATTCCTGAACAAAACATTGAACGTGGTCAGCGTTCCGTAAATGCGTGTAATGTATTGCTGAAGGTTTATTTTGTCTTCATCGCTCAATTGCTTATGTGCATTGATCTGTTGTTCCATTACTCTCAGCCGATCACGCAGCATAACGATCTTGTGAAAGAAATCCTCAACGGGCACTTCTTTTGGCTTCAGTGTTTTATCGGCGGGTTGTAAGATCATTGTTCCCTTGATCCAGCGATCTCCCAATGGAACAACTTCACTGGTCCCGCCCCACAAGCGGAGTATTTTCAGTAATGACCTTTCCACATCAGAATGCGTTTCTATTTCTTCTGTTACATTTTCCGGGATGATCTCTTCAAGATGCGCATCGTTCTTGTCTATTTCCTTTATACCGTGGTAAATAAATGAAATGAGATACGTGGCATAACGAACCCCAACGATCACACCAGGACCATGTTGTGTATGCTGCAGCCTTGTGCCTATTCCTAAGTTTAATTGACTTTGCTCCATAATAAAACTTTATAAAGGCAAATTAAGAGAGTTTTCGACTTGATTGCTTAAGAAGCGTGTTTAAGTTGATCTGTCCTGGCTTGTTTATTTATTATTCTTCGCCCGATCCTGATAACGATGGGAATAAGCATCGGCATATACATTGCCACCAATGTATGAACGAAATAGGCAACCGGCAGCATCATTAGAAAAACAACCGGTACCGTAAGCGACCTTAGTTTAGCATATTTCAGTGTAAGAGGATCAATGGCCGGTTCTGTTAATCGGTGTTTGGGATTTGAAATATAAAGCCACATGATGTAGTTCATAATTCCAAGTAAAAAAAAGTTTAAAACATAAAAGGTAAGAGGCAGCCTTAAAGTGTTTCGCGGAACCCTGATCTCTATCACAAGTAAAGTGATGGCAATTGCAAATACTGCATCACTGAACAATATCATTCGTTCCAGTTGGAATTCTTTTCTTAACTCATTATGCAGTTGGGGATTCATACAAATGAAGTTATCGTGCCTGTACAGCAGAGAATACGCGAATGAAATTTCCACCCAGTATTTTCTTTACATCGTCCTTACTGTAGCCTCGCTTCAATAATTCTTTTGTGATGATAGGGTAAGATGTTACATCATCCAATCCTTGCGGTGCGGATGAAATTCCATCGAAGTCGGAACCTATACCCACATGATCAACTCCTATCAACCGAACGATGTAGTCGAGATGATCCAATAACTGCGATAATGTTGGACGCAAATGCGCAGCTTCTTCGGGATGATGTTTTGCCATCCATTCTTCGATCTCGTAGTTAGCCCATTTTAAACTTTTTAAGGAATCCAATTCTTTGCGGTGCGCATTATCGAATGTGCGGATCCTTTTCAGGTAATTGCTGTCAACGAACCCGGAATAAAAATTCAAATGAATAACTCCTCCATTCTTACCGATTGCTTTTATCTGGTCATCCTTCAGGTTTCTGAATATCGGGCAGATGTTGTACACACAACTATGGGAAGCAATTACAGGTTTTGTACTTGTATTAATAGCATCCCAGAATGTTTGCTCACCTACGTGAGATACATCCACGATCATTCCTAATTCATTCATTCTTCTTACCACCTGCTTTCCAAAATCGGTTAATCCTTTATGTGCTTTAGCAAGCGAATCTTTTTTTGTTGTTTCATCGAGTGCAGATGTTGCCCACGACGTTGAGTTGTTCCATGTCAACGTCATATATCTCGCTCCCTTCCTGTATAAAGCATCCAGGTTCTGAAGGCTTCCTTCAATCATATGACCGCCTTCAACGCCCATCATACAACCTAATTTCTTTTCATTAATAGCAGCCTGCAATTCCGTTGGATTGGTAACGATCATCATCTTGTCACGGTTTCTTCCTGCGATCGCATACAGTGAATCCATTTCAATATTGGCGAATTTGAATGCAGTGTCTTTACCAAACCGTTCATCGCAAAAAATTGAAAAAACCTGAACATCTACTCCGCCCTTCCTGAACCGTGCAACATCGGAATGTGTTTTACCGGAAAGATCATTGTCAATGTTCATTCCCTTCATAGTAGCTGATGAAAGAACATCGTTGTGCGTATCGATGAGTATAGCTTTCTTATGGAGGCTTTTGTATGATTGACAAGATGCGAGAAGAAGAATAGCAGCTGGCAGGTAGTATCTCATGAATACGAAGATAGGGGAGATGACTGATGACTGATGGCGGATGACAGGGATGATGGATGGTGGATGGTTGTGGGGCGGTCACTACTATCATCCATCATCTATCATCCGTCATTCCCTAGAGCGTTTTAGTTCGCCGGAAAATCTCTGCTGCTTTTTTTATGTAGAACTGGAAATCGTAATCGCTGCTGCCGGCAGTGAATTCAAAGGTGGGACGAAACTTACGGACGAATGTATCCAGGTCTGCTCCTTCCAGTCCCGTAAGACGACGGATAAGTCCCTTGTTGAAACGTTTGTCAACAAACTTATCCTTCTCTTCCTGTTCCAGCCGTTCCTTAAAGCGGATCATTGCTTTATTCTTTTTAAACTGGAATAAACGGATTAATTCATCAAGATCTATTCCCGCACCTGTCGGGCCGATAGAGGTCATGCTGCCGAGGCTCGGCTTTTGGTAATTGAACACCTTTGCGTAATCCTTCCTGTTTTGTATAGAGTCTTCAATGTAGCTGCGTGTTTTAATGCGCACTTCCTGCATCACATCTACTTTAATGCGTAATGCAATATCGAACTGGTTTACGTCAGCGATCTTCAGTACGGGATATTTGGGAGTAGGTTTACCGAGAAACGAAAACCAGATGGAATCTTTTTCGCCAACATTTATCTGGTAACGTCCCGAAGTATCGGTCATAGTGATCTTGCCATTGCTGCTCATTACTGTTACTGCTTCAATGGGGAACCTGCGGGAACTATCATATACTGTACCCTTCACTTTGTATTGTGCCGAGGACGGGTAAGCGATAAAAAACAAGGTGGTTGCAATAAATATTTTATGAAAGCAGTGCGACCTCACGCAGCAAATAACGAAAGAAAATCTAAACGGTATGTTAGGATTGGGTATCTTTCAAGTCTTCCATGAGCGATCTTTTGCCCCATCTCCGGCAACTAAGAGAATACTTCTCATCAGGCGTTACACGCAGTTACGGGTTTCGCAGAGAACAATTGTTGCGATTGAAGCAGGCGATCATCTCCCATGAAACTGAATTGCATAAAGCATTGTATGATGACCTGAAGAAAAGTCCCGAAGAAAGTTGGGTAACTGAAACAGGATTTTTAGTCGCGGAGATAAGTCACACGTTAAGGCATCTACGTAGCTGGATGAAACCGGGTCGGGTGAAGACAAACCTGCTGAACTTCCCATCTAAAAGCTTTGTTTACAAAGAGCCTTTAGGTGTTGTAGTGATCATTGGCCCATGGAATTATCCCTTGCAGCTTTTATTTACTCCGCTGGTTGGTGCAATTGCTGCAGGCAATTGTGTTGTATTAAAGCCGAGTGAATTTGCGCCCGCAACGTCGGCTGTTATGAAAAAGATCATTGAGGTAACCTTTCCAAAGCAGTATATCTTATATGTTGAAGGAGACGGTGCACAGGTTATCCCGCAAATGGTTGAAAAATTTAGGTTCGATCATATTTTTTATACAGGCAGTACACAAGTAGGAAAGATCATTTATGAAATGGCAGCGAAGCAGTTAATTCCTGTAACTCTTGAACTTGGAGGGAAAAGTCCATGTATTGTGGAGGGTGATGCGAATATTACAGTTGCAGCGAAAAGAATTGCACTTGCCAAGTTTTCCAATGCGGGACAAATGTGTGTAGCACCGGATTTTGTATTAGTGCATTCATCAGCCAGGGAAAAATTTGTTGATGGATTGAAGGAAAGTATTCAAAAATTTTTTTCAGATAAACCGGAAGAGAGTTATAACTACGGAAAGATAATTAATGATAGACAGTTCAACCGGTTGACCGGGTATTTGCACCAGGGAAGAATTATCCATGGGGGGAAATACAACACTGCAACGAGATTTATTGAGCCTACTTTACTCGACGATGTTTCGCCGGATGCCGCGATCATGACAGAAGAGATCTTCGGTCCTGTTTTGCCTGTCATTACTTTCGAAACATTTGAAGAAGCGAAACAAATTGCAGAGCGAAACGCAAACCCGCTTGCCTTTTATGTATTTACAAGCAATAAAGAAAAGGAGCAGCGATGGTTGAATGAAGTTTCATTCGGGGGAGGATGTGTGAACAATGCTTCGTGGCACCTCACCAATTTCAATTTACCGTTCGGTGGCAGGGGAAACAGTGGCATTGGAAGTTATCATGGTAAGTATTCGTTTGATGTTTTCAGTCATCAAAAAGGAGTAATGAAAACACCTACTTGGTTTGATCCAGCTATTAAGTATCCGCCGTTTAAGGGGAAGTTGAAGTTGTTTAAGAAGATTATAAAGTAAGGCTTCAGGAGATTTGCAGTTCTTTTGAGCATTGAACATCGAGCATTGATTATTGAAAATTCCTCAAACTATAAATGCTCAATACACAATTTTCAATTCTCAAATTTCAATGCAAATCCTTCCTCATCACCCAATCCTTCTGCACATCATCACCCAACAAAAAATCGCATTCATCAAACTTTTCAAAGCCCCATTTGAGATAAAAATCAATTGCCTTTTGATTTTTCGTCCATACCGTTAACCAAAGAACTTCCTTTTGCTTTTGCCGGGCAATATTAATCGCATGTTCTATTAAAACTTTCCCGACCCCTTTCCCTATCCATTTTGTTGTTGCGTAAATACGTGCAATCTCCAAAGCAGCTACTCCGCGGAGAGAATCAGGTTTTTTATCATCACGAAGTTTGATGTATCCCACAATTTCATCGTTGCTGTAAGCGATCAGAAAAGTGTTTTCTGCTCTGCCAACCTCCATCATCAGCCTGCCTTTTGTAAATTGTTCGTTAAGGAACTTGTCCATATTCTCCTTTGTGTTGTGGGCAGCATAACTTTCATAAAATGTTTCCCGGCTGATGTCGGCAACCAGTTCTGCATCATCAACAGTAGCATGTCGAACTAAAATGTGCATGATGCCAAGTTACAGTCATCTTAAATATTGCGATGGAAAAACACCTGTTAAAACCATAAATAACACATGAATTGTTTATCTAATTAAAATAGTTTTACCGCTGCATGAAAAAGATCATTTCTATTTTATTTGTTGTTGCTGTTTTCGGAGTTTCACTTAATGCACAAAAGGCTGAGGATGCAATTCAAAAACTTTATAATGACTACCCGCAGGAAAAAGTAATTCTCACCTTTTCGAAAAATGATTACCTGGCAGGAGAAACTATTTTTTTTAAGGGATACGTACTTACCGGTTATCAGCCTACAGAGGTATCCAGCAATCTGTATGTAGAGTTGTGGGACAGGAATAAAAAGCTCATTGATAAAAGTGTGCTGCCCTTGTTCAGAGGATCGACTGAGGGAAGTTTCGTGTTGCCGTCATCATTAGCGGAAGATGTTTATTTTATTCGTGCCTATACACACTGGATGTTGAATTTCGATCCATCACTTACTTACCTGCGGCAGATGAAAGTATATAACCCCTATTCATCAAACAGGCTGCAGCAGAAAACTGATGATTGGAATGTAACCGCTTATCCTGAATCAAATATTCTCCTTGCAGATATAGCTTCCAGGGTAGCCATTCGTCTGTCATCGCAAGGCTCTTTGCCTGCAGGCTGGCAGGCAAGCTTGTATGACCAGAGCAGTACCGTGCCCGTAGTAACAGTTAATTCTTTTAATAAGGAGATTGGAGCGCTTGATTTCCTGCCAGAGGCAGGCCATGAGTATTTTATAAAAGTAACAGACAATACAGGCAAGACAAAAGAAGCAGCGTTGCCGCAGGTGCAAAGCAATGGGGTTCTCCTACAGGTAAGGAATGACAGCAAACTGGCATACCAGGTTACTTTTAAAATTCCTTCAGCCGGGATTGGGTATAAGATACTGGGAACGATCAACGACCAAAAAGTATTTTCGGCAACGGTAAAAAAATCGAACGGTGTAATAAGCAGCATTGTCGATACAAAAGATCTTCCATCAGGAGTCTTTCACTTTACGTTGTTCGATGAAAAAGAAAACGTAATTGCAGAGCGACTGTCTTTTATCGATCCGTTGCATTTGAAATTAAGCCAGCCACAAATCAATGCTGATACTCTATCGAATGATCCGAAGGCTATCAACCACTGGCGGCTTGAGCAGGATACACTCACATGGTATACCTATGCTGTGCAGGTGCAGGATGCCAATTATCCGAAGCCGGAAAACTTTTTAAGCAGCCTGTATCTGACATCAGATCTTTCAATGCCCGTTGATGAACCTTCCTGGTATTTTGATAACATGGATGTAAACAAAGCCACTGCGCTGGATGCCCTGCTGATGACTGAGAAGTGGAAGCGATTCAATTGGACTGACCTGTTGCAAAATAAGTTCCCGGTCATAAGAATTGCGGCTGATGATAAGTATCTCTCGTATAAAGCAACAGTGACCAGGAGAAAAAAAATGGAGCCGATCAAAGATGTGAATCTCATTTTTCAATCGAAAGATTCTTCCATTCATTTTGTACAGGCAGCTATTGATTCCTCGGGACACTTTTATATGGATAGCGTTGTGTTCGTGGATACAGTTAAGGTTTTTTTCCAGTTGAACAGTAAAAAGTATGCGGCAAAGGATATCAAGATCGACTTTGAATCGTTAAACACGTTTGCACCATTTACGGCTCTTTTGCCTGCGGTGCCCTATATGTTAGTTCCCCGGAACAAAAATGACAGTGTACCGGCACATATTGTAAGAGCTGATGCCACGCGGAATATGGAAAGACTAGCCAATGAAAAGTTCAAGATGATGGAAGAAGTGGTGATACGGTATAGCAAGAAATCAGTGACAGAAGAACTGGATAAAAAGTTAAGCTCGGGGCTGTTCCAAACAGATAACGCAATGATCTTTGATTTTATCAATAATGATCAAACATCAGCATTAGGTTATTCAAATATCCTGGAGTGGCTGCAAGGGCGTGTACCTGGCTTACAGGTCACGACTAAGGATGGAATACCGATACCCATTATCAGGGGAAGCCAGGCGTCGATATTCGTTGATGAAATGGGCTTCGAGCCGGAATATTTGCAGGGCTTTTCTATCAGCGACATTGCAATGGTAAAAGTCATCAGGGGAACGTTTCTTGGATCTACCGGTAACGGTGCGGCTATTGCTATTTATACAAAGCGCGGTGACTTACGTGCAAGGTTTACAACACCGGAGCTTCCTTTTAATTATCTCGTAGGATATAAAAAGCAGCCTGCATTTTTTGCACCAGACTATAGTACCAACCTGTATAAAGATTTTAATGACAACAGGGAGATTCTTTTCAGGAAAAGTTTATTGATCCCCGGGCTCAATACATTTGGAGTTATACGGTTCAATAACAATGATGTTACCCGCACATTCCGCGTGCTCATCACAGGTTTTGCTGCGGACGGAACGCCAGTGTATGTTGATAAATTGATTGAGCCGAAAAAACTGTGAGCAGTTGGCCAGGGATTTTAACTATCAGGCGTCTTCTAAACTTAGCATGAATCCAATTCCTCTTATATTCCGGATTTTAATAGAGGGGTCATAGTTTAATTGTTTTCGCAACCGGCTGATAAACACATCGAGGCTTCTTCCTAAAAAATAATCATTCTTTCCCCAAATAGTTTCCAGGATGTCTTCCCGTTTTAAGATCTTGTTTCTATGCTGTGTCAGCATTTGCAGGAGTTGTGTCTCCTGGCTTGTTAAATTAAATTTCTTTGATGGATGAACCAGGAGCAATTTATGCGGAATAAATACGTACTCCCCCAATTGATATTCATCAGAATAATTTTTGTAGCGCCTTATTATATTCTTAACCCTGAGTACTAATTCGTCCGGGTCAAAAGGTTTTACAATATAATCGTCTGCCATCAGGCGCAGGCCTTTCAATTTATCTTTTGGATCGTTTTTCACTGTAAGAAAAAGAAATGGTACTAGTTTATCCTCAGCCCTGATCTTAGAAGCCAGTGTAAAGCCATCCATACCCGGCACCATTACATCAAGAATAAGAAGATCATAACTTCCTTTTTTATAAGAATTGTATCCATCATTTCCATTGCGGCATAGATGTACGGTAAATCCATTCATTTCGAGAAAGCGCTTTAATACACTGCCAAGATCAGCATCATCTTCTACCAATAATAACTTTAAGTCTGCAGACATAATATTATGTTATAGGAAACGCAACATGAAAAACAGAGCCGTTTTTACCATCACTTTTTAAATAAATATCTCCTTTGAAATAACGAACAATTTTCCGGGTAGTATAGAGTCCTATGCCCAATCCTGGAATATGATGGGAGTTCTTTGATTTATAAAGCTTGCCAAAGATCTTGTTCGATTCAGAAGAGGGAACGCCCATACCATTATCGCTGATAGATAATAAAAACCTGGAGCCATCTGATTCAGTGCTTATTTCAATTATTGGTTTATTCTGATTGTGTTTTACTGCATTTTCAAACAAATTTATTAGCACAAGCTCCAGCATTACCTGGTCTACATGAAGATAATGTACCCCGGCAAATAACTTCAGGTGGACTTCTGCGGAAGGATAAAGTGCTTCCAGGTTTTGAATCGTTTCCCTGATAATTTCATGCGTATCCAGCGGAGCAAATATTTTTTTGCCTGCTCTGTCCTTTAAAAACTGGGATTCAGTAATCTTCTGTATAATCTTCTCAAGCTTCAGTTGTTGTTTATATACCTGGTGTGCATAAAAGAATTCTTCGCTATCCGGATTTTGTATGTGATTTATTAGGGCTTTTGAACTAATACCCAGAGTAGCAACAGGCGTTTTCAATTCGTGTTTTATTCTCAGCAGAATTTCATCTTTTAATAGGGAAAGATTGTATTGCTGTCGCAGAAGCCGGATGCTGATATACAACAATAAGGTCAGTAAGAAAAAAATGCACGTATACAAAACAAGGTCGGCTCCAATCCGGTGCAAAGCAGTTCTGTGAATAGCACCTGATGTAAAGCCAACATGCAGGCTATACCTGCATATGTAGGAATAGCCCATTACCTGGAAACGGCTTTGATACAAAATGGGATCATCCGGGAATGGTGTTTCATATATAACGACAGGTTTGTCAGTGGAACTGTCAATGACGGATCTTTGCACTTCCGGCCAATCGCTGTACAACAGGTAATCGTATAAAACAAATGAATATGATATTGGGTACGGTAGCTCGCTTTCCGTGAATTGCTTTTGAAAAATAGAGTCGAATCTTTTTTTATCGAATTGCCTTTGAGTAAGAGTGTTTATGAGAAATTGTTTGTCGTTATCACCTGGTCGATGTTTAAAAAAAGCGGGTTGTGTTTCTACAAATTTTCTAATTGGAGGATTTACCCTTTGAAGAAAATTACGAATATCTACAACCTGGCTTAAGCTCCTGGTAGTAGCAGTATTGATTTGATCGTTCACAGATGATTTGGCACTGTTGTATAAAGAAAATAAGTGAGAACAGACGACCAGGATAGCGCCCAGGTAAACTGAAATTACAATCCAAATAACGAGCTTGTTCCTGAAGTTCATAAATGTTTCATAGGTAAATGTAAATGCCCCGAAATGAAAACTGATTACCGTTAACACTGCATTTGAACTCTATTAACAACAAATCGAAAGGAAGCCTTCTACTTTTCCTTAAAATTTAATGTATGCGCCTGATCGCTCTTGCACTCATTCATTTTATACTCGTAGTTTCTGTAAAAGGACAAGCTTCAAAAGACATTGCTACTGCGTCAATAAAGGTGGTTTCTATTGATGCAATGAATGAAGACTATACTGACCTGGTGCCGCTGAAAAAAAATATCGGTGATTCACGTGTAGTCGTTCTTGGCGAGATATCGCACGACGATGGTAGTTCGTTTGCTGCTAAGGTCAGGCTGATAAAGTTCTTACATAAAGAAATGGGATTTAATGTTGTTGCGTGGGAAGCTGGTTTCCTGGATTGCTGGATGATGGATAGAGCATTCCAAAATAAGTTGCCTTTAGATGAAGCAAAAACTTTTATGATGAGAGGTGGCTGGGATAATAGCGAATATATTGAGCCGTTATTTCAATATGTTCAACAAACCTGGAACACACCACAGCCTTTGCGTATGGCAGGATTTGATGATGCAAGGCCACCAAAAGGCTACTCGGATTATTTGGAAATTGTAAATGAACTGAGAACAATTTTAGGCGATAAAGGACTGGACTCCAGTTGGACAGTTGCCGACAGCCTTGTGAAGGCAGTAACTGGTTTTATCGGTAATGCCTACTCAAAGTCACTTTCCATCCCGGAAGAAAAAAAGGGTGAAGCATTTTTCCGGAACCTGCTCAATCTCTTAAATAAAAAAGCTGATTCGTTAACAAACATAAATGCAGGGTTCAAGGCAAAGTTGCTGTTCCTTAAATCCTTAATTTATGATATTGAGGCTTATAAAGCAGGTAAATACCTCACGAACCGCTCGTGGAATCTGATCAGGGATAATTTTATGGGGGAGCGGTTCGGCTGGCTCTTAAATCAATTATACCCTGGTCAGAAGATAATTGTATGGGCTGCTACTGCTCACACTATTCGAAACACACAAAGCATTTTCAGACCGGGTATCGAGAATGCTGTTTATATGGGTCATTATGTTTCTAATTACCTGAAGGGAAGTTTGTATACGATTGCCTTTACAACTTATGAGGGACAGAGAGGAGCTATTTTCCTTGAGGGAGACAGGAGAAAGAACAGGGAGTATAAAGAAGTTATTCCTCCTCCTTCAAAAGAAAGTTATGAAGATTGGGCTCATTCACTTAAATCTGATTACCTGATAACCGATTTGAAAAATCAGAAAAATACTTCCTGGTTAAAAAAAGAATTCATGGCACGGCCACTGGGATTCATTGAGGATAAAGCTACCTGGAGCAATGTTGTTGATGCTTTTTTCTTTATAGATAAAATGCAACCGGATAGGTTTCTGCCATTAAAATAATTTCATTGCAACACTTCTGCAGGAATATATCCGTTTGAAGCGAATCTATTATACTTTTATGGATCAACTATGCTTCAACAGGAAGATAAAAAAGATGTTCAATCAGCTTCTGTACCCGGATCACCACGTACTGCATTAATTACTGGCGCAAGTCGTGGCATTGGAAAAGCAATAGCATTGCGCCTTGCGAAAGAAGGATACAACATTGCCATTGCTGCCAAAACAACAGAGCCACATCCAAAACTGGAAGGAACTATTTATTCCGCCGCAAAAGAAATAGAGGCATTAGGAGCTAAGTGCCTGCCATTGCAGTGTGATATTCGTTTCGAGGAGCAGATCGATGATGCAGTTAATAAAACGGTCGACACTTTTGGAAGCATTGATATACTGGTTAACAATGCAAGTGCCATCAGTCTTACATCTACTGAACAAACAGAACCGAAAAGGTTTGACCTCATGCATGGCATACAGGTGCGGGGAACATTCTTTATGTGCAGGTCCTGTATTCCGCATCTGAAAAAATCTTCCAATGCGCATATTTTAAATCTTTCCCCACCGCTTAATCTTAATCCAAAATGGTTTGCGCAACATCTTGCTTACACAATGAGCAAGTATGGAATGAGTATGATCGTTTTGGGATTGACAGAAGAACTGAAGCAGAACAAGATCGCCGTGAATGCCCTGTGGCCAAGGACTACTATTGCAACTGCAGCAGTGAAAAATTTATTGGGTGGAGATGCCCTAATGCAGATGAGCAGAATACCGGGCGTTGTTGCCGACGCAGCGTATTATATTTTATCCAAACCATCTTCAGTATGTACAGGAAATTTTTTCATAGATGAAGATGTGTTGAAAGCAGAAGGTATCACCGATTTATCAGGGTATTCAGTTAATCCATCACAAAAGTTGATGACTGATATCTTTTTAGATAATTGATCAGCGAACAAACTTTGAGTTCCTTCGTGGCTTTGTGGGAAAAAATCATTCCTCCGCTGACATCCATTTTTCCTTCAACCTCTTTTGTTTTTCTGTAGGTTTTATTTCATCAATCGTTACAATCGATTGTTGATATCCACGCATGGTAACATTCGTGCGTATGATAGAATTGCCCTTCTTCGTTTCTATCGTGATCACATCACCAATTTTCGCTGGCCTTACTCTGCTGTAAAAATCAGAAGGATCATTCACAGCGGACCCATTCACGGAAACAAGTTTGTCCAGCGTGTGTAATCCCGCCTTTGCCCAGGGGCTTGCAGGATCCGAAACTCCCAGAAGTACATCTCCGGAAGCATGATCCTGCCATGCATACACTTTAAGATCCATCAGTGGCTTTCCGTCATCGGAGACAGCTTCCTTCCATCCGACTGTGGTTTGCAAACCGATAGCAGACAAGTATTTATTGAAAGGCAACGGTTTGTTGCCTCTCACATGATCTTCGAAGAATGAATGAACATTGCAGCCGCAAACTTCCGACACAGCCTGTTCAACATCTTTTGTAGTAAAGCCTTTTTCACCGCTGAACCGTTCATTCATCTTTCTCATAACATCATCCATTGATCGTTTGTTGCCGGTAACGTCCCTGATCATGATGTCTAATAATATCCCGATCAGTTCACCCTGTAAATGAGTGCTCGCCATATAATCACCCAGCATGCCATTAGGTGCATACGCTGCAAGACTTACTTTTTCCGGAGAGACTTTGTGGTTGCCTGCCTGGTTATAATATCTTCTTAGCAAATTTTTTAAATGATCTATTCTTGTCTCACCGGGATCTATTAATCCTGCACGCCGCAGAAACACGTCTGCGTAATACATAGTAAGTCCTTCACTCCACCAAAGCTCTTTTGAAAGAGCAGGTTTTTTGAAACTCACTTTGCCGTCATACACTACAGGATGTATCCGCACAAGGTTCCATGCATGAACATATTCGTGTGCTATCTCTTCAAAATATCCATCAACATTTTTTGCTAACCCATCGCTGGGTGCACCAAGTGTTACCGAATTGGCATGTTCCAATGCACCGTAACTATCATCCTGTATAAGAAAATTATATTCACGGTAAGGCAATCGTCCGAATAAATTCTTTGCCTGCTCAACAATTTTTTTTATGCCATCGACAAATGCGGGCTTGTTGAAGTTTGTCGCGTGCATGGACGACCAGTAAATAACATGATGCGGTACACCATCAATGTGGAAAGTCCATTTTTCCAGGTTACCCAGCAGTATCGGACCATCGACCAATAAGCCAATAGTAGGAGCAAAGAATGTAGTAGGATCTGATGTTAGTTCAAGTCCTGTTGCTGCCTGCCAGCCTTTCGGCAATTTTACCTGTACATGTGCAGGTGCAAGCTCCGCGCCTATGATGTAGATGTAGAAGTGAGGCCCGCCGATCAATCCACCTGTTGAAGATAAAAATGGTCGCCATGCAGCACGCTGCCGTTCTGCAGGCGGAGTTTGTATGCTGTATGTAATAACTGTTTCACTGCCCGACTTCCTGATCTTCCAAACAGCGCTGTCTTCTCTCGTTGCACTTCCATTTTCAACACGCAGGTCTTTTATAAATCTCCAGTACCGGTCGTCGTATTCGGGATGCGTAAACATGGCAACACGAAAAGTGTCTTTAATATTCCGGATATGCATCTCCACTTTTACTGTACGCGTTGTTGTATCAACATTCAAAATATAATAAACAATAGGTTGGCTGGATTCGTAACGCATAGCGACAGCTTCAGTTGGCCTTTTGAACGGGTCCTGTGCTATCGCGGAATAAATGAAGTGGCAAAAAAAAATTAAAAGCAGGTAACGCATGAGAAAAAAATTTATTGACTGCAAACTATTGCACGAAAGAGCATGCAGGAATCTATTTACACCAGTTGAGACAAAGGCTTGACGAAATACAATTACCTTTTTAAAATTTTATTATTGACCAGCTTATCCAGCACTTCATCTTTTAAATTGCGGCTGATAGGAATATAATGACTGCCGATGCGAATGTCATTGCCTTCAATGCTGTCAACTTTACTTACGGGAATTATATACGACTTGTGTGTTTTGATGAATTGATCTTTAGGAAGGTATTCTTCCAGTGCATGCAATGTGAGGTATGTGATGTACTTTTTTTCTTTTGTGTGAAGTGTTACATAATTCTGAAGCGCTTCTGCAAACAGGATGTCACTAAAAAATATTTTCACCAATTTATTATCAGCTTTTACAAAGAAGTAATCTGCACCTGCTTCGGTGACTACATTTTTTTGTCGCAACTCGTAATATTCTTTTGCCCTCATTACTGCTTTTAAAAAGCGTTCGAAAGAAATTGGTTTTACCAGGTAGTCCAATGCATTAAGATCAAAACCATCGAGTGCATATTGCGGGTAAGCAGTAGTGAAGATCACAGGAGGTGCCTGCTTTAAGGTTTTGAAAAATTCCAGTCCTGTTATTTTAGGCATCTGTATGTCCAGGAAGAGTAATTGGATATTCCCCTCACCTAGTATTGAAGCAGCCTTCAATGGCGAGTCGAATTCTCCGGAGAGATGTAAAAAGTCAACATCGCTGATGTATTCCTGCAGGCCTTTTCTTGCCAGGGGTTCATCATCTATGATAACGCAGTTCAGTTTCATGTTCATTGATTGAGGGATAAGTTTAATTCCACACCAAACCAGCCATCTTCTTCTTTTATTTTTAATTGATGTTTATCAGGATATAATAGCTCGAGTCTCTTTTTAACATTGTTCAGTCCAATTCCGCCATCCTTTTTTACTTCTTTGATCTTTCCTTCCGTGGTATTCTTTACGCGGAATTGCATACTTCCATTACTCCGTGCAATACTGATGTCTATTTCATTCAGATTTCCATTGCTGTACTGTGAAAGATGTTTAAATGAATTTTCGACGAATGGAATGAGGAGTAAAGGTTCTATGCTGAAGTTGGAAACGTTTTCTTCACAATTGAATTTCACTGAAGTATTCTCATTCATTCGCAGGCGTTGCAGGGTTACATAGTCATTCAGGAAGTTGATCTCTTTTTCTATCGGTATCTTTTCATCATTGCATTCATATAATTGATAGCGCAGCATTTCTGAAAATTTATGCAGTGCATTTCTTGCAGTCGCATTTTGTTTATCAATTAAAAAGTAAACAGAATTCAGTGAGTTGAACAGAAAGTGAGGATTGATCTGCGATTTTAAAAAATTCAGCTCCGCCTCCGCTTTTTCCTTTGCTACAACAGCCATTTTCTTTTGCAATTGCAGGTAATCCACAACCGATTTTATTCCAATGCTTGCGAGCACCAGGAAAAATTGCGTTACAAAGTTGTTGTACAGTGCTTCCTTGGTTATAATAACGGGACCGCTGTTCAACACCTGCGCAACCCAAAGCATTTTAATGAAGCTTGTTACCGCGGCAGCAGTAATGAATGAAAGAATGAACAACACGTATTTCTTTCGGTATAGTAGCCGTGGAACAAGTACCAGGTTAGCGAAATAAATAATAAGCGCAAGATCAGCAACCTTAATAGCAGTGACCAGTATTGCCTGGCGAAGTGTAGAATAATCCTGGTAGCGCAAATAAAACCACGCTGCAGCCACAATCAGCCAGAACAGCACGTGAAATACTTTATATCGTGTCCACCATCGGTTCATTCGTCAAAAATAAATCTACAAAATAGTGGGGGCATTGTGGTTACACTAGAGGTATTCTTTCCTTGACAAAGAGCATTTGTTCATCTTATCAAGATATTCTTTCTGTTGATGTAAATAGAGGAGAGGCAACGAAAATAATTTTTGAACTTGAAGGGCTTCTCGCAAAGAAACGGAAGGGCAAAGAACGCAATTGGATTCACGCGGCGAACGGAATAAAAAAGCGCTAAATGATTTCACGCAACGAACGCAGCGAAGCAACGATCGCTGCGCCACTGCTCCGTTGCGTTCGCCGCGAGAAATTTTAGTTTCACGAAACCTTATAGCGTCTTTGCTCTTTCGCATTCTTTGCGTGAAGCCTTCAAAACTCAGGATCATGAAAAAGTTATTTTTATTAATTGCACTCACCACTGCATTAGTAAGCTGTTCGCAAAGCAGTTCTAATCAAAAGAAACCCGTAAGCCAACATGTTGGCGGGCGCTGTGAAGGATGTGAGGCTATTTACGAATCGCCTGTTCCATTTGATAAATTAAAGTGGATAGATACGCTTCCTGATTTTAGGGAACAAGGTCCAAAAATGGTTGTAGCAGGAACAATCTATAAAGTTGATGGCAAAACTCCGGCGCCGGGTGTTGTTCTATATGTATATCATACAGACCAGCAGGGAAACTACAGCAAGAAAGGAAATGAAACAGGTTGGGGTAAAAGACATGGATATATCCGGGGATGGGTGAAAACAAATGATAAAGGGCAGTACAAATTTTATACACTGAAACCCGCCGCTTATCCCGGGAGAAATATCCCTGCGCATATTCATCCTGTGATTAAAGAACCGGGTATGAATGACTACTACATTGATGAATTTCTTTTCGATGATGATCCTTTCTTAACAAAAGAAGAAAGAAAAAAGCAGGAGGGACGTGGTGGTAACGGAATACTTGTGTTGCAGAAGAAAGATGGAATGTTATACGCTCAAAGAGATATTATTCTTGGGAAGAATGTTCCTGATTATCCAACAGATTTATAGGTTCGTAGTGTGCTTGTTGTGGTAGTTCACGAACTCATAACCTCGTGAACTCATAAACTCGTGAACTCATAACCTCCTAACCTTAACCTGTCATCTCATCCGCACCGGGTGTATTCTCAAATTTTTCAGGACGCATTTGTGGGAATAGCAAAACATCCTGTATAGAAGGCTGATTGGTGAGCAGCATACACAAACGATCGATGCCAATACCAATGCCCGAAGTAGGCGGCATTCCATATTCCAATGAACGAAGAAAATCATGATCAATATACATAGCCTCCAGGTCGCCGCGTTCCATTAACCGCACCTGCTCTTCAAACCGCTCGCGCTGATCGATGGGGTCATTCAACTCACTGTATGCATTGGCAATTTCTTTCCCGTTGATCATTAATTCAAATCGCTCTACCAGTCCTTCCTTACTGCGGTGCTTTTTTGTAAGCGGGCTCATTTCAACAGGATAGTCAATGATGAAGGTGGGCTGCACGTAATGATGCTCGCATTTCTCTCCGAAAATTTCATCGATCAGTTTTCCTTTACCCATCGTATCATCTACATGAAGATGAAGCTCCCGGCAGGCGTTCCGCAAGGCTGCTTCATCCATTTCACTCACGTCAATACCTGTGTGTTCCCTTATCGCATCATAAATACTTATGCGTTTGAACGGTGCTTTAAATGAAATTGTTTTCTCACCAACCTGCACATCAGTTGTACCGCAAACATCTATCGCTGCTTTCTCAAGCAAACGTTCCGTAACATTCATCATCCACAAATAATCCTTGTATGCAGTATAAAATTCCAGGATGGTGAATTCGGGATTATGTGTCCTGTCCATTCCCTCGTTACGGAAGTTGCGACTGAATTCATACACCCAATCAAAACCTCCAACGATCAGCCGCTTTAAGTACAATTCGTTCGCGATCCTTAAATAAAATGGAACATCCAGGGCATTATGATGAGTAATAAAAGGTCTTGCGGCTGCACCGCCGGGAATGCTTTGCAAAACAGGCGTATCAACTTCCAGTGCGCCGTGTTCATTTAAAAACTCACGGATGGAGTTGATCATCTTGGTACGCTTAACGAATGTTTCTTTTACAGCAGGATTAATGACCAGGTCTGCATAGCGCTGGCGATATTTGAATTCAGGATCAGTTACTGCATCGAATACCTGTCCTTCCGCTTCCTTTACAATCGGTAACGGGCGAAGTGACTTTGCAAGAAAGGTCAATTCTTTTACGTGAACAGAGATCTCTCCTGTTTTTGTTCTGAATGCAAAACCTTTGACACCAATGAAGTCTCCGATATCGGTTAGTTTTTTCCAGGCTACATCATACAAACTGCTATCACCATCTTTTGTGAGGTCATCTTTACGAACATACACCTGTATGCGGCCATGTGAATCCTGTAACACACCGAAGCTTGCTTTGCCCATATCACGAACACTCATGATCCTGCCTGCAATGCAAACATCATTCAATGCATCTTTGTCTTCATCATTGAAAGAGCTTTTTATTTCAGTAGAATAAATATTTACAGGATATAAAGGTGCCGGGTAAGGATCGATGCCTAACTTTTTTAACTCTGCTAATTTCTCCCTGCGAATGACCTCCTGCTCAGATAAATTCGGCGACTGCATATTCATTTGTTGAGCCGCAAATTTAAGGATTGCCACTGCAAGCAAATATCTGCGGCTAAACTATCTGCCCGGATATGCGTTTTAAAACTGAATTTTGGGGTGGGTCATTTGTAATTGGCAATTTGCAAGGAAGCTTTTGTAGGTATTCTGGCCTGTATTTTGAAAAATAAACGAAAACTGATCCAATGCTCAAACGTTATCTCTCCATTTTAATCCTGGCTACAGGATTAAATTCATGCGAAGTACTTTCCGGTTTGCCCAACACAATGGGTACCAGCATTACAGAAAACGAAGCCGCCCAGGCCATTCGTGAAGCATTGGACCAGGGTGTAGGTCGTGGCATAGGACTCCTTAATAAAACTGACGGCTTCTTTGGCAACCAGCTATATAAATTATTGCTACCCCCCGAAGCAAGAAAAATTGAAAACACATTGCGACAACTGGGATTTACATCATTGGTCGATAAAGCCATTCTCCAGATCAATCGTTCGGCAGAAGATGCAGTAGGCTATGCACGTCCGATTTTCCTGGATGCCATCAGGCAAATGACTATCGCCGATGCTATCAACATTATTAAAGGACCAAGGGATGCAGCTACCCAATATTTTCGTCAGAAGACAACTGACAAATTAATTGCAGCATTTCTTCCTGTAATAAAAGGCTCGCTGGATAAATTCAGTGCAACAAAGTATTACGGCGATGTGATCAATACATACAATGCATTTCCAACAACGATCAATAAATTAAATCCCGATCTGCCTTCTTATGTAGTGGGAAAAGCAGTAGATGCTTTGTTTGACCAGGTAGGGCAGGAAGAAGCAAACATCAGGGCCAACCCTGTGGCGAGGACTACGGAAATATTGAAGAAGGTTTTTGGGTGGGCGTCGAAGAGTTAAACAAGTCAATAAGTCATTTGGTCAACAAGTCATATAAGTCAAAATAGTCATCAATGACTTATATGACTTTCTGTGACTTATATGACTTTATATGACCGCCAGTAACACCTGCCACGCCTCATCTACTTTGTTTTCATCCAGCAGCCTGGCAGCATACCGGTGTACTTCCTTTTCCAGTTCAGCAGGATCGACAGAATAATACTGGAAGATATTTTTTAAATGTTCATCCTCGAATGATGGTTCTATCACCGGCATCTCGTTAACATTAGCGAGCATACCAAGGTGATTACCGGTAAGTATCTTGCTTAACCGGATGCCGTTCGGCAAAACATCTACTCCAATGCCCAGCTTAACATTCGGCTTGGGCACTATGAATAAATTTTCTTTTGATACACGACAATACCAATCTCCTCCAAGCCTTGCTACATGTTCCAATTTTGTCTGATCAATTTTTCTGTCAGCAGTAAATAATTCATCATCGAGATGTAATCGTAAAACTTCACAGATCACCAAATTGCCGGCGCCTGCAATTTCTCCTAACGGTTTTACCTCTATCACTTTACATTCCATTTTGGCTTTGCTTTCTTTCACCATCGGCGGACGAACAATTGTTGCCGGTTCTTTTGTAAAGCCTGCTTTTTCAAATTCATCAACACCTTTGGGGTATTCGCAACTGGCTACAGAAACCTGCTGCACCATATCATAGGTTACAATGTTGATGACCACCTCGGGTACTTCTAAAACATTCTCGTAAGAGTGTTTGGTGGTATTGTCTCTTACTCTCCGGGAGGGAGAGAAAACAACTATCGGCGGATCGGAAGAGAACATATTGAAAAAGCTGAACGGGCTGAGGTTTACATTTCCATTTTTATCAATTGTCGATGCAAAACAAATAGGGCGCGGAGCGATTACGTGTTGGAGATAATATTGTTTTTCAACGGCTTTCAGCTCATGCAGATCGAAGGTCATCAGGCAAATTTCTTATAAAAAGATTGGATGAAAGAAATGCCTTCCAAATATTCATCTTGCCGCTGGTACTTAATTTTTATTTTGATGTAACAATCCGTCACGTAAATTCGTTCTACGAAAAAGTTCGTCAAACCAAAAAACCTTTTGCATGAAGAAACTATTATTTGCTTTTGCAGGTAGCTTACTTGCATCGGTTGCGATAATGGCACAGAAAAATGAAAAACAGGAAAACATTGTGGGAAACGGTAACCATATTACCCGAGATGTTACTGTATCTGCGTTTGATGCATTAAAGGCGAGCGGCGTGTTTGAATTGAAATTATCGCAGGGAAATAAGGAAAGTGTAAAGATAGAAGCTGATGAAAACCTGCAGGAGTTTTTTACCGTGCGCAATGAAGGTAATAAGCTGGTAATTGACATGGATAAACTGAAGAATAAAGGATTGCAGAAGGCTGGTAAGCTGGTAGTATATATCACTTTTAAAAAATTAAAGTCGCTTGATCTGAGTACAGTTGGAAATGTAATGTCGGAACAATCGCTTTCTTTCGAAAGCCTTGACCTCGATAATCATAGTGTAGGTAACGTTGATTTAAATCTGAATGCAAATAAACTCGACCTGGAAAATGCAGGCGTAGGAAATGTAAAGCTGACCGGCAAAGCTTCAGAAGCTGTGGTAAAGAATACAGGTGTTGGTTCTCTCCAGGCAAGCAACTTTGTTGTGCAGACAATGAACATTGAAAATACCGGTATAGGTTCTGCTGAAGTGAATGCAGAAAAAGATCTGAAAATAAAAGATAGTTCCATGGGCAGGGTGAGAAACAAAGGAAATGGAACTGTTCATAAAATGAATAAAGTAAGGGTTTAAAATAAAAACTCTGCTGTCAATGATGCGTCCCGACTTTGCGTCGGGACGTTTTTTATTAGAAAGTTCTTCACACTCACGCCAGCCAGGGGTTATCACTAAAAAATTTAGCACATAACCCTTATCTTTGAAATATGACCAATCGTGAAAAACTTAACCAAAAATTTCTCGAGGAGTATAACCGCCTGAACCCGGAACAAAAGAAAGCGGTTGACCACATAGAAGGGCCTGTCATGGTGATTGCCGGACCGGGAACAGGTAAAACACAAATTCTAAGTGCCAGAGTTGGAAAGATTTTATTGGAAACAGATGCAAGTCCATCAAACATACTTTGTCTTACTTATACAGATAGTGGCGCCATCAACATGCGCCGGAGATTATTAGAATTCATAGGCTCTGATGCGTATCGTGTTCACATTTACACCTTTCATGCTTTTTGTAACGATGTAATACAGGAGAACCTGTCTCTTTTCGAGAAGAACACAATGGACCCGATCTCTGAATTAGAGAGAACAGATCTGTTACGCAAGCTGATCGATCTATTCCCGAAAGATCACCCGCTGAAACGGTTCAAGGGTAATGTATACTACGAAATATATCCTTTGAAGCTATTATACAGTACAATGAAACGGGAGGGATGGACTCCTCAATTCATCAACGAAAGGATTGAGCAGTACCTGGATGATCTGCCTAATCGCCCCGAGTTTATTTATAAAAGAGCGTATAAAGATAAAAAGGCCGGTGACCCTAACCAGGGCAAGATAGATGAGGAAAGAGATCGCATGGAAAGATTGAGAGGAGCTGTAAATGAATTCGATCGCTTTCAACAGATGATGCGGGACATGAACCGGTACGATTTCGATGACATGATCAACTGGGTGCTACGGGTATTCAGGGAAAACAAAAATGTTCTTGCCAATTACCAGGAACGTTACCATTACATTTTGGTTGATGAGTACCAGGATACAAGCGGAACACAAAATGAGCTCGTCAACCTGCTCATCAGCTATTGGGACAAGCCGAACGTTTTTGTTGTAGGTGATGATGACCAGAGCATCTTCCGTTTCCAGGGAGCGAACGTGGAGAACATGCACAACTTTCATAACAGTTACAGCAGCGACCTGCTGACCGTTGTGCTTACAAACAATTACCGCTCTACTCAACCGATACTAGATATTTCAAAGGCATTGATCAATCGTAATTACGAAAGGTTGATCAAAAAGATCCCGGGCCTTTCCAAGGAACTTGTCTCCAGTCGTGATGATATTAAACACCTTACACAAAAACCTGTGATCAGGTCATACGACACACAGCGTCACGAGATGATAGATATTACTATGCAGGTGGAGAAGTTGCTGGAAGAAGGTGTTCAGCCTTGCGACATCGGTATTATCTACAAGGAAAATAAATACGGGGAGGAACTGGCAAAGTTCTTCAAGCTGCGCAATATTCCTTTTTACAGTAAGCGTAATATCAATATTCTTGAGATACCATTGGCCCAGAAGATCATACAGCTATTTAAATACATAGCTACTGAATACGAAGTGCCATACAGCGGAGATGAATTACTTTTTGAAATTTTACACTTCGATTGGTTTAATGTGCAGCCGATAGAGATAGCGAAGCTGAGTATTGAAGTTGCGGATAAACAATTCACTGAGGACAAGATATCGTTACGACAATTGTTGTATCAAAGGATCAATCAACCGCCAAAGGATCTTTTCTCCCAGCCAGTAAGTAAAGAATTACGACGTGCCGGCAACTTTGTTGAAAAACTTATTGCCGACGCACCGAATATGACGTTGCAGTCTTTCTTCGAAAAGATCGTTCGCGAATCAGGCATACTGAACCAGGTAATGCAGAGCGCGGAAAAGCACTGGCTTATTCGTGTGTTGACAGGATTGTTCGATTTCATAAAAGAAGAAACAAGGCGTAATCCATTTATGAATGTGCAACAGCTTGTGCATGTGATTGAATTAATGGAGAAAGAAGAGCTGGCGTTGCCTTTGCTGCATGTAAGCGGAAGCGACAAAGGCGTAAACCTGATGACGGCACACGGTGCAAAAGGTTTGGAATTCGAGCATGTATTTTTTGCAGGAGTAAATTCAAACTGCTGGGAAAAGAAGAAGAAACCAAACAACGGTTTTAAACTTCCTGATACTGTATTTGCTTCGTCAAGTGCAAATGGCGATGGAGGAGACGAGGAGTTGCGTCGCCTGTTTTATGTAGCACTTACCCGTGCAGAGCAACATCTCACTATCTCTTATTGTTGCTGCGATACAGAAGGCAAAGACCTTGAACCGTCAATGTTCATTGCAGAAATAAAAGATGAATTTGATCTGCCCGTAGAAAAAGTTTTCATCCGGGATCATATTATCGATGAATTCAGCCTCCTGCCTTTCGGTGAATTTAAAGCGCCGGAGATTGAAGAGATGGAGAAGAATTTTGTGAACCTGCTGCTGGAGAAGTTCGTGATGAATGTTACAGCACTCAATAATTATTTGAGTTGCCCGCTGGAATTTTATTTTAAAAACCTGGTACGTATTCCTTCCCCTAAAAATGAGAATACAGAATTCGGTTCTGCAGTGCACTATGCATTGGATTGCCTGTTCAAAAAGATGAAGAATAATAATGATCAGTTCCTGCCTTTAGAAGAGCTGATCCAGGATTTTGAATGGTATATGAAGCGTCACCGGGAGAGCTTTACACAATTGCAATACGATCGCAGGATGGAATACGGCAGGATAGTATTGACGAACTATTACAATAAGTATTCTGGAACATGGAATAAGATCGTGCTCACGGAGCAAAACATCCGCAATGTGGTTGTTGACGGAGTGCCGCTGAAAGGCAAGATAGACAAGCTGGAATTTTTTGGAAATGATGTGAACGTGGTTGATTACAAAACAGGTGATCCGTTTTATGCGATCAGGAATAATAAGCTTGATCCGCCGGGAGAAAAATGTCCCGAGGGCGGCGATTACTGGCGGCAGGCCGTGTTCTATAAAATATTAATGGACAACAACACCAAAAAGAAATGGCAGGTGGTAAGCACGGAGTTTGATTTTATAGAACCTGATAAAAAGAAAAAGTACATCAAGACGAAGATAGCTGTAACGCCGGCCGACATCACAACAGTAACGCAGCAAATAAAAACTGTTTGGGGTAAGATACAGGCGCATGATTTTTATGTCGGCTGCGGGGATCCTGAATGCCACTGGTGCAACTTTGTTAAAACAAACAACCTTGCTGTGGCCCTGCACGATCTGAATACGGATGATGACGAACCTGAAAGCCTTGCAGATCAATTAACGGCATCATTAGCGGAATGATCCTGGAAATTTAAAAGATTTATTAAGATATGTAACGCAGTAAACAACTTATGTTTGTTGCTGCACATGAAAGCTGCGCCCCAAATAAGACTTCTGTTTGTTTTAACCTGTATTCTTTTGATTGCAAAGGGATTGATGCTGGCAGGATGTGCTAACATTATTCCGCCATCAGGAGGGCCGAGGGACAGTCTTCCGCCGCAGTTACTGAATGCAACTCCAGCTGATTCTACAACGAACTTTCGATCCGACAGGGTGGTACTTACCTTTGATGAATACATTAAGTTGGAGAATGTGCAGGGAAATATTTTATTCACTCCAACTTTTGAAACGAACCCGGTGATAGAAGAAAAGAGCAAGACTCTTACAATTCGTTTTAAAGATCCCTTGCTGCCAAATACCACGTACACGCTGAATTTTGGAAATACTATCCGGGATGTAAATGAAAACAACATCCTGCGCGACTTCACGTATACTTTTTCTACCGGTCCTACACTTGATTCACTTCAGCTTAACGGAAAAGTTTTACTTGCACAAACAGGTAAAGCAGATTCCAACCTGGTAGTGGTGCTGTATAAAGATCTTTCAGATTCGGCCGTTGTCAGGAACAGGCCACTATATATTACACGTGTAGATGCTGCTGGCAATTTTCATTTTAAAAATTTGCCTTCCGGCACCTTTGCCATTTACGCGCTGGGAGATGCACTTGCAAAAAGATACCAGGATACAACAAAACTTTTTGCATTTGCCGATGCGCCGGTTGTTCCGGGACAAACAAGTAACATTACTCTTTATGCGTTTCAGAAAACGCGGATCATTCCGCAAACAATAAATACATCTGCCAGTCTTTCTAAAGCAGACCGGCGATTGCAATTTGCAAGCAGCGTGAATGGAAATCAACAGGATCTTTTAAATGACCTGGTGCTCACATTTACTATTCCATTAAAAACTTTTGATTCTACACGGCTTTCGCTTTCTACGGATAGCTCATTTACAAAAGTGCCGTACACTGTTTCACTGGATGCTGCAAAAAGAGAACTCAGGATCAAAACTCCGTGGCAGGAAGCAACGAGGTATAATCTTGTTTTGAACCGGGACTTTGCTGAAGATACATTGGGCAGAAAATTATTGAAGTCGGATACATTGCATTTCATTGCAAAGAAAACATCTGATTACGGCAAGCTCACTGTTCGCTTCAAAAACATAGATGCTGCAAGAAATCCTGTTTTACAATTTATCCAGGGTGATAACGTAGTTTTTTCTGCACCGGTTAAATCAGGCATCTTCACCCAATTATTATTTGCACCCGGCGAGTACCAGTTACGTCTTCTATACGATACTAATGGTAATGGTAAATGGGACGCGGGGCAATTCTTTGGAACAAAGCGTCAACCGGAGATTGCAGTTCCAATTGAAAGAAAGCTGACGGTGAGGGCGGGGGCTGATAATGATATTGAAATACAGTTGTAAGGGGCAAGATATAAGAGACAAGAGACAAGGGACAGGGAACAAGTATCCTTCTGCTTTTACGAATCTTATATCGGTCGAGTCTTGTGGCCTGTCTCTTGTCCCTTGTATCCTTTACCTTTGACCTACATGCAATTTTCCTCCTCCTTACTTGAAAACGCAGTCAATGAATTTGCGAAGCTGCCCGGCATCGGGAAGAAGACCGCATTGCGTTTGGTGCTTCACCTGCTCAAGCAGGATGCAGATGATGTGCAGCAATTTGGAGAAGTAATAAGCAGGATGCGCAGTGAAATAAAATTCTGCCAGCGATGCCACAATGTTGCCGATGCAGATATTTGCTCCATTTGCGCTAACTCCATGCGCAAACAGGATGTTATCTGTGTTGTTGAAAATATCCGCGACGTAATTGCTCTTGAAAGTACGCAGCAGTTTAATGGAACATACCATGTACTGGGAGGTGTTATATCACCACTCGATGGAGTTGGCCCTAATCAATTAAATATTGACACATTAGTATATCGTGTTCAGAAGGAGCAAACACTCGAGGTGATCTTTGCATTGAGTCCCACCATACAGGGAGATACAACCATCTACTACATTCAAAAGAAATTACCTGCCAATACCAGGGTCACAACCATTGCAAGAGGAATTGCATTTGGTGGTGAACTGGAATATGCGGATGAAATGACACTTGCCCGAAGTCTTCAAAACCGCCTGCCTATAGACAGCTATGTCAGTAGCGGTCGTTAAGTTGTTATACATAAATAATAAAATGATTTATGTATAAAAATCAGTAAATTGTATAGCTTTTATTCACTTCCTGCACTCACTGACAATCACCTGAGAAATATATCCGCCATCCGGCTGGGCTATTAATTTTTTAAACTGAAACAACTTTTTATGAGAAGGATCACTTACTTCCTTTTGCTTGCAATTGCTATCACATTTTCCTGCAAAAAAGAGCTTAATTAATCATCAGAAAAATCAAATTTTGAGGCCAAGGTAACCTCTTGGCTTGAACGCCAGAAGTCAATTAACAAGAAGAACAAGCAATCCAACCCTAATCAAGATGCAAATGTGTCCTTACTTTTAGAAAATCTTGAATTTGAGTTGGCAACAGAAGAGAAATTGGTCGGAGGTGAAACACTTTACATAATTCCGATAAAAGATGCTGTTAAAGCGAAGAAGAATTTGGACGAAAACACTGTGTTGAACTTAGCTGCTGTGTTTGATAGATCTGGAAGTGTAAGTTATGCTCAAATTGTCTTGTACTTTCCACAAGGAAATCAGAAAGTTCCTTCGTTACCAAAAAATTGTTTGAGTCAAGTTCTGAGTTACAAACCAGCAGCGGTAAATGGTTTATTTAAGTTTTTAACTGCATCAGGAACCATATGTTACCAAATCAACTATATAAACCATAAGGTAAATTCCATTGGGATGTTTACTGAAAAGTCCTCAACTCAAAAGGGTGGACGGGTTACCGGTTGTACGGCATATTACTTAGTCACTACTTATTATGATGAAGATGGAATTGCTGTATATGAAACCACCGAATATATCGGAACATTCTGTGACGGATGTGGCAATCCAGAGTATGAAAGCCATTGTCCCGGTGGAGGAGAAGGAGGTGGCAATGGAGAAGAAAGCTGCATTACTCAGTTTCAAAGATCAGCAATGAGTCAGAAGGAAACCGTTCAAACAGCGGATGAGACTGCGGACTCTAGGGCGAAAACCTATCCCTGGAAGGTCTATATGGTTGCTAGCGTTTTCACGACCGCGTATCTTCAAAGCAAAGAGAAAGCGGTTCACGAAAAAGGCGCTGACGGATATTGGAGATTCTCAACTTTTAGTCATGTGGGTGTTACAATGACGGGAACTGCTATTGGATGGACTTTGAGTGCTGAAAACGTCTCTGCTATTCCGACCTTCATTGCAGAAGACGGCATGCAAAAGCGACTGGCACGTATGGATTTAAACTTTGATGCTGTAATATCGCTTATATGTAAAGGCTTCCCCATTACATCAGTAGACGCTAATCAGCATCGAACCAATACCTGGCATGTCAACGAATAAACTTCATTTCGTTATCACTAAGGCTACGGCTACGGTTGTAGCTTTAGTGTTTATTTTTTCCTGTTCGTCTGTACGTTCTGGTGACCCGAAATTGAATGCATATCTGCTTACTTCTAGTCTTCCACTAATAAATAAACAGGGGACAGTTCAAGAGAAACGCGATACGTTTATCCTTTTTACCTATGGGAAACTCCAACTTTTTAAGGTACCCTCACAACATATTTATTCAGAAACAACAGTTACACAAAACGGTAATTTGCTTAAAGAGAAAATAGCAAAGGTCACTACAACATATTTCTATTTTATTTACGAAAGTAGAATCAATTATGGCTATCAATTTGACTCCATCACCCAGGCAGTTGGAAGGCGTAGTCCGGTAGATTCTTTTTTAAATCTTCACTGGATTACTCAACCGCATCATCTCTATGATCCAAGAGTGGATTCTTTAATTGAAACCCAAAGCAATGGTGATAATGTAATTGAAACCTATATTGCCAGAACTAAGCCGGATGCCACTTACAATGATACGACCCTTTTGGTATTTTCCAAATCCCAAACTGGGCTCGACTTTACTTTTTCTAAAGAACTGGACAGCCTGAAGAAAATGAAACTTATGAAGGTGCGACTCATATACAAAGGCACTCCCAGAGCTGCAGATGTTTTTGAACGTGAACCCAAGGAATTATCACTGGAGATGATGCCTATACCTATTGTGAAAGATTCAATTGAAATAATTAGATTTTTCAAACAATTTAAACCATAGTCAAAGTACTATTCTTATGGTACAGACTTACTACAGTTAAATCAAAAAAATCTTTTCAAATCTTATAAATCTGTAGTTACCTTTGCAACAAGGCGGATTTGTTTATTGTTCGGCCTGTAACGGAACTAATAAACGTAGAAACTCTCTCTTTAAGTTTTCCTCGTTTATTAGTCGTAAGAACCGTTCAATGCTTTAATTAGCAGTATTTCTTTTTAGAACACTAAATGGATTCGAGGCTGAGACTCTCCGAAGGAGTCCTTTGGACACGTCTCACGATTGACGTTTCACGATAAAACTCATATTATGACTAACATCAAAACTCTCCTTGACCAACGCATCCTCATTATTGACGGTGCAATGGGTACAATGATACAACAGTATAAACTGGCTGAAGAGGATTATCGTGGTGATCGATTCAGGGATTGGCCTTCGGATATAAAAGGCAATAATGATCTTTTATGTTTAACGCAGCCGCACATTATCCGCGAAATTCATGGTAAGTATCTTGAAGCAGGTGCCGATATCATTGAAACAAATACATTCAATGCACAAAGAGTTTCGCTGGCTGATTATCACATGGAAGATCTTGCATACGAAATAAATTTTGCTGCGGCGCAGATAGCAAAGGAAGCGACTCAATTGGTTGGTTCCGGCGAACAAAAGTTTGTGGCAGGCGCTATTGGCCCTATGAATAAAACGTTATCCCTATCACCCGATGTAAATAACCCCGGTTACAGGGCTCTGACATTTGATGAAGCAGTAGCAGCCTATTATGAGCAGGTAAAAGGATTGGTTGAAGGCGGAGTTGACCTGCTGCTTGTTGAAACCATCTTCGATACACTGAATGCAAAAGCAGCAATTTTCGCAATAAAAAAATATTTCCGTGATACCAGGCAGCAGGAACTTCCTGTAATGATCAGCGGAACGATTACTGATGCGAGTGGAAGAACACTGAGTGGCCAGACACTGGAGGCATTTTATAATTCTATCCGGCATGCAAAGCCTTTAAGTGTCGGATTGAATTGCGCACTTGGCGCAAAGGAAATGCGTCCGCACATTGAGGAGTTAAGCGGCATCGCGGAGTGTTATACATCCGCGTATCCGAATGCAGGATTGCCGAATGCAATGGGAGAATACGATGAGCATCCTGAAGATACAGCGCACTTTATTGAAGAGTGGGCAAAGGAAGGATTTGTAAATATTGTTGGAGGATGTTGCGGAACTACGCCCGATCATATTCGCCACATTGCGGAACACGTGAGAAAAATTCAACCGCGCCAAATACCAATACTTGAAGCCACAGTACTATAGCTATGAAGCCGCAAAGGCACAAAAAATCAATCAAAGACATAATGTACCAGGTCTCTTTGTGAACCTTCGTGCCTTAGCGTCTTTGCAGCAAGAAAAACTATGAGTGAACAAACGATTATTAAACCATACCTGAAATTATCCGGCTTAGAGCCGTTAACTATTCGTCCCGAATCAAACTTTGTGAATGTAGGCGAACGGACTAACGTTACCGGTTCTAAAAAATTCGCAAGGCTTATACGTGAGAATAAATATGAAGAGGCACTGTCTGTTGCACGGCAACAGGTTGAGAGTGGCGCGCAGGTGCTCGATGTGAATATGGATGATGCTTTACTCGATGGAGTTAAAGCGATGACAACTTTCCTGAACCTTCTACAAGCGGAACCCGACATCGCCCGGATTCCAATCATGATCGATTCATCGAAGTTCGAGATCATAGAAGCAGGATTGAAATGTGTGCAGGGCAAGTGTATTGTAAATTCTATCTCACTTAAAGAAGGGGAAGAGAAATTCATTCAGCAGGCAGTTACATGTCTTTCGTATGGAGCCGCAGTGGTAGTAATGGCATTTGATGAAAACGGCCAGGCAGATACATTGGAGAAGAGGGTCTCCATTTGCAGTCGTGCATATGATATTCTTACAGAGCAGGTGGGATTTGAACCACAGGATATAATTTTTGATCCCAACATTTTTGCAATTGCAACCGGGATTGAAGAACACAATAATTACGCAGTTGATTTTATAGAAGCAACGCGACGCATTAAACAAAAGATGCCTCTTGTAAAGGTAAGCGGCGGTGTAAGCAACGTTTCATTTTCTTTTCGCGGTAATGATCATGTTCGTGAAGCCATTCACTCAGTGTTCCTTTATTACGCCATCAGGGCAGGAATGGATATGGGCATTGTGAATGCAGGCCAGTTGGTAGTGTACGATGAAATTGAACCACAGCTTCGTGACTTATGCGAAGATGTTATTCTCAATAAAAGACCTGATGCAACAGAGCGCCTTGTAAACTTTGCAGAAACGGTTAAGGCAAAAGGAAAGGAAGAGGTAAAAGATGAAGCGTGGAGAAATAATTCTGTTGAAGAACGTTTGAAGCATGCATTAGTAAATGGTATCACTGATTACATTGACCAGGATACGGAGGAAGCAAGAATAAAATATCCCAAACCACTCGATGTAATTGAAGGTCCGCTTATGGCGGGAATGGATGTAGTAGGCGATCTTTTTGGAAGTGGTAAAATGTTTTTGCCACAGGTAGTAAAGAGCGCAAGAGTAATGAAGAAAGCTGTTGCCGTACTTACACCTTACATTGAAAAGGAAAAGGAAGAAAAAGCAGCACGTGGAGAGATATCGGTATCAGGTGCTTCAAAGGTGTTAATGGCAACGGTGAAGGGTGATGTGCATGATATTGGAAAAAATATTGTGGGCGTTGTGCTTGGCTGCAATGGTTATGATGTAATTGATCTTGGTGTAATGGTTCCTGCAGATAAGATACTCGATACAGCAGAAAAAGAAAAAGCAGATGTGATTGGCCTGAGCGGATTGATCACTCCTTCACTTGATGAAATGGTTCACATTGCGAGAGAAATGAAGCGGCGCAACATGAAGCAGCCATTGCTGATTGGTGGTGCAACTACTTCGCGTACCCATACCGCAGTGAAGATCGCTCCTGAATATCAGAATGGTGTGGTGCATGTGCTGGATGCTTCCAGGAGTGTAACTGTGGTTAGTAATTTATTGAGTGAACAACGCGAGCAGTTTCTTAACCAGACACAGAATGAATATGTTGACCTGCGGACTCAGTTTTTAAATAAACAGAAGCACAAGGTTTTAATACCTTACGAAGAAGCTGTTGTTATCAAAGAATATTTCGATTGGAAAAACTATAAGCCCATTAAGCCTAATGTTGACGGGGTAAAAGTTTTTCAGGCGTTTGACCTGGAAGCGATCGCTGAATACATTGACTGGGGACCATTCTTTATCGGTTGGGAAATGCCCGGACGTTTTCCGGATGTATTAAGCGATAAAATTTTTGGTGTTGAAGCCACACGCTTGTTTAATGATGCGAAGAAATTAGTTGAAAAGATAGTCGCGGAAAAATGGTTTACTGCAAATGGTGTCATCGGCTTCTGGCCTGCCTCTTCAAATAACCGGGACACAGTAACACTGCAAACAAACAATGGCGAAGTAAAACTCGAGTCCCTGCGCCAGCAAATGAAGAAAGCAGTTGGCCAACCCAGTTATTCACTGGCAGACTTTGTCATGCCTGACTCCCAACTCACGATTGACGGTTCACGATTGACGATTCACGATCACATGGGCGCCTTTGCTGTCACCATTCACGGCGCGCAAAAATGGATAAAGAGGTTTGCCGATGAACATGATGAATACAATAAGATCATGGTGCAGATACTTGCAGACCGTTTTGTTGAAGCGTTTGCAGAGTGCCTGCATGAACAGGTAAGAAAAAAATATTGGGGTTACGAAGCAGAGGAATCGCTGACGAATGAACAATTGATCAAAGAGCAATACAAAGGCATAAGACCGGCACCTGGTTATCCTGCATGTCCTGACCATACAGAAAAAATAAAATTGTTTGAGTTGCTGAATGTAACGGAGAATATTGGTATTGAGCTAACGGAGAGTTTAGCTATGAATCCACCAGCATCAGTGTGCGGTTGGTATATTGCGCATCCGCAAAGTCATTATTTCGGATTGGGGAAGATCGGAAGGGATCAATTGGAAGATTATGCAAAGAGGAAGGGAATGAGCATCGATGAAGCGGAAAAGTGGCTGCGACCTGTGCTTGAATAAGTTTCACAGTTTCACGCGGCGAACGCAGAGAAGCAGTGATCGCTGCGTCGTTTTTTCGTTGCGATCGCCGCGTGAAATTTTTAGCAGAAACAATGAATGTTATTGCTGATACGGTCTTCCCGATTGAATTAACCTTTGCCTTGCAGTATTCCCGGGAACGGCAATGTGCGTAGCAGGATCATATTCTTTTCCTACAGCCGGTGAGCCCTGCGGTACCCAGATCTGAACAACAGTATTGGTATAGCTTTCCGGTAAGTAGCGAACATAGTATGCATCAGGATGAAGAGACCACCTGCCTGATGGAATTTCTTTTGACCCTTCTCCCATTGGTGCAAGGCCCGCGAGTACTGCTACCCTTTCCATTTCGTCGTAGCTTGAATTGGCACTCGTTACCATTCCACGTAATTTATTTTCTGCTTCCATGATAACTCTTAATGGTGCAGGCATATCTACCTGTTTTAATGCTTCATCCTGGAAGGTTTGGAGTGCATTCCTGTTCAATGCTGCCAACTGCCGTGGAGTTAATAATCTTGCGGCTGTCAATTTCAATTCCGCCTGCAGGTCTTCAAACTTTGCACGTGCAATAATCGCCCAAAGTAAAACCTGTATGTTATGCTGGTCAATTTCGGGATGCTGTACCGAGTTGCGAACAATAGACATTACAGCATCTTCTGCAGGGCCTGCAGTCGGAGCATAAATGTATCCATCACCGCCACCAGGTCCGTGCGTACCTGCTTTCAAACAATAGCTTTGGTCATGAAATTCATAATACCCGGGTTGAAGAACAAAGCCGCCATTAGGTGTACGCTGTAATGTCATTAAACTTCTTTTCGCCTCGCGTGGAGTAAAGTTATCAAGGCTGTCTTTGGCCCAGATAGCATCGGGCAGGCTGGTAGTAATAGGAGGTTTACCCTGTAATATTTTTGATACCGAATTCGACTCGATTTTTTCTGCAACTTTTTTTAAAGGATTGAACTGGGCGTTTAAGCAATTGGCTGACACCACGATAAATGCAAATAATGCGGAAAAATATTTCATACGCGTGTGTTTTTTAGGTTGTATAAATATAATGGAAGCCCTATAAAATCCGCGCTTTTATGAGATCTTTTTTTAATTGATCTGCATCTTTAAACAAGAGAACGTTCATCCCCATTTCTTCTGCCGCCTTAATATTCCTTAGATTATCGTCAATGAACAAAACCTCATGAGCTTGCAATACATACCTGTTCAACAGCAGGCTGTAGAATTCTTTGGACGGCTTCCGCATTTTTTCTTCACCACTCACTACGCGTCCATTAAACCAATGAAGAAATTCATATTTAGCAAGTGCCCTTGGAAAAGTCTCCGCACTCCAGTTGGTCAGTGCATACAATTTGTACTTACCTGCCTCTCTTAGTTGCTTGAGAATTTCTACGGTGTCATGCAGCGGTCCGCCCAGCATTTCTTCCCACCTGTCATAGTATGCTTCGATGTATTCTTTCCATTCCGGAAACTTTTTTATAAGCACTTCGGTTCCTTCCTTTATTGATCTCCCGGCATCCTGTTCTTCATTCCATTCTAAAGTGCAAACATTCTGCAGGAAGTATTTCTTCTTCTCTTCATCATCAAACATTTTATCAAATACATATGAAGGCTTCCAGTCAACCAATACGTTTCCAAGGTCCCAAATGATCGCTTTTATTTCCATAGTGCATTACATCTTAATGACGATCAGCTATGATACTTATAGCTGTGCCTCCTCCCGGCGCTAATTTCAGATTCAATTTTGTTTTGTTGTCTACAACTATCTTTTCAATAGAATAGCTCATTGGATTGTTTTTCCAATCGGCATCATTGCCGTCCCTATAAATTGTAGCGGTGTATTTTTTATTAGGATCAAGGAAAGAAAGATCGGCTGTCAGTGTTCTTGATTTTTCATCGGTGATCGCTCCCAAAAACCAATTGGGAGAACCTTTTGCTTTTCGTGCGATCACCAGGAAATCACCCGGTTCCGCAGCCAACACTTTCGTATCATCCCAATCAACAGCGACATCTTTTATAAATTGAAACGCGTCCATGTGTGCTTCATAGTTTTCTGGAAGATCAGCAGCCATTTGTAACGGGCTATACATTGTCACATACAATGCAAGTTGTTTTGCCAGTGTAGTATGTACTTGTTCTTTTTTCTTCGAATCATAAACATTCATCTTCACCTGGAAAATCCCGGGAGTATAATCCATCGGTCCACCCATTAATCTTGTAAAAGGAAGAATAGTCTCGTGATCGGGTGGATTGCCTTCGCTCCATGCATTGAATTCATTACCTCTTGCTGCTTCGCAAGCCAGCCAGTTAGGATATGTGCGATGAATGCCTGTCGGCCGTACAGGTTCATGTGCATCGAGCATGATACGGTAATGCGCTGTTTTATCTGCTACACGGAGATAATGATTCACCATCCATTGTCCATCGTGATGCTCGCCTCTTGGAATAATATATCCTACGTAACCCGTCTTCACTGCATTCATTCCATGGTTCAGCATGAATCGGTAAGCGGTGTCCATCCATCTTTCATAATTTGTTACCGATGCAGATGTTTCATGATGCATGATGATCTTTACACCTTTTCTTTCCGCATAACGCTGCACTTCATTCACATCATAATCCGGGTAAGGCGTTACAAAGTCAAAAACATTTTCTTTCCACTGGCCAAACCAATCTTCCCAACCTTCATTCCATCCTTCCACCAGCACAGCATCTATCTTATTCTTTGCAGCGAAATCAATGTAGCGTTTTACGTTCGCCGTTGTTGCGCCGTGATGGCCATGCGGTTGTATGGAAGATCCTGATTGTGTTACACCATAGTCCCAACTGCTTTTGCCAACGTGCATTTCCCACCACACGCCAACAAATTTCTGTGGCTTGATGAATGACGGGTTATCAATTTTAGAAGGCTCATTTAAATTCAGGATCATCCTGTTTGCAGGAATGATCTCTCGTGCATCATCTGTTACAATGATCGTGCGCCATGGTGTATGCGCCGGTGTTTGCAGGTATGCTTTATTCCCAACAGCATCAGGTACCAGGTGCGATTGTAACGTAAACGTTTTTTTATCGAGTACCAGGTTCATAGCGGGATAATTGATCAGTGCAGCTTCATGGATATTGATGTACAACCCATCCTTCGACTTCATCATCAGTGGTGTTTGTACTGCATTCCTGTTGAAGTACGTTTTTGCAAAAATTGAATTGAATGTATTGCTGATGTTGGCATCAACAGCACTCAGCTTTGTATGGCTGTAGAAAAATTCGTTGGTGTCATAATCACCCGGTATCCAGTGAGCAGTATGATCGCCGGTGAGATGAAACTGTGTCATTTCATCTGCAATAATGAAATGATTAAGTTTTTGCTGGCGGGGGAATTCATAACGGAAACCGACGCCTTCATTGAATACCCTGAATACTACGTTCAATAAAATGCCTGATGTTCCTTTATCTTTTAATGACAACACTAATTCTTTATGGTTATCTCTTATAGAGCTGTATTCGCCCCATACCGGTTTCCATGTTTCATCAAATACAGAGCTATCTATTTTTTCAATGGTGAATTTTGTAAGGTCAACTTTGGGATTCTTCAAACTAAAGCCCAGCGATGATGGTAATATCACAGCACGATCTTTATAACTCACCTCATACGTAGCAGTGCCGGTTGCTATTACCCGTATGGTTAACCTGATCTTCCCGTCAGGAGATATTATAGTAGTTTTTTCAACGGAAGCCTTTTGCCCTCTCGATGAAATGCTGAAAGTGATCAGGAGTGCGAGTAAAATTTTTTTCATGCTCAATTTTTTTCAAGCAACCACCAAAATCTTTTGCGTGGTTTTATTTTATAGTTCGTTTGTATGTACTTAATAATATGGTTCATGGCTTCTGTAACATCATCGGTGAAGAGAACAAGGTCAAGATCTTCCTTTGCAATGGTGCCTCGTTTAGCCATGTCCTGCATAGTTTCCCATAGCTCCTTGTAATATTCTTTTCCAAACAACACCATGGGAAAGCTTGTAATTGTTTTTGTCTGTACCAATGTCAGCGTTTCAAAAAATTCATCCATTGTTCCAAAGCCACCGGGCAGGATAATGAACGCGTATGAATATTTTATAAGCAATGTTTTCCTGATAAAAAAGTATTCGAATGTAACGGAGGTGTTGACGTATTTATTTGAGACCTGCTCAAAAGGTAACCGGATGTTACATCCTACAGACCTCCCGCCATTTTCGAAAGCGCCACGATTGGCTGCTTCCATAATGCCGGGCCCTCCGCCGGTCATTGTGGTGAAGCCCAGTTCCGCTATCCGTTTGCCGAATTCCCTCGCCTGTTCATAGTAAACATTGTCCTCTTTAAATCGTGCAGAGCCGAAAACGGTAATGCAAGGCCCGACAAAATGCAGGCACCGGAAGCCTTTCATAAATTGCCAGAAAACTTTCCAGCCAAACCTTAATTCATAACCACGGCTTTTAGGGCCATCAAGGTATACATGTTCTTTAGGGGGTATGATTGGTTTTGAATCAGGCATGCAATTAAAAATTGAAAATTAAAAATTAAAAATCAAAGTGTTCTTCGTAACTGCATTCCGATTTTAAAACAATTATTTTTTAGCTTAGTTAAATGGAGAAGCCAAAACAACTGCACATGTCATCACAACGACTGGAAGGTCTTGGTGATGGAATTTTTGCTGTGGCAATGACCATTCTTGTTTTGGAGTTACATCTGCCCTTAGTGAACGGGAACACTTTTGCTGATTTTATACACAGCTTCAAACAAGATCTGTGGCACGGGTTGCTTTGCTACATAATAAGCTTTGTTGTGTTGGGCATTATGTGGTTTGGACATAGAATGATGTTCGAATACATTGGCAGAACGAACCGTCATTTTATTTTCCTGGGTGTTCTGTTTTATATGGTGGTATGCCTTGTGCCTTTTAGCACACGCTTCCTGGCTGCGAATACTTTGAAATGGTTTGCCATCTCTGTGTATGCGCTGAACCTTAGCCTTTGTAATCTTACTTTATATGCACAATGGATGTACGGGCTGCGCAAGAAAAATCTTTTACACCTGGAAGTGCCCGATGAAGTTCAAAAAGAAGCAAAGCTGTCATTCCTGCTGTCACCGGTTGTTTACAGTATAGCAATAGCTTTTTCGTTTTTTATTCCGCAGGTAAGCATTGCCATTTTTGTAATCACACCCGTGATATACCTGTTACCTAACAGGCTCGATAAATATCTTCCCTGATATTAATGATCTACTGCATATTCCTTTGCACGTGAAAATGCATTTGTAAGGTGATGGGTCTTTTGAGTTACTTCAGGATTACGGCGATTTCTTTTTCTTATCATAAAGTATGCGGCTAAGCCAGCTACAGCCACGGCGGCTGCAATAAAGACGTTTTTCATTGCTTCGGTTTTTTCTTTATTGCGACAATTGCTGTGCCATTATCTGTGACAGTATTGCATTTCAGGCTGCTTCGATTCTTCAACAATTATTAACCAAAGCTCCCCGCACTTCTCTTTACATTTGCGAAAAGACGCTTTATGAATCCCACGTTTGATCTTGAAAAGCCAATTGCTATTGGCGCTGATCACGCAGGTTATGAATATAAAATGATGATAGTTGACCTTCTCCAGGCCAACGGCTTCACTGTAGAAGATTTTGGTACAGATAGTCCTGCATCGGTTGATTATCCTGATTTTGCGCACCCGGTTGCAAATGCTGTGGCCAGCGGCGAAGCAGGATGTGGCGTATTGATTTGCGGTTCTGCAAATGGTGTGGCTATCACTGCCAACAAACACCAGGATATTCGTGCGGCAGTGTGCTGGACAAATGAAATTGCTACTTTAGCAAGACAACATAATAATGCGAACATAATTTGTATTCCTTCACGTTTTGTTGCCCCGCCTGTTGCCGAAGAGATGGTAAATCTTTTTTTGAATACGGCCTTCGAAGGTGGAAGACATGAGAGAAGAGTTGAAAAAATCGCTTGCGTTTAATTAATATTTATAAACAAACTTCAATTCTAACATGAGAAAAGTATTGATGCTTGTGCTGGTTGCCGGCACATTTAAAAGCTTTGCGCAAAAGGGATCAGACCCTACACCTTACGCAAAGACCATTACTCCTGCAGATCTGAAAAAACATTTATCCATCGTTGCCAGTAAGGAAATGGAAGGCAGGGAAACTGCCACCGAAGGGCAACGTAAAGCAGCCGCGTATATTGAGGGTGAATTTAAAAGGATAGGGTTGCTCCCGGGAAATAATGGTTCATACCAACTATATTACCCGGTGTACCAGGATTCAATTACAGGCACCTCACTGGAAGTGAACGGGCAGGCTTATCAAATGGATAAGGATTTCAATGCATCAACAACTAATTTACCTGTAACGTTACGTTTCAGTGAAGTTGTAGTGGTAGGAACGAATGCTGCCGATACCCTGAAGAATGCAAATCTTGCGGGCAAACTTGTACTTGTCCTGGGCACTGCACCACAAGGCCGCAGGCAAAGTGGTATTTTCGAAACACTATCTAACAAGGGCATTGCAGGTCTTATTTCTCTTGGGAACGCATATCCGCGTACTGTTCCTGCCGGCCGTAAAGGCAACCAGGCTTTATCGTTATTCAAGAGAAATATTACACCGCAGCAATTCACTGTTTCAGAAGCTGTGGCGCGTGCAATCATTGGCAATGATTACGATAATGCGAAAGCGAATACTTCTGCAATCAAAACATATCCGGCGAATGTTTTACTTGATGTGAAAAAAACAACAATCACATTGCAAAGCAGTAATGTAATTGGTATTCTTCCCGGTACCGATCTTAAAGACGAGTACCTGTTCATCACAGCACATTATGATCACCTGGGAAAAAGAGATACAGTAATTTATTACGGCGCTGATGATGATGGATCAGGTACTGTTGGTGTACTGGAAATAGCAGAGGCTTTTGCTGCGGCAAAGAAGGCAGGCAAGGGGCCAAGAAGAAATATTGTATTCATGACTGTAAGTGGAGAAGAGAAAGGTTTGTGGGGATCGGAGTACTACAATAGTCATCCTGTATACCCGCAGGCAAAAACAACAGCGGATCTTAACATAGATATGATCGGCCGCATAGATGCAACACGCAAGCAGGGCGACTCAACTAATTATGTATATGTTGTGGGTGATGATAAATTAAGCTCTGATCTGAAAACGATCAGTGAAGGACAGAATAGCAAATACACAAAGCTTGAGCTGGATTACAAGTTCAATGATGCAAAAGATCCCAACCGTATTTATTACAGGAGCGATCATTACAATTTTGCAAAGAACGGTGTGCCTATCATTTTTTATTATGATGGTATGCTGGGTGCCGACTATCACCGTCCTACGGACACACCGGATAAGATCAATTACGACTTGCTGGCAAAAAGAGCACAGCTTGTATTTTATACAGGATGGGAAATGGCAAACAGGGACCAGATGCTGAAGAGAGATATCCCTCTGGATACTTCTGTTTTTAATCGTTAAAGGCCCATAAACGGTTTTTTCACTGCTGCTTTATCAAAATTTTTTATGATACAAGCAGCAGTTTTTATTTGTTTCCTGTCTGGATATAAGAGCAACTGCTTATTTGCATAGTGATAAAGAATAGTTGATCCCTACTCTTTTAAGACCCCGTCCTGAGGCAAGCATGGTGCGGGGTTTTCTTTTTACTTGCTACTTCGCAAAAACATCTTTAGCTTTAAGAGAGAAACGTCTAAAGCAGTAAACACGAAACAAGGCCGACTTAATATATAGTTCGCGAAGACATGCACAGTCATACCCTTTGATCTTCCTTTTTTGTCATTAAACTGCTTTTATGAAGAGCTGCTTATTAGCTTTCTCGCTATTGCTGCTGACGGGCTCCCTATTATCCCAACAGGTAAATATTACAGGCTTTACAGTTAAGCACGAATTAACCGGCGATATAAGCCAGTGGAAAGCTGACGCTGTGAATGCCATTATCCAGGCGTCTCAAACCCCCGGCAGCACACCGAAAATTGTAAAGCTTGTCATTCAAATACGAAAAGGCAGTGCAATGGTTTGTGGAAATACACCGCAAACTGCACAACAGGTAGATAACCTGACAACAAGAGTTATAAGAACAACTGATGTAATTGCATTGCTGGGTAATTGCATTCTTCAATCAGGACAATACAGTTTGTGTATACAGGTTTTTAATACAGACAACAGGAGCATTGCAGAACAATGCAGGGAGTTTACAGTGCCTAATGTATTTGATGAGAATAGTTTTCGTCCGCCTGTGTTAGTCGCTCCCGCAAACAACACGGTATTTACGCTTGCTGACATGAAAAAACCCATCACGTTCCGCTGGACGCCTGTCGTTCCTCCGCCACCGAACAGTGATGTTGTATACCATGTTTTTATTTATGAAGTGCAGGAAGGCCAGCAACCAATGCAGGCTTTGAAAAGCAATACACCTATTGTTGCAAAGGATGTGACCACTACTCAGATGATATGGCAGCCACCACGTGAATACAGCGCTGCACAAAAGAACCTCTCTTTTATCTGGGTGGTGCAGGCTACAAACAAAAGTGGTAAAGGATATGGATCTAACAATGGAACGAGTGAGCCGTTTACTTTCTCCGTCAGCAGTACATACAGCATAGACTTGCAAAATTTAACTGTACGATGTCCGCAGCAAAACAATTACGGATTTACTATCCAGGTTGGAAACCCGAATAATACGATTGCCATCTTTGATAAGCTGGAAGTAGTGATGGTGAACAATACGCTGATCACCCCTATCAATATTCCAACCACATCACCTGCTATCGGTTCAACGATCCCTGCTAATGGCAACATCAATGTTTCGGCATCTTTCAATTATGGCACTACAGTAAATACAGTTTGTATCAAGGCCTATATAAAAGAACAGGCGAATCCAACATTAAATACAGCTGCCACTTTTATATGTGATACACTTACCTGTGCCTGCGATCCATGTAAAGACATTGGCGTTACTATAAAGAATGATACACTATGGACAAAGAATAATGCAAGCAATGAGATAACACTCTCAGGAATGCTAAGCGGACTTGATCCGAACAAAGTAAAGAAGCTGACTATTGAATTGGTGTACTTCAATATGATCCAGACAGGAGATAAAGAATGTGCCAAATGTGCCACCAACAAAGAGTGGGGCAACTTTGTTCCACCGGCAACAACAGGTTTTACAGGATTTGGCAGCGGCATTTTAAATGGCAGCAATTTCGGAAGGGTGTGGACATGGAATAGCAATGTTCAAAAGAATTGTGACGATCATTCGGGCGGCACAGGTAATACCGGAGATTTTGGTAATACAGGCAATACTGGTAACCCGGGTAATCCCGGCACAGGTAAGATGCAGCAGCCGGATAATGCTATCATCATTCTTCCACCGGTAATCAAACAAAATACATTCTCGTTACCTATAGCTGTACCACCCGGTAATTCATTATCGTGCTGCGGGGATAAAATAAAGATCTGTATACGATTTACATGGTGGGATTTCTGCTGCCATGCGTGTGACATAATTAAGTGTTATGAGATAGAACGGAAACCAAAACCATGACCAAACCAAAACAATTGATTATGACACCTCATAATAAATATTTAATACCGCTGATCGTTGCAATGTTTTTTGCAACTGTTGCGGGAGCGCAGGTGAATGGTTTTGCAGTTGGTTGTCCCGGCTCTACGCAAACATCAGGTACTTCTTTCCCGGTTAATTTATCATTCAACTGGACAAATACTACAACGAGTGCAACAGTAACACTGAACTACAATACATCTCTTGTTACTTATGATCCAAGTTGTCAAAGTGTGTTGCCGTCATGTATGACTGTTTCCAATAACAGTGTAACCGGGGTGCTTACTGTTTCTATCGCTAATCTTTCTGCTTGCACCAACACTGGTGCTATAAGCTTTAATGTTTGCTTTCAGTTCAAGTGTCCTGATACATGTGCAGGTGTAAATAAGAATGCAACATTTAATGGAACGCTTACCGATAATCTTAGTACTACTAAAACAGCCAGTTGCAGTGTTACCGGGAACACACCGAACAGCTGGGTGTTGAATCATTATTTCCATTCGTATAATTCAATTACGGCGGAAGTAACATATAAAGTGTATTACTACGATCCTACATGTTTCAGGGTGAAGAATCCAAAGTTCAATGTAGCACTTACGCCAACCATGTGCGGGGGCACAATAACATCGGCGTGGGGACTGAATTATATTTATACAGTTTCAGGAACTACTATTACACCAAACGTAACTGCATACAATCAGTATAACTGGGACACGATGTATTATGTAGTGAAGCTGCCGTGTAATACGTGTCTCAATCAAACGTTGACCAGTAATATTACTTTGCTGGGCGATAATTGCAATGTTCCAAATAGTAACATCAAAGGGCCTGTACCTGCATCATACACAATTCCTGCGGCACCTTTGCCTAACCCGCAGGCTACTATTCAGAAATGGGTACTCACTGCACCTAACCGTTTCCGGACAAGGATTACAAATACAGGCAACACACCATTGAACCTTATTCATGATGATTATATTCCGCTGGTGCATGTTACAAATGCTCCCAGTGTAATTCAATACACCAACCAGGGCGTGCTGACGAATACTGTTCAGTATTATGATTGCAGCAACGTAGCCGGGCCAACGTATACTATTGCCGGTAATGCTGCGACGAACAGTAATGCGCCTGCAAATACAAAGAGGATCAGGTACACGATCAATAATTTATTGCCGGGATCTTATGTGGATGAGTATACTTATTTCGATCTGTCATCATCATGCTCTGGTCCTGTTGGTAATCCACCTTACAGGGACAGCAGTGTTGTCAGTTATAATTGCTTTGCTCCGCCGGGAAGTTGTATTGCCTGCAGTCCTGGTGCCGGCACATTGACCGGTGTAGTAGTGTATAATCCGCAGCCGATATTACAATGCGTTAGCACCACGCAAATAAATACATGTCATAACGTTGGCGATACGCTTGACTTTTGCTATGAGTTCAAGAATGTAGGTGATGCGGCATTGTTAGGAGGCATCTTCAATGCGCAACTTCCAGGATGGTTACAATATTTACCGGGCAGTGCTACATACACCGGCTTCTCACCTAATCCAACTTATATCTCAGCAACGAATGCAAAATTCAATTTGCCCACTATTCCTGTTGGTAATGGTGTGTACAAAATATGTTTTAAAGCAGTAGTCAATGCAGGTGCTGTAGGTGGTACCAATTGGTTTTGGACAACTGCAACAGGCTCCAATGCTCCGTCTGCAATGTATATATGCTGGAGTTCATTCAACATTTGTGCATTTGCAGCGATTGGTGTTGAAAAGAAGGTCAAAGGAAGCCTGGATGGCAGTTTCGGAACGAGCGGTAACGGTGTTGCGGGTTCCATGGCGACTTATGAAGTAACGTTGAGGAATACAGGAACTATTCCTGTCGACAATCTTGATGTGATTGATAGAATTCCATTCCCTATCAATACACCTGTATCGGATCTTTATATTTTAGGAAGTCCGTGTGGATTAAGAGGCAGTCAGTTCAATATGCTAATGGGGCCAACGCCTGTTGTTCCCGGGGCTACTGTTTCTTATTCCAATGATCCGAATGTATGCTTACCATCTACATGGTTGGGTGTATGCACAACATGCGGACCGCCGGCAGTGGGAACATGGAGTGGCAGTGGCAACAAGGCGATTCGATTTTTATTCAATCCGGCAAATCAACTTGCACCGGGGGCAAGTATTACGTTTACGTTCCAATTGCAGATACCTCCGGGGACAACACCGGGCTTGCATGCATGTAATACAGTTGGATTCAATGCAAAGCCTATATCAGCATATTCTTCATTTACATTGAATGCTGTTGAATCGAATAATGTGTGCATTGAAGTTCATGAAGGTGAAGCACCACCACCCACTGGCTGCTGTAAAGACCTGTTGAAGACGATTAAAGAAACGCATACCGTAAGCAACGATGTTCTGAATGTCAATCTTACCCTCGCAGCCGGGCCAAGAAAATTGAAGAAGGTAACAGTTTCTCTTGCACAGTTTGAAGTCCGCCATCCTGCTGATTGCGATGTGTGTGTGAAAGATCCGAAGTATTTCGGAAACATTGTACCAGGTAACAACACGTTGCCCTGGAATACTGTTCCTGCAAGTGTTCCGTTTACACATGAAATATACTGGCAGGATAGCTCAGGCCTGAGTTGGAATAACGGCATACCAGTGAATTTATCAATCCCATTGCCGCCGCGTTCACTGATAGCATGCTGCTGCGATACCATTTATTATTGCCTGCGGTACACATTTACAGATACTGCATGTATTGTTTGTGATACTACCATCTGTTACAAAACATACAATGGAAAAGATTGTAAAGAGACCGGCGGCGGAGGCAACAATAATCCTGTATGCAATTGCAGTTTCAAACCTTTGTTCCAGTATGAAAGCAACGGTGGACAAACAGGAAGCAAGAATGTTACTTGTGGTGATGTAATCAATTTATTTGCAGGAAGCATTTTCACCAGTGTCATTCCTAATTTCCAATGCAAGGATCAATTTGGAAAAGATTGTGAAGCTGGTGCAATGACGGTTGTAATTAAGAAACCCGACAACACAACGCAAACACTTACAGGGCCAACATATAATTACACGTATACGCTGGCAATGCCAGGCACTTACGAGTACACAATATCGGCCACGTGTGCCGGTAAAAAGTGTGAATGTAAATTCCAGGTAGTGATACCGCAACATTAACGAGGTGCTATGAGATCCATCCGTGCGAAGACATTCATTTTAATACCCGCACTTTCTTGTGCAATAATCTCCTTTGCGCAAAAAAAACCCGTTTCCGTATCCGGGCAAATGGGCGTTACTTATGAATTGTATTCGCTGAACACAAATCCATCTGGAGGAACATTTTTTCTGCCACGCAGGCCATGGAACCAGATACGGTTTAATTTTCAACCGACATTAACGTTCAGCAAAGATTTCAGCATCCCTTTTAATTTCAATTTTACAACGCGTCCGACAAATTATGCGGGCCCCTACGCCGGATTGCAAAGCCAAACTTTTGGTCAATGGATTACGAACCCTGCGAATAACTTCGGTGTTAATCCAAAATATAAATGGGCGGAGTTGCAATTGGGTACGCAGTATCTTCATTATTCGGATCTTTCAACAGGAGACATCGGCATCTTTGGTGCAGGCATAGACCTGCGGCCGAAAATATTCCGCATAAAATTCTTCACTGGTAACTCAACGCAGGGAGTGAATTATGTTCCAGGTTTTATTCCGCCTGGAGTACAGGGTTCGTACAAACGAATGCACTGGATGACACAACTGGGAATAGAGAAAGAAGAAAACTATCGAGTGCTTTTGAATGTTGCAAGAGGTGAAGATCGTTTCGGAACGCTGTCATCTCCTCCACCAACAATTAAACCTCAGGAAGGTGCTGTGATCAGCTTAATTCTCGATAAGTATTTTGATAAAGGATGGTACATTAAAACAGAAGGTGCGGAATCTGTTTTCACACGGGACCTGTATCAGCCGGCAGCATTTCATAATGTTTCGTTGCATCCTGTCATCAACGGAAGAGCATCTACCCAAAAAGATTATGCAGTAGAAGCGTCAGTCGGGAAAAAGTCGCAGAACCTTGACGTAAGCTTTACAACAAAATATATCGGGGCAGGATTTCAAACAACAGGATATCCGTATTTGTCTCCAGATCATTGGGACAACACGGTGAACACACGCTTCAATGCATGGGAAAATAAAATGAATGTAGTGGCGAGTTTAGGGATCAGGACAAATAACATCAGTAATACTTCACTTAACTCGAAACAATTTATCGGCAACGTGAACTGGTTCACGCAATTCAGTGAACACTTCGGGTTGAATGTGAACTATAACAATTTTGGATTTACGGCAGCGAGCGGATTGAATCCGTATGGCATCAGGAATGTGAGCAATGACTTCGGTGTGAGTCCAACCATAACCTGGAGTAATACGAAGGTGGTGAATGTGATCACGATGAGCTATAACTACAGTAAGTATGACGAAAGGGATGTAATGACCGGCAATACAACATCCAACAATACCCATACGGCGCTGATCAGTTATATACCTACTTTTTTGCAAAGCGAAGTATCGCCTGAATTCAGCATTCTCTATTTTAATAACACCATGCCGCTCATTAAAAATGTGCTGACTACTTTTTCAGCAGGAGTTGCTATGCCTGCCATCAAAAAGAAAATGCAATTGAAAGCACAGCTTCAGTATACGATTGGAAAACTAAATTCATTCACAAGTAATCACAACCTCATCCCATCGCTGAATGTTGATTACAAATTATCAAAGAAGCTGACCTGGACAACATTCATTACAACGAATTATTTTAAATATGGCAATGAATTAGTTACCCCGTCACTGATCGGTGCAAATTACATGGAGGCTACAGCGCGAACAGGTTTACAATACAAATTCGGTAAATGATGAAAAAAGTTTTACCACTCTGCATATTATTTCTCACCATCCATAAGCTGTCCGCACAAGTGACGACGGCGCTCGTGGTGCATCCCAATCCCACAGCAGTGATCAGTGAGTGGGCGAATGATAACACTGTCATTAATTATATGGTGAACTTCCAGGGCGGCGCAGGTATACCCACGCTCGATGTAATTATCAAAACAGAATTAAAAAGTTCTGATGGAACATTGGTCGCATCAACAGATCTTTCGAAAGCAACTGTGTACACATTGCCACGTGGATCAAGAATTTTTTATGCGGCGGATGTTTTTCCCCTGCAGGCAATGATGTTCAATGGAAGTTACAGGAGCAAATTAGAAAAGACAGGTCGATTGCCATCAGGAACATACCTGCTTTCAGTTCAATTACTTCGTCCGTCAACGTTTGATATTATCACACAACCCATCTCACGGAACTTTAATCTCTTTGGCATTCAACTGCCCACGCTTATAAAGCCTTACAGTGATGAAAAGCTGAGACAAAAAGAAGCACAGACAGCTATCATATTCAGGTGGACGCCTGTAACACCTGCTCAAACAATTCCCCCGTATTATCGTTTACAGGTTTTTGAAGTACTGGCCAATCAAACATCTTTACAAGCCATGAGAGCCAACCAGCCATTGCTGGATGTAACCCTTCGTGCCCAAACGCAATACACCTGGCGTCCGCAACTATCGTTCATGACAGATACACTTCCAAGAAAATTCATCTGGACAATTCAAAGCCAGGATGCAAACCATGATCCGCTGGTAAAAACAGAAGACAACGGAGAGAGCAGGAGCGAGCCGGTGGTGTTTTATATCATGCCAAGAGTTTAAAATAATTTAAATTAGATGATTTTTTGGTAAATAACAGGAAATTTTTCACCTTATTTGCATATTTTTGGTAAAATAAGCCGAAAAATTTCCTGTTATAATGTTAACGTCATGCCAAAGCACTTAAAACCAATTTCAGAGCTCTTCACTTTAAATAGTATCAAAACTGATAACCCCTGGTGGACTACAGGTGCAATTGATTATGATTTCTCAATCATGAAGCGTAGGTTATACTTTGAATTGTTTCTTCCGTTGGTTACTGAAACCAATCCAAGAAGAGGTGTCGTTTTAATGGGGCCTCGCAGAGTTGGAAAAACTGTAATGATGCACCATGCAATCGATACCTTATTGGAAAAAGGAATACCAAAGGATAAAATTTGCTTTATCAACATTGAAAACCCGCTTTACCTATATAGGTCATTGGAAGAATTATTTGCTAGTGCGAGAAAGGCAGTGGAATCCGATAGCCCTGATGGTTGGTTTGTGTTTTTTGATGAGATTCAATACTTAAAGGATTGGGAGCTTCATTTAAAAGTAATGGTTGATAAATACAGGTCAACAAAATTTATCGTAAGTGGTTCGGCTGCTGCTGCCTTAAAATTAAAAAGCAGCGAAAGTGGTGCGGGCCGATTCACAGACTTTATGCTTCCGCCATTAACCTTTCATGAATATATAATTATGAAAGAATATGACATACTGATAAAAAAGAAGCAAATAAAATGGAATAACAATGACAAGACTTTTCTCTCAACCACAAATATTGATCTACTTAATAAACACTTTGTTGAGTATATAAACTTCGGAGGCTATCCAGAAGTCATTTTCAATGATAGAGTACGACAAAACCCAGGCAGGTATATCAAAAATGATATTGTTGATAAGGTTTTATTGAAAGACTTACCAAGCTACTTTGGCATTCGGGATATACAAGAATTAAACGCTTTCTTCACCAGATTGGCCTATTATAGTGGCAACGTTGTCTCTTTGCAAAGTCTGTCCACTAATAGCAACGTGGACACGGATACTTTGAGAAAGTATTTGGAATATTTAGAAGCAGCTTTTCTAATAAAGAAGGTTCACCGAATAGATGACAATGCAAAAAAATTTAAAAGAGAAAATTCTTACAAAATTTTTCTAACAAACCCTTCATTGCGCAGTGCATTGTTTTCACCGTTGTTGGCAACTGATGAAATGTTTGGTCACATGGTTGAAACGGCAATTTATGCTCAATGGTTACAGAGACATTGGATGACACCTTGGTATGCCAATTGGAGGATGGGCGAGGTTGATATGGTTTTTTTAAATAAAAAGTCATTGAAGCCTGAATCGGCAGTTGAAATAAAATGGTCTAATAAATGTATGACCGATAAGAAGGAGTGGAAAAGTCTTCTGCATTTTTGCAAAATAAATAAAATACCATCTGCTATCATGACCACAATTGATAAGGAAGCCGTGTATGAAATAGATGGAATAAAAATTCATTTCTATCCAAGCGCCACTTATGCTCTCACGGTCGGTTATAATACAATCGTTAAGCAAACAATCTAATTTTTTAACTCCCGTCCATATTATATGATCGCCGTTATAAGTTATAAATGGAGGTGTCACACCTAAAATTGACAATTGACAATTGACAATTTGCAATTGTCAATTACCATCCGTCGCCATCAAGCATATTCCCCAACGGCCCTAACACGCTTCCTTCATCTTTGCGTTTTACTGTTCCGTAAAGAAGTATTTTACTTGCAAGCCTGCTTACAGGGAGCGATTGTATCCAAACTTTTCCGGGACCTCTCAACGTGGCAAAGAATAATCCTTCTCCACCGAAAATGGTATTCTTGATGCCACCTACGAATTGAATATCATAATTGCAACTGGGTGTGAACGCAACAATACATCCTGTATCGATCTTCAACAGGTCACCTGTCGATAATTCCTTTTCAACAATGTGTCCGCCTGCATGTACAAATGCCAATCCATCTCCTTCCAGCTTTTGCATGATAAATCCCTCTCCACCAAATAAACCTGTTCCCAGTTTCCTCTGGAATTCTATTCCTACTGCAACACCTTTCGCTGCACACAGGAATGCATCTTTCTGGCATATCATTTTTCCACCTAACTGTTCCAGGTCAAGCGGAATGATCTTGCCGGGATAAGGTGATGCGAAAGAAACTTTTTTCTTGCCATTGCCTACATTAGTGAATGCGGTCATGAAAAGGCTTTCACCCGTCAGTACTCTTTTTCCTGCGGACATTAGCTTTCCAAAGAATCCTTTCTCCTGCCCGGTGCCATCACCGAAAATGGTTTGCATTTGAATGCCATCATCCATCATCATGAACGCACCGCTTTCAGCAATAGCTGTTTCCTGCGGATCAAGTTCTATCTCAACACATTGCATTTCTTCCCCGTGGATGTGGTAGTCTATTTCATGTGATTGTGTATATGCCATTTGATTTTTTTGGAAAGATAAGAACTAAGCTAATTAAGGTTAATAAAGGGACTGGTGCTGATCGCCCAATGCCTTTTTGCCTTATATTAGTGGCCCTTCACTAATAAATCAATCGAGTATATGAGAAAAAAACTGCTTTTTATAGCATCATTCCTGTTTGTTGCCTCCTTCGCTTTCGGCCAGGCAAAGCTTATTGAAAAGGTTACTAAAAAAGGAGATGAGATAGTCATCCCTTACGAGAAGTACGTTCTTCCAAATGGATTAACAGTCATTGTTCACGAGGATCACAGCGATCCTGTTGTGCATGTTGATGTAACCTATCACGTTGGCTCTGCAAGAGAGGAGATCGGCAAATCAGGATTCGCTCACTTCTTTGAGCACATGATGTTCCAGGGAAGTGACCATGTTGCAGACGAGCAACATTTTAAGATCGTTACAGAAGCGGGCGGTACTTTGAATGGAAGTACAAACCGCGACCGCACCAATTATTATGAAACAATTCCATCCAATCAATTAGAAAAAGCATTGTGGCTGGAAGCAGACCGCATGGGCTTTTTGCTTGATGCAGTTACACAACAAAAGTTTGAAGTGCAGCGTGCAACTGTAAAGAATGAAAGAGGTCAGAATTACGATAACCGCCCTTACGGATTACAGAGTGAATACACAGCGAAGAATCTTTATCCTTACGGACATCCATATTCATGGCTCACCATTGGATACATAGAAGAACTGAATAAAGTGAATGTGAATGACCTGAAGAACTTCTTCCTTCGCTGGTATAGCCCGAATAATGCAACGCTTACTGTTGGTGGTGATGTAAATACGCCACAACTTTTAAAGTGGGCAGAAAAATATTTCGGATCTATTCCACGCGGTCCTGAAGTGAAAGCAGTAAAGCTGGAACCCGTGGTGTTGGATAAAACACGATATGCAAGCTATGTAGACAACTATGCAAGAGCATCACAATTAAGATTAACATGGCCTACTGTTCCTGAATATCATCCTGATGGTCCGGCACTTTCACTTCTTGCTCAGATCCTCGGCGGTGGCGGTGGCTTTGGCGGTGGTGGTCGTGGCGGTCGCGGTGGTGGCGGAGGCGGTGGAAATCGCAACTCTGTTTTTTATCAAACCCTCATCAAACCTCAAAAGGCATTGCAGGCAAGTGCAAATAATCAATCTTCTGAATTGGCCGGTGAGTTTTCTATTTCTCTTACACCTTATCCAGATCATTCACTTGCTGAAATGGAGAAATTAGTAAATGACGCATTTACAGAATTTGAAAAGCGTGGCGTTACTGACGAGGATATAGAAAAGTTTAAGAGCGAGATGGAGTCAAGAACTATCAATGGTTTGTCGAGCGTATCAGGTAAGGTAAGCACCCTTGCTGCGTTCCAGACTTTTGCAGGAAATCCAAACATGATCAAAAAGCTGCTGGATATGTACAGTAAGCTGACAAAGGAAGATGTAATGAGAGTATACAACATGTACATTAAGAATAAGAACCATGTTGTATTGAGCACATTAGCTAAGGGACAGGAACAACTTGTTGCGGCAAAAGATAATTACGAGATCGATAAATCTCATTACGTAGCTCCTGATTATGGATATGCGAGTTTGAAATATGTTAAGGCAAAAGATAATTTCGATAGGAGCAAAATACCTGGCAACGGTCCTAACCCTGTTGTAAAGGTCCCTAAGTTCTGGAGAAAGGATATGCCTAACGGCGTTAAGATCATTGGTACTCCTAACAATGAAATACCTACAGTAACTATTTCTATCTCTATGCCCGGCGGACATTTAATGCAAGCCAATGACCTGTCAAAAGCAGGAGTCGCAAGCTTCTTTGCAAGGATGATGAATGAAGACACAAAAAATTATACTGCCGAGCAATTCTCACAGGAGCTCCAAAAGCTGGGAAGCTCTGTAAGTGTAGGCAGCACAACAGATGCTATTACATTCAATGTGCAAACGCTTAAGAAGAACCTGGATAAAACACTGGCTTTGCTTGAAGAAAGAATGCTGAATCCTAAGTTCTCAGAAGAAGCATTTGCAAGAATGCAGCGCCAGGCGCTTGAAGGTTTCAAGCAACAAAAATCTCAACCTGCTGCTATTGCAACTTCTGTTTTTGCAAAATTGAATTATGGACCTAACCATATTCTCAGCATCCCTGAAAACGGAACTGAAACTACGGTGAAGAATATTACGTTCAACGACATCACTAACTATTACAACAATAACATGACATCGATGGATACGAAAGTTGTGATTGTTGGAGATGTAACGCAGGAGGAAATTCTTCCTAAACTTTCTTTCCTGGATAAATTGCCAAAGAAGAAAATAACATTGCCAAAGATCAATCCGACACCTGTTGTTGATAAAACAAAAGTGTACATGGTTGATGTGCCGAAGGCAGCACAATCAGAGTTCAGGGTTGGTTATGCAACAGGTTTGAAGTATGATGCAACAGGAGATTTCTATAAATCATACCTGATGAATTTCCCTCTTGGTGGCGCTTTCAACAGCCGTTTGAATTTAAATCTTCGTGAAGACAAAGGATGGACATACGGTGCGAGAAGCGGGTTTGCCGGTGATGAATATTCAGGTGAGTTTTCATTCAGCTCTGGTATAAGAGCCGATGCGACTGATAGCGCTTTATTCGAGGTAATGAAAGAGTTGACTAAATATGCTGCTGAAGGCCCAACTGATGAGGAAGTTCAGTTTATGAAGAGCGCTGTTGGCCAGCGTGACGCGTTGAATTACGAAACAGGGATTCAAAAGGCGGCATTCATCCGCCGCATCCTGGATTACAACCTTTCTCCTGCGTATGTTGAGCAGCAGATTAAAATATTGAACAGCATGACCAAAGAGCAAATGAAAGCACTTGCTCAGAAATATGTGCATCCTGAAAAGATGAATATTTTATTGGTTGGTGACAAAGCAAAGATCCTGAACGGTGTTAAGAAGCTTGGGTACGAGATAGTAGAACTGGATGTTGATGGTAACTACACAGGTAAAAAAGCCCTATAAGTTTGTTTGAATACGAAAGCGTCCTGTTGAACAGGGCGCTTTCTTTTAACCGTTCATCTTTAATACTTATTTATCGATCCTTAAAAAATGGAACTTGTACATTTATTAAGGTTGATTCACATGGAATTCATTTTTATTTGTGCTCTTTAAAGACTGCTTATTATACAACAACTAAAATCGATTTGATATGAACAGACAAAAACTGCTCTTGCTTTCGGCTTTCCTGTTCGCTTCCGCTATAGTGTTCGGGCAGGCAAAGCTTGTTGAAAAGGTTACTAAAAAGGGGGATGAAATAGTTATCCCTTATGAGAAGTATGTTCTTCCCAATGGTTTGACACTAATTGTTCACGAAGATCATAGCGATCCTGTTGCGCATGTGGACGTAACGTATCACGTGGGTTCTGCACGCGAACAGATCGGGAAGTCAGGATTTGCACACTTCTTTGAACACATGATGTTTGAAGGATCTGATCATGCATTGAAAGGAACGCATGACAGGATCATTTCAGGCGGTGGTGGTTCGCTGAATGGTTCTACTACAAGGGACAGAACAAATTATTATGAAACAATTCCCAACAATCTTCTTGAAGAAGTATTGTGGCTGGAATCGGACCGGATGGCTTTCCTGCTTGGACAGGTAACACAAAAAAGATTCGAAGTACAGCGTGCTACTGTAAAGAATGAAAGAGGGCAGAGAGTGGATAATGTTCCCTATGGACTGGTATCTGAAACATACAGCAAGAACCTGTATCCTTATGGTCATCCGTATTCCTGGGAAGTGATCGGTTACATTGAAGATCTGAATCGCAGCGATGTAAATGACCTGAAGAATTTCTTCATGCGCTGGTATGGACCGAATAATGCAACGCTTACGATTGGTGGTGATGTAAAGACTGCTGATGTGGTGAAGCTGGTTGAAAAATATTTTGGTTCTATTCAGCGTTGCCCGGATGTAAAGCCTGTAGCATTACCTGCAGTAAAACTGGATAAAGACAGGTATGTTTCTTATACAGATAATTATGCCCGTCTTCCATTACTTGCTGTTGTGTATCCAACTGTTCCTAATTATGATAAAGACATGGTAGCATTACAATGTCTTGCATCTGTATTGGGCCAGGGAAGAAGCTCTGTTTTATACCAGCAACTGACTAAAAAACAGCTTGCATTAAATGCGTCAGCCTTCCCGCGTTTCGATGAACTGGCAGGAGAATTTGTTTTTCAACTAACTCCTATGATGGGGAAAAGCCTGGCGGATATGGAAAAATTATTCCGTGCTTCTCTCGATTCATTTGAAAAACGCGGCATTACTGATGAAGACATCGCACGCTTTAAAGGAGCACGCGAATCTCAATTGCTTAATGGACTTCAAAGTGTAAATGGAAAAGTTGTACAACTGGCATCTTTCCAGACATTCACCGGTAATCCTAATAAAATTGCAGACCTGCTCAGGTCATATTCTTCTTTAACAAAGGAAGATGTAATGAGAGTATACAATACATACATTAAAAACAAAGGTGCTGTTGTTTTGAGTGTTACTACAAAAGGACAGGAGAATGCAATTGCGGCGAAGGATAATTATACTATCGACTCCACTCATTACATAGCACCTAATTACGGTTACGAGGGTTTGGTATACAAAAAGCCAAAAGATAATTTCGACCGCAGTAAAGTGCCGGGCCTCGGAGCAAATCCTGTTGTAAAGGTTCCTAACTTCTGGAAGAAAGATCTTCCGAATGGCGCCAAAGTAATTGGTACTGCGAATACTGAACTGCCAATCGTAACAGTATCTATCAGCATCCCTGGTGGACACCTTGCATCGGCTAACGATATGTCTAAAGCTGGCCTTTCAAACTTCTTCACCAACATGCTGAATGAAGACACCAAGAACTACACAGCGGAGCAATTGTCTATAGAATTGCAAAAACTTGGAAGTTCCATCAACATTTCAAGCAGTACAGACGATGTAACTTTTTCTGTTCAGTCGCAGAAAAAGAATTTAGATAAGACGTTGGCATTGCTGCAGGAAAAAATGTTCAATCCAAAGTTCACGCAGCAGTCATTCGACCGCTTAAAGCAACAGGCTTTACAGGGTCTTAAGGCAGCGAAAGGACAACCAAGTACCATTGCAAATAATGTGTTTGCAAAATTGAATTACGGAACAAATAACATTTTAGGCATCAGCCAGAATGGAACTGAAGAAACAGTGAAGAATATAACCTTGCAGGACATCCAAAGCTATTATGATAATTACATGACGTCGATGGATGCAAAGGTTGTAATTGTCGGAGATATTACGGAGCAGGAGATAATGCCAAAGCTGGCTTTCCTTGACAAGCTTCCTAAAAAGAAGGTCACATTGCCTAAACCAAATGCAACTCCTAATGTTGATAAGACGAAAGTGTATATGGTTGATGTTCCCAAAGGCGCACAGACTGAATTCCGCGTTGGTTATGCAACAGGATTGAAGTATGATGCAACAGGAGATTTTTATAAATCATTCCTTTCCAATTTTCCTCTCGGTGGCGGATTCAACAGCAGGTTGAACATGATGCTGCGCGAAGAAAAAGGTTGGACGTATGGAGCAAGCAGCAGTTTCCGTGGTGATGAATATTCAGGGGAATACCGTTTCAGTTCAGGTATAAGAGCGGATGCAACGGATAGTGCATTAGCGGAAGTAATGAAGGAGATCAAGGATTACATAACTACAGGCCCAACTGACGAAGAAATGGAATTCATGAAAGGAGCAATAGGTCAGCGTGATGCCTTGAGCTATGAAACGCTTTTACAAAAGGCAGGATTTATCCGCCGCATACTAGACTATAATCTTCCGGCTAATTATCCTGAAATGCAGAACAAGATTTTGAAGGCGATGACGAAAGAACAAATGTTATCGTATGCAAGGAAGAATCTCGATCCGAAGAAAATAAATATTTTACTCGTTGGAGATAAGGCTAAGATATTCGACGGTGTAAAGAAACTTGGTTACGAGATTGTTGAGCTGGATGCAGATGGAAATTATACAGGGAAGAAAGCGTTGTAGGGAACGATAGTAAGGAAGATTTCTATTTAAGAAACAAGGTACAGGAGACAGGTTACAAGACGGAACTTGTTTCTTGTACCTTGTTTTTTGGTCTTAGCACAAGAAGCTTTTTACTTGAGAGTACCTATAGCTTTTGCTCCTTCGGGAGTTATATCTGTAATCGCATAGTGTGCCGCTGAATAATCCCAGCTATATACTTATACAACTCCATGCGCCATTCCCTTTGAATCAATGACACTCTATTCTTAACTGCGAAAATGCCTGGATGTGAATTTGGGTATATGTATTGGCCATGGAAGGTTGTTGAAGCGGTAAGCTATTTTGATCTCTAAGAACCAAAATGTGATATTGACCAACAGAACCCGTGAATTTTCTTCGATTAAAATTAACTACCGCGCATACACATTACAGGCACAGGCATATTTCCAATAAGTCCGTCTGTGTGTAATTTGAAGAATAATCTTTCGTATAGGTTATGCCTGTGGGGCAATGATAAAAGAAGGTCAATGTTATTTTCCTGAACGTATGTCTGCAGGCCGCGCAACACATCTTCGTCCGTCACACTGTGAAAGGCAGGGTGTACCACACTTAATGCCTGCAACAATTTTTCTTTTCCTTCTTCACTGTCTTCTTCATTCTCGCGAACATGAACAACATGCAACGTGGCATGAAGCATTTGAACGATCGAAATAATTTTTGCCGCAGGTACATCGGCAACATTCAGGAGGTCTGTAGCAAGAACAATATTCCCCGGCACAGCAATCTTTGCATTTTGCGGCACAGCAATGACTGGATAATCACAATGCCTTATAATTGATAATGCGGTATTACCAAACAAAAGCTTTTCAACACCACTAAAATTATTTGTACCAATTATTACAACTGCAGGATCTGCCTCTTTACAGAAAACATTGAGCTCTTCTACAATATCGCCTAACCGGCCATCCACTTCTACTGCAAGCTCGGGGTAATTCTTTTGAAATGCTTCCTTGATCTCGGATAAGTTTTCATCTACGTTCTTCTTAACTTCTTCCACCGATACCATTAATACAGGCATATCTCCAATACCAACAGGTACCTGGTACACATGCAACAGGCTGATGGATGTTCCTGTTTGCTTCGCCAATTGCGCCGCATAATTCATTATGGTTTCAGAAGATGTAGAAAAATCTATGGCAACAACGATTTTTTTCATGGATGAAAAATTATAAAATTGAAAATCTCACCTCCTCCTATCTCCCCTCTTATTCAATTCACTCATCGGCATCACGATCATGCGTCCAACCTGGTCTTTTCCTTTGTATGTAACAACCTTCATCATCACTGCATCCTTAGGTGGCGTTAAGGGTTCTTTATACTTCGGATAAAACCTGTCCGGGAATGTATTATCAAAGCTGTAATAAATATCCAATCCCTCTACTTCGGTAGTTAGCTTGATCTTCAACTGTTTGTTTGCATCCCTGCTCACATCCCAAATAGGATCGTAAGCAGACCGTGCATACTTTATGTCCGCGACATCAAATCGCTGAAAATGCTGTTCTACTTTTGAAAAGAAATTATTCCAGTTCTTCCTTTCCTTCGGCGACCATACAGATTCTGCTATTGCTAAACCACGTGGCCATAACATATACTCCAGGTGACGAACATTGTACAACTGCTCCGACCATAAATTCGCCTGCCCACCTTTAATATGACTCGCATCAACTCCTTCAGGCGCCGGATCAAATTGATAAGCTGTGCTCAGTCTTAAAGTTGCATACACTCTCGGCTCAACAATGGAATCACCCTGCATATAATCCAGGTAGGCAAATGTTGAAGGACTCATAACAACATCATGGCCTTTGTTCGCTGCTTCAATTCCGAATTTTGTTCCGCGCCAGCTCATGATGGCAGCACTGGGCGCAACTCCTGCTTCAGTGATCTCATCCCACCCGATCATCTTCTTTCCTTTTGAATTAACGATCTGCTCTACTTTTCTCATAAAGTATCCCTGCACTGCATGCATGTCTTTCAATCCTTCACGTTTAGCAAGAGATGTAATCTGTGCATTCTTCTGCCAGAAGTTCTGGGGTACTTCATCTCCACCCACATGAATGTACCCGAACGGGAATAACTCTGCCAGTTGCGTAAATACTCTATCTAAAAAAGAATAAACTTTTTCATTGGCGGGACAAAGCGTGTTATCAACCAATGCAATTGGTGGCGCACCGTGCGACCAATCCATGATCGGCTCACCTGAACGAACAACATACGTATTTGCTTCCGGTGTGCATGATAATTCAGGATAAGAAACTACAGCAGCAAGACTGTGGCCTGGTACATCTATTTCGGGGAGAATGTTGACAAATTTTTCTTTTGCATAACGTACTATCTCTTTAATATCATCCTGCGTATAAAAACCTCCGTAGGTGCGTGGTTCATCCGGAGCAGGCGGAGAGAATGTTCCGAAATATCCTTCTTTTTTTACTCTCCATGCGCCAACTTCAGTCAGTCGTGGCAGGCCTTTTATTTCGACCCGCCATCCTTCATCATCACTCAAATGCAAATGCAGGATGTTGTACTTGTAACGTACCATATCGTCAATGAACTTCTTTACTTCTTCTTTCGTAAAGAAATGACGGGTTACATCCAGCATAAGCCCGCGCCATTCAAACCTTGGATAATCGATGATCTCGACACACGGAATTTTCCACTGTGTGTTTTTTATTACCTCGTTACTTTCTATCTCTTTCGGAAATAATTGTAATAACGTTTGTACCCCGTAAAATAATCCTGCAGCATCATTTGCTTTTATAGTTACTGCTTTCGGTGTGACTGATAATGAATATCCTTCCTTTTTCAACTTACTGTCGATGTTTTTATTCAGAATAAGTTTTACCTGGGCATTGGCAGCACTTGCAGTTACATTAACCTTGCAACCGGTGGCAGTGGTCAGCCGGTGAGACAATGCATTGACTGCTGCTTCCGTCTCTTTTGAAGAAGCTTCAATGTTAACGGTTTGTGCCAGAGTGAATTCTCCCTGCATTACGCTGGTAGAAACAGGTTCGGGAATAATTGCCAGTTCTTTTTTTGTTTGACCGAAACAAACAACCGTTGTAAGAACGAATAAGAGGGGTATCAAGCTTTTCATAACACGTCATTCAATAGTTATATAAGCAAGTTATGTTTTTATTATGGTTGATTTCTTATTGCCGTGATTATCACAAACTGCAAGCCATGAAAGACTTCCATTGCTTTTTTTCATTTTATTTATCACCGCATTTGTTTGTACATTTCAGCTACCATGACTGCTTTGGGAATTGATCTCGGAGGTACTAAAGTATCTTTTGCCGTTTTTACAGCAGAAGGTATGATGCTTCAAAAGCAAACTGTTCCTCTTAATGGACAAGCGGGCAGCAATGTGGCCGAACTTATCATTGCAGAAGCTACAGCAATAATAGGTATTCACCCTTCCACCCAATCGCTAGCCATTTGTGTTCCGGGTATTTATCATTATGATAGAGGCACTGTGTGGGCGCCGAACATTGATGGTTGGGAAGATTATCCTTTGCTTCAGCAATTACAGCAGGCATTTGATATGCCGGTGACTATCGATAGTGACCGTGCTGCATATATTCTTGGAGAATCATGGATGGGCAATTCAAAAGGATGCAAACATGCTATCTATCTTGCGATAGGCACGGGCATCGGTGCAGGAATTTTGATCGATGGAAATGTTTTACGCGGCGCACACGATATAGCCGGCGCTATTGGATGGCTTGCCCTTAAACCTCCTTTCAAAGAACAATATATCTCATGCGGATGTTTTGAACACCATGCATCAGGAGAAGGGATCGCAAAAGTGGCAAAGGAAATTTTACTTGCAATGCCTAATTATAATGGTGTGCTCAAGCAAAAGCTGCCGGATGAATTGTCATCTCACGACGTATTTGCTGCGTATGAACAAAATGATCCTGTTGCAGGCAAGGTATTCAATACCTGCATAGAGTTTTGGGGAATGGCAGTAGCTAATCTGGTAAGCTTATTTAATCCTGAGAAAATAATTCTTGGTGGCGGTGTGTTTGGTCCTGCGGTAAGGTTCATGGATGATATAAAGAAAGAAGCAGCAAAATGGGCGCAACCTATCAGCATGAAATTAGTGAGCATTGAACCATCAGCATTGGGGAGTGACGCGGGGTTATACGGAGCTGGCTTAATGGCGATGAATGGATTAGCAATAGGCAATTAGCAATTTGCAATGGAAACATACGCGTTAGCTATAACAATAAACAATTGATAATTATCAATTGACAATGGTGACGTATAATAAAAAAATAGTCTTTTGGGCAGCGTGTCTTGGGATGCTATTGTTTGGTATTGGATTGATAACACTCGGTTCGATGGCGCCTGATTTGAAAACAAAGTTTGCACTTGATGATGTGTCATCAGGAACATTGTTTTCTATTCTGCCCATAGGTATCCTGGCGGGTTCGCTGCTGTTTGGTCCTGTATGCGACAGGTATGGTTATAAGTTTATGTTGATCTTTTCGTGTGTGGGAATGTTTATCGGTTTTGAAGGAATTGCCGGCGTGTCGTCACTTACGGTCCTTAAGATAGCTATCTTTCTTTTCGGATTTGCTGCAGGTATTATTAATGGCGCTACTAATGCGGTAGTATCCGATATCAGTAAAGGATCGGAAGGTGCTAATCTTAGTTTGCTTGGTGTATTCTTTGGCATTGGTGCATTGGGAATGCCTTTTATAATTGGTATCCTGAAAAATAAACTTTCCTCATTCCAGATCGTGATGGAAGTGGGATGGCTGACACTGGCGGTTGGAATATTTTACAGCTTCATTAAATTTCCTCCATCGAAAAAAGCATTGGGATTCACGAGCGCAAAAAAAGGGAGCTTACTTAAAGACAGGTATCTCTACTTCATTGCCTTCTTCCTGTTCTTTGATGGAAGCCTGGAAGCCATCTATAACAACTGGACCACGCTGTATCTTACCAAGCATTTATCAATCGCAGAGAATAAAGCATTGTATGCGCTGTCATTGTATGTGGCTGGTATTGTAGCAATGCGGCTGCTTCTTGGAAGTGTGTTTCGTAAAGTTTCTCTTCAAAGAATTTTTTTGATCTCCCTATTGATCATCTTGAGCGGGATCATTTTAATCCACTTCAGTCAATCATATACATGGTCGGTAGTGGGATTAGTATTAAACGGACTTGGCCTGGCAGCAGGATTTCCTCTCATGTTAGGGCTCGCAGGTAATCGCTACGCTTCGCGATCTGGAACAGCATTCAGCTTCATCTTCACTATTTCATTGTCGGGGAATATGCTGATCAACTACCTGATGGGATTAGTATCCGAGAAATATGGAATAAAACATTTTACATCTTTCGCATTCGCGGAATTTGCATGCATGGTTATACTTTGTTTGCTGATCTTTAGCACGCAAAAAACAACTAACATAGATGTTGCGGAAGTTGAAGCAACTCCACCCAGATAAAAAAATAATTCAATGAAACTTGCAACTCAATGGCTCTCGAATGTTCGCGCCATCATGGATGAAATAGAGCAAACACAGATGGATAATATCCATAATGCTGCAACAATAATGGCTGATAGCATTGAAGCAGGAAGATGGGTGCATACATTCGGCTGCGGGCATGCAACACTGCCGATAGAGGAAATGTATCCGCGCATAGGCGGCTTTGTAGGATTTCACCCGATGATTGAATTGCCGCTGACTTTCTTCACACGCATTACCGGTGAAATGGGCGTACATCAATTTGTTTTTTTGGAAAGAGTGGAGGGGTATGGCATTGAGATCATGAAGAGTTACAATTTCGATCCGAGGGATACGATGTGGCTCTTTTCGCATTCAGGTATCAACAACGTGAATATTGATATTGCTATTGAAGCAAAGAAAAAAGGAATGAAAGTTATTGCTTACGGTTCTGTAGCCGCAGCAAAAGGAAAGCAGACAAGGCATTCATCAGGTAAAACAATTTTTGATGTTGCCGATCTCACTGTAGATACGTGTGCGCCTGTTGAAGATGCATCTGTGCCTTTGAAAAATCACCAGGACAAGGTAGGCCCTGTTTCTACAATGGCTTTTGTAACTACAGTATGGATGACGGTAACAACCGTTGCCGAGATCCTCGCGGACCGGGGTGTTAAGTTGTTTATACATCCGTCTCATAATGTTCCGGGAGATGAGACGGCAAGGGAGCGGTTGGAGGGGGCTCTTGCAGAGTATAAGAAAAGGATTTCAGGCGTTTAAATATGCGCAAGGGCTTGAATATATGCTTAACGAAAAAAACTTACTACTGCTCAAGCAGTATAATAATAAAAAGCAACCAACGACGGCATGTTACTCAATATGCCATCCAACCTCCCATCATACATAAACCTCTTAATATCCGAAGGATCATCTACTGTCCATGTAAAAACTTTTCTCCCATCTTTTTTCATATCCTCAATTGAAGAGTGATTAATTGAATTCCATTTGGGCGCCCAGATAGAGGCATTGGTATTCCGGACATCGGAAGGTTTTAACTCACAGAGTGACGGAACATTATTATGGCCAGGTAACTCAAGAAATTTTTTTAAAGCCGCTCCGTCGGGAATGCCGATGTATATATCCAATTTGCGTTTGGCAGCAATAGCTTTTTCATAATACTCTTTTTGTATTTCCCTCACTGGCATTTGATCGCCATCGTATTTCATGTCAAGCCATACCAACTCTAAATGTGTTTCATAAAGGATCACGTCCAGTGCTTCACGTAATGTAGGTATTGCTTCTCCTTTCTTCAATCTAACTTCCTGTAACCGTTCATACGATGTGGAACTGAATAATTCTGCCAATGTATAATATTCGATCGAACGGGCAGATAGTACAAAATCGTGAAAGAGAACTGGAATGTTGTCTTCAGTTAAGCGGACATCTATCTCAACTCCTGTTGCTCCCAGTAATGCAGCCAGCCTGATACTTTCCAGTGAATTTTCTGAATACGGGTAGAAGTCTATATTACGCCCCGCTCCCCTGTGGCCTAATATGTAAAACGGGAATTTTGTTGATAAAGGTTGTTTGTACTTTAATACAAGATGTTGCCGCAACGGATCATTGTCGTTCCCAAATCTTCCTGTAATGATAATCCTGTCCGGATGCTGATCACGAACGATTTTCCTCCCACCATGCCATCTTCGTATGATCATTCTTACTCTACCGACTGTTGCACGGTCCACCTTTGACCAGTATCCATTCAATAATATCTTTCTTCTCAGCCTTTTTGCTTCGCAAATAAAATAGGTTACATCTTTTTCCATGAAAAAGGAAAGGTGATGTACCGGTTTGTCATTTTGTACAACGTATGTAGATTTCAACACCACGGTAGTCCCGAAGAAATCTTTTCCATCTTCTATTGAATAAATGCCTTCCAGTTTTTGCAATTGCATAGCTGTCAATGGAACAGCATTACGCCTGTTGAAGAGTCGCCACATGGTGTTAGGCAGCGGCGCTTTAAGAAAAAGTTTTCGTAAGAAAAGAAAAAGGGCGAGAAGTATGATCGCAATAGCAGGTATGAGCATATATGCCTTTCTTAATTTACTCCGTGCTGTTTTGTAAGTTCAGAAATTATACCAATAGTTAAGGTATGTATTTGGAATCCATAGTAACTTTCATTTTATGAGGCGATTTATACTGCTCGCTTTCGCAACCTGGGCCGGGACTATGCATGCTCAGTCGAAAACCGATGCGCTCCTCGCTGATATTCTTGCGGGGAATAAGAACGACGTATTTAATAAAGTGCGGAAAGATCCACTAACATACCGTTGCCAGATCATCTATACAGAAATTAATCGTGACAGGAAGAACAAACCATCATTTAAAAATTATTACTTCAACTACGATCCAAACCTGTACTTTAATCCCGCATCCATAGTTAAGTTCCCGCTCGCTTTGCTGTCGCTGGAGAAATTAAACCAGCTCAAGAGAAAAGACGTGAACAAGTACACGTTCATGCAATTCGACAGCAGTTATGATGGACAGAAGCGTCTTTACCGCGACAGCACTTCTGAAACAGGACTGCCTTCCATTGCTCACTTCATTAAAAGGGCTTTCCTGATCAGTGAAAATGATCCGTATAACAGGATGTACCAGTTCGTGGGACAACAAGCTATTAATCGCAATTTGCATGATAAAGGTTACAGCGATGTTCGGATAACGCGGCAGTTCGGAGGACCTACAGAGGACCAAAACAGGCATACAAACCCTATTCGTTTTATACGGCAGGATGGATCACTCATCTGGTATCAGCCGCCTGCATATAATACCGATCCGTTTGATTTCAGTCATGTGATTAAGATGGGCAAAGCGCACCTTGACCGCAACGACAGCCTGGTGAATGAACCATTTGATTTTACGAAACACAATAATCTTTCACTGGAAGATGTGCAACAAATGATGCAGTCGTTAATGTTTCCTTCATCGGTACCGAAGAAGCAACGCTTCATGCTGAAAGATGATGATTTCCGTTTTTTGTATCGCTACCTCTCGCAGTTTCCATCAGAGACCAGCTATCCCAAATATGATACGTCTCTTTTTTATGACAGCTACGTGAAGTTCTTCTTCAGGAACAATACCCACAAACTGCCCGATGGTGTTCGTGTATTCAATAAAGTAGGATGGAGCTACGGCTTTGTTACAGATGTTTCTTATGTTGTGGATTTCAAAAATAATATTGAGTTTATGCTTGCCGCTACTTTATACGTGAACAGCGACGATATACTGAATGATGGTAAGTATGATTATAATTCCATCGGTTACCCTTTCCTCTATCAATTAGGACAAACCATCTATCAATACGAATTAAAAAGGGTAAGGCAGCATAAGCCTGATCTTTCTTCATTCCGGATTGAATATGACCATCGCGATCCGAATGACCGGCGGCCTTCGTTAAAACAGGTTGATAATTGAGCAGTGTTTCAGCGTACCAGGTGCTGGCGTTGTGTTGTATATAATATGGCAAAAAGAACTGCCAGGCAGGCAGCGATGTAAAAGCTGAATCCTGTACCGATCAATATAGCCATTACTACCAGCGGTGCTAATTCACCAAACATATAGATGGGATAACCGCTTTTCTTCAGCTTTCTCATTTGAATAGCGCCGATCAGGCACATGGTAGTGAATACAAGACCAGTGGCAAACAAAACGTAACGATGTTCATACGATTTCTTTGCTACTTCAACGGATCCCTGTAAAAAAGAAAAGAGTCCTGAATTGCCCATTTTCTCCTGCATGTCCTCGAGTTTGGCAATATCAGCTTCAAATGAATTCCACCTGGTCGCATTTATTAACAGGCCGATGTAGGATAGTCCGCAACCAATAAATGTGAGTACTGTCAGCACTTTCAACATTCCGTAGTTAACCTGTCGCGGTTCATTGAAAAGTTCGGAGGATTGTGCAGTATCCATGATTTTTTTTAGAAAGATAAAATATATTCAGAGAAGCTACAAGAAAGAAGGAACAAGATACAGGGTGCAAGGGACAAGTTCCCGCCTTGTATCCTGTGTCTTGTATCTTGTTTCTTACTGTATCAGCTGTTTAACAATGAAGATTGCCGCAAATAATCTTCCGAAGGAGAATAAATAAAAAATACAGATCCGCCTTTGATCATGTTGATTACGTCTGCATAATCTTCCATGGGCAATGCGGGACAACCTTCACTCCATAATACGCTTCCGTTTTTAGCCCGTTCTTCACTAATAAACATCGACCCATGAACAACCACGCCACGTTTTTCCGCATTGGTATTAAATCCTTTTTCCAGGCCTGAAATGCGAAGAGAGTAGCCACGCTTTCCATTATACGTTGATCTTGTCAGGTAAAATCCAAGACTGCTTTGGTGAGAGTTTACTTTGTTAGAAAATTTTTCTGCCATTTCATTCCCGGAATTCATTCCATGCATCACGTAGGTTTGAATGGCCAGTTCTTTATTTACCAGGTCGATAAGATAAAACCGTCTTTGATCAGATGGTTGGCTGAAGTCGACAATGCTGAGATATTGTTCGTTGCTCACAAGACCTTCGTCAACTAATTTTTCATAGCCTTTTACTGCGTAGTCAAGCGCCTCTTTGCTCAGGCCATGATCGGCAAGGTGTAATTCATCGTACAGCATTGATGCGGAAATGCCTTCATCCTTTCTTGCTGCTGTAAAAGAAGAAAAGACGGTAAACAGACATCCAAGAAGGACGGTAAGGATATAGGCTCTTTTCATGGATATAGTTTTTCAGGTTAATTAAGCGATGGCGAATTTCTCCTGAAAAGCTTTTTGGCCTTATTGTTTTCGACGAACCGGGCTGCTGTTGGAAAATTCCAACAGAATTTTAAGAAAGTGGTTAAAATGATGTGAACATGAATTTATTCAATCGTGTATGTCTCGGCTGAAAGAACTTCCATCTTCTTGTTCAGGTAAAATTTAAAATTAGAAGTGGCCAATGCGGGATCGTTTGTTGCATTCCGCGTACGTCGATCAATATTCACCTGGCAATAGATTGTCCATTCCAATTGAGTCGTTTTTGACCTTGTCAATTGCGGCTCTCCTAATGAAACGAGATGGTATGACTGATTTTTATAAACTTTCTTCAGGTAAGCGCCGATGTTTTCTGTAGCTAATTCTTTAGCAGAACGGTTGATCTGCGCACTGGAAAAAAGGGGGAGCAGCAAAAGGATTAAAATAAAACGCATAACATTGGTTTGGTTCAGGTGAAGAATTACAACAATAAGTTCCGACAAATGCGACAGCTTTCAGATGGAAAATGGATAGACGGCTGCCTGTGATGACAAAATTGATATTCCGGGTAATGAAAAATATGGGATACTTTAGTAGCAATAGCCGGCATTATGGAAAAGAACAGGAATAATGTTGCTTTTTATGCACGCATCGGGTTGATCCTGCATGCGTTTATTATTGTCCTTCTTATTCTTTACCTGGGTAAAGTGCTGTTCATACCACTATTCTTTGCCTTGCTCGTGGCTATTTTATTGTACCCACTTACACGCAGGCTGGAAAGAAAAATGAACAAGGTGTTAGCTGCTGTGCTGCCTGTAATTATGTTCCTTGCTTTCATCGGCTCCATTGTATTCTTTTTTATAAAAGAATTGGTCCTGTTTGTTAAGGATCTTCCGAAGGCACAGGCGAAATTTCTTGAATTAGCGCAGAGCATGCAACATTGGGTTTCAGATAAATTCAATATTGACGATGCAAAGCAGATTGATTACATCCGCAATTCGGCAAACGATATTTCATCACGGCTTCTTTCCTCTGCAGGAAATACATTTATCGGAACCGTGGAGTTCATCGTGCTGTTTTTCTTTTTCCTGATCTTCACTTACTTTATCCTGGTGCACCGTCGTTTACTTAAGAATTTTCTTCTTTCCTTTTTCGATGCAGGACATAAGACAAAAGTTAACGCTGTCATCGATCATACCCGTTCTGTTATTAATAGTTATGTGCTTGGTTTATTAACAGAGATGGCCATTTTGTTTACGCTTATTCTTATAATCCTGTTGCTGCTTGGGGTGAAGTATGCATTGCTTATCGCGGTGATCGCTGCGGTGTTGAACGTTATTCCCTACATCGGTATTTATATTGCTGCAGCTTTCGGAATGTTCATTGCTTTTACAAACGGCAGTGGTAACATTGCTTTATATGTTGGCCTCAGCTTCATCATTGTTCACTTTGTTGATGCAAATATTCTAATGCCTCACATTGTTGGTGGAAGGGTGAAGATCAATCCCTTTATTACTATTGTAGCAGTTATTCTTGGTAAACTAATATGGGGCATTCCGGGTATGTTCCTTTTCATTCCTTTAATGGCCATCATTCGCATTATCAGTGAGAATGTAGATGATCTGCGGCCGTGGAGTATTTTAATTGGGGAAGAAAAGACGGAAGCAATAAGCAATAGGCAATAAGCAATTTGCAAAGGGCAATAGGCAATCGTTGACAAGCGGTCTGTAACTCCAATTAACAATTACCAATCAACAATTGACAATAAAAAAATCTCTGATCGTAAAAGGTTTCTTTTACAACCAGAGAAGTAAAAACAATTTTACGGCTGAATTATTTCAGGTGCTTGTTCACGATCTTGGCAAGATCGAACATAGAGATCTGGTCTTTGCCGAACAACGATCTTGTTTTTGCATCGGCATTGATCATTCTCCTGTTCTTTTTATCCTGCATATTGTTCTTCTTAATATAATCCCACATTTTCTTTACGACCTCTGTTCTTGGCATTGGTTTGCTGCCCACTACTTCTGCTAAAGTACCAGATGGAGTTAGAGGCGCCATGAACGCTGCATTAGGTTTTCTTGCTGATTTCTTTTTAGGAGCTGCCTTTTTTGCTGCTTTCTTCGCTGCCTTCTTGGGAGCTGCTTTTTTTGCTGCTTTTTTAGGAGCCGCTTTTTTGGCTGCCTTTTTAGCTTTTGCCATGATAATAGAATTTGGTTAGTAAATAATGCTACTAATTTAGCGGTATCTCTCTAATAAGTACAATAAAATTTTCAACATTTTCCGGTAGTTTGCCCACCGAAAGATCAAAACATTGAAATTGATTAAACCAATGGGACAGGAGAATATGCATACGTGTGCTAACTGCGGGAGTAGTTTCAATGGCAAATTTTGTAACGAATGTGGCGAAAAGAAATTCGAGCCAGAGCAACTGGGTGTTAAGCATTTTCTTCACCAGGTAGTTGATGTATTCACGCATTTTGAGAGCAAGGTTATTAAAACGATTTGGCTCAATCTTACAAAGCCAGGGTTTGTAACAAAAGAGAACCTGAACGGTGTAAGAGTGCCGTATGCAAAGCCTGTGCAAATGTTTATTATTGTGAACCTGGTATTTTACGTGCTGGTCTCATTTCTCCACAGGACTGATTACGTTCCTTCTGCATTCGATAATGATTCATCCTTTATCAGCGACCGGCCATTGCTCCACCAGGCACAACCCCTGGATATTGCCATAAAAACAGGAATTGAACACCTGCGTGAAAAAAAATTGCAGCAGTTCCAGGTAAGCAAGGAAATTAACCTGAGTTATAAAATATACAGGGGACTGAAAATAGACAGCAATATAACTGTACCAACCGGAAGTGATGATGCTGACAAGACCAAGGTTTTTCTAGATGACTATGACCATAAAGTTTCCCTTTTTTCAAAAACGTTGGTCTTTATACTTATTCCAGTATTTGCCCTGGTCTTCTACCTGTTCTTTTTTAAGCGTTTGAAATATTTTGGATCTGCCCTCATTTTTGCCACTCACTTTCTTTCCTATAACCTGCTTTTTTATTCATTGTTGTCCGTGGTGAGTTTTCTGCCATCTAAATGGTTTGGCAGTACAACTTTTTCGGCATTGCCATTTAAAGGCGTTGAACTATTGTTATATAATAAATCACTTTCCCCATTTTCAACGGCAGTATTCGGATTATACCAGGGATTTGAGGCGCTTCATGTGATATTTTTTGGAGTATGGCTGTATGCCGCATTCAGAAGATTATTCAACCTGGCCTGGTGGCAAAACATTTTAGTGAGCTACTTTCTTGCCCGCGTATTTTACATAGTGATCTTCTGCCTCTATAAAAAATTCCTTATCGCTTTTACGCTGTGGAGTATGTGATGATTAATGCCGTGTGGCGGGACAACCAACTCTCTTTTCTTTTCTTGCACCGGGAATACCAGATGTTTGTTTGTACTTATCAAAAAAGTAGCGAATGGTGAATGTCAGCGCTACATAGTAGTAACCGTCTTTCGTACCAGGATTGCCGCGTACAGTGCCAGCCGCAGGATATGCAGCTCCGTTGTATTCATCACCGCGCCACGCAAAATTTACTGCTGTTTGTCCTTTTGCATTTAGCAAAGCTGTTTGGTCAACATAATTGGTACTGACATCATCAAGATAATCAGTAAATATTTTGCGATAGCCAAATTCAAGACCAACGCGCATGTCTTCATTCAGCGAATAATCTCCACCAAAACCGAAGGGAATACTGAACTGTGTGAGCTTATAATTATCAACGCCTGCAATGAATCCCTGCCCTTCTGTACTTAATTCTTTCAGGTATACTTTATCATTAACTGCATCTTTTGTGTAAGGATTAAAATGATAAAAACCTATTCCTGCAAAGACATAAGGCGTCCACCAATGTTCATTAAGGTCAAGTATATTGTATTGTCCACCCAGCTCCCAATCGAGCAACTTTGTTTCAAAGCCCAGGTTGCGTTGTTGCATAGCTGTGGTTCCTTTACTGTCAGCAGCGTGCAGCTTGCCATAAGTTATGTAGCTGCGTCCTGCTATGTGCTCGGTAAAATCGTAACGGGCACCAATGGAACCCATAAGATCAAGTTGAGAAAGTGTGATGGGATGAGCCTTCAGATCTCCACGGTAACCTGCCAGCCCGAACCGGCCGGAAAAATGGAAATTCTGTGCAGCAGTGATCATGGGTATAAAGGCAAGAGCGGGCAAAAGTTTTTTCATAGTAGAATATCTCACCAATTAACGCAGTGCCCGGGCTTCTATTGCATTTCTTTTAACTGTCCAAGGGCTGTCCCTGTCCCAAAGTTTTAAAGATGTTGTAACAAAGAGCTAACAAGACTTTTTGAGTGGGTGTGCTAACTTTGATGTTCAAACACAGATAATTACTTTTTTCTCATAAGCAGTTGGTTTTGGTTTACGACCCCCGTTTCTACGGGGGTTTTGTTTGCTTATACCTTCCGGAACGCGAATATTTTTCTTACATTTTTTACTTTCCTGAAGATCAGCTCTCTTCCATTTATATATTCGTATCCATTTTGCCTGAGAATAGCGATCAGCTCATCATTAAGGTACATTCTTTTTTTACAGACGCCGTGCAGGTCACCGCTTTTACGTGCAAGCGCTTCATCAATGTACAATATGCCGTCGGGCTTCAGCTTACCTGCGATATCGTCCAGCATTTCTTTTTGATAAGTGAATTCATGAAAGCTGTTAATGATCAGGATCTTGTCGAAAGATGCTGCAGGCAAATTGGTTTTCTTCTCATCTCCCAGTACTAATTGATATGTACTCGTCATTCGTTTTCCTCTCACCGGTTCGTAATAATTCCATGCAAAACTGGCCTGCTTCTCATTGAAGTAAGCTGAATCTATATCTTCGAGATAGAACGTGACACTGTCTGTTGTTGCAGCATAGGCAGCTTCCCAATGACAGCATTGAGCACCAATGCTTGCTACTGTTTGCCCGGATTGAAAATTATAGAAACTGAGTTCGTTATCCTTTTGCTTCAAAAGTTCATCCATGCTTTTATAATACAGGCCGCAATGACCTTTGAAAGTCTCGAGTTTTTGTGCATAGCAGGCAATAAAGCCAGTCAATAAGACAACAGTGAAAAGTGATCTTAACATTAAAGGAAGTTAATGAAGGAATGAAAATAGGAGAAAAAGATTTTAATATGTCTCTTTTACTTCTTGAAAGAAGTCCTGTATGGTTTCACATGTCAAAATTCATCTTTCAAAGAACCTTCCGGTTCAATTGAAACCCCGGTCTTTTCTTGAAATTAGCTTTGTAAAGCTATATGATTAGCAAGCGCATTGAACAGACATGCATTCCTACCAATTGCCCGGCTTATTTGCTGATTGCCTTTGTATTGATATTTTCTGTAGTTAGAAGTTCTGCACAGTCGGCTTGTCCCCCGAATATTGGATTTGAAGAAGGCACTTTTAATCATTGGGAAATGAGTTGGGGGGATACCTCCCCTACTGACGGGAAAATCACTCTTCATTCTGGCAGGGGCGTGCTTAACCTGATCATGAATAACGGGGGCACAGTACCTACGGACCCCCTGGGTGGCTTTCCAGTCATTTCTCCGAATGGAAGCAAATATTCACTCAAAATAGGAGATGAACGTCCCAGCGCTTCGGCAGACCAGGTAGCCTATAATTTAGTAGTCCCAACAAATTCCTCCGGGTATAGCATTATTTTTGACTATGCGGTTGTACTGCAAAATCCATCACACAAGGACTATGAGCAACCTCGTTTTCTTGTAAAGGTTTTCAATGTAACGAGGGGCGAATATATCCGCTGCAGTTCGTATGATTTTGTGGCCGGCTATAACCAGCCAGGTTTCATAGAGTCTTCGAACTCTGGAATTTTTTACAAGCCATGGTCCTCCGTTACACTTGATTTATCTGCTTATGCAGGGGAGACAGTGCGCCTGGAATTCACTGCAACCGATTGTGCTCTCGGAGCACACTTTGGCTACGCTTATATCGACGTGTTGGAAAAATGTACAAGTCCTGTAAACGGCAATGCAATATGTCCCGGAACTACAATGACGAGCATGCAGGCCCCACCGGGTTTTATGGATTACCTGTGGTATACTGGAGATCTCACGCAATTCCTTGGAAAAGGCCCTACGTATAATGTTGTTTCTCCAAATGTTGGTGACAGCTTTGCTGTGGTGCTGGTTCCGTATCCTTATCTCAGTTGTTACGATACTATTCAAACAAAGATCTCATTTGTTGGCAATCCAATGTCGTTGCAGGTAAATGAACCTTTAATCGGTTGTGCTAATGAAGGATTCGATCTAACCAGGCCTTCTGTCACAATGGGTAGCAGTGGAATTGACACCTATGAATACTTCATGGATCCGGGCGGAACATCACACCTGGACCGTCCATTCAGCATCCCAAGAAACGGGACATACTATATTAAAGCATCAAACAAGGTCGGATGCAGTATAATCAAACCTGCTGTAGTAAGTATTTATAATAATCCTGTTTTCAACATAAGCAATCCTCCCGAGATCACTTATCCTCAAAAGCTCGATCTCCTTTCAGTGGTCGATGATAAAAATTATTCTTTCTCGTATTGGTTAGATTCGAATCTTACAAAGAGTGTGAGTAATCCGCATGCTGTGCAATCAAGCGGGGAATATTTTATAGAGGCGACAAATCAATACGGTTGCTCGCTTGCTAAGTCAGTTGTCGTAAAAGTTCACCCAATGATCATGGTGCCTACTGCCTTTACTCCGAACAACGATGGTAAGAATGATGTTTTCATATACAAGGCGCTTGGCGGAATTGAAAGTATAGAGTACTTCACGATCTATGATCGTTGGGGAGGAACAGTATTCAGGACAACGAAACAGGGTGAAGGATGGAATGGAAAAAATGCGGACAGGCCATTGCCTTCCGGCGTTTATGTATGGATACTAAATGCAAAAGACTGGACGGGTGAAATGCACACACTGAAAGGAACTGTAATGTTGATCCGGTAAAAAAAGAAGGTAAGCAACTCTAAAACACTCCGCCTACTCTCACTCAAGCTGCTTACCTTTTTAACGATAGAGAGAAATATATGATGAGTTTATAAGTAAAAATTATACTTCTATAACTGTGCCAGTTTAAACAAAATTCATCGGCAGGCATTTCATATATTCAAGTGTGGATTTTATCACCCTGACAATACGGGATGTAATAACAGAGGTAGATGATTTCAAGACGTTTGTTTTTGAAAACGATCACCACATAACATATAAAGCCGGCCAGTACCTCACATTTGTACATCATACTCCACAGGCGCGCCCGGATAACCCGTTCGGGCGGGAAGAAGTGAGACGTTCTTACTCTATCGTATCATCACCCGGGTTAAATGAACCTTTATCAATTGGAGTGAAGCGAATTGCAAATGGAATTTTTTCGAGAGCATTGGTTGATCATGCACAGCGGGCAGATAAATTATTATGCAGCGGTGCAGGTGGCTTTTTTGTACTGCCGGAAGACATTGCTCAATACAAACAGGTTTTCTTCTTTGCCGCAGGCAGTGGCATAACGCCTGTTCTTTCATTACTTAAGAGCGTGCTGTACCAACATGCGCACTTATATGCAGTATTGGTGTATAGTAATCACTCTACAGACAAGATCGTTTATCTCAAATCCATCCAGGAGTTGTACAGTAAATTCCCGGGTAGATTCAGGTTGGAATTTTTATTCAGCACTTCACCTTTTCTTGATAAGGCAAGATTGAACCGTGAAATGCTTGTTCAGCTTGTAGAAGAATATTCCTTATCAACCATTCAGCAAACCCTTTTCTACATATGCGGCCCGGAAGCTTACATGCGTATGTGTACTTACGCTTTGCAGGAAGAACAGGTACCGAAGGAAAACATCCGCAAGGAAAATTTTGTAATTGAAAAGAAGCAGCCACCGAAAGCAGAGCCTCCTGATAAATCAGCTCATGCCATTATCATTCATCATCGTGAAAATAATTACAGTCTCCTTGTAAAATATCCCGACACGATATTACAAGCTGCAAAAAAGAAAAATATTGAGCTGCCTTACAGTTGCGAAACCGGGCGATGCGGTAACTGTGTTGCTAAATGTGTGAAGGGAAAAGTGTGGCTCTCATACAATGAAGTGCTTACTGATGCAGAATTAAACAAAGGCCTCACTCTTACCTGTGTAGGGCACCCGGTGTATGGGGATGTGGAGTTAGAGATCCGATAATGATTCATGCCTAATTTCTCGCGGCGATCGCAACGGAAAAGCGACGCAGCGATCGTTGCTTCGTTGCGTTCGTTGCGAGAAAATGTTCAAATCATTTTATTCCTTATAATCTCCATCAACGACGGCTTATAATTCTCTCCAATCAATATTTCAGAGGAGACATTATTCAACCGTACCATGTTTCCTTCAATGCCGGTGATCTTTGTAACGGGAATGATAAAGGATTTGTGCACGCGAATGAATCTTTTATGTGGCAGGTGCTCTTCCAGTTCTTTCATGCTGGTGTACACCAGTGTTTTTTGTGAGCCACGATGAATAGCCACATAATTTTTCATCCCTTCTATATAATCGATATCGCTAAGATTGATCTTAAGCAACTTTCCCTTCGACTCGGTCTTCACAAAAATATAGTCGTCTTCTGCACTCACATCATACTCTTCGCTTTCTTCTCCCTTTATAGCTTTTACAGCTTTTTGTACTGCTGTTAAAAACCGCGGAAGGCGTATCGGCTTTCTTTCCAGCACAGTGGGATCCGAAGCTTGGAATTCACGTGACTTGAAGTCGC
>JADMIO011678440.1_pt1 | contig 104004 bp, 100 predicted proteins | sample 8958161 | NCBI WGS metagenome assembly JADMIO01 (sample SAMN16585339, study PRJNA669376) | soil metagenome | isolation source: Crop rotation soil | place: USA: Cullars Rotation, Alabama | collected 2011
TATGGTGAAAGTTGGAACCTCTTACGTGCCGATCAGATTAAAACGAAAGGCCCAGTCTTTCGACTGAGCCTTTCGTTTTATTTGACCATGTTGGTATGATTTAAATTAATACGACTCACTATAGGGTCAGTGCGGCCGCGACTTCAAGTCACGTGAATTCCAAGCTTCGGATCCCACTGTGCTGGAAAGAAGTGACCATCGCCGGCAATGAAAGGACAAAGGATTATGTGATCCGCCGTGAACTACGAACTGTGCCGGGCGAACTCTTCAATCGCTCAGAAGTTATTCGGTCCGTTCGTGAGCTGGGGAATCTTCAATATTTCAACCAGGAAAAAATCAATCCGGGTGTTGTTCCAAATGCTGAAGATGGCACTGTGGACATTAACTGGACCCTTGAAGAAAAATCTTCAGATCAGCTCGAGCTTTCTGCAGGGTTCGGCGGTGGCATTGGTTTAACGGGAACACTCGGAGTCTCTTTCAATAATTTTTCCATCAAAAATATTTTCAATAAAAAAGCGTGGGATCCATTGCCGCAGGGCGATGGACAAAAACTAAGCTTGCGCTACCAGTCGAATGGACGAGCATTCAATTCATACAATGCATCCTTTACTGAACCATGGCTAGGCGGCAAGAAAAGAAATTCCCTGACGCTTGCGTATTATCACAGTAAGTTTTCCAATGCGTTTGATCCCGTAACGGGTCTTCCCAGCAAACAGAGATCTGACAATAATTATTTAAAAACTACGGGTGTCTCTATTGCATTGGGTAAACAGCTCAAATGGCCTGATGATTATTTCAGCCTTGTCTATTCCCTTAATTTTACCAAGTACCACATGAAGAACTATCCAATATTCGAAGGCTTGGATAGCGGGACATCTACCAATGTCAGCTTTAAAATCGCCTTACAACGTTCGTCTGTTTTTGATCCGATCTTCCCGCGAAGTGGTTCGAATTTTATTGCCAGTGTACAGTTAACGCCTCCTTATTCTTTGATCAACCCGGGACTTGTTACTTCACCAGATCCTTACAAAACTCCTGAATATCACAAATGGCGTTTTAATGCTGAATGGTATGTACCAATAGGTAGAGCGACCGGTGAGGACAAAAACAGGCAGTTTGTTTTAAAGATAGCGGCGAAGTATGGTTTCATGGGCCGATATACAAAAAAACTTGACTTTTCACCATTTGAAAGATTCCAGCTAGGCGATGCAGGATTGACCAATAATTATGGTCTATTGGGATATGATATCATTGCCCAAAGAGGTTACCCGGTATATGAAAGCTCTGATCCAAATATTAATCCTGATCAAAGCAGCGCGAACAAATTCTTTACCATTTTTAATAAATACCAGTTAGAGCTTCGATATCCTTTGGTTACTAATCCAGGCAGTACGATCTATGGTCTTACATTCTTTGAGGCAGCAAACGGCTGGTACGATTTCAAAGACTATAATCCGTTTCGCCTACGGAGAAGTGCCGGCGTAGGGATGAGATTTTTTCTCCCCATGTTCGGCTTGCTTGGCTTTGATTATGGCATTGGCATTGACCGCCTCGGCCCCAATGTCAAGCTGAAAGACGCATCGAGATTTACTTTTATGCTTGGCATTGAACCGGAATAAATCCATTTCTAATGGGTTTCCCTGGCCCATAAAGTCAAATCCCTTGATTCATTGACCAATATGACACATTTCTTTAACAAAACAGTATCAATATTTCCCGTTAATTTGCCGACAAAATCCAATGTTGATCCTATAAAAACGAGCGCACACATTGACTGTACACATTTCCAGACTGTTTGAATATAAACCCATGCAACGATTTTTATTGAGAACTACTGTTTTCTTGATCACCCTTCTTTTTTCCGTATTCATCGTGCATGCACAGGAAGATACCACCAAACATAGTTCAGATACCACGAGATCTATTTCAGATACAACAAGGTCTGTTTCAGATACCATCAAATCTGTTTCGGACACCATCAGATCTATTTCAGACACCACGAGACCTATTTCAGATACTACGAAACCCATTTCGGATACCACAAGGCCCACTTCAGTTGATCCCAATCTTCTCGCCCTTGAAAATGCCAAGATCGCAAAGGAATATGCCATTGCCGGGATAAAACTGACAGGTGCTCATTACCTGGACACGTCTATCGTTTTATCAATTGCCAGTATACAAATAGGCGACAAAGTGTTAGTTCCGGGAGGTGACTTGTTTTCAAAATCAATTCAAAACCTCTGGAGACAAAAACTTTTTTCGGATATACAGATCTATATTACCAAAGTAGAAGGAGATAATATCTGGATTGAGATCGAGGTTACGGAAAGACCACGATTGGCAGATTTTAAATTCCAGGGCACAAAAAAATCTGAAGAAGATGATCTAAAGACGAAAGTTCAACTGACGAAGCAAACGATCATTACAGAAAACATGCGCCGTCGCGCCGTAGAGGTCATTACAAAATACTACACCGATAAAGGTTTTAAAAATGTAACGGTCGATATTGAAGAGAAACCCGATTCCAGTTTCATAAACTCTAACCTAATCATTTTTCATATTGACAAGGGGAAGAAAACCCGTGTTGACAATATCTTTTTTAATGGCAACGATAACGTGTCGAATGGTAAGTTGAAAAAACAGATGAAGGGCACAAAGGAAATGACCAAGATGACTTTGTATCCTTCCAGGGACGTGGACCCATATGGAACAGATTCAAGTTACACTTTCAATCAATATATGAGCGAATGGGGACCCCTGGTACCATCAAAGACAAAAGCGGTTTTGGATCCCTACTTCCGTTTTAAATTATTCAGCTCAGCGAAGTTTGACGCAAAAAAATATGAAGAGGACAAGGAGAAAATAATTACTCACTATAACTCTCTTGGCTACAGGGACGCACAGATCGTTGCCGATACGCAATACAATTCAACTAACGGTAACATTGACGTCGCGTTGAAAATAATGGAGGGGCATAAGTACTATTTTGGGAATATTTCCTGGAAAGGCAATGCCAAATATTCAGACTCTATACTTACTATTTTACTCGGTATTCATAAAGGTGATGTATACAATATCCAAACGCTCAACAAAAAATTAGGAAAGGAGCTATCACCGGAGGGTGGTGATATTAGTGGCCTTTATATGGATGATGGTTATTTGTTCTTCCGCGTCGATCCTGTGGAAACCGCAGTTTACAACGACACGATTGACTATGAAATAAGAATGGTGGAAGGTCCGCAGGCAAGGATAAAAAATGTGACCATCGCCGGTAATGAAAAAACAAAAGACTATGTGATCCGCCGTGAGCTACGCACTGTGCCGGGTGAATTGTTTAATCGTTCAGAAGTCATTCGTTCGGTGCGCGAATTAGGAAATCTTCAATATTTCAACCAGGAAAAAATCAATCCCGGTGTTGTTCCAAATGCTGAAGATGGTACGGTGGACATTAACTGGACCCTCGAAGAAAAATCTTCAGATCAGCTGGAGCTTTCTGCTGGCTGGGGCGGTGGTATTGGTTTAACGGGTACTCTCGGTGTTTCTTTCAATAATTTTTCAATCAAGAACATCTTTAATAAAGAAGCATGGGATCCATTGCCGCAGGGCGATGGTCAAAAGTTAAGCTTACGCTATCAATCCAACGGAAGAGCATTTAACTCATACAATGCATCCTTTACTGAACCCTGGCTAGGAGGAAAGAAGAGAAATTCACTAACACTTGCTTACTACCACAGTAAGTTCTCGAATGCATTTGATCCTCTTACCGGACTTCCTGATAAAACAAGATCGGATTCGAATTATTTGAAAACGACAGGTATTACCGTTTCATTGGGCAAGCAACTTCATTGGCCTGATGATTATTTCAGCCTTGTGTATTCACTCAATTTTACAAAGTACAACATGAAAAATTATCCAATATTCGCCGGATTGGATAATGGAATTTCAACCAATGTCAGTCTCAAGATCGCCTTGCAGCGTTCGTCGGTTTTTGATCCGATATTTCCCCGAAGTGGTTCGAATTTTATCGCCAGCGTGCAATTAACTCCTCCCTATTCTTTGATTAATCCGGATCTTATTACGTCGGTCAACCCTTACGAACACCCCGAATATCACAAATGGCGTTTTAATGCCGAGTGGTATGTACCTATCGGAAAAGCAACGGGCGAGGATAAGAACAGGCAGTTCGTTTTAAAAGTGGCTGCCAAGTACGGTTTTATGGGACGATACACAAAGAAGCTTGATTTTTCACCATTCGAAAGATTCCAGCTAGGTGATGCGGGATTGACCAACAATTATGGCTTGCTCGGATATGAGATCATTTCCCAAAGAGGTTACCCGGTTTACGAAAGCTCTGATCCGACTATTAATCCTGACCAAAGCAGTGCAAACAGATTCTTTACCATTTTTAATAAATATGTGTTGGAACTGCGCTATCCTTTAGTGACTAACCCCAGCAGTACCATTTACGGTCTTACATTTTTTGAAGCCGCGAATGGCTGGTACGATTTCAAAGACTATAATCCGTTTCGTCTTCGTAGAAGTGCCGGCGTAGGTATGCGATTCTTTTTACCGATGTTTGGCTTGCTTGGATTTGATTATGGTGTTGGTATTGACCGCCTTGGCCCCAATGTCAAGCTGAAAGATGCATCCCGCTTTACCTTTATGCTTGGCTATGAACCGGAATAAAATTTTTTCGAACAATAAAAGGCTTGTCCTCACATCGTATCTTTTCAATTCATTATAAATTGAACAACATGAAAAAAGTATTGCTTACTGCGTGTGGCTTATTCCTTATCGTCATGGTTGGCCTGGCGCAGAAATATGCCATTATTGATACCCGGTATATTCTTGACAAAATGCCCGAGTACAAATCAGCTCAATCGAAGCTTGATGACATTGCAGCGGGCTGGCAAAAGGAAATAGACAGCCTGCAGTCAGAACTCAACAAAATGTATAAAGATTATGATGCTGAACAAGTGATGTTGAGCGACGAACTGCGTAAGAAAAGAGAGGCACAGCTTTTTACAAAAGAAAAATACCTGAGGGACCAGCAACGTAACCGCTTTGGTTTTGAGGGTGATCTGTTCAAAAAGAGACAGGAATTGATCAAACCCGTTCAGGACAAGGTTTACAATGCCGTTCAGAAAATTGCCACCACCAGGGGCTACGATTTTATCCTTGATAAAAGTGAAGGAATTACCGTTATCTTTGCCGACCCAAAACTGGACAAGAGCGATGATGTGTTAAGAGAGCTAGGCATTAAATAAAAAATCCGGTTCGCAGGGCAACCAATCATTAAAAAAAACAATCTTAAAACAACATAGTCACTAAAGCAAACTGTAAAACGAGTTCAAAAATTAAATCATGAAAAAAATCATTTCATTAGTAGCAATTGTATGTGGGTTGTTAGCAGCCACCAATGCCAGTGCTCAGAAGATCGGTTATATCAGGATCGACGATGTGGTGAGCCTGATGCCTGAAGCCGCCAGAATAGATACTCAACTCCAGGTTTATCAGCGTGATTCGCTGAATCAAACGCTGAATAATATTGTACAGGAATACCAATACAAGGACAGCATGCTGACTAAGGTGGATACTACAAAAACACCGAAGCAGGTCCTGAATCAATTGCGGACTGATGTAAATGTGCTGGCTTACCAGATACAAAACTGGCAAAGTCTTGCCGGGCAGGCATATGACGCTAAACAACAACAATTGTTGGCTCCTCTTTATAATAAGGCTATCACGGCGGTAAGAACAGTGGCAAAAGAAAAAGGGTATGCTTATGTCGTTTCTAAAGACGCATTTCTTGTCGCTCCCGATGGTGATGATATGTTGCCAGCAGTAGCTGCAAAACTAGGAGTTAAAATTCCTGCGGGTGCCACGCAACAGCAAAGGCCGGTTACAGGAAAGCCAAATCAATAAATTTGTTTGAAACTATTTCTAAAGCCCCGCCAAATGGTGGGGCTTCTTATTTTTGTACATGCCTACACAGAATCCAATTGGTGTTTTTGATTCCGGTTTTGGCGGTCTCACTGTACTGAAAGAGATCGTAAAGAAACTGCCACGTTATGACTACATTTATTTAGGTGATAATGCAAGGGCTCCTTATGGGAATCGTTCTTTTGAAACGGTTTACCGCTATACGCTTGAATGTGTGAAATGGTTTTTCTCAAAAGGTTGTCACCTGGTAATTCTTGCCTGCAATACCGCTTCGGCAAAAGCATTGCGAACGATACAACAAAATGACCTCCCCGGGATCGATAAAGAAAAGAGAGTGTTAGGTGTGATACGACCAACGACTGAAGTGATCGGGCGCCTGTCCGAATCCAAACACGTAGGAATATTAGGCACTGCCGGTACGATCAATTCAAATTCTTATGTGCTGGAGATCGAAAAATTTTATCCTGATCTGAAAGTATATCAGCAAGCGTGCCCCATGTGGGTACCCCTGGTCGAGAACAACGAATACGATAATCATGGCACCGATTTTTTTATAAAAAAGTATATCCAGCAGCTCCTGGGCCAGGATGAAGCGATCGATACGATCCTGTTGGCCTGCACTCATTATCCATTGCTGATGGACAAAATAAAAGAGTATTCGCCAGCAGACATGAGAATTTTGAGCCAGGGCGAAATCGTTGCTAAGAGTCTTGAGGACTATTTACGACGTCACCCTGAAATCGAAACCAGGTGCAGTAAAAATGGTTCCAGGGAATTTTATACAACCGATTCTACCGAGGATTTTGATAACCATGCCACTATATTTTTCGGGCAAAGTGTACAATCGAAACATTTGGACCTTGATCACGGATGATATTGCTGATGGCGCGGATTAGAATCACAGATTTCACTGATAAGGACCATCGATTTTATGGATGCAGGCAGATTGTGAAATAACGGTAGAACTCCACTAAAATCCGCGAAATATGGGATCCAATCCCGCGAAATCAGTGATAAACCCTTACCTTTGCCGTCCTTTCACAAACCATAGGTGTGGTGACCTGTGGGAAGGAAATGAAACTGGTCCGTTCTCCCGGATCGTATTTCAAAAAATACAACGAGGGTTTCCTCGGAAAAAAAGAATTTATGAAACGTACATTTCAACCACATCGCCGCCGCAGGAAATCAGTTCATGGTTTTCGCAAACGCATGCAAACAGCAAATGGCCGTAAAGTGCTGGCCAGCCGCAGAAGAAAAGGTCGCAAGAAGCTGAGTGTTTCTGATGAAAGGAAACTAAAGTAATTCGATTCAGGGAAGCGCGAATGTTTTAATAATTTTATGGTCCCGGATAAAACTTCGGGACTTTTTATTTTATCATATTTGTGACAAGGCAATTTACTCTTGGAAAAAGCGAGCGACTGAAAAGCAGGAAGCAAATTGAACAACTGTTCAGCGAAGGAAAGAATTTTCCCTTATCCCCGTTCCGCATTTATTACCTGCTGACGCCTTTTATCAACAATTCTCCATCAAATCTTCATTTCGGGGCCGGCGTTTCGGTAAAAAATTTCAAAAAAGCAGTAGATAGAAACCGGGTAAAACGGTTGACGAGAGAGTCTTATCGTCTTCAAAAAAACCAATTGCAGGTGACATTAACACAGAAAAAGCTTCAGTTAAATATCTTTTTCATTTATACCAGTAAAGAGCTTCCGGTGTTTAATACTGTGAAGGAAAAAGTAAATGTAATTTTGAGCAAGTTGATAAAGATCGTAAATGAAAATAATTCTCCGGCTACTTAGCTTACCATTCATTGCGTTAATAAAGATCTATCAATGGATCATTTCTCCATGGCTCGGACCGAAATGCAGATTTACACCTACCTGCTCTCAATATGCTTTGGAAGCTTTAAAGAAATATGGATTGTTCAAAGGCACCTGGCTGGCAATAAAAAGAATTTCACGATGCCATCCATGGGGCGGACATGGCTATGATCCTGTGCCGTAGACTTTTTTTTGCGTCCGTTCCTTAGTCTTTGAAATATTTACAACAGTAGCATTTTTTAATCGAAAATTTATACGCATTGAGCATCCTCTTCCCGGGGACGAGACGAGTTCAACACCGCCATTAAACGTCTCGGCGCGGTTAATGATATTCGTAATACCGAGTCCTTTTCGTTTTGAATGCACATCGAATCCGCAGCCATTATCTTCGATAAACAGGTAAATATTATTCTCTCCGTGTTCGAGAAGTATATGAACTCTCGACGCCTGCGCATGCTTTCGGACATTGTTTAGTTGTTCCTGGATGATACGATAGATAGATATTTTAAGATCATCGCTGAGATTGTCTTCGTTGAGACTGACGATCGCATAGTCAATGGTCCTTCTGCCGTCGATCTGATTATACTCTTCCGCAAGCTCCTGGATAGATTCTCTTAATGTGAGATCACCCAAAGAGGGAGGAGCAAGAAATCTTGAAAGTTTGCGGAGCTCTTCGATGCATGAGTTGATCAGATTCTTACCACGTGTAAGCATTTCTTCCTGCCTCTCGGGATTGTGAACAGAATTCTCAATGAATAGTTTCGAGGTCGATAATATCTGGTTCACATTATCGTGAAGCTCTCTTCCCAGTTCGAGCCTTTCCTTTTCCTGAGCTTTGATGGTTGCCCGGGTAATTTCTTTCTGCTTTAGAATTTTTTGTCTACTGATCTGATCTTTCAGACGATGTTTCTCTTTTTCTGAAGCTGTCAACTTTTGCTCGGCGAGTTTGCGCTCTGTGATATCCTGGCAGGTTCCTATTATCTTTTCCGGTTTTCCATTGGAACCAAAAACTACATCGGATCTTTCATAAACAAATTTCGTTTCACCATTTCTTAAAACAATTTGGTGCTCGTTCTCATAAGAAGTACCGGTTTCAATATTTGCCAAAAAGGATCTCATCATTAGTGGACGATCTGCTTCATGAACATGACTGAAAAAAAGTTCTTTGTTCACTTGTACCTCTCCCGGTTCATACCCGAATATGCGGTACGTTTCGTCCGACCAGATCAGCCTGTTTGCACTTAATGGGTCCTCAGTTAGATTAAGCTGCCAGCTACCGGTTTTCGATATTTGTTGGGATGTGAGCAGGTGTGCCTGGTTTTGCAAGAGCTTCATTTGGGTTTCCTGCAAGATCTTGTTTTTGCTTCGGAGTCTTACAACCATATTAAATATGATTACTCCCACAATGACCAGGATCACCACTCTTATTGTGATGAGGGTGTTAATATATGTGATTGATTTTTGAAAATAGGCGTCCGCTGCTTTCTCCTCAATCTTGATCTTTTGAGTTACGGCATCGAGATTTTTCTGATCCTCCTGGCCCTCCAATAATTGTATAAGTTTTGTGTTCGCGTCATTAGCAAGTTGCTTATACCTGTTCGTTATCTTAAAATTAGAGTCATATATCTGTAGCGCTGCAATCGCCATTAATAGAAGAAGACAAACATAACCGGAAAAAACAATCCATCTGCCCGGAACGTTCCTTAACGACTTTATCATGAGGTTGGTTTTGGATATTGGGACTGAATATTTTACAACGACAAGTTACCTCTTTTATTGTGCAATTTTCCCATTCCACAATTTGGAAAACAAAAAAGAGTAACTCCTGTTACTCTTTTTTGTCTTTATATCTTTTTATCGTCATGCGTTGGAAAAATGTTCTTCTACTTTTTTCCAATTGATAACATTCCATACGGCCTTTAGATAATCGGGCCTTTTGTTTTGATACTTTAAATAATAAGCATGTTCCCAAACGTCAATACCCAAAATAGGCGTGCCTTTTACATCAGCTACATCCATTAAAGGGTTATCCTGGTTGGGAGTTGAAGATATTTCCAACTTTCCATCTTTTACAATCAACCAGGCCCAACCACTTCCAAATCTTGTAGTGCCCGCTGTATTGAATTTTTCCTGGAACGATTCAAAAGAACCAAAGGTAGAATTGATGGCGTCGGCAAGTTTTCCGGATGGTTTGCCTCCTGCATTAGGTGCGAGAATATTCCAAAAGAATGAGTGATTCCAATGGCCGCCACCGTTGTTGCGAACAGCCGGAGAAATTTTACCCGCATTCGCTACCAATTGTTCTAAACTTTTATTTTCATTTTCGGTGCCTGCAATGGCTTTATTGAGATTGTCAACATAGGCCTGGTGATGTTTGCCATGATGTATTTGCATGGTTTGACTGTCGATGTGCGGCTCCAATGCATCAAACGCATATGGTAACGCAGGTAAAGTAAACGCCATAACAATAGATTTAAGATTAAGAATTGAGCTTTTCTAAAAGATTACAAAATTAGTCTCTTAAAGTTCACGGGGCATATGAATTGTTTCTTATTTCGAAAGCGAGGTCTATCTCAATCTGTGTAGTTTCTTTCCTTTGTCTGTAAAAGTTTCAATAACACCATTTGCTTCCATATCATTTTTTACAGTTACTGCATACCATTCTACAGATCCCTCAAAGGCGGTTCGCTTTTCCTTGAAGCACTGTATCACTCCTCTCACGATATCTGTATACGTGATGCCATGTTTGTTGCTTTTCAATGTATGATAAATCGCTTTGCTGAAAAGATCATAAACTTTTGCATCGATATTCATCTTCCTCCCGGTATTGGGATTAAGACATTGGGTCTTCCCTGCAGATCTTGCTTGCATACTTACCGTTTCTTTTTAAAAAAATCTGACATCAACTGCCCGCATTCGTCTTTTAATATTCCATGTACAATTTCTGTCTTTGGATGAAAGGGCCAGTTCGAGGCAGTAATTCTTTTGTAGCCATTTTTTTCATCCTCTGCTCCCCAAATGATCTTTTTCAATTTGCCCCAATACATTGCTCCTGCGCACATGAGGCAAGGTTCGATGGTGACATATAAAAAAGCCTGCGGCAAATATTTACCTCCTACATAGCTAAAGGCTGAAGTAAGTGCGATCATTTCTGCGTGAGCAGTGGGATCGTTTAATTTCTCAGTCATATTATGACCGCGGGCAATTACCCGATCATTCAAAACCACGACGGCACCAATGGGAATTTCATCTTCGTCATAGGCAAGCTTTGCCTCCTTTAGGGCCAACATCATAAAATATTCGTCGGTCATGGCTCATCGAAGGTAGAATTTTATATTAGCAAAATGATGCATTGACTTATCAAGGGCGGTGTTCATTTTTGAATTTTCCCCGCAGATAATGCTGATCTTCGCAGATTAGATCATGATATATTCCGTGTAATCTTCGCATTTGCGGGAAAAATAAACCAGTTGTTATTTTACTTCCCGTAGCGGAATTTTAATCCTAGTTCGGCAGTAGTATAATTAAAGTTGTGCAGTCCCTGCTGAAATTGAAAGAATAATATTTTCCTTTTGATCGTTTTATCAAAACCTGCTCTGAATAAAATGGGTTTGTCTCTCATCCTGTAGAAATAGCCCAGGTAGCCACTGAAAGAAGTCTGGATCTTCAAATTCTTTTTATTCCATTCAAACCCGGTCCCAAAAAGAAATGCATCATCTTGCGGATGTCTTCTTATCTCAGCTTGCCAGAAATAACCACCCACCATCACTATCCATTTTAAGGCAGGGTGAGAATTAAATCCTTTGGCAAATGAACCATCAAAATAATATCCGGGTGCGTCGGTAAATCTTGCAGCGCCAATTTCGGAAGTTGGGAAACGATAACCTATCCGCAATGCTGATTGTATTTTTTTTGCTTTGTTATTAATGAGCTGGATGTTGGTATTTAAGTACAGATCGCCATAAGCATACTTGTCATAATAGTGAAGAGTAAATACATGTCTCTCCGTTTTCAATTCATGACTCATTGTAAAATGTTCGATGGGCACCCAAAACGCGTCAAAAGAAACCTTGTTTTTGACGAGACAATAATTGGCATAAACACCAATATTCTGAGTATGGTCATCACTCGAAAAATAAAATTGTCCGCTTAATCCAAAAGTATTAACGCTGTCAATACTCCCATTTGTCATGCGGGGCACTGGTAACGCGTTAGGTCCAAGAAAACCCGGAGTAAATACAACATAACGTTCCCATGGAGTTATTCCATCCCAGTGAACTGTTTCTTCCCACCAGGTATATGATTGTGCTGAAGCAAAAAAAGAAGAACAGCCCAACAATACTGCAAGCAATAATGGTCTCATAAAACGGATTAAAGATAGACTCATCAGGCAATAATCGGAGGATATTCTATGTTGGCTGCTTACTCTTTCCCTGCAGGTAAGAAAAAACTCCACCAAGTATGAAAAGAATGATCGTAAAATAAAACCAACCTGTGCCGTCAACGGTTATACTGACACCAGCATTAAAATCCAGGTCGGATGATTTTAAAGAATTATCTGATTTTGCTTTCGTCCTGAGATCAATAAGCATAGCTATCAGCGATACTGCCGCCAGTACTCCTACAAACAAATTAAATTTTCCTCCTCCTTTTGGTGCTAAAAAAGCAATGAGCACACCAATCACACCCAGTGCAAGGGCAGCAATAGCAAAAATGTTTGGGTCCTGCTTCTGCACTTTTTTATCATTCGACGGAGTGTCAGTTTGAAACCCGTTGCCAAAAATATTCTTGCTTACGACTTCCCTCCATTTCTGGCCAGTTGCAATACGAAGACCTGTATTGTCAGCTACAGCCGCTCCATTGCATCTTATTTCGGCAAATGGAAGGAGGAATAAAAGAACAGCGATGAGAAAGGCAATACTTGAAGGAATTTTCGTTCCAAATATACCAGTCGAAGATGTAGTCGGAGAAACGGGAACATTAGTTTGCGTCCCTTGTGTTGGTTCCATAACAGTTAAATTTTGGTTGTCAAAAGATAAGAGAAACTGTTGGAAAAACAATCAGTCATTCAATGTTATCTTTACGTTTTACACTGAAACATGATCGGTAATATCTGCATTTGCGGAGCAGGCACAATGGGAAGCGGTATTGCACAGTTGGCAGCAAGCTCAGAATTCCCCACTATTTTATATGAGCTAAACAAAGAAGTCCTCGAACAGGCAAAAAAGACGATCGACAGAAATTTGCAGCTGCTCCTTGAAAAAAGTAAAATAACAACCGGCCAAAAAGAAAAAATATTTCAGCGCATTCATTTTACAAATGACATGCATGAGTGCGTCGCCGACCTGTTTATTGAAGCCATTATTGAGAACACAGAAGCAAAAATTCATTTGTTTGAACAGCTTGCAACGACAAATGCGAAAGCCATATTCGCCACAAATACTTCTTCCCTCTCCGTTACAAGCATAGCAAAAAAAATCCCTCGGCCCGAAAGGTTTCTTGGGATGCACTTTTTTAATCCCGCGCCGATCATGAAATTGGTGGAAATCGTTAATACGAATTTTACAGACAGGCAAATAACCCAGGCTGTAATTGACCTTGCCCGCCAAATGGGAAAAGTTCCCGTCGTTTGCAATGATTCTCCAGGGTTTATTGTGAACCGTGTAGCAAGGCCCTATTATATTGAGTCGTTACGGTTAGTTGAAGAAGGGAGGACCAGTTTAGAAACCATTGACAGTTTGCTTGAGGCGTCGGGATTCAAATTAGGACCCTTTAAACTGATGGATTTAATCGGCAATGATATAAACTATTCCGTCAGTTGCAGTATTTATGAACAACTAGATAAACCTGAACGTTTAAAGCCCTCAGAGATCCAAAAAGAAAAAGTAGAAAAAGGTGAGCTCGGAAAGAAAACCGGGAAGGGATATTACAGGTATAATTAATAATAGTGGAATAACTTTGACAGATCATTCATTTAATTGTTAATCCAGAATGGTTTTAGTTACTGGCGGTACCGGCTTTCTTGGTTCGTATATTATTAAGGAACTGGTTGAAAAAAATTATCCTGTTCGTGCGCTTCGCCGTAGTTCAAGCAAGACCCCTTTTTATATTCCTTCCAAAATTTTTGAAAGAGTAGAGTGGGTTGAAGGTGATATACTGGACCCCATCGCTCTTGAAGAGGCTATGGCAGATGTCGATGCAGTCATTCATTCGGCCGCAATTATTTCTTTTCATAGGGCGGATAAAAAAAAGATGCACCAGGTAAATGTCCATGGAACTGCCAATGTTGTAAATGCAGCAATTGACAAAAATATTTCGCGTCTTGTGCACATCAGTTCGGTCGCGGCATTGGGCCGAAGTAGAACAGGGGGCCACATTAACGAGGAAAAAAAATGGCAGGAGAATAATATCAATACTCATTATGCTATTAGTAAATACAAGGCAGAAATGGAGGTGTGGCGCGGTATAGGTGAAGGATTGAACGCAGTGATCGTGAATCCCAGCACCGTTTTAGGTTTTGGAGACTGGGACACTTCGAGCTGCAGGATCTTTAAAACAATATACAATGAGTTCCCCTGGTATAGCACCGGCATCAATGGTTTTGTAGATATTGAAGACGTTGCAAGAACAACTGTTCTTCTTATGCAAAGCGATATCAGGGAACAAAGGTTTATAGCTAATGGAGATAACTGGAGCTTTCAACAACTATTCAATACGATAGCAGATGGTTTTGGTAAAAAACATCCTCATCGAAGAGCAACTCCTTTTCTCGGGCACCTGGCCTGGCGGATGGAAAAATTGAAAACATTATTCTCAGGAGAAAGACCCTTGCTAACAAGTGAGAGTGCAAAAGTGGCGCATAGCCATACTTTTTTTGAAAATGATAAATTACTAAAAGCTCTTCCGCAATTTTCCTTTACTCCCTTGCAGGAAAGCATTCAAAAAAGCTGTAAAAAATACCTGCAGGCAATAAAAACACTATAACCAGTGTTTTAAGAACTGTATCTTTAGAAAACAATGCATAACTATGAAAAGCTGTTTGTTCCTTTTATCAATATTCGTCTCTACCATTGTCTTTGGCCAGTTTACTATCACGGGAAAAGTAGTTGATTCCACAACAAAAGAACCATTATTTGGTGCCTCTGTTTTTGCCCAGAATACTACATCCGGAACAACAACGAACAGGGAAGGTGAATTTTCATTGTCATTGAAATCGGGGGGTTATGAACTTATCGTTTCATATACCGGCTATCAATCCAAAGAGATCCGCATCAGCAGTAATGACAATACCTCTCTCCAAATTGAGATGACAAAAGCAGAAAAAGCAATGGAAGAAGTTATAATAAGAAGCAGCAATGAAGTAAAGGATGGCTGGGATAAATATGGAAAGTTCTTTCTTGAAAATTTCATTGGTTCCACTCCTAACGCTCTACAATGCACCCTGCAAAATCCTGATGCGGTTCATTTTTATTATTATAAAAAAAGTGAGAAGCTGAAAGTATTGGCAACTGAACCGCTGGTGATTGCAAACATGGCGCTTGGATATAATCTCAGGTACCAGTTGGATTCATTCATGTATTATTATAAAACCCAGCTAAGCTCGTACCGTGGTTATTGCTTTTTTTCTGAGATGGATAGCAATTTTGCCCAGCAAAGAGTATGGAGTGCTAATCGGAAAAAAACTTACGATGGCTCCAAACTTCAGTTTATGCGCTCATACTATGACAGCACCTTAAGCGAAGATGGCTATGAAATTTCAATAATTGACTCTGTTTACGATAAAAGATTCGATGTCATCAATAATCCATACGATACTACATATTACGGCGTATATGACAGCACCCATGAAGTGGAAGTCTATTATCCAAGAAAAATAAGCATCACTTACAAGAAGAAACCAGAAGTTGAGTACCTCAAGAAATTTAAGCTTCCTTTGAATGTGGGATCGCAGATCTCTTATATCGATCTTCTTGATGCGATTGAGATCAAGGAGAATGGTTACTTCTATGATCAGAAAGATTGGGTGAGCCAGGGCTATTGGAGCTGGAAGAATTTAGCAGACCTGCTTCCGTATGACTATATACCATAAAGAACCAGGATTAGCAGGATTATTAAGGATTGAAAAGAAAGAACGATACTCTGTCACTCACAATGTCCTCGTCTTACACGCTTACCTTACTTACTCGTCTCTTTATTCTCCTTACCAATCCTACTCCTCATAGTTTTATATATCTCCGGAATTCTCTTTATCCAGACCAGTTCCTTCATTTTTTCTTTTGCATCAATTGCCGGTGAGCCGAAATAATTTTTACCACCTTCAAGCGAAGCAGGCACTCCGCTTTGTGCATATAATACGGCGCCCTTTCCTATGGTCAGTGTTTTGCTCACGCCTACCTGTCCCCAAAGTATTACCTCATCTTCAATGGTAGTAGCTCCGGCGATACCTACCTGTCCTGCTAGCAAGCAGTTTTTTCCTATTGAGGTATCATGACCAATATGAACAAGATTATCCATTTTTGTACCGGCACCGATGCGAGTATCACCGCTTACGCCACGGTCAATCGTGCAGCCTGCGCCAATTTCAACAAAATCCTCAATGATCACTCTTCCGCAACTATTCATCTTCTTATAATGTACATCGCGGTTAGTTTTTTTGTTGTAATAAAAGGCATCGCTGCCAATGACTGCTCCGGCTTGTATGATCACATTGTTCCCGATGATGCAATGATCCAGTATGGTGACATTGGGATGAATGATGCAATGGCTGCCAATACTTACATGATTGCCGATATAGGCATTGGGCATAACCACGGTTGTATGATCAATGGTTGAAGACTCGCTGATCATTCGCATAGATGGCTCAAAGGGGCGAAAATGATTCACCAGTTTTAGATACGCTTCAAACGGATCTCCTACGACCAATAAAGTCTTTCCTTCGGGATGATCTGTTTCTTTATTGATGATAATAAACGTAGCAGCTGATTGAATACAAGTGTCATAATATTTTGGGTGATCCACGAATACAATGTCACCTTGTTCTACCTGATGTATTTCGTTAATTCCTGTGGCTTTTCCTTCTTTGTTGCCAATTAGCCTGGCGCCTATAAACTCTGCTATCCATGATACCGGGACAGGTTTTTCAAATCGCATACAATGATTTTGTGCAAAGGTAACTATCACCCGTTTGTACCTGTTTATCGACTAAAAATTGCTTTTTAGTTGATTTATCTCCTTTCACTGAAAAAAAATTTTTTCGAGGTTTTAGCAGCGAAAACTGAATCGAAACGCTGAATTTCATGATCGCTTCATCATTCAATAATTATCGAAATAAACTTCAAGTATAAAAATCTATTTGATGAAACACTGATGGATAAAGGGTTTCAGAGGATCATCAAAAAAATTAAAAAACGAAATAAGATCATTGAAAGCTTTGTTTTTGTCAATTAGCTTAACAGACAAGTCGCGAAAATGATTGTCCTTATCCACAAGCAAATTGAAAATGTTAATAAAATTCTTTACAAAATTTTTTTAGTTCGCAAAAATTATTTTTAATATTGTGTAGGGAAATTTATTTCCCGGTACTTACTAACCCATCCATTATAATTATCCCGACTTCTGTCGGGATTTTTCGTTTTCATTTTTTGAAGACTTTTCCTTGTATTTATGTCGACCGGTACATATGAAAAGTACCAACGCAATTGCAATACAATTCCAATACCTTTACTGCAAACAAAACTTTATTCATGCTAAAATCGATGACCGGTTTCGGAAGGGCTGAACAGACTGTTGGGGACAAAACTTTCCAGGTAGATATAAAATCGCTTAATGGCAAACAGTTTGAACTACTCCTTAAGCTTCCGGGTTTTTTAAAACCACTTGAATTTGATATCCGCCGCATCCTATCGGGAAAACTAAGCCGCGGCAGCATCGATTGCGCCATTAGCCTCAAAGAAACCGGCAATGCAAAACCTGTTTCAATCAATACTGACCTCGCAAAAGCTTATTATAAACCTCTCTTTGAGTTATCGGATGCTTTGAAACTTGACCCTTCTCATATTTTAAGCACATTGATCAAGCTTCCTGAAGTGATCACACCCACTGCCGACACGTTATCTGATAAAGAATGGGATGATTTTGAAAAAGTATTGAACTCCGCTATTGATGATCTGAACATTCACCGGACTGAAGAGGGCAAATCTTTGGAAGAGGACCTGTTATTACGCATTGATAATATTTCAAAACAGCAGGAAGAAATATTAAAACTTGAACCCCTCAGGCAACAAAAGATCAGGGAAGGTTTAACCAAACTCCTCGAGGAAAATGTTGGAAAAGAAAACTACGACAGCAACCGCCTCGAACAGGAAATGATCTATTATATAGAAAAAATAGACATCAGCGAGGAGCAGGTAAGGTTAAAAAACCATTGCGATTATTTTAAAACGATCATATGTGAGGCTGAAGAGTCAAAAGGGAAAAAACTTTCTTTCATCTTGCAGGAGATCGGCAGAGAGATCAATACTACCGGCGCCAAAGCCTATGATTCCACCATTCAGAAATGCGTAGTACTTATGAAGGATGAGCTCGAAAAGGCAAAAGAACAAATCTTAAATGTGTTGTGACCTGGTTCTTGTGCCTTGATCCTTGCGCCTTATTGCTTATTCCTTGCACCTTGCATCTTCCCCATATATCTTTGCAGGATGAAGCTTTTAAAAATCTATTTATTCCTTTTCGTTCCTGGTATCCTGTTCCTTGCCTCCTGTACAACTATTGATATTTATGAAAAAAATGTAACAGTACCGGGATTTAAATGGAACAGCAGTTATAAACCAGAATTCACCTTTGCAATCAAAGACACGACCGTTCCCTACCAGGTTTTCCTTGTTCTAAGACATACAGAAAAGTATAACTACAATAATATCTGGATCAATTTATATTCTCAACCTCCCGGCGATACGATGCACAAAGCATCTTTTGAGCTTCAGTTAGCTACAAAAGCAACCTGGCTGGGAACTGGCATGGATGATATCTACGAACATCGCATCAAACTAACGGACCCGCAATATCTGAAAGCCGGTGTGTATCATTTTAACGTTGAACAGATCATGAGAGAAGATCCGCTTGAGAATGTAATGAACGTTGGGATAAGAGTAGAGAAGAAATAATTTTTTCCTTCAGTATGCCTGGTAATAAGAGAAGAATACGGCTCGCAACGACGATCTATTGGCTGTTGCTGTTTTATATAGTTGCCGCATTAATCTGGTGGTTCATTTCACTGGAAAAGCAAAACAAGCAAATGGCGGATTTTAAGATCAAACAATTAAACGCCACCACACCATCCGCAACGCATCCCGAACTTTATCATACTTCTCTTGATATCATCGAAAGGGAATATCAGAGAAATCTTTTTAAATACGTTAGTGAAGGGTCCACCTTTCTTATCTTAACATTGATCGGGGCCGCATTCGTTTATCGTTCTGTCCGAAAGCAGTTTCTTCTGCAGCAGCAGCAACAAAATTTCATGATGGCGGTTACCCATGAATTGAAAACACCTATTTCTGTGGCAAGGCTCAATCTTGAAACCATCCAGAAATATCAGCTGGATCCTGAAAAACAAAAAAAGCTGATCCGGATGACACTGGATGAAACAGAAAGACTAAATACACTGATCACCAACATCCTTATTTCCTCCCAGCTGGAAGCCGATGGTTACCGGATCTCAAAAGAGGAGCTTGACCTGAGTGACCTGTTCAAAGACTGTATAAGAAATTTTATGCAACGTTATCCTGAAAGGCAATTCATTGGTACAATAAGACCTGATATGGATGTAAAAGGAGACCCGCTCCTGCTGCAATTGATGATAAACAATCTGCTGGAAAATGCGATCAAATACTCGCCAAAGGAAAAACCGATAACCTGTATCCTAAATGACCACAATGATAAAATAGAGCTTTATGTAATTGATGAAGGGCCCGGAATTCCTGACGGGGAAGAGAAAAACATTTTTAAAAAATTCTACCGGCTCGGAGATGAAGCTACACGTAAAACACAGGGCACAGGGCTTGGCCTGTATCTTTGTAAAAAAATTGCTGAAGATCACAATGCCGACATTTCGGTGACGGATAACTCACCGCAGGGAAGTAATTTCATCGTTAGTTTTAAAACTACGCATTGATGCCGGCATAAGAAATCACAAATCATTTTAAAAATGGCTGAGGATAAAAAACCGTCAATATTGTTGGTCGAGGATGAAGAAAATTTGCACGAAGCATTAAAGTTAAACCTTGAACTGGAGGGCTATGAAGTAAGTTCTGCTTATGACGGGGCCTTGGCATTAAAAGCTATCCAGTCAGAATATTTCGATCTGCTGATCCTGGATGTGATGTTGCCCGAAATAGATGGCATCAACATTACCGAGACCGTTCGGCTACAAAACATTGAAGTACCGATCCTGATCTTGAGCGCAAAAAATACCAGCGCCGACAGGGTATTAGGATTAAAAAAAGGTGCTGATGATTACCTTACTAAACCTTTTAACCTGGAAGAGCTGATATTGAGGGTCCAGAAACTGATCGAAAAAAATAAAAAATTACAGGACAGGTCTTCCATTGGTGATACATACAGCTTCGGAAAAAATACCGTCGATTTCAAAGCACAGGAGGCCGTCACAAAAAGCGGGGAAAAGGTTCAGCTAAGTCGAAAAGAAAGCATGCTGCTGAAGCTACTGATCGAGAACAAGAATGAAGTAGTACCCCGGGAAAAGATCTTACAATCCGTCTGGGGTTACAATGTTTACCCTACAACAAGAACCATTGATAATTTCATTCTTAATTTCAGGAAGTATTTTGAAGAAGACAGCCGCAATCCCAAATATTTCCATTCAGTAAGAGGTGTAGGTTATAAATACAATGAATAAATGTTAGAGTCCCGGCAATGACTAACTATTATCAATCGATTCTAAAGTTTGTTTCGATTGTTGAAGCAACTCAGGTTTGCTCGAATTCATTTCTGCGTTTGTATAAACACCGGTCTCGCATTGATGAAGGATCATCATCAGCTTGTTGATAAGCTCCGGTTTAACTGCCTTCCTGTTTAAAAAACTTGCCAGGTCAGGTTTGTTCATGTTTATATTGGAATCCGGAAACCGGTCCTGGAAATAATCCCATATCGACCGGGTTAGTTCTCTGTAAAAAATTTTATTCTCTCTATCAAGCGCCTGGCTTGCCGGCATTAAGATCTCTTCAACAGAAGGCGGCACTCTTGGGGGTACTTCCAATTTTTTTAGTTCTTCATATCGATTGACTATGTTCTGCCTTCTTCTTATCAGGATGAGGATAACAATGATCAACACAGCTATTCCTGCTGCTATCCACCACCATTTTAATTCATTACCCTGTTCAATGGTCATTGGAATAACAGGAGCCTGTTCCTTTTTGATCTTTTCTTTTACAAAAACTGTAAGAGCCTTCGACAGAACCGTTTTATACGACTTGGTATTGAGATCAAAGAAAGAAAAAGAGACAGGAGGAATTGTGTACCTGCCGGGTTTGTTGCTCAAAAATATATACCTGAACCGTCGCTCGCCTGTCAAAGGCACTTGTTGCTTATCCAAAGTATCTTTTACAGACGGTTCAAAAAATTCTATGTCTTTTGGCCAGTTAACGAGCGGCGAACCGACTCTTTGAAAATTTCCAGCGCCACTAACAGTTATGATCAAAGAGTCCTCTTCATTTCTTGAAACCGAATCTTTTTCAACAAAGGCCGTAATCGAGAAATTTCCAACCGCCCCCGCAAAAGTATCAGCCGCGTTTTTTACCGGAAGTGGTCTTACTTTCACAGTTACGGGATTTGTTCTGATGTTGACCTTATAAACTTCCGCGTTTTTATCGCTCTTATTTTCATCTTCATCCACCCCCGCGCCATACATATTTTCAGTGACTTCCTGTTCCGTCTTTCTATTTACTATACTGCGGGAAAACTCCACTTCGTTAGCAACTTCCATTGGGTCGATGGTAAATGTTCCGGGTTGTAAAGGATAAAGTTGAACCTTTAACACTGTGTGCACGTCAAACCAATGCCCGTTTAGTTTTTCCTGCGACTGCTCCTGGTCGTTTACATTGATCATGTCGTACACGCTAAATCCATAAAATCCCGGATTTTTTATGATGTTCGATTTGGATTGCAGCCGTGAGTACAATTTAAAAGTCGCAACAAGAGGTTCCCCTACAACACAGCTTGATTTGTTAATAGAAAGCTTCAGGAATAAATTTTCACGGATCTTTTGAAAAGGTTCCTCACCCTGTTTTAGAAAATACGAGGTTTCGTCCATGTCCTTCTGTGAAAGTACCCTTACCATAACCTCATTACTTTTTGCAAATCTTCCATCGGCGAGGCAAGAAGCTGCGGGTATCTTAAAATTTCCTTCACGGACCGCAGCCAAAGTAAATACCAAATTCTTTTGCGCTACAGGCCCGTCTCCGGAATACAAATGAGGGCCTGAAACCATCCTGAATCCCTGGAATGGTGGCGGGGAAAAATCAGAAACTTTTTCGGCGTTTTCTATAATGTATTGGATCTGGAAAGACTCACCCGGAGCAATCGGGTGTTGCGGCACTATAGCTTTAAAATTTACCTGTGCACCGGAATGGAGAAAAAGAAAAAGTAGAAAGAGAGATAATATGCCGGCGCCAAATTGTTTCATCCTGTCAAAAATAAAAAACGACCCTGAAATGGCGGCTGTGAAAATGATGAAGGGTTTAACCTCAAATATCTCCTAATTGGGGTCGAAGAATTATATCTTCAACGCAAGCCTGTGGAGAAAGCTGAAAAGCCGCATAAACCATTTTAGCGATATCATCGGCCTCCATGAATCTTTTTCTTTCTATGCCGCTCCTTGCCCACGAATCTGTGTATGCTGCGCCGGGGAAAACCGTCGTCACCTTTATATTGTGACGTTTCAATTCATCACGAAGGTTTATCGAGAATCCGCGTAGTGCAAATTTGCTGATGCTATAGGAACCCCCATTGGGGTAAGCTTTCAAGCCGGCGATAGATGACATATTGAATATATGACCGCTTTTCTTTTCGATCATTGCCGGCACGATCACACGCGTCAAATGGTAGGCACTGTACAAATTTGTTTCGATCATTTCTTCAAGCGCTCCATCTACCTCGTCATGAACATTCGATCCTGCAAAGCTTCCTGCATTATTGACCAATACGTCGGGGGATCCATTTTTCAGGCACCATTGTCCAAATGCCTGCGCCTGCTCTTTTTTACTCAAATCGAATGGTTTTGCTTTAATCTTAATGTTCTGATATTTGTTTTGCAATTCTCCTACGGCGTTCGATAAATTATTTTCATTCACGGACGTAAGGAAAAGATCGTTTCCATTGTCTGCAAAAATTTCCGCAATCGCGTATCCCAATCCTCTTGAAGCCCCGGTAATAATAATGTTCTTACCCCCTTGCCCTAAAGGGGAGTTAATGCTTTCCATGTTGAAAATTTTGTTCAGTAATTTGCAAACTTAAATTTTGAAAAGAAGAATGACTCTTCCCTCAAAAAAAAGTCGAAGCACCCGTGGCAAATATCGTCATCTTTTTTTCGACCTTGATCACACTCTTTGGGATTTTGAAGCCAACTCACGAGCCACATTGAAAGAATTGCATACGGCTCTGCTATTGAATGAAAGAGGGGTCAATGATTTTGATCTGTTCCATAAAAATTATTTGCAGCATAATGAAAAGCTTTGGGAGCGTTACCGCAATGGGTATATTAAACAGGAAGAATTGAGAGTAAAAAGGATGTGGCTTACGCTGCTGGATTTTAAAATTGCAGATGATCAATTGGCGCAGGAGATGAGTGGTCGTTTTTTAGACATGCTGCCGACGAGAACGATCTTGTTTCCCTACACAAAAGAAATACTGGAATATTTAACGACGAAGGGATACATTTTACATCTCATCACAAACGGATTTGAAAAAACGCAGCACAACAAGCTCTTGCATTCGGGATTGAAGCCTTTTTTTAAAGAAGTGATCACCTCTGAAGGCTCCGGAAGTTTAAAACCAAACAAAGAGATCTTTGAGTTTGCATTCAAGAAGTGCAATACTAAAGCAGAAGAAAGTATTATGATAGGTGATAGTATCGAGGTGGATATCCTCGGAGCAAAGAATGCAGGCCTCGACCAGGTTTATGTGAATTATCTCGGCATCGAGCCGGAAATAAAACCGACATATACAGTTTACTCACTGAAAGAATTGAAAAATATTTTTTGACTGTAAGTCTCCCCTTCGGGGAGATTTAGAGGGGCCTACCATGTCGCAATTACAGTAATCCCACCTTTCGCGTTATCACCGATCTTGACCTTTACTTTTACATCCAGCGGCAGGATCACATCTACCCTGGAGCCAAATTTTATAAATCCCATCTCAGCCGTCTGTTCAATGCTTTCTCCGACCTGTAGATAATTGACAATTCTCTTTGCCAAAGCACCGGCTATTTGTTTTATCAGGATCTCTTTATCATTACTTCTGTAAACTGTAGTATGCCTCTCATTGTCTGTTGACGATTTAGGATGCCAAGCTACGAGATATTTCCCTGCATGGTATTGACAATAGGTAACCTCTCCGCCTACAGGATTACGGTTTACATGCACATTTAAGGGGCTCATAAAAATAGAAACCTGGATGCGGCGGTCGGTAAAATATTCATCCGCCTGTATCTCCTCAATCGCAACAACTTTGCCATCCGCAGGAGCCAGGATAACATTTTCGTCAATACTGTACTGACGGTTGGGAATTCGGAAAAAAGATATAATAAAGATCAGCAGGACGAGTGTAGCCAAAAAGATCAGCCAGCTCAGCCAGGGATTGTGAAAACTAAAAGCATAAAAAGAAATGATATTGACAGCACCGAATAAAATTGCACTCCAGGCTATAAGCTTGTATCCTTCTTTGTGGATGGTCATCTCAGAATATTGAGGGGCAAAGATAATGAATTGGTGAGTCGTGAGTCGTGAGTCGTGAGTCGTGAGTCGGTAGTCGGTAGTCGCTGGTCTTGAATTCAATGCTGCCTAAAAAACATAATGGACTCTGAGTCCGAAGTTCCCATGAAACCTTTTTTGCAATCCCGGGTAGTCATAAGATGGAATTGGACCGCTCACACGCCATCCACCGACGTGGTCAAATTTTTGGTCGATATGTGGGTTTATTACTTGCGTGTATTCAGTATTGATAAACCTGATCCCAATTCCAACAAAAAAATCCAACATAAAGGATTTACCAATAGAAACCATACCGCCCCATTGAATGGACGTAGTTACTATGGGGCTATTGATTTTTGCCTCGTCATAATACACGACACTGTCGCCTGGAAGGTGGTCATAATAGTATCCATACTTTGCAGTAAAATTTCGCATTGAATAAGAAATTTGTAACCCGATATAGTCTGCAAACTCCTTTGTGGTCGAAAAAAAATACCTTATTTCTGGTTTTATTCTTAAATATTTTTTATCTGCAAAATAGGGATCAGAGCTATTTTTCTTCCCGGTTTGAAATGTAATCTCTGTTAATAGCGAAATATGTCTGTTGAAGTAGTATGAAGCTCCCGGTTGTATCCCAAACTGCCAACTACCCGGCATTGGGATAATTGACGGAGCAAAACTGATTGCCCAATTTCTGTAGGATGAATCCTTTTGGGCATTTAATAAAATTGGAGAAAGGAAAATTACAAAGGATAATGGCAATTTTCTCATGCTTGTAAGATACTGTTTCTGCGAAAAAGTTTATCTCATAAAGAAATAAACATACAACCAAACAAATGGGCCAGCTACAAGCAATGAGTCGAACCTGTCCAAAAAACCTCCATGACCGGGCATGATATGACCGCTGTCTTTTACTCCAGCCATTCGTTTGAGTTTTGATTCAAGAAGATCACCGAAGGTACCAGCAATCGAAGCTATGGCAGCGAGAACAGCGGTAAGAAAGACTAATTCCGGAAACCCGGTACAGTAAACGATAATACCAATAGTCCCCACGCTAAGTAAAATTCCTCCAATGGTACCTTCCCATGTTTTCTTTGGCGAAACAGAAGACAAAGGTCTTTTTCCAATAAGGGAACCAACAATATACGCCATGGTATCATTTATCCATAAACTAAAAATGATTCCCAAAGGGATAATATTCCATGGAAAAATATTCATTGGATCCGTCTCATATATATCAACGAGGCTTATCATCAATCCCAGGCTCAATGAAATATATAAAAAGCCGGCAACGGAAAGCAACTTGGCCTTTGAGAGAATTTTTTTATTCTGGAATAGATAAACAAATATGCAAACAAGTATGAAAAGATAAAAAAGCCATTTAAGGTTAAATGAACCATCAGCTGGTCCCACATAAACTGTATATTTTGGAAAACCAACAAAAAGAAAGATCACATATCCAACTATCATCAACACGTATTTAATAACTACATCAATTTGTGTCTTATAAATTTTTTCAACAAGTTTCAGATATTCCCACCAGCACCCAAAATGTATTACGGAAAAAAGAATAAGAAATGTCCACTCATTAATGAAAAGGCCTGCCAACATTACGACCACAAAAACGGCAGCCGTCAGCGTTCTTGTTTTGAATGTTTGCCAGTTGAAAGCCATGAGGAAATGATTAAGAACGATCAGTGACCCATGAAGGCCGGTTATAATCATCGGTAGGAATGATCACTTCTTCACCGGGCTTATTGACCTGGTATTGACTGACCCTTTCAAAAAGAATGAACAAGCCGCAGATGATAGCCAGCGAGATGAGCCCCCACCATATGGACAAATTCACATCCGCTTTTGCAATGTCCATCTTAGGGTCCTTCATTCGCATTACATAGATCATCGTAACTGCAAAGGCATTATTGGCAGCATGTGCGATGATATTCAGCCATAAATTTCCCGTTCGATAATACATCCATCCAAGGAGAAAACCGAGTACAGCACGACTCAAAAAACCAAAATAAGAACCATGGACGATGCTAAAAATAATCGCCGTTACTACAATGGAAACAATGGGCGCCTTCCACCACCTCGACAAAAGATTTTGCAAGCCGCCTCGAAAGATCGTTTCTTCAAACATGGCTGGTAAAATAGCCAGCATGATGAGTGAAAGAATATAATCTGTTAAATTGTTCATGCGGCCAATGATCGCGACCTGCTTATTGTATTCGTCTTCTGCTTTCTGAAATGTATCGAAAGTAAGTTTTGAAAACGGAAGCATTTTTGTTAACTCTGCCAATGCGCTAACCAGGGGTAATGCTGCGATCATGATCAGAATGACAACAAAAAACTGGGGGGCCGTCACCTTATTTTTAAAACCTAAATGAGTAAATGCTTTTTTGTGACAAAGCCATGCATAAAATATTGTGGGCAGAAAGAAAAGGAACAAGGTTGTGAGAAATTGCACCCATCTTAGCAAGTTGGCATTCTCGGGAACAAATAAAGAATTCATCATTTCCTTGCTGGATAAGCCGCGCAAGTTGTTCAAATCTATTTTTCCTGCCAATGGTATCAGGCTAACAATTCCACCTACAACCAGCCCCGCGCCGGTAAATGCCGCCAGGATCCCTAACTGCCCCCAATAGCTTATTCTTTTTGATGCGGGATATGCCATACAGACAAGATTAAATAAATTTGCAGGCTCAAAAATAGGTTATTGTTAAATTGTTTAATGGCTCAATGGTTATAACGGTCAACAACAATTCAACAATTTAATCATTTAACAGTTCAATGCTTAGAATCGGCAACATACAGCTTCCGGAATTTCCACTTCTTCTCGCACCCATGGAAGACGTGAGTGACCCTCCATTTCGTGCCGTATGCAAGGCAAATGGCGCCGACCTGATGTACACTGAATTTATTTCCAGCGAAGGATTGATCCGCGACGCCATTAAAAGCAAACAAAAACTTGACATCTTCGATTATGAACGCCCCATTGGCATTCAAATTTTTGGGGGTGATGAGGAAGCGATGGCAATGAGCGCAAGAATCGTGGAGGCTGTGAATCCTGATCTTGTTGACATAAATTTTGGTTGCCCTGTAAAGAAAGTGGTTACAAAAGGTGCGGGAGCTGCAGTATTGAAAGATATTGACGCGATGGTCCGCTTGACAGAAGCCGTCATAAGGTCAACGTCATTACCCGTTACCGTAAAAACAAGATTGGGATGGGACGAAAATTCAAAAAATATTGAAGAGGTTGCTGAACGATTACAAGATATTGGGATCAGGGCCCTGGCAATTCATGGAAGAACAAGGGCACAACTTTACAAAGGCGAAGCCGATTGGACATTGATCGCGAAAGTGAAAAACAATCCGCGTATTCGCATTCCGATCTTTGGCAATGGTGATATTGATTCTCCGGAGAAGGCACTCGAATATAAAAACCGTTACGGCGTTGATGGCATCATGATCGGGCGCGCCGCGATCGGTTATCCCTGGATATTTAATGAGATCAAACAATTTATTCAAACAGGCGAACATCTAACCCCGCCAACCATCGAGCAAAGAGTGGAAGTGATCCGCCAGCATTTACATCATTCTATTCAATGGAAAGGTCTGTTGCCGGGTATCAATGAAATGAGAAGGCATTACACCAATTATCTGAAGGGTCTTCCCAATATAAAAGAATACCGCCTGAAATTAGTTACTGTAAGGTCCGCCGAAGAGATCGACGATGTATTAAAGGAGATCATCAACATATACTCAGGTTACCAGTTCGAACGAAGAAATCCCGATAGCTATCGGGAGGATATGGAAACCATGGCGTATAGTTGCGGGTAGGGCAAAAGATAGAATTTAGAATGTTGAAGATAGAAGGGAATGCCATCGTAAATAAATTCTAACTAACTTCTATCTCCTATCTTCTAACTTCTGTTCAAGTCATCGCAACCTTCATCGTCTTTATCAATCCATAGATTGAAACCAGTGTCCACACGGCTTCGAGGATCACAAAAGGCCAGAAATCGATAAGCAGGGCTGCATAGCAACTCAGGGCGCCGCCGATGCTGTTCAATACGAAATAGAGTTTTCCATTTACAGGAATATATTTCATGGTATTCAGAAAGTAGGCGAAGAGCACCATGCCCACGCCGATCGTACCGATGATGTCATTATACGTCATAGCAAAAGAATTAAGTGATTCTCTCAAACTTATAGTTTTCCCGGATATGTGCATTAAAAAATTCTCCCGATTGGCCATCCGAAGCTGCATTAAAATAATCCTGCCATATACCCGGTGGAACTTTAAAATACCTATAAACATTCCCGGTTTTAAAACCAATTTCTAAGTTCTTCTTTTCAGGATAATATTTTATGTAAAGAGTAGTTTTTGAAGCCGGTGTTGCGAGATAGTTGGGCATATCAGGTGCGAGGTTAAAGGCACAAGGTTCAAGGTTCAAGTATTGATTGCTTTCTTAACTTCTTCACTTAATGGTGAAACTGCCGGGTCGAAATAATTCGTCAGTACACCTTTCTCATTCAACAGGTACTTGGAAAAATTCCACGACGGCGACTGACTATTCCAGCCATTTTTTGTTTTATCAGAGAGCCATTGAAAAACCTTTTGTTGGTTATTGCCCTTGACGACCGAAGCCTTTAGGGCAATCGGAAAACTGATTCCAAAATTTATCGTACAAAAATTCCTGATCTCTTCGTCATCTCCTTTTTCCTGCTCTTTAAAATCATTTGCCGGAAAAGCGACCACCGTCAGCACATCCTGGTATTCCTCGTATAATTTTTGAAGATCGCTGTATTGACTAGTGTAGCCACAATCACTTGCTGTATTGACCAGCAAGAGCTTCTTTCCTCTAAGGGAATTAAATGAAAGAACTGTTCCATTATTCAACTGCGTTGATAGGTCATAAAATGATTGCAGTGGTTGGATATTCGCTTTGTTGACCAAAACTTTCGATCTCTTTCCAATTATCCTGGTAAAAAACATCCACAAAGGATAGGTAGCCTTCAACACAGTTTGCCTCAATGTCATTATGCAAAGTTACTTTTTATTGTCAGTGCCCCTCCGTGCACTCCGTGTATTCTGTGGCAAATTAACCACGTAGACACGGAGGAGACGGAGAATACATGGAGTGCAACTCATAGTTTATCTTATAACTTTTTTAAATAACCAGAGCTTCCCTTTGAAAGGAGGGTATTTAATATTGGGATCAAACCAGGTTGGAGTCTTCATAACAGCTTTACGGTGGCTGAAAGTTTCAAAAGAATTCTTACCGTGATATTCTCCAATGCCACTGTTACCGCGACCGCCAAATGGTAAATAATGATTGGTCAGGTGCCAGCTCGAATTATTTATACAAGCTCCTCCCGCCGGAACTTTTTCCAACCATTCTTTTTCCTTTTTATCACTGGATGTATAAATATAAAAAGCAAGTGGGTTAGGGTTTCGCTCAATGATGGCTTTTGCCTCTTCAAAGTTTTCGAATGAGATGATAGGGAGTATTGGGCCAAATATCTCATCGTTCATTATCGATGAGCCTGGGAAAACATTTTCGATGATGGTTGGCTCAATATAAAGTTTACTCATGTCATAACTGCCGCCATGAACGATCGTTCCATTGTTTAAATAACTTACCAGCCTGTTGAATTGTCTTTCATTAATGATCTTACCGTAACTGTAATCGGTTGAAGGATCCTCTGAAAAGAATTTGATGATCGCTTCTTTCAGAGCGCTGACAAGTTTTTCTTTTACGCTGGAATGTACCACCACATAATCCGGTGCCACACACATCTGCCCGGCATTTGAAAATTTAGCTATTGCAATTCTCCGGGCTGCTACCCTGATATTTGCATCGCTCTCTACCACGCAGGGCGATTTGCCTCCCAATTCAAGTGTGACCGGCACCAATTGTTCAGCCGCCATCTTGTAAATGATCTTTCCCACCGTCGTGCTCCCGGTATAAAACACATGGTCAAAACGAAAATTATTCATCATGGCAGGTACAACATCTGCACCATCTCCTTCGACAAATAAAATATATTCGGCTGGAAAGTTTTCATTGATGATCTTCTTCATTACTGCAGATGTAGCCGGGGCAAATTCGCTTGGCTTTACAACAATACAATTACCGGCCGCAATGGCGCCAACCAATGGTGTAAATAATAGTTGCAAAGGATAATTCCACGGACCCATGATCAGCACAACTCCCATTGGCTCTCTTATTATGTAGCTCAAGGAGGGAAGGTTAACAAGATTTGTCTTTGTTTTTTCAGGCTGTATCCATTGACGCAGGTTTTTAAGTGCGGAATTAATTTCGCTAATGAGAAATCCCGTTTCTGTTACCCAACTTTCTTCCGGGCTTTTCTTAAGATCGGCGTATAAAGCGTCGTGCAGATCTTTCTCATGAAATAAAATAGCCGATCTCAGTTTCTGCAATTGCTGTTTTCTAAAATGAAAAGGCTTAGTTTGGCCACCATTATAAAATTCACGCAGGCTGTGCAACTTTCCCACGAACGAACTTTCAGGCATAGTGATGATTTAATGAAAGTAAATTAATGAATAATGAGTGATGAGTAATGAGTGCCGTCCTTTACGAGGATTTTAATTTGCCCGCAGATCACGCAGAAAACGCAGATTTTATCATGAACTCTTATTTGCGAAAATCTGCGTCATCCGCGGGGAAAAAATTTATACACGATTGGCCTTATTAACGACCAACCTTTTTCTCCACACAATAACCCGCCAGATCACTTCTGCTGATAATAGTGCAGCTACGGCAAACAATGCAGGCTTCAACATTCTTCCTTCGATGGAAAAAGCGCTGGTGAGTGCAATGCAATAAACTGAAATTGGTAACACAATCAAAAGACAAAGCCCGAAAACATTGAGGGGAATTTTAAAAGGCCTGTGCTCTTTTGGAAGTTTTATCCGGAAAATGATGAGGCTGATAAATTCAAGAAATAAAGCGGCCCCATACAGTGTTACGTCAATAATAACCAGGTCGCCAAAAGTCCATAAGATCATGACGCTAACAACCGAAGCGCAAACGATGATGGATATATACGGGGTCTTGTATTTTGGATGAAGTGTTTGAAGTTTTTCGGGCAGAAGCTTATCATCTGCCATCACTTTCGGTACGCGTGATACGGAAAGTAGCACCGCGGAAAATAATCCAAGAGCGCTGGCCATACCACCGGCGGCAAGTATCGAAGCCAGCCATGGACCGGACACCAATGTTCCAAGCATAGGAAATCCTTCTTCACCGAGCAGTGTAAGATCGATCCCCGACGAAAGCGCAGTTGTGACAGCAACCAGGTAAATGAATAATGTTAGTCCAAATGCAATAAATGTGGAAAGAAGATAAGTTTTTACAGGCCTGTCCACTTCTTCAGCGTATGTCGTTGTATTATCCCAGCCAATAAAATTCCACATCACTGTATACAATCCCATGCCCAAAGAAGAAAAACCAAGACCCTTTAACGAAAGTGAAGGGAGTTGAAATGGGTGATGCGAAAGGTTAACTATAAAAAGAACAAGAAAAGGTAGCACAACAGTAATGCTTAATATCATTGAGATCCTTCCAACCGGAACGATCCCTAAAATATTCAAACCCGCGCCCAACCAGATGATAGCAAGACAGATCGGGATCTTGTATTCTGCGATCTCCGGAAAAAAGAATGAAGTATATCCAATAAAGAGTACCGGGTAAATGGCAAGGTCAACAAAGGTGTAAAGCCAGGTCCACCAACCTTCATACCACGCCCATCGAATTCCAAGTGCCCGTTTCACCCATTGATAATAGCCACCAGTAACAGGCATCATGCTGTTCAGCTCCATCACCACAAATATTGTTGGCACATCCCAGAGCAATGGTGTTAACAGCAATATCAACAAGGCTCCATGTGTTCCGCCATAACTTAGCAATGGCTCTAATCCGTAAGGACCGCCTGAAACAGTAAGAAAGATCACAGCCGCCAGTGGCAATATTCTTAATCGCTTATGCGGTGAGCCGGTTCGGAGCATGCTATAAAAATATCTGATTTGTTGAAGAAGCAGTTAAATAAAAAGGATAATCGTCATTGCGAGCGAGAACCATTTACTGATTTCTGGCCCGTTTTGACCTTATATGTCTTATGTGCCTTATGTGGTTAACTATGCTCCGATTTGCAAAATTTTGAACCACATAAGGAACATAGACACATCGTTTCAATGTGGTTTACTGCGACCTCATGCGCCTGTGTGACCAATCTCATTTTTTCTTCGCCTCATGATATACTTCCGTAAGATTGTCGGGATAAAATCTTCCAAACCACCAACTCTTATATTGTGACAGCACATCCTGTTTTATAAAATCAGAATCCACCTCATTTTTCTGCACTGCTTCGGTTGCAAGCTGCTGAAGATCGCTGATGTAACGGATCAGTGTGTCGACAGATCCTTTGCCTGCAACCGGCCCATGACCAGGAACAAATTGTTTGAGTGAAGCATTTGCATAAAAATCTTCGAGTTGCTTTTTCAAACTCTCCGCGTTTCCATCTCCAAACCAGGGATGTCGTTTTACAAACAATACATCCCCCATAAATGCAATTCCTTCGACTGGTAATATCATAACAACATCACTGGCTGTATGGCAGTTTTTACACTCGATCAACAATACGGACCTTTTTGACCCGTGTATCCACAACGAATCTTTGAAAGTAAGACCCGGCAAAGTTGTTTTTAATGTAGGCAATGATTTAGCAATACCGTCATAATATCCCAACCACATCACAGCTTCATCCTTTTCATTTGCTGTTGCTGATTGAAGTTGTTGTTTTGCCTTTTCCAGGCTCTTTCCAATATTTTTTCGCAGCCACTCCTGTTCTTCGGCTTCTGCTTTTTTCATTTCATTTTTTGTCCATTCTGTACTTATGATCGATGCGCCCGGAACAAAAACCTGGTTCCCTCTTATATGATCGTCATGGTAATGACTGTTGATCACAAATGAAACAGGATGTTTGGTCAGTTGTTCAGCTGTTTGTTTTAACTCACTGGCTGCATCGGGATTCATAAATGCATCAAACACCAGCGTTTTATTGCCCAGATCAACGATACCTGCATTGGAAATCGCATGACCCCCTTTGTCATTTTGGATAGCGGCCCATACGCCGGGAGCCAGTTGTTCAATGAAAAAATTTTTTTGACCTGTTTGAGGATTACGCAAGCCAATCATAAGGGCAACCGACACAGCCGTGGCCAAATAGAGTTTTCGCATAAAAGCGTTTTTGATTGATCCAGGGTAAACTTTCAACGGGAAGGAGAGTACTAATATAAAAAATTCAATTGAGGTGAGATCATTTTTCATTGTGGCACAAACTTTTCAGAAGCATTGTAAACACGAAAAATGAAAAACAACGATAAGACAAGGAAAAGCAAAAAACACCATCATGAAAACCCGTTGCCCGGCGAGATCGGGCCTAAACAAATGGAAGAAAATACTAACGCTCATCGGGAGGCTGAGAAGGACATGAACAAGGACGCCGAATTCACAGCACATAGTAAGAATGATGATCTTGACGAAGGCGAAACTGCTAGGTTGGGTGAGGATAAAAATGATTTGGTTTGATCATGATCTGATGATTCCTTAAAAAGGGTAAATTTATATTTCTTAAACATTTTCTATGCGTCTGGATAACGAAAGAGAGAGTTCAAATGTTGAGGACCGTCGCGGTCTTTCGACTGGTGGAGGTGTTGCGATCGGCGGTGGCCTCATTGGCGTGATCTTTCTTGTGATAAAACTATTATCGGGAGGCGATGTATCGCAGGATATTCCACAGCAAATGCCCGGTCAAACTCAGCAACTGAGTCCGGAAGAACAAGCAAAAGACGATGAAAGAGCAAAATTTGTAAAGAAGGTTCTTGCACTTACAGAAGACGTGTGGGATTCGATGTTCGCGGCCAGTGGAAAGCAGTACGTAAAACCAACTCTCGTTTTATTTCGGGATAGGGTCGAATCTGCTTGTGGTATGGCAAGTGCCGCCTCGGGTCCATTCTATTGTCCCGGTGACCAGGAAGTTTATATTGATCTTGCGTTTTATGAGGAATTAGAAAACCGTTTCCAGGCGCCCGGGGATTTTGCAGAAGCTTATGTGATCGCTCACGAGATAGGTCATCATGTGCAAAAGCTCCTCGGTATTTCAGACAAAATGGACAGGTTGCGCCAACAGCTAGCGCAAGATGAGTATAACAAATACTCAGTTATGCTGGAGTTGCAGGCAGATTTTTTTGCAGGTGTATGGGCACATCACGCACAGCAAATGAAAAATATCCTTGACCGTGGTGATATCGATGAAGCATTGAATGCAGCCAATGCTATCGGTGATGATCGTTTGCAAAAAGAATCCCAGGGTTATGTAGTTCCTGAATCTTTTACTCATGGTACTTCACAACAAAGGATGTATTGGTTTAAAAAAGGGTTTGATACCGGCGACATGAACCAGGGTGACACTTTCCGCGACCCTTCGCTGCAATAATTTTTACCTAACTGCGTTACTCTGTTATGAGGGTCCGCGCTTTACTAAGTTTGATCTTATTGGTTGGACTTGACTGCACAAAGCCGAGAGACGCGGAATACGCATTGAATATTCAGAATAACTCTGATAAACCAACTGCGTTTTATATTGCTGCCGTGGCAGTAGAGCATCATCTTTATCCCGATACAACCCTTGAAACCACTAAACCAATATTGGCGACGATCCAACCAGGTAAAACGAATCCCTGGTACATTAACTTGTCTTTTGATGATTTGTTTAAGCAATTACCCAAAGACACCTTGTCTGTTTATTTCTTCAGCGTTGATACATTGAACAAATATGACTGGTCAATTATTCGCGATCAATACAAAGTGCTTAAACGTTACGACTTGTCGCTGCAGGATTTAAAGAACAAAAATTTTATATTGTCTTATCCGTAGAGAATAAAAAGGCCAGAACTTCTGACCTTTTTATTTACCATTCAATTTTATACCTGAAAGTATCTATTTATCAATATAACCAAAGAGCCCATTTGCTTCATCATTAGGTCCCGCTGCAAAGAACAAACGAGTGGGTGAGATATTTGCTGCAGAAGAAGGAGCAAAAGAGATACCCCACAATCCATCAACCACGATAGGCGATCCGTTAGAGCTTAGTTGTCCTATAAATTTTGCATCCATCGAATAGGCATTGATCTTACCGTCGCCAAAGTTTCCAATGAGAATAACATTCGAATTATTTCCGTCCAGAAATCCCGTAGGTGCCATTGCTATTCCCCATGGTGCATTTAAATCACCTTGTGATGCAAACCGGCCCACCAAACTTCCATCTGGTTTGAAAATATCAACATAACCAAGACCTGCACCTTTTACTTCGTCTCCGTCCGGTCCAAGTTGTGCATACATAACATAAAGCTGTCCACCGATATTTTGAATATTAAACGGAGAATAGCCTTCAGGCAATTGCGGATCAGAAAATGTTTTACTTACCGAGGTGAAGCTGCTATCAAACACATCAATTTTTGCTTGTTTGAAATTGGCAGCATATAACAACGTACCGCTGCTGTCATTTGCAATCGTAACGCCGGTATAGGAAGCTGTGGCCGAATTGTTCACTACTCTTTCAGCCGCGGTTCCGGAACTCCAACCGGAGATCACACCATCATCTCCAACAAAAATAAATTTTGCAACACCACCACCGGGAAGTACAAAAGCTGTCGCGCTAGTGTTAAAAACAATTCCTGTTGGATGACCGCCGGTATTGGCTGAAGCGGATGGAATAGATACTGGCGGTATCGCCTGGTTACCTGTTGCATCATACGCTACACTTGCACCAGCAGCTTCTGAAGAGATCCATGGATTTCCTGTAGGTGAGAAAGCGATTCCCCATCCATTCACCAAATTAGCGTCTACTCTTGCACCGGTATCCTGGCTATTGTTAGAGACAAGATTGGCGCGGGTAAAATTTGTGGATGAACCTGCTGTGGATGAGTTCTTGTTGTCTTCATCCTTATGACAGCTAACTATAGCGATTGAAGAGATCATTAAAAGAAATATTGCAATCGGGTACCCACTGATAATTTTCATTTTAGACATAACTCTCTGCATAAAAATTGATTTAAAATTTAAAAAAATACAAATACACTTTTGTTCACAATTGATTGTTGAACTTTAAGGGAGTTATTATCAAGAAGAATGAGGAGATCAGCGAAAGAAGCGATCAAAAAAGTTTTCATACTACAGATCTTCTTGTATAACTAATCGTAACAATTTGTTACGTGGCGAGTCCAAGGGACTCCTTCGGAGAGTAATTACTTCAAAATTTGAACCGTTTTGAAAATCAGTTTAATTTCCCGCTGATCATCGCAGATTTTGCAGATCAATTCACTGTTGTAGTAATATCTGCGGAAATCGGCGTGATTTGCGGGAGATAAAAAACAAAGAGTTGGAAAATCAACAACTAGATCGCAGAAGTAAATTGTCTTAAAAATCTCACATCGTTTTCGCTAAAGAGCCGAATGTCATTGATACCATATTTTAGCAGTGCGGGGCGTTCGATGCCCATGCCGAATGCAAAACCGGTGTATTTATTTGGGTCGATGCCGCAATTCTGCAACACGTTTGGATGCACCATACCGCAACCAAGAATTTCAAGCCATCCTGTATGCTTACAAACACTGCAACCTTTACCTCCGCAGAGAGTACAACTGATATCCATTTCGGCACTTGGTTCAGTAAATGGAAAGTAAGAAGGACGGAAACGAACTTTTATATCACTGCCATACATTTCCTTTACAAAAAAATAAAGCGTTTGCTTCAGATCAGCGAACGAAACATTTTCGTCAATGTATAAACCCTCTACCTGGTGAAAGAAACAGTGACTTCTTGCACTCACCGTTTCGTTTCGATAAACGCGGCCGGGATAAATTCCGCGAATTGGCAGCTTGCCTTTTTCCATTTCACGGATCTGCACATTACTTGTGTGCGTGCGCAACAACCAATCTGGATTTTGCTGCACATAAAATGTATCCTGCATGTCACGGGCCGGGTGATACTCTGGTAAATTGAGTGCAGTAAAGTTGTGCCAGTCATCTTCGATCTCTGGTCCTTCGGCCACAGCAAATCCGAGTCGCTGAAAAATAGAGACGATCCGATTCCTCATCATTGTAACCGGATGTCTCGAACCAAGAGCGATGGGATCGCCGGGAAGAGTAAGGTCAAGTTGGGAGTCGGGAGTCGGGAGTTGTGAGTCGGACGCTGATTGTTTCAGCTCCTCATATTTATTTTCTGCAAGCAACTTAAAGTCATTCATCACCTGGCCGAATTCTCTTTTTTGTTCGTTGGGAACATTTTTCATTTCACCCATAAGACTCTTCACGATCCCTTTTGTTCCCAACCATTTGATACGAAACTCTTCAACCAACTTTGCATCGGTTGCAGAAAACTGAGCTATCTCCTTTTTGTATTCTTCTATTTGCTGTAGTAACTGATCCATAAGGAGGGCAAAGATAAATAGAACCACGATTTGTCAGATACGGCTTTTGGGAATAGTGTTCCAATCCGCATCGATTCACCACATAGGAACATAGGTCACTGTAGGGATCACATAGGTCACCTATGTGTATCTATGTTCCTATGTTTCTATGTGGTGAGAAAGCCCGGGCCTACTCTCTTCTTGCAGTATGTAAATATTTTTTCCTCATAATCCTGTCTTTAATCCTACGAATCGTGGTTCTCACTATATTGCAGCATGTCTGATTATCTTAATATTTCAGATTTCTTATCACCTGTTAATTTCAATGAAATTTCCCAGGACGAGGGTTACAGAGATGGGCAGATCGGTAAGTCTATTTCAGTATACAAGGCCCAAAAATATCCCGCAAAAAAATTTCCTGAGCTTGATGATGTGCAGATCGTCATTGTAGGTTGCGGCGAACAGCGCGGCAGTGGTTTGATCCATGGTCATAGCGAGGCTCCCGACCTTGTGCGTCGCCAGCTTTATGCCTTATACCATTGGCACAAAGATGTAAAGATCGCAGACGTGGGCAATATTATGGCGGGATCATTGTTCACCGATTCTTATGCCGCATTAAAAACAGTTGTACATGAACTGATCAATGATGGAAAAACGGTAATTATTCTTGGAGGCTCGCACGATCTTACACTAGCACAGTATGGCGCCTACGTTGAAAATGGAAGAGCCATTGAAGCATCCTGCGTAGATTCGTTGATCGATCTGAACATTGACTCACCTTTTCGCCATGAAAATTTCCTGATGGAAATGCTCACGTCCGAACCAAACTATATACGCCATTACAATCATATCGCTTTCCAAAGTTTTTATGTCCATCCGCAAATGCTGGAGACAATGGATAAGCTTCGTTTTGATTGCTATCGCGTAGGAACGGTAAGAGAAACCATCGAAGAAATGGAGCCCGTCATTCGTAACAGTAGCCTGTTCAGTTTTGATATCGCAGCTATTGCGCATGCTTATGCACCGGCAAATACTATTTCACCAAATGGGTTAACCGGCGAAGACGCTTGTGCCTTGATGCGTTATGCCGGCATGAGTCCGAACGTAAACAGCATCGGCATTTATGGATTTGATTCGGCTCATGATAAAGATGACCTGACGGCGAAACAAGTTGCGCACATGATCTGGTATGTATTGGATGGAAGAAGTCGCGGCCGCAAGGAAGTGGAATTGGATCAACGCGATTCATTTAATGAATATCACATTGCTTTTGCAGAGGTAGAAACCACTTTTTTACAAAGCAAAAAAACCGGCAGGTGGTGGATGCAATTGCCGGATAAAAATTTTATTGCCTGCAGTTATAAAGATTATTTGCTGGCAAGTAGCAACGAGATCCCTGAAAGATGGCTGAGGGCTCAGGAGCGGAATTAGGACGCCCCCTGTCCCCCTAAAGGGGCGACTTATGTTGAACAAACTTTAGTGATTCGTTGCTCTTTATGATGAATGATGATTATGTTACCAGCTGAAAAATTCCAATTGGACGTTGGTTGCGTCGCACACTTCAGCTTTCAGTTCTTTATTCAACAATTTTTAATCTTCATCTGCTAAATCGGAGTATTTACAAACACCCCTTTAGGGGATGGGGGCAAACCTCCCCTTTAGGGGAATAGTGAATTTTCAAATTTAAAACTATGACTGGGGGTATCAAAACAGGCATCTGCTCCTACGGCATGAGCGGAAAATTATTCCATGCTCCTTTTATACAAAATCATCCCGGCTATGAATTGACAGGCATTGTTGAAAGACACAACAATGATTCGAGAGAAAGATACCCGCAATCAAAATTGTATCGATCGATCGATGAGTTGATCGCTGATGATTCCATTGAGCTCGTGATTGTAAATACTCCTACTCACCTGCATTATGAAAATGCAAAAGCGGCGCTAACATCCGGGAAGAACATTGTTGTAGAAAAACCTTTTGCAGTAACTGTAAAAGAGGCGGAAGAAATAACGGCCCTGGCACGCGGGAAAAATCTATTTATCAGTATCTATCAAAATCGCCGGTACGATGGAGATTATCATGCAATAAAAGATGTGATCGAAAAAAAACTGCTGGGTGACTTGAGAGAAGTTGAAATAAGGTATGACCGTTATCGTCCGATTCCTGCCGGCAAAGCTCACAAAGAAGGAGATCTCCCCGGCGCAGGAATTATTTATGACCTCAGCCCTCATCTCGTGGACCAGGCTTTACAATTGTTTGGATGGCCGCAAGCGATATTTGCCGACGTTTGGAGAATGCGTGAAGGTGTAAAAGCAAGCGATTATTTCGAAATGCTGTTTTATTATCCACAAATGCGCGTGCGACTTAAAGCAACCTGCATTGCACGCGAGCCATTGCCTTCTTATATCCTGAATGGAATGAAAGGAAGTTTTCTTCAGCAGCGTTCGGATCTGCAGGAGATACAATTGAATGCCGGGGCTGTTCCCTCATTAAAAAGTTGGTGCCCTTCCCCCTCGCAACCTGATGGACTATTGCATACTGAAATAAACGGTGAAGTGGTCCGCAAAGAACTTACATCCGTCGCCGGAAATTACATGGGCTACTATGATGACGTTTACAAAGCATTAACAGGAAAGGGGCCTAATCCAGTTCCCCCTGAAGATGGTATCAAAACCATCAGGATCATTGAGGCGGCCTTAAAAAGCTCGAAGGAAGGAACGCTGATTGCTTTGTGATTTTAGTTTCTCTGCTGGTAGGGCATATAATTATCCATGTATCTCTTTACTGCCTTGTTCCAATCATCAATGTAGGAATTGCGTCGTTTGTTTAGGTCAGCATTCGTTTCGTTGTAGGTCTTACTGGCTGCGTTAACATCATTGACGGCTTTGTTAAATTCATCAACGTCCTTCTGCGTTTTTTTTGACGCATCAAACTTTTTTTTCAGCTTGGTAAAATTTTCTTCTTTCAAAAAAAAGTCGGTGATGTTATTCATACTCTTTATTTCACCGAGATAAAAATTCAGCATATTACGGCAGGCCACGATCACTGATTCATCATTATTATATGCTTTCAATTCTTTGAGTTTAGCAAGTCCTTCTTCAGAATAGGTTTGCAATGAATTCAGGTTTTGTTCCACTGCATTTATGTTTTTGCTGTTCACTGCATCCATCAGGTAGGCTTCCTGTTTATCGCTTTTAAAAAAAATAAGGTACACATCCTGGTAGTGCTTCATCACAAGATCGGCGGTTTTCATTTTGGCACCCATTTCATCTTCGTTCTCGATCAGGTGAATGTTATTGGCAGTTGCGAATTTTTTCTGTGCGTCGTGTTGCCGCTGTGAGGCTTCTTCCAATTTTTCATTCGCCTTTTCCTTGGCCAGCATATATGCTTCCATCAGGTCATAACTCTGCTCAGCTATGTCTTCCATATTAACGATCTTGCCATAATCCTCATTAAACACGCTGTTTAATATTTTCAAATAAACTACCGTTGTATCACGAAATGACCGGTCCCCTTTAAACGGAGGCATGCCTTGAATAGAAAACCGCGTATCGCTAATAGCATTCAGCAGTTCCGTCCTTCTTTTTTCCACTTTCCTTGCATTTTTACCATGAGACATGAAGCTGAGATACACAAGATATTTTTGTGTCAGTGTTTCGTTGGCCTTGCCAATATAATCTATGTATTGCCCGGGATCGGTAAAGTCCTGTGCACTCACCTGTGATGAAATAAGCATTGTCAAAAATGCAGTTAGCAATGTGGGATGAAAGATCCGTTTCATGGTTGATTATTTTGTGGTGGCAGTTTTCTGTAAATTATTCAGATCGCATAAAACAGAAAATGCTTCCTGAATATAAATATCTTCGGAAATGTTGGTGCGCCAACGATCGTTTATCTCCTTTGCATATTCATCATTTACAAGCAGCGCTTTATCCAGGCTGTGATTATCTACTGTATATTTTTTATTAACTGTCTCTTTTTTTTCTTCTCCTTTCATCACATCCCAGAGAGATTGGTTTTGCTTGCTCCATTTTTCAAAAGCGTCCCACTTAAGTGAAATGGTCTCCGTTTTATCGTTAACAGTCCGGATATATCCAATCGCTTTTTTTATTTCTTTAAAATCTTCATTGTTATTGATACGTTCTTCGCTTCGCTTACTGAGTTCGGCGACCGGTAATGGCGCAAGCGGTTTGTAATAACTGTTTTTTGCCACTGTTTCCGGCGGCAACGCACCATTTGAAAATTTTTCCCGGTAATCAATTCCATCATATGCATCAGGCAATAAGATATCCGGTTTTACGCCATTCAATTGTGCCGTTTCTCCATTGAGACGGTATATTTTGCCCGTGGTAATTTTTATCGCATCAGTTTTAGTATTGGAGGGCCTGGGATTATTTGTCACTGTATCCGGCACAAACATTTCCTGCATGGTGGCCTTGCCATAGGAATTACTTCCAATGATCATAGCACGGTTATAATCCTGCAATGCAGCAGCTGTCAATTCCGAGGCTGAAGCGCTTTGTCCATTTATCATCAATGCGAGCGGGCCATTATAAATAGTACCGCGGTTGGGGTCTTTCATCCAGACTATTTTTCCATCCTTTTCTTTTTCTCCCGCTAACGGACCTTCATCTATAAAAATTCCGATCAGCTGCAATGCCTCTCCCAATGACCCACCACCATTGAACCTAAGATCGAGTATCAGGCCATCAATATTTTCTTTTTTGAGTTTCACAATTTCCTTTGCCACATCATTAGCACAACTGGAGCCTGATTCATTTTCCCATTCTGTATAAAATCCCGGCAATAGAATATAACCTATCTTTTTTTCTCCTTTTAAAACAAAACTTTTGATCACGTTCTCTTCATTATCTATTTTCTCTTTTTTTAGTGATACGGTCTTTTGGGTACCATCTGTTTTCTGAAATTTAAAAAGCATCTTGTTGCTGGATGACTGCCCCATGGCGGCATAGGCCTCCTCAACAGTGGCGCCTTCCATTTCTACCGCTTCTTTTCCTTCCCATTGCAGGCTTAGCAATTCGTCGCCTTTATTGAGATCGCCCGATTTCCATGCGGGGCCTCCGGGTGTTACCTGGTCAACAATGATCTGACCATCTTCATTTTCATCAAGGTCAAGCCCGAATGAAAGTTCTTCCGTGCTTAATTCGGCCTGGAAGCCTTCGTTCTCGTGCGCAGAAAAATAATTGGTATGCGGATCAAAACTTTCGGCCATCGCATTTAAATATAGTTCTGCCATATAATTTTCAAAACCTTCAGGATTATCTGTTATTCTTTTTATCGTCCTGAGTTCAGTAGCTTTTAAATGTTCTCTCAGTTTTACTTCATGTGTTGCGATGACTGTTTTAAAATCTATTTTCCCTGAACTATCGGCGCTCATTATATCATACGCCTGGTCCAGGGCGAGATATTTAAACCGACGCAACCATCGATTGGACAGCGTCGAAAGGTCTTTTGAAAAACTTAGATCTTTTTGGTTTGAGCGGATCACCGATTCGTCAACGGAAAAATCGAAGGGTTTCTGTGTTTGTTTATTAATAATAGAGTCTGCCCTTATCAATGCTTTTTTATATAACGAAGTAAACAGGTCGAGAAATGCCCAACTCTTTCCCTGTAGCTCATCGTCCAATGAAAACTTGTATACCGAAAGCATTTTGTATTCCCCATCGGTAAAAAATCGCTCACCGGGATCTGCTGAGCGAACGAGGTTATTAAACATACTAAGTGAAAAGCTATCATCAACCGCACGGGGAGAAATGTGCTGCCGTTCGATCATTCTTTTTACAACGATCGCTTTTTGCTGCATAGACGATTGCGACCATGATACAATCGAAAAAAACAGCAGGGTGGCAGCAAGAGAGAATTTTCTCATGGTATAAGATAAAGGTGGTTTGCTCAATACAAAAGAAATAAAATACTTTGGGGGAACAAAATCTCATTAAGAATTTATTAGTTCTTTCGTGGTACCTAAATATTAACTCTTATGTTTATGCATCCGGCGGTCAGAGGGAAACTAAGCTTGTATAGTGTTCTGGTTGCTGTATTCTATCTTTCATCATGCAGCATCCAAAAACAAATTTCCAAATCAGCCAAACAATTTGTTCTAAACGATTCTGCACTTTCCACCGCTCATGTCGGCATTAGCATTTTTGAACCTTCGACAAATAAATATTGGTTCAATTACCAGGGCAATCATTATTTTACTCCAGCCAGCAATACAAAAATTCCTACCTGCTATGCGGCGATGAAATATTTGGGCGATAGTCTCGAAGGGATTTTTAAACTGGAAAATGACACAGCCATCTTCGTTGTTCCTACGGGAGATCCGACCTTGCTTCACCCGGATTTCCAGAATCAACCGGTAATAAATTTGTTACAAAAGGCCACGAAGAAAATTTATACAACTGATCTCCTTTGGAAGGAGGAGGCGTTGGGATCAGGATGGTCATGGGATGATTATAACGACTCATATATGGCCGAGAGAAGTCCAATGCCCGTATATGGTAATATTATTAAATGGACGCAGGAGAATGATGGCATTGATCCTTCGGTCGTTTATTCCATGCCAGAAGTAAACTGGGAAGTTGATTTTGATACTGTGCAGTCAAACAATTTCTTCGTTCAGAGAAGCCTTGCGGAAAATCATTATAAAATAACAGAAGGAAAAGAAAAATTAAAAGAGCAAGGGGTCCCGTTTGTAACACATGGCATTGCTGCTGCTCTTGAATTGCTTCCCGACACGATTCACAAAACAATAAGGCTTGCGACTCCGGAAGCATATCAGAAATTCCTTGTTAAAACCATGCAAGGGACCTCTATCTATTCACAGCCGATTGACTCAGTACTAAAACCGATGATGCATGTGAGTGATAATTTTTTTGCGGAACAGCTTTTACTAATGGTTGCGCGTAAGTTTTATGTATCGATGAGCGATGAAAGAGTCATTGATAGTTTATTGAAAACAGATCTTAAAGATCTTCCGCAAAAACCAAAATGGGCGGATGGCTCCGGGCTAAGTCGGTATAATTTATTCTCCCCAAAGGATCTCATTTTCATTTTGAATAAAATGAAAAATGAATTTGGGATGGAAAGGGTCAGGAATATTTTTCCAACAGGCAATGAAGGAACACTGACCAACTACTATGTATCAGAACATGGGTACATCTTTGCAAAAACAGGAAGCCTTTCCGGTGTCATTGCCCTCAGTGGATTTTTATATACAAAAAAAAACAAGGTGCTGATCTTTTCTGTATTGGTCAACAATCATACTTCTTCCGGAACTAAAGTGAGGAGAGCGGTAGAGAAGTTTATTGAGGATCTGAGAAATAATTACTGATTATCCGTTTCATTACATTTCTCTTTCTGTGTTTCAGTGACTCTGTGGCAACCAATAAAAAAATTGCCACTGAAACACAGAGACACAGAATTATAGAAATTGGGCAGACACCAAATATCGCCAGTCATAGTTATCTTTTTCGTAGGCAGCACAAGGTTGGATCTTTTTTGTTCATCACTTCCCGGAACTAAGGTGAGAAGAGCAGTAGAGAAATTTATTGAGGATCTGAGAAATAAACATTAACCAATGACGCTTGCTTCCTCTGTGTTTCTGTGCCTCTGTGGCAATCCCAAAAAATGTTGCCACTGAAACACAGAGACACAGAATTATAGAAATTGGGCAGACACCAAATATCGCCAGTCATAGTTATCTTTTTCGTAGGCAGCACAAGGTTGGATCTTTTTTGTTCATCACTTCCCGGAACTAAGGTGAGAAGAGCAGTAGAGAAATTTATTGAGGATCTGAGAAATAAACATTAACCAATGACGCTTGCTTCCTCTGTGTTTCTGTGCCTCTGTGGCAATCCCAAAAAATGTTGCCACTGAAACACAGAGACACAGAATTATAGAAATTGGGCAGACACCAAATATCGCCAGTCGTAGTTATCTTTTTCGTAAGCAGCAGAAGGCTGGATCTTTTTGTTCATCACTTCAGCCTTCAAGATCTTTTCGTTGACTAATTTTCTTTTTGATTCATGGATCATTTCTTGCACCGAAGCTAACTGCATCCACGATAGTTGCGGCGGTTCAAGGCCAATTTTATCCTGCCGCCAAGTGATCGTCGATGGCAAAGTTTTCTCCATGGCCTTTCGCAAAGTCCACTTTGTCCAACCCTGCCTGATCTTGAAACCAGACGGCAGAGAAAAAAGAAATTCAACCAGCTCGTGATTTAAAAAGGGTAACCTAACCTCACGTCCATGAGCCATGCTATTGCGATCAGCGTAGCGTAACAATTCTTCGAGCCCATGCATGCAGGTATTAAAATATAAAACGCCATTGAGAGTCGCAATCGCGGGTGTTGTGTAATAAGCTTCCTTGCTTTGCAGGCGAACAAATTCTTTAGAGAGATCTTCCTGTTTTAAAGCATGCAATAAATACTGTCTTTCCAAAAAAACGGAAGCAAAGTCCGGGAAAAGCGAAGCAATGATATTCTTAAATGTAAATTTTTCTTTAACCCCAATCTCGTTTGCTTTTTCCAACTCCCCGCTGCTTATTAGCTTTCTTTTCCGGAAAAGTTCCTGCCAATACCATTTGTAGTATTTATGGTACCCTGCAAGGACTTCATCCGCTCCCTGGCCATCCAGCAAGACTTTTATATTGTTCTGCTTTGCCAATTCAAACACTTTGTATTGCGGCAACGTACCAGCGCTACCGAATGGTTCGTCCTGCTGTTCGACGATCTTTTGAAAAAGTCCCGGTATCTCTTCATCGCTCACAATCGTTTTAAAGGACCGCAATGAAAAATGATCGGCTACCTCGTCGATATATCTCTCTTCATTCTTTTCAAAACCGGGAAATATGGCAGAAAAAGTCGGCAGTCGGCAGTCGGCAGTTGGCAGACTACTCCTTTGAAGTAAATGACAAATACTTCCAACAATCGAAGAACTATCTAATCCACCACTCAGGCTCGTTCCGAGGAGAACATCGCTTCTTAATCTTCGCCTGACTGATGTTTCGAACAGCTCATTGAATTTGCCTATTGCATCTTCATCAGAAATTTTTTCATCCTGCTCTTCAACATCGATGTCCCAATATTTTTCAACCTCAATGACTATACCTGCCTGCATCCTGATCTTTAGGAAACCGGCGGCAGGTAATTTTTTAACTTCATCATAAAATGTTTCGTCAGGTTGCGTGGGGTTGTCAGTATATCCAATGGTCAGAAAATTAAACAGCATTTTCTTGTTGAATCCTTTTCCTAAACCAATCGGCCAAAATGCTTTTATTTCTGAGGCGAACAGAAAGGTCTTGTCAATGGGGCTCAAGACATAGTAAAAAGGTTTTTCTCCAAAACGGTCTCTCGCTGCAAAGAATTCTTTTTCTTTTTCATCCCAGATCGTAAAGGCAAACATGCCATCAAATTGTTCGACGCAATCTTCTTTCCAGCAATCATAAGCGGCGACAAGAACTTCGGTGTCAGTTTGCGTGCGGAACTCATAGCCTTTCTTTTTTAACTCTTCGCGCAATTCAATATAATTATAGATCTCACCATTGTGCAGGATTGTATAGCGATCCAAATAATGAAAAGGTTGTGCGGCGGCATCACTCAGGTCAAGAATAGCAAGGCGACGATGTCCAAAAAGAACATTACCGGAATTATTTTCCCAAAATCCTTCTCCATCAGGTCCGCGGTGAGAAAGAGCATCGGTCATTTTTTTTACATGCTCTTTGTTGTAAAAGTTGGAATTGATCTGTAATATGCCTGCAATGCCACACATGAACGAAAGGTTCCAGAGGTTTAAAAATGTTTCAAAAGTTCCAGGTGTTGAAGTTCATAAAAAACTTTTGGAACCCCTTGAGAATTGTTCAAGAGGTTAAAAGGTTTCAAAAGTTCCAACTGTTCAGTTAATAAACTTTGGAACTTCTTGAACATTTGGAACTTTTGGAACTTAAAAATTGATGGGTAATCGTCCCTCGGTATCATCCCAGGCCATTACCAGTTCAGCTCCGTTGGTGATTGGCTGAAATACCATCGTGAAGTATTCAAAATCGGTGGAAGTTTTTTTGATCGGAATGTCAAATTGCATGAAATCTCTCGTTGAATCGATCTTCAGACCCCAGGTATAAAGATCATTGTTTAAAACGATCGTCCATTTGTCCTGGTAAGGAATGCAGTAAATGACATAGCTGCCCGCATTCACTTTTTTATTCTGTATGGTAACGTTCTGAAAGAATTCTACCTCGCTGGCTTCATTTGCGCCTAATCTCCATCGCTCACCATATTTAAGCAGGTTACCGAAAATAGTTCGTCCCTGCCTGTGAGGGCGACTATAAATAACCCGCATGACCGGTGGAGTGCTGATATCATGGGTCATTTTCCTTTGCGGGTAGTTTACCGGGAAATAACTCATGTCCATTGGCGAAATATCGATAGCTGCATAAGGATTTGCAGGACCTGTATGAACAATGGCCGTATCTGGTTTCTTTTCCGTTTGATCAGAATTCTTTTCTGTATTTGTGCAGGCAATAAAAAGAATGCAACAAATAAAAAAAGTACAGGCAAGCTTCGTCATTGAATTTATTTTAAACTGATCGGCAGGCTGGCCTTGACATTATCCCAGGCAATGATCAAATTACAACCCGCATCTGATTTTTCAAACGTCATCGCTAATGCTTCAACCCCTTCATTCAATTTTTGTATGGGTACGGTCGTGCGCACTACGTCCTTTAGTTCGTCATATTTAAATGCGCCCCAGGTATCATTATCTTTATTCACAATGATCGTCCAACTGTCTTCCATCGGAATTGCATACAATGTATAACGACCTTTTTCAACTTTCTTATCACCGATCTTTACGCTTCTGAAAAATTCTATTTCTGTAGCCTCGTTCGCCCCGAGACGCCAAACCTTTCCGTATTCAACAAGGTCACCAAAAATAAGACGCCCATTTTTTTGCGGCCTGCTATAAATAACTCTTGCTACGAGGGGTTCGGTTGCCTTGTCCTGGATCTTCAGCACAGGGTAATTGCCCGGATAATAGCACATGTCCATTGGTGATTTATCAACGGCTGGCAGATTACTTTGCGATCTACTAATCAGAACTGAAGCGATCAATAGGGTCAGGAGGGTGATTCTTTTCATGTGGTTATTTTTTATGAAAGAGCAAAAATAATTGTTTGAGGTTGCATCGAAAAACAGTTCTGAGTTGTGAGTCCGGATCGCGAATGTTTGATCATCATCTCAAAAGATCTTCATACATTCTTTTGGCGAATGATTTGAGATCAGGGAAAAATACTTTGTAATATCCCCCCAGGGTTTTATAGTGTTCTTCAAATATAGCAGCGGCCGTTTCGCTTTCTTCAAGATAATTAGCTCGTCGAACAAGACCACCAAAGCTTAATTCGGTTCCACGCATTGTGGAATAGTTAAATAGCCAGTCCTGTTGTTTCATATAAGGAAACATTCTTGCAAATCGTTCCGGCAAATATTCAAAATGACCGTCGAGTACACGGTAAACCTTTTCTGAAAAATTTCTTAAACTTTGAGAATTGAATTCATTTGGATCGTTGGCAAGAAAATGATCGTAAACGACGTCTATAAAAGCGCCGGAATATAAACGATATACCGGTCTGAAAACTTCCTTTGCGAGTTTGGTGGCTTCATGCTCATCGGTAAATGTATCAATGGCCCGGTGAAGGACAATCCCTTTTTGAATGTTTTCGGGATAGTCGAATTTCTTTTTGCCTTTTACAAAATCACTGACAAGATTACCTACTAAAATTTCTTCGTGATCAAAAGATAAATATGCGTGGGCCAGGTAATTGATAACTGCTGTTTAATTTTTCTCCCTGGTAAAATTAATTATTTCATTAGTGAGTTCCGTCATTATCACCAGGCCGGGATCGCTGTAGGCTTTTTTATTCGCGTCGATATCACCTGGTTCCACTTCCTTTAGTACATGATTCATCCTTTTTATAATAACCAGCTTTGCCTTTGGGTTTGCCTCCTTTAATATTGTAGCATCTTTTTCACTCACCTGCAGATCGTTGTTGCCCTGCAGGATCAATGTTCTGCACGTCAAAGAAGAAATGATTTTTGCGGGATCATAAGAAAACCAGGAAATTATGTATGGTTGAACCGAAGGTCTGAATGCCGCCAGCAGGGCGGGATTGACCTTTTTTACAAAATGTCCTGCCTCCAATGAATCGACGATCGTATAGCTCTCTGTTTTTAGTGGTTCTTGCAGAGCAGCCAGTTGTTCTTTTAAAATATCCGCCGCTTTTCTCCCCGTACCTGAGATGCTTATATATCCTGCAGGATTCACTCTTTGCGCAACCGCCATTCCTATCAATGAGCCCTCACTGTGACCAGCAATATAAATGTGTTTATATCCCGAGCTATCAAGAAAATGATATAACCGTTCCGCATCATCCACCATGTCAGAAAAAACAAGACTATCTTCTCTCATGCCCGGGGCAAGCCTACTTTTTCCAATTATTCTTTTATCGTATCGCAAACTTGCAATACCGTTTTTAGCCAGTACTTCCGCCAACTGCAAAAGGCAATTATTTTTTCCGGGCAACGCGAGACTATTTCCATTTCTGTCTGTAGGTCCTGAGCCGGCAATGATCAATACAATCGGTGGCTTTTGTGTGCCGACAGGCGTGTAAATGGTTCCGCTGATCGTTGCTCTTCTTACTGGCACACTTACCTCAGAGCTGTCGATCTTTTGCCCTTGCGCCCGTGCGATAACACAACATAACAATACAAGTAACGCGGTCATTGTTTTCATAGGTCATGATTTAACGTTGTTGTGTTTTGACCTAACAAATATCCTGTATGAATAAACGGTCGGGATGATCAACATTACAAGCACAATCCCCGCCATGACAAAAAACATAGCGAACGGTTTGATGAATAAGGCGAGAATGGCAATCAGGATTCCACCCGCAAACCATATTTTACTTCCCAGCAAATGTGTGGCCCTCCAGTTTTCCTCATTTTCGAGGGTCCAGGGCAAACGGAACCCTGCAAAATAATTAGGCTTAATACTGTGCATCACATTTCCGACATAGGCAAGCAAGAGTCCCATCATCACTAAAACCAGGTTCAATCCGATTGTACGTTGGTTGGTCATCCAGTTTAAACCGATTATTGAGATACCGCTGACAAAAACCACAATTACCATTGCGATCTTTAAAAATATGCCTGGTTGTTTTGCAACCCATCCTTTTGGATCCAGTTTATAAATATTTGTTAACAGCAGGTACACGAGCACAGAAACAAGCGTGAGAGTTCCAGTGATAAAAAAAACCTGGTTACGTTGACCATATTTGTCCGGTGTACCGTCTATTCCAAAATGAATCGGGATTCTTTCGGGCAAACTGTGCCATATGCTTAAGAGGTAAACCCAGGGAATGAGACTGATGACAATAACAAATGTCCACCGAAGCAAGGTGTGCTTTCTCATATTTTTATTTCTTTTTTGATTTGAATTGAAGAAACCATTTCATTATTTCATCGACCACGGTTGTATTCAAAGAGTAATAAACAAATTGTCCTTCCTTTTCTGATACTACCAGTTTCGCCTGTTTCAGCAGGTCGAGGTGATGCGAGATACTCGGAAAAGAAATCTGGAACTTCTCGGCTATCTCCCCGGCGGTCATATCCTTTTGCTGCAGCAATTCAAGGATCGCCCGGCGGGTAGGATCGTTCAGAGCTTTAAATATTATATTCATGTCAATAATTCGAAGTTTGTATATTTAGACAAATATCTAAATAATATTTTACATTCTACACTTTTTTATAAAAAATATTTTTTGTTCTGAAACCGCACATGGCTTAGATGAATGGCTATTAGAAATGCCGAGCGGTAAAAACTTTCTCTTTCTGTTAACGGCAGTTAACACTACGAACCACTAGTCATAAATCATTTGACATGGGGTGTAACCTAAAATATCTTCGGTGCGTCATACATTTCAAACAAACGAAAAAACGACATAAACCAAAAAATTTATCAATTATGAAAAAGATTATGATGATGCTGGCGCTGGTGCTTACGATAGGTACAAGTTTCGCTTACACTGGTGAAGAAGCAATTAACAAACAGGCTTTAAATGCTTTCAAGAAAGAATTTATCGGTGCAACCGATGCAGCCTGGACAGTAGGTGCGAATTATTACAAAGTAACATTTTCACTCAACGATCAAAAGCTCTTTGCTTATTACAATACCCAAGGAGATTTCCTCGCGGTGACTCGTAATATTTCTTCTTTGCAACTGCCGCTCAATTTGCAAACAAGTTTGAAGAGATCATACAATAGTTATTGGATCAGCGACCTGTTTGAAGTAGCAAACAATGATGGAACTAATTACTACATTACTCTTGAAACCGCCGATACAAAAATTATTTTGAAATCAGCAGATGGCAGCGATTGGGCTGTTTATCAAAAAAGCAAGAAAGCATAAAAACTCAGTTTTGGTGTGTGGTAAAAATAACCCCGCTCTCACCATGGTGAGGCGGGGTTTATCTTTTTTAAATAATTCGGCTGGCATATCAAAAGCGAACAGTGATTGTATCATTAGCGAACGTCTTTTTTAATTCAATCGTTAATTACATTAACAACGCTCTCCACCAATCCAAATTCACTTGACAAGCGATGTAACATACAATAGCTTTATGTCGTCATACATAAAAGGTCAAAAATTATTTAATCATTAAACCTTAAGCCATGAAAAGATCGATCATAGTATTCTCAGCAATACTTTCAGTAATCACTGCGACAGCATTTGTAGGATCAAAAGGCGGTAATCCTGCAGAAGCAACATTTCAAAAAGAATTTAGCGGAGCAACCGACGTAAGATGGAATGAAGGCAAGGATGTTATTTCAGCAACCTTTGTTCTAAGCGATTCGCGGATCATTGCTTACTTCACCACTGAAGGTGAACTGCTCGGCACAGCAAGAAATGTTTTATTCAATCAATTACCGTTGGCCGTGATAAAAGAAATCAATAACCGTTACGGCAACGCACCGATCTTCGACATCGTTGAATACACATCAGGCACCGATACATTCTACGGTATGATGGTAGATACTCCAACCAAGCGCTTGAAATTAAAAATCTCAGCAGAGGGAGAAGTTACCGTACAGCAGAAAGAAAAAAAATAACAACAGCTATATAAAACTGTTTGCCAGCAGTCAGGCACACAGCAAGTCCCCCGCAAACCGGGGGACTTAATTTTTTATCTCACTCCGCCCTTCTCTAAAGGAAAGAGGAGATTTAAAACACTTATTTTTGCGACCTAAGATTTTTTGTTATGAACAAAGGACCTGTTTCACAATTCATCCAGCATCATTATCGCCATTTTAATTCCGCAGCATTAGTAGATGCTGCAAAAGGATATGAACAGCATTTGCTTGATGGTGGAAAAATGATGGTGACACTTGCGGGGTGCTATGAGTACTGCAGAATTAGGAGTATCATTAGCGGAAATGATCCGACAGGGGAAAGTGGACATCATTAGTTGCACCGGTGCGAATCTTGAAGAAGACATTATGAACCTCGTAGCGCATAGTCATTATAAACGCATTCCTCATTACCGAGATCTCACTCCGGAACAGGAATGGGAATTACTGGAGCAGGGATTGAATCGTGTGACAGATACTTGTATACCCGAAGAGGAGGCGTTCAGAAGGATCCAGCACAATATTGTAAAGCTTTGGAAAGATGCTGATGCAAAAGGTGAGAGATATTTTCCGCATGAGTTTATGTACAAGCTCCTTCTGAGTAAGGTAATGGAGAAAGACTATGAAATTGATACAAAGGATAGCTGGATGATCGCTGCAGCGGAAAAGAATTTACCGATCGTTGTTGGTGGTTGGGAAGACAGTACAATGGGAAATATCTTTTCTTCGTATATCATCAAAGGTGAAATGAAAGCCACCACGATGAAGAGCGGGATAGAATACATGGTGTGGCTTGCTGACTGGTATCGAAAAAATAGTAGCGGAAAAGGAATTGGTTTCTTCCAGATCGGTGGCGGTATTGCTGGTGATTTTCCAATTTGTGTTGTGCCAATGATGTACCAGGATCTTGAATGGCATGATGTTCCTTTCTGGAATTATTTCTGCCAGGTCAGCGATTCAACTACCTCGTATGGTTCTTACTCCGGTGCTGTGCCCAATGAAAAAATTACCTGGGGCAAGCTGGATATAAAAACTCCAAAATACATTGTCGAAAGCGATGCAACGATCGTTGCTCCATTGATCTTTGCATGGGTGTTGGGATGGTGATATTGTGAGTGGTGAATGGTGAATATATACACTGCGTACTATGTGGACCTATGTGTTCTATGGGCCTATGTGGTTAAATTGTACTACCAGAAGAGCACATGCTTTCCCGAACGTCAAAAATTTCACACAGATTCTCGCCTCGTTTACTTTTGAAGAAAATTGCCGGTGAAATTATTGATCATCCTGTTATTGTTGCCTGTGTGTATTCATGCACAGGAAATAGGTGGCAGGGTTGTCGATACATTGGGAGCGCCACTTCCAAGCGCTTCCGTCTTTATCAGTAATACGACGCTGGGAACCTTCACTGACCAAAATGGCGAATTTCTCATTCATAATATTCCGGAAGGAACATTTGAAATAGTCATTTCATATGTAGGATACGAAACGCTTGTCTATAAAATTTCAAATCGTAGCAAGTCTCATTTTTTATTCATTCTTAAACTGAAGGACGTTGACCTTCAAAATGTAATTATCAGGAATTATGAGAAGAATGGATGGGAACGATGGGGCGTTTTATTCACCGAGAACTTCATTGGCACTTCGACGGTAGCTCAACATTGTAAAATGCTTAATCCAAAGAATATTGGATTTATATATTCCGAAAAGAAAAGGGTCCTGGCTGTATATTCCGAAAAACCGATCATAATCATCAATAAAAAACTTGGCTACGAGATTGAATTTAATTTAGAGGAATTTCTGTGTGATTTTAATTCAAAAGTCGTTTTTTTCCATGGACAGTCTTTATTCACACCATTAAAAGGGAGTAAGTCTCAACAACGGAAATGGGCACGTAAGAGGAAAGAAGTTTACGAGGGATCTGTGTTGCAATTTATGAGAGCAGTTTACAAAAGCAAACTAACGGAAGAAGGGTTTGTAGTCAGACGCCTGGTAAGACACCCGAATATGGAGAAAGAAAGAATCAAATTTATTTTGGATTCTGCAAGCGAACGAACTGCTATCAGTACGGATAGTATGAATTATTACAGGGAGGTTCTGAAAGGAAATGACTTCAATGATTTCGTGTTTGAACAACCGTTGCGTGTTGATGAATTTGCCAGGAGAGCAGATAGTAATGCAATTTTGATGAGGTTCAACGATTACCTCCAGATCAGTTATGTAAAGAAAAAAGAGGATTCGGAATATTATGCGGAAAATGCCAGCATGCAGTCCGACAGTTGCATCACCGCTATAATCACTCTGAGTGGGAAGAATTCAATTGCTGTAACTTCTTCCGGAAATTATTATGAAGGCAGCGATCTCATCCGATTGGGTTACTGGGCGTGGTCAGAAAAAATTGCGAATATGCTACCGTTTGATTACTGGCCATAAGGGAGGGCGTGAGTCGTGAATTGTGAATGGTCAACGTCAATCGTGAATTGTACACTCCATGTATCTCTATGTTCTCTGTGACTCCGTGGTTTGTCATCCTGAGCTTGTCGAAGGATCACGGAGTACCGATATTTGGAAACGATGCCGTTAGGTAACCATTCAATATCTTTAATCCGACAGCGGTAACCTTCGGGTAAATTCCGGATATCGAACGGCAATACAATTATAATTTTGCCGCTTGTCCTTAAATAAAAAATTATTCAATTTAAACCTTAAACAATGAACGAATCAACAACAGTAAAGCAACCCGAAGTAAATCCAAATAAAGCTTTGTGGGAAAAGGGTGACTTTACACGCATTGCGGACATTATGCGTGAAAGCGGAACTGAACTTATTGAAAAACTGAATATCAAAAGTGGCCTGGACGTACTTGATCTTGGCTGCGGAGACGGTACAACTGCAATTCCTGCTGCCCGCTTAGGAGCAAATGTTCTCGGTGTAGATATAGCAAGGAATCTTGTGGCTGCAGGAAATAAACGAATAAAAGAAGAAGGCCTGAAAAATATCAGTATCCAGGAAGGCGATGCTACAGATCTGCGTCAACTTGCAGACAAAAGTTTTGATATAGTGGTTAGTATTTTCGGCGCCATGTTCGCTCCAAAACCATTTGATGTGGCAAAAGAAATGGTTCGTGTGACACGCAAGGGTGGTCGCATAGTAATGGGCAACTGGATCCCCGGAGATCCAACGCTTGTTGCACAGATATTAAAGATCAGCTCGGCATATACACCTGCTCCCCCTGAGGGGTTTATCAGCCCAATGTTATGGGGTGTAGAGAGTCACGTAACGGAACGTTTTGTAAAAGCTGGTGCAGTTGCAGAAAACATATCATTCCTGAAGGATACTTATGTATTTAATGCACCCTACTCGCCTGCAGCATTGGTAGAGAACTTTAAAAATTATTACGGTCCCACGATGAATGCATTCGAAGCAGCGAAAAAGAATAACAAAGCTTCTGAGTTGCAGGGTGAGCTGGAGGAATTGTTTACCGCTCAAAACAGAAGTGCCGATCCAAATAAAACTTCTATCCCGGCAACGTTCTTAAGAGTGACGGTTAGGGTGTGATGGTGAATGGTGAATCGTCAATTGTGAATTATACACTCTGTGTATCTCCGTGTCCTCTTTGGTTGAAATTTACTACCTCACCCCTTCATTACTCCGACAATCGGATTGTTCCTCGCCGCTCTCCATGTGGAGAGGGGGTGTAGAGTCTACAATCTGAAAACGGATGATGGGTGAGGTAGAAAATCAAAAGCAATAAACAATCCATCACTCATTGCAGTAATTCTCCAATTCTTACCAACACCTTTCCCGGATCAGACATCACTTCTTTGTTCCAGAATCGTAAAACGGTAATACCAAGTTCAGCTAACAAAGCAGTGCGTGATTTATCATAACCTTTTGTTGCTTTATCGGTGTGAAAGTTTCCGTCAAGTTCAATCGCGAGGTTACATTCACTGCAGTAAAAATCGACAACGTAGTTTGCTATTGCATGTTGTCTCCTAAACTTCTTTCCCTTTAATTGTCGATTGCGCACTAAGGACCACAATTTTTGTTCGGCTTCTGTGGTTCGTGATCTCAATTCCCTGGCATATTCTTTTGTAGACGCTTTTGACCCCTGGTAAAGTTTGCCAAAATATTTACCTCCTAGATTAGACGGCTTATTGTTTTTCATCACAGATGCCCAATTTAGTCGACTCGGTTACCGCGCCGACTGTGAAAAGATCAGTCTCATTCTGCTTTTTTATTATTATCCAACAGTCTTTCACCATAGCGTGTCCTCTTTGGTTGAAACTTACTACCTCACCCCTTCATTACTCCGACAATCGGAGTGTTCCTCGCCCCTCTCCATGTGGAGAGGGGGTGTAGAGTCTACAATCCGAAAACGGATGATGGGGTGAGGTAGAAATGTTCTACGAGACTGAGCAAAAAATGCCGGAAAGACTCCCCTCTTCCCGGCAAGCGACGCGACACGCAAATAGCGTCGGCACGAAACTTAAAAACTATAGTTGGAGTTAGTACATCGTGAGTCGTCAATCGTGAATAGTATCCTCTGTGTTTCTCTGTGTTCTCTGTGCCTCTGTGGCAAATAAACGACGGAGTCACTGGGTGCGCGAAGACTATTCATCAAGTGTCTTCAACGTCACATACTTTTCCAGCTTATTATAATTAAATCCCTTCGATTTCATATCCTTGATCCAATCAGGTGTAACACCCACAGCTTTTACCGCAACGATCTCATCAAGGTCTATGTCTTTAAATCCAACCGATTCAAAACTCTTGATGAATTCCGGAGTTATGTTCTGCGCTTTCAATCCGGTCAGGTTATCAAGATCAGTGACCTTATAACCAGCAGCCTGGAAACTTTTTACGTACTCAGGTGTAATACCCAATGCCCTGAATGCAACAAGATTTTCGGGTTTTATATTTTTGTATCCAAGGTCAGTAAAGCTCTTCATGAATTCAGGCGTAACATTCTGCGATTTCATTCCAACAAAATCTTCCGGGTCAATATTTTTATAACCGAGATTGTACCAACCCTTCACATACTCGGGAGTCACACCTACTGCTTTAAAAGATACAAGTTGATCATGCGGAATATTTGTCATGCCCACTGCTTTGAATGAATTGATATATTCCGGAGTTATATCCATAGCCTTAAAGCTTACAATATCATCAGCATCGTCGTCTTTACTTCCTTTATCGCCCTTGTCACCTTTATCACCTTTCATCTGGCGAACAGACTCAATATATTTTTTGTCAATGCCCTGGGCTTTAAATGCCACCAGTTGATCAGCGGTGATATTCTTATAACCGGCGCTGCGTATCTCATCTATATATTTTCCATCAATACCTAATGCCTTCATTGATACAAAATGCTGTAATGATTCGTCTTTGAATCCTGCATTCTTTATCGAGCGCAGATAAGCCTGGTCGATTCCTAATGCAGCAACCGGTATCACATCGTCCTTGTCAAGATTCGTGTATCCTTCATTCTTCAGCATGGTAACAAAATTCTTTTTGATATCGATAAAGAAGAAAGCCATTTGGTCATCCTCGTCCAGGTTTTCTTTCAGCTCTTTGTTCATGTAATCAACATAAGCTTTATCAGCAGTGAACTTATAAGTTCCCATACCGGTGTTGCCTTCAAACTTACCGGTCAGGTCCATCTTGCCGGCTTCACGCGAAATGGTAAATGTTCCTGATGTTCCCTTTGGAAGTGTTCCCAGTTCTGATAGTTTAAAAGTATCCCCGCTATAAGAATGATGGTCATTGTCATCATCCATCTTTTCATCACTGAAACGGATGTTTACTTTGTCATTCTTGATCACAGCGAACCAATAACCTTCGGTTTGCATTCCGTGATTATGCTTATTCTCAATGTTTGCTTGTTTTTCATCGTTTGGATTTGTTTGGGCCTTCGCCGACGGTTCATTTAACAGGCAGGCTAAAAATGCTAAGACAGGCACGAGGAAAAAATACTTCCATGCCGTGTGCAGGTTTGATCTTTTACTGTTCATCATGGCTATACGTTTTTTAAGAATTGACTGATTGTAGTTAGTTGTTAAGCTTAAAGGGAAATGTGGCGCAGATACTTTCATCAGGCTAAGCTGGTAACTTTTTTTCTCCACCTGGTTATGCTGCATCAATTGATCATCGGTTAAAAATTCCAGATTGCTTTCCATCTCACGACGGTAGGCCCATGCAAATGGATTGAACCATTGAAAGATCAGCACCAGCTCCGCAACCATAATATCGAGAGTGTGTCTTTGCTCAATGTGGATCTTTTCATGCAACAAGATCTGGTTATAAGTATCCCAATCATATTTCTCAGGGTTAATAAAAATATTGTTACCAAATGAGCAGGGGGCTTTATCACCACTCACTTCCACAATTCGATATTTTCCATCGCGTATCACCGGGTTGCGGTAGGCACGCCAGAGTAACAACACTACCTGGAAAAGAAAACTTATTGCAAACAAGCCAACACCGAACCAATAGAACCAGAACAACCAGGAGACAAGCTTGTCAATGGTGAATGGTGAATAGTGAATGGGTTCACTTGAGTTAGTTTCTGTTGTCGCAATTTTTGTTACCGGTTTTTGCGAAGGGGTTCCGTTGAACTGGTTGCTGGTCCCTTGTTGCTCCGAAGGAGTCCTTTGGGACTGGTTACTTGTTGCTGTTTGCTTGTCATTAGCAGCTGACTGCTGACCGCCAACTGCCGACTGATTCACGTTTGACGACTGCTGACTGCTGGCTGTCGACTGGCTTCGCAATGAAAGCTTCTGCGGCACTTGGAGCAATGGCAATGCAAAAGAAATCGCCAAACAAGTGATCAGCATATAGCGGTTCACTCTATAAATGTCTCGCGACGAAGCAAAAGTTTATAAAACACCAGACAAGTGGCGAGTATGACTGCTGTATTGATGATATATGGGAGTATCATGATTTACCCGATTTGATCATTTGAAGAATTTCTTTCAGTTCGTCTTCAGAGAGGTTTTGTTCTTTGGCAAAAAATGCCAGCATGCGCGGATAAGAGTTATCAAAATATTTCTGCACGATGTCTTTCATATCATGCTTTTGATACTCTTCTCTTGAGATCTTTGGAAAATAGCTGTACACATTGCCGACTGCTTCATGATCGAGGAAGCCTTTTTCTTCCAGGATCTTTACAATCGTGGCAACACTATTATAATGTGGTTTCGGATCGGGCAGGTGAGGGATCACTTCTTTTATAAATGCTTTCCCCAGGTCCCAATATACCTGCATGATCTGCTCTTCTCTTTTTGCAAGTTTCTTCATATTAATTCGTGTAATTCGTGTTATAGTGTAATTCGCGTCAAACATACTACTAATTAATTAGTAGACAAACTAATTTTTTAGGAGTCCGCTCAAACTGTACCTGGTCAAACTTTGAAAGCAGTTCATTTAGAAACAGTTAGAAAGAGAAAAAATTTTTTTAACTGGATATGTTCACCACACAGGCACATAGAAACATAGTTACACATAGGCTCCTATGTGATTCCTACTGTCTCATATTTTTGGCAGTTATTACCTCGGCCTTCGGAGGATATTGCCTCGGCCTTCAGGCCGAGGAAAACAGCAAAACAAAGAGAAAACCCCCTGGCTTTAGCCCAACTCTCTTTCTAAATTTCAAAAAAGAAAAATCTTATGCCCTTCATCAGAGTCTGGATCCATTATGTCTGGTCCACAAAATATCGCGAACCAATCTTAATTGATAAGTTCAGGTACCCCTTATTTGAACACATCAAACAGAATGCGATTGAAAAGAAAATCTATCTTGATCGGGTCAATGGATATTTTGATCATGTCCATTGTTTAATGTCATTGGGATCAGATCAAACTATTAAAAAGATAGCTCAGCTGATAAAAGGCGAATCCTCTTATTGGTTCAACAACAAATCAGGTTTTAATACAAGCAGGCTGGAATGGCAAGATGAATATTATGCTGTGTCAGTGGATGAATCCCGATTAAATTCATTGAGAACTTATATTGACAACCAGGTAGCACATCATCGAAAGAAAACATTTGAAGAAGAATACCAGGATTTGATAAATAACAACGGCTTTATGTAATTTGGCTAAAGCCAAAATTTTCTTCTGATGCACATTGCCCGCCTTTAAAGGAACATTGCCCCGTCTTTAAAGGCGGGGCAATGGTTTATAGCTTGCTCATAACAATCCAACATAATTTGCTAAATCATGCCCGCCTGCTCTTTAACTTTGAACAATGCGACAACTCGCCGCGATATTATTTGCCGACATGGTTGGTTATACTTCCCTCATGCAGGAGAATGAAGCCCTTGCCCGTCTGAAACGCAAAAGATTAAAGGAAGTCCTTGAAACTACAGTCAGCCGGTACAATGGAAAAGTTGTTCAATATTACGGCGATGGCTCGCTAAGTATTTTCGGCAGCGCCATTGATTGTGTTACGAGTGCCATCCATATTCAGCAACAACTACAACAGGAACCAAAGGTGGCATTGCGCATCGGCATTCACACCGGTGATGTTGCGATAGAAGATGAATCCATTTATGGCGATGGCGTTAATCTTGCTTCGAGAATTGAATCATTGGCAGTGCCTGGTGGAATTTTTATTTCAGAAAAAGTTTATGATGAGATCAGGAACCAACGGGACATGGAGACCCGTGAAATGGGATATTTTGAATTAAAGAATGTACAATTCCCCGTTCGGATTTTTGCCATTGCTAATAATGGCATCGCAGTCCCGCGTCGCGATGAATTGAGAGGAAAAACAAAACAGCCGAATAACCGGTTAGCCGTGTTGCCATTTGTAAACATGAGCACCGATCCCGACAACGAATACTTCAGCGACGGCATTACGGAAGAATTATTAAACGCATTGACAAAAGTGGATGGCTTGCAGGTCACATCACGCACCTCGGTTTTTGCATTCAAGGGAAAAAATACCGACATACGTGATATTGCCATACAGTTAAATGTTGACAGGGTATTAGAAGGCAGTGTTCGCAAATCGGGCAACCGTGTTCGCATCACTGCACAGTTGATCAATGCAACAGATGGTTATCACATCTGGAGTGAGACGTATGATCGCAACCTGACTGATATTTTTGAAGTACAAGATGAGATCAGCGGCATCATCGCCGGCAAGTTGGGGAAAATGCATACCGTCGAATCGGATCAACTCGTAAAAGCGCCCGTTAAAAATGTTGCGGCTTACACACATTATTTAAGAGGACTTCATTATTTAAATAAATTGACGCCGGCTGATTCACGAAAAGCGATCGAATGTTTCGAAGAAGCGATCGCACTCGAACCCCGGTATGCGCAGGCATACGCGAGATCGGCCGCAGCTTACAGCGTCCTTGGTGTTACCGGTCAGATGCTTCCTGAGAAAGCATTCGCAATCGTCAACAGCTATGCCGACAAAGCATTACAGATAGATGATAACCTCCCCGAAGGCCACCTTGCAAAGGCCAGCGCTTATCTGTTTCATGAATGGAAATGGAAAGAGGCATTTGATGAATTGCAAACAGCCAAACAACTCAGTCCGGGAGGTGTTGAGGCCTACCAGTTGCTCGGCTATTACTATTTGATCGTGGGGCAAAAACAAAAAGCTGTGGAAATGCTCGAAGAAGCTGAAAAAATTGATCCCCTTTCGCCGATCGTTACCCAGGCGCTTGGCAACATGTACATATTTGCCGCCCGGTATGATGACGCCATCGTCCAGGCAGATAAAATGCTCGATCTGAATCCAACGATGCGCATCAGCATTGAAATGAAGGGATGGGCAACCGGCAATAAAGGTGATTGGGAAAAAGCTCTTGAATATTTTAAAGAAGTACATCGTCTCACCAATCATCCCCTGAAAGGATTGATGGGCATGGGCTATACCTATGCTAAGCTTGGACAGGAAGAAAACGCATTGGAGTGCATCCGCAAAATCGAACAACGCCAGGAGCAGGATCCCGGCTCTATCACTGATCCCGAACTTGCCTCTATTTGGTTTGCTTTAGGAAACATTGACAAATCTTTTTACTACCTGAACCAGGCTGTTGACAAAAAGCTTGGCCCCATCTCCTATGTTTTAGAGTATCCTCAGTATGCCGCCGTCAAAAAAGATCCGAGGTACAAGGAGTTATTAAGAAGGCAGGGATTTGATGAGGAGTTGATAGAGAGTTTGGCGAATAGTGTTTAGGTTTACCTTTTTGTATTTGGGTTAAGATAATTATGTAACCGGCTGAAGTGGTACTATTGAGCGGCGGTTGCGTCGCACACTTGCACTGCGACAATTCTATTCGCCTTTTAACGTGGCTCCCAAAACACGCTCCCAACGAATTATTAGAATTGAAGAAGGTTTTCTATTTTAGTCAGATGTAGAAATCAGCAAGCCCTGTCGAAACCATGAGCCTCGTCACTTTTATTGATATTGAAGTAGCACCCGAAAGTCAAAAGATTCTTGATATTGGCGGTGTAAAGAGTAACGGTGATTCATTCCATTCAAACTCCATTACAAATTTCATCAGATTCATCAATGGCTCGGCATTCATTTGTGGACACAATATACTCAAGCATGACCTGAAATACCTTGGACCACACGTTATTGACGCTGGTGCAAATATTGAAAACGCTATTGATACATTATTCCTATCTCCGCTCTTATTTCCAACAAAGCCATATCATGCTTTAGTTAAAGACGACAAACTTCAGTCGGACGACTCTAATAATCCCCTAAACGATTCCATTAAGGCGAAAGATTTGTTCAATGATGAAGTTGCCGCTTTCAAACAACTGGATGAAACACTGAAACAAATTTTCTATTTGTTATTGAATGACAAAAGAGAGTTCCAATCCTTTTTTCGTTTCATTGCATACTCACCTGCGAGCACTGACCTTGAATACTTAATTCATCAAAAATTCAACCGCGAAATATGTGAACACGTTGACCTGAAGAAAATGATTTCAGAGCATCCAATTGAACTTGCTTATTGTTTATCCTTAGTCAATTCCTTCATTCACCACAATAAAATCCATTCGATCACGCCACCTTGGGTGCTTAAAAATTATCCCGAAGTTGAAAGGATCATGTTTCGTTTGCGAAACAAACCTTGTGTACGCGGGTGTATCTACTGCAACAACGCATTGGACATCCACAAGGGATTGAAGAAATTATTCGGTTTTGACTCATTCAGAACATACGAAGGAGAGCCATTGCAAGAGGAGGCGGTTAAGGCAGCGATTCACAACAAATCAATTCTCGCAGTTTTTCCGACTGGTGGCGGAAAGTCAATCACCTTTCAAGTCCCTGCATTGATGAGCGGTGAAAGTGTAAAAGGTTTGACAGTTGTAATTTCTCCTTTGCAATCGTTAATGAAGGACCAAGTTGACAATCTTGAAAGGGCCGGAATCACGGAGGCAGTTACAATAAACGGTTTACTGGACCCTATTGAAAGGGCAAAATCATTTGAAAGGGTTGAAGATGGCAGCGCTTCTATTCTTTATATTTCCCCTGAATCATTGCGTTCACGAACTATTGAACGACTCATTTTAGGGAGAAAGATCGTTCGTTTTGTTGTTGACGAAGCACACTGCTTTTCCTCGTGGGGACAGGATTTCAGGGTTGACTATTTATATATTGGGGACTTCATCAAGTCCATTCAGCAAAAGAAAAATCTTGAAGATGGAATTCCTGTTTCATGTTTTACAGCAACAGCTAAGCAAAAGGTAATTGAAGATATTCGCAACTACTTCAAAGAAAAACTTTCGCTTGAGCTCGAGCTGTTCACGTCAACGGCGTCCAGAACAAATCTTCGATACCATGTTTTTGAGAAGGGCGACGAGGAAGAAAAGTATCAAGCAGCAAGAGACTTGATTGCGGAGAAGAATCGCCCGACCATCATTTATGTTTCAAGAACGCGAAAAGCGTATTTGCTTGCAGAACGGCTAAACAAAGATGGTTTTAATGCAAAGCCGTATCATGGCAAGATGGAGTTGAAAGAAAAAAACGCAAATCAAAATGCTTTCATTTCTGGCGAAGTTCCAATCATGGTTGCGACCTCTGCCTTTGGAATGGGGGTTGACAAGAAAGATGTCGGGATGGTGATTCATTACGAAATTTCTGACTCCCTTGAAAACTATATACAGGAAGCGGGTAGAGCGGGACGAGATGAAAAGATTGTTGCTGACTGTTTCGTGTTGTTCAACGAGGAGGATCTTGGCAAACATTTTATCCTCTTGAATCAATCTAAACTTTCAATCAAGGAGATACAACAGGTTTGGAAAGCCATAAAAGAGATAACAAGGTTTCGTTCAACGGTTTCAAACTCTGCGTTGGAAATTGCCAGAAAAGCTGGCTGGGATGATAATGTCGCGGAGATTGAGACAAGGGTGAAAACAGCAATCGCCGCATTGGAAGATGCTGGTTATTTGAAACGAGGGCAAAACATGCCAAGAGTTTTTGCCGACAGTATTCTTTCTAAGAACGCACAAGAAGCTATTGACAAAATCAATGCCTCGGAAAGATTTGAGGAGAGACAGAAAGAAAAAGGAGTCAGAATTATCAAAAAACTCTTTTCAAGTAAAAGCAGGAAGCACTCAGACAACGAATCCGGCGAATCTCGAGTTGATTACATTAGTGATCACTTGGGAATTATAAAAGAGGAAGTGATAAACATTGTGAATCTACTGCGTGAGGAAAGGATCTTGGCTGATGCAAAAGATTTGACTGCTTTCATTAAGAAAGGAGAAAATAGAAACCGGTCACTCAATATCGTTGAAGCGTTCGGGAAAATTGAAAACTTCTTACTAGCCGACCTTGAAGAACAGGAAAAGACCTTCCACATAAAAGAGTTAAACGAAGAAGCCGAGGAGAAAGGTTGCGTAGATGTGACACCAAGCAAGATTAAAACAGTTATCAATTATTGGGCAATCAAGAATTGGATCAAGCGACAGAATTTAGAGTACTCAAAGAACCATATCGTGGCGCTTTGCCTTCAGCCCAAAGAAATACTGAAAGAAAAATTAGGTAAACGGCATGAATTGGCAAAGTTCATTGTTGAATTCCTCTTTGAAAAGACCAACCAGAATATTTCAAAAGATGAAGCACAGAAGGAAGAAGTGTTGGTTGAGTTTTCAGTTAATGAATTGAAAGAGGAGTTCGAGAAGAGGCCTAAGCTTTTCGAAATTCAAGTATCGCCTGAGGATATTGAGGATACTCTCTTTTTCCTTTCAAGAATTGATGCAATCAAAATTGAAGGCGGATTTCTTGTCCTCTATAATCGACTGACGATTGAAAGACTTGAGCAAGACAATAAGAAGCGATATAAAATTGAAGACTATGAGAAGTTAAATCAGTTCTACGAAAACAGAGTACAGCAAATTCATATCGTTGGTGAGTATGCAAAGAAGATGATCAGTGACTACAAAGATGCTTTGCGGTTTGTAGACGATTACTTCCGGTTGAACTACACATCGTTTCTTAACAAATATTTCAAAGGCAGCAGACAAAATGAAATCAAACGAAACTTAACTCCTGCTAAATTCAGACAACTTTTTGGAGAACTTTCACCAACGCAATTGAAAATCATTAACGACAATGAAACGAAATACATCGTTGTGGCAGCAGGTCCTGGAAGCGGCAAAACAAGGGTGTTGGTTCATAAACTTGCCTCACTGCTTTTAATGGAGGATATAAAGCATGAACAGTTACTTATGGTTACCTTTTCAAGAGCTGCTGCAACCGAATTCAAAAAGCGTTTGCTCAAACTCATGGGTAATGCAGCGACCTACATAGAGATAAAGACGTTTCATTCGTACTGCTTTGACCTATTAGGCAAGGTGGGAACTCTGGAAACCTCCGATATCATTTTGAAACAGACTATTGAAAAAATTAAGAACAAGGAAGTTGAGGCAAGCAGAATCACAAAAACTGTATTGGTGATCGATGAAGCCCAGGATATGGACGGAGATGAATTCAATCTGATAAAAGCCTTAATGGAGCAGAATGAGGAAATGAGAGTGATAGCAGTGGGAGACGATGACCAGAACATCTATGAATTCAGAGGGTCAAGTTCAGAATATCTTCGCCAATTCATTGAGAAGTATAGAGCAGCCACGCATGAGTTAATTGAGAATTACAGGAGTAAAAGTAATCTTGTTGAGTTCACAAATCAATTTGTCAAAGGGATTCATCACCGCTTAAAAAAAACCCCAATTGTTGCCAATCAAACCACCAATGGGAAAATAAAACTGGTTCGTTATCAAAACGGCAATCTTATTAGCCCGCTTGTGGATGACATACTGAGGACGGGACTTGCGGGAACTACATGTGTGCTTACAAAGACGAATGAGGAGGCATTGCAAATCACGGGGCTACTCTTAAAAAATGGAATGCAAGCAAAACTCATTCAAACAAATGATGGCTTCAGCTTGTATAATCTTTCAGAAGTTAGGTTCTTTTTAAGTCAATTGAATTTGGCCGATGACGTTTTCATAATCAGCGATGACCTTTGGGCCAATGCAAAACGAGAATTAATAAATAAGTTTCGCAACAGCACCAAGTTGAAATTGTGCGACAACATAATCCAAGATTTTGAAGCGACTAATCCAAAGAAGAAATATAAGTCTGATTTGGAAGTTTTCATTCGTGAGTCCAAGCTGGAAGATTTTTTTCATGAAAATGGAGAAACAGTTTTCGTTTCGACAATTCATAAGGCGAAGGGAAAAGAGTTTGATAATGTCTTCTTAATGCTTGAAAACTTCGACGCTGCAACAGGCGAAGCCAAGCGACAGTTGTATGTTGCCATGACAAGAGCAAAACGGAATTTGACCGTCCACCTGAACTCAAATTTTCTTGACCATATCACAGCAGAGGATCTGGAAAGAGTTGAAGATAGTGAAGTTTATTCGCCGCCAAGCGAATTGGTAATGCACTTGTCTTACAAAGATGTTTGGTTGGACTACTTCACAAACAAACAACATTTGATTTCTCAACTAACTAGCGGAAATGAGTTGACCTTGCGCGGAAATGAATGCTTTAACTCAAAAGGACAATCTGTTTTAAAGTTTTCGCAGCAGTTCATAAGGCAAACTGAAGCGATGAAAAAACGAGGCTACGAACTTAAGAGCGTGAAGGTGAACTTTATTGTCTACTGGTTGAAAGAAGATGCGGAGCAAGAGGTGAAAGTTATTTTACCAGAAGTGTATTTTTCAAAAATCTAGTCAGACGCCTTAGATCATTTTAATTCCAATATCTTTCAGGTATTCAAAAGTCGGATCGTAGTACTCAGGTTTCCTTGTGTGGTCAATCGCGCTGCCCTCTGGAATGACTATTATCATTCCTTGCCTTGCCCTTGTTAATAGAACTCGGTAAGCATTAATTAGGTATTTTCTTCTCTCCCTGTGATTAATATTCTGCCATTTATTGCCCTTAAATCCAAAGGTTTTCCATTCAGATTTTGAATATCGTAAGTCTCCATCCCAAGTGACGCAAGCCCAATCAAGTTCCAAGCCTTGAACTTGAAATTCTGTCGCAACATCCTCTAGATAATAGGATGACCGGACATCATCTTTGCCATCTAAAAACCAGTTGACAGGGTTCATTGGAGACTTAACGTCTATCGCATACGGTTTCAATCTCTGAGCTTGCGATGATACTATGAGTCCATAGCGTTCCGTTCCTCTTGCCTTTTCTCTCAACCAAACTTTTGCGTTTGATAAGTCTCTCGTCAACACAATTGGATAGTCATCAGAAATTAACGAAAGGGTTTTCCTTGCTTCTTGTTCTTTCAGGTCTAGAATATTTTTTACGAACAATGAAACATTTTCAGCCCTGAATGAGCGCATCGAAACAGCAAGATGTAAATCACCATTGAACTTTACTTCAGAATGTTGCCTCAGAACATTTATTGATTCGACGGCTGAATATTCTGAATCAATTAAGTTAGGCGAGATATAAACTTCCCAATTGGGAAAATCATCTCTAATCGCATTTAACCATTCCGATATTCCTGCTTCACCTGTATTAATTTCTTGCCCGCCTCCCACAAGACATACAATTACAGCCCAATCCTTGTGTCGATCAAGACATGAAATAAAAAATTCTGGTTCAGAAAACTTAAAATCCGGTTGATTTTTCTTTTGCCTCATGAACTTAATCGTTTGTTCTTTGTTCCAAACTCTTTGTGCCTCATCGAAAATCGCTACGTGATCATATGGTGGCTCTGGATTAACTAAATAAGCATCCCTATAATGATGAATTATTTGGATAAACGATTTCACAGCTTGTTTCGCTTGACCTTTTTTGACTTTAGTCCCTTGTTCGGCTTCACGTTTTACCTTATCTCTTGCTAATGCTTCTTGAAGGATGGCAACCAATGGAGCATTTCCCGATAAGTAAACACTTTGACTTCCTCCATCTTCATCTAAATGAGAAGTCGCAACCTTTAATCCAACCAATGTTTTACCGGCACCGGGAACCCCGGTTACAAAACAGATAACCTTTTTGCTCTGATTTCTAGCATCTTTGATTATTTCAGAAATGGCCGAAGTAGTTTTGGTTAGATTTATCGCTCCAGCATCACTTCTTGTTATCTCCTCAACCGAATGCTTATTGTAAAGAGAAACAGCGGCCTCAATTATTGTAGGAGTCGGGGCGTAACTTCCTTTCACATAAATCTCTCCATCGATAACTTCATTTCCTTCAAAAGATTTTAAAATATCCCTTATTGCTAAACCTAAACCCTCTTTGTTAGTCTTTATTGGCAAAATCAAATTGTCATTGTGAGAAGTCAGCGAGATATGAATAGAGGAATTTTTTGCTTCAGTCGCAACAAGTATGGGTGCTAAAATTGCATTGTGACTGGGTTTGTGAAAGTTCTTGAGATCGAGTGCATAATCCCAAACTTGGTCGATCTGATAGGCCTGAAACTTACTTTCTCCGACTTTAAATTCAATCACAAAAACAACGTTGTCGATAATAACGATTGCATCAACTCTCTTGCCCATTCGCGGAATTGAAAATTCAAAGAAGATGATTCCATCATATCCTTGTATCGCGTTTTTCAGAATTTCAATTTCTTCCTCCCAAGCCTTATTCTGAAATCGAGTTGAATCAAATTCATTGGATACAGTAAATGAGCCAATAATTTCCAAAGTACTTTTCTGAAGAAACAATTCAATACTATCCTTAAAATAATAGCTTAACACTTTCGAGGGATTGATAACTCAATCAAGATACCGATTCAATCAATACGAAACATCTTTAAAGTCTGAATTGAGGAACGTGCGATTGGGGCACGAGGAAAGTCAATCATGACAGAACGCCCTTCGCTAGTTTCCAAACTCTTACCAATCGAATCCTGCCGCAACGCAGCTTTGCTTTAGCGACGGGAACCGTGTTGTAATTAAAAGGCCGAAACCATTTCTCGTCATTTTCTTCACTTGTTTCTGACGCCAATATGACACCGGGATTTCGTTTCCTTTATTTAACCAACCCGAAACAAAACTCAATGCTGAATAGATTATATTTAGCATCACGCTAAACCACTTTCTATGTCCTCGAGCATTTATAAGATCTGCAGGCAATCGGCTTTGATTGCTGGACTTGTTTTCCCGGTCACATTACATTTATGCTGCCAGTCAGTTTCTACCTCCAAAGGTTATGGCCCCGCCTCGTACAATGTTTCGCAGGCAGGCCAATTCATGAAGAACTGGTTGCTGGCGGGACCCATTGCTGCGGCTTCCGGATCTTCAAACCCGGACGACGCATCGCAGGAAAAAGTTTTTAAAACAGATGTCATTTCTGCGGTTAGTGTGGTGGCAGGCCATCCGATTCCACCCATTTCAGTTAACAGCAAGGAGCTGAAATGGCAACTCATTTCATGGAAGGATGATATCGTGGACCTCGACAGCGTTTACCACAACCAGGATTTTGTTTATGCCTATGCTCTCAGTGAGATCAAAGCGGATGCTCCGGGGAATGCTTTTCTTGCCGTAGGGAGTGATGATGGAATAAAGGTTTGGCTGAACGGAAAATTGGTGCATGATAAATGGGCGGCAAGAGGAGTTACGAAAGACGAGGACCTGGTACCGGTCACGCTCGTGAAAGGAAGCAACCAGTTGTTGCTGAAAGTCCAGGATATCCGGGGCGGCTGGGCATTTGCAGCGAGATTGCTTGACAAATCTGCATTGGCTGACCAGTTGATCAAAGCAGCTTCAGAGGGCCAGCTCGAAAAAATAAAAAGCCTCACAGACGCGGGTGCAGATATCAACAACGCTAATGAAAATGGCATGACAGCTTTGGCCGCAGCTAAAGTAAGCGGACGAGCAGGTGTGGTTGATATGCTTTTAAAAAATGGTGCGAAAGATGTTCCCGTTCCATCTTCTGAAAAGTTAACCGATAGCTATTACAATTCTTTAACGGCAAAGAAGTATCCCGGCGTGGCAGTGCTCGTCGCAAGAGATGGTGAAGTATTGTATCGAAAAGGTTTTGGTTATGCTGACATAGAAAACAATGTACTCGCCACACCCGATACAAAATTCCGGGTCGGTTCTGTGACCAAGCAATTCACTGCTGCCGCCATTTTAAAACTGCAGGAAAACAATTTATTAAATGTGAATGATAAACTTTCAAAGTTTATTCCGGACTTCCCAAGAGGTGATGAAGTGACGATCTATATGTTACTGACGCACACATCGGGCATACACAGCTATACCAATAATCCCGATTTCCTCAGCAAGGTCACAAAAAACATATCTCCCGATTCGCTGGTAAACGCAATAAAAAAAGATCCTTATGATTTTAATCCAGGAGAAAAAATGTTGTACAATAACTCGGGGTTTTTTATACTGGGATACATCATCAGCAAGGTATCAGGCAAGCCATACGATGTGTTCCTGAAAGAAAACTTTTTTGATCCTCTTCACATGAACAATACAGGTATCTATTACACAGGCATCAAACTGGACAATGAAGCAAAAGGATATGGTTTGATCACCGGCTCTTACAAACCAGCACTCAACTGGGATATGTCATGGGCCGGTGGTGCAGGCGCGATTTATTCCACCGTGGATGATCTGCTAAAATGGAACCAGGCATTGTATGGAGGTAAGGTGTTGAAGAAGGAAAGTCTTGATGCTGCTTTGACGCCAGCCGTTTTGAAAACAGGTGAAGAACCGAGTATGCGTTATGGGTTTGGATTGGGACTTGTCAAATCTCGTGGCATGGATGTGATTAGTCATAGCGGTGGTCTGCATGGTTTTTTAACTCAACTGTCTTATTATCCCAAAGAGAAATTGACGGTAGTGATGTTTACGAATACATCGGAACCGCAGGTCAATTTTAACCCTGAAAAAATTGGAGAAGCATTTTTATGGGATAAGATGGATAAACAAACATCTTACACAGAAACATCCATAAACCCGGCAGACCTGCAACAATACACCGGGAGATATGAGTTGCTGAATGTCGGTGTCTTCACGATCACGACTGAAAAAGATAAGATATATGCCCAGCTAAGTGGCCAACCGAAATTTGAAATATTCCCAATGGCAAAGGATGAATTCTTTTTCAAGGTGGTTGAGGCCAGGTTAAAATTCATGAAAGATGAACAGGGAGAAATAAACAGCGTTGTGCTGTTTCAGAACGGGCAGGAGTTAAAAGCAAAAAAATTAAAAGAGGAAACCATTGCGACTGTAGACCCTGCGATCTTTGATCAGTATACCGGCAAATACAAAATGAATGACAATACCATTGTTACCATCGTGAAAGAAAATAATAAACTCTTCGCGTGGCCCTCGGGCGAGTCAAAGCTCGAAATGTTGCCGCTTTCAGAAACGGATTTTATAATAAAGGAAATTAATGCGCGGCTTTCGTTTGTGAAAGACGAAAATGGTAAAGTAAAAAAGATCAAATTGAAAATGAATGGTACGGATAGTGAGTTGCCGAAACTAGAATAAGAAATGACTTCTAACAATACAAGACATATAAGACATACTAGGTGATCACGTGGCTTACTTAAATGCCTTGTATGGTTCCCGATCGATTGCATAATTGTCAATCCTGACCAACGAGTGATAGCTTAATGTATTAGTTTGAATTAATTCAACACATAGGATCATAGGCACATAGTCCCGATGGCCATCGGGACACATAGGTACGTTTGTTGAGTTTAGCTCTTGTATTTCTATAACTATGTGCTCTCCTATGTGCCTATGTGGTGAAGATTTTCAAACAGAGACATGACAGGCGATTGCGGCAGACACCACAAACCACTTTTCACCAGTTTCCCAAACTCGTACCAATCGAATCCTGTCTCAACTCTATTGGGTTTCTCATGATCGTATTAAAAAAAATATTCGCTCAACGGATTTGTCCTTAGTAAAAACCGGCAGTATATCATGTTTTTTCCCTATTGTATCATATGTACCGGGTTACCACGTTCTTGTGACAGAGGATTAGCATAAAAATTGCTGGAAATTTTCTCACAAAAATTATAGTCCTATGATCAACTTTATTAAAGCAATAACCTTTACAAGGGTTATCAAAGCCGGCGGCCGGCTTCGTGAATTTAATTTCACAAAATTTAATAACGCGGGCCCGGATCTCTTCAGTGTCGATACGGTGGACAATCGTGGTGACAGGATACTTTTTCGAATGCAAAGAAGTGATAACAATCACTGGAGCATAACGCAAATGGTGGGTCCTACCTGGATACAGGAGAACGAAAACCTGCTCGACGAAGCGATCGAAACTGAATTGCATAAAGCCTGAGTCAAGTTCCCACAATCCGTACCCGAAAAGAGTTGCGAGTGAATGTTGTTTTAGATATTCATTCCGGGAATTGTACATCCAATCAGTTGATCGGTTGATTAGATGATCAGTGCTGTGACAAAAGAGACCACTAACCAATCAACCAGTTATCCAATCAGTTGATCGGTTGATTAGATGATCAGTGCTATGACAAAAAAGAGACCACTAACCAATCAACCAGTTATCCAATCAGTTGATCGGTTGATTAGATGATCAGTGCTATGACAAAAAAGAGACCACTAACCAATCAACCAGTTATCCAATCAGTTGATCGGTTGATTAGATGATCAGTGCTATGACAAGAAAGAGACCACTAACCAATCAACCATTTATCCAATCAACCAACTAATCTACCCTTCACCAGTTTTCCAAACTCGTACCAATCGAAACCTGTCTCAACCCGGTTGTGCTTTAACGCGGGAACTTGTGTTGTGATCAAAAGGACAGTTCCATCGAGGTTCGCTCGATGATGCTGCGGTATTTTTTGTTTTATAGCCTTACCCATTTTGAAGTTCGCTGTTGGAAAGAACTCTTCCACAGATCCTTTAAGGACGTTGATGTTATCCATTCCGTACATAAGTACCACCTCCGGCTTATACATTTTTATATTTCCGAGTATGGTGTGCATGCGCCCTGGATATAAGTGATCATGGTACAAGCCACGACTTTTGAGAAAAGGAAATTGTGGCAAGTCGAGCCAGGCATAATACCACGCATGATCATGAGCAGGCAAAGGATACAATGGGATCAATGCTTCAGTAGGCGGTGAGGGCAATGCAAATGAATTTTTCTGGTAAGTGACCAGGTCAGGAATTTCTTTGTTTTTATATCCATGAACGAAGGCGATAAGATTTTTCCATAACCCATGTAATGTTGGATGATCACCGAAGCGATAATCGTAGAGGTTTGCGAATTTTTCAGCTCTTGGTCCTTCCGGCCGAAAGATGACATGTCGATAAAGTTCGCGGAGGTCGCAGAGCTGCGCGCCAGGCAACTGCTGATTATAAAAGTAGTTGAGCCTGTCGGCTAGTTCTTCAGGTATATCGCCGCCACTTTCTTCATAACTAACAAACCAGAACTTTGCATGCCATGATCCGAATCCGTAGAAATTGTCGATCCAGTATTTAAGCGCTTTATCATCGATCAGCATATAGGAAAGATAATAAATCGTGAAACGTGAAAGAAAAGTTGATTAGTTGATTGGCCAATTAGTGATTGGCGAAACTGACTAGGAGTTAACACTAGTCAACCAATCAACCAGTCAACCATGCTCTAATACCTTCTTATTTAAATTTTGTTATGACCGCCGCATACATATAATGCCCACCATACAGCGAAGGCCTTTTATTCAACACATGAAAACCCGAATAGCCCACGCTTTTGAATAACGCGTTCGCCCCATCAATCGTAAGCGGGTAAGGAACCCATTGATTACCTGCTTCCCGATCGTATTCAACAATCAAAAAAACTCCATTTGTATTCATTGAAGAAATTAGCCTCCTCAATAGAGTTTCTTTGTCCTTCAAGTAGTGCAATGAATTAGCAAAAAGAATACCGTCAACTCCTTTTATATCCAATGCATCGTGCACGAAGTCAGCGGCCATCGTTTGAATCACCACATCGTTTACCGTCGCAGGTATTTTCTTTAAGACTTTTTCATCCTTGTCAACGGCAATAATTCCCGAGCCAACAGGCAGATTACCAGCTAGCGCTGATGTAAACAAACCTGTCCCGCATCCAAGGTCAAGCCACAGTTGCGCCAGTGGGTTCTTATTTTCAAACAATATGAATTCCTCAGCTTCTTTCCGATTCATTATTCGCAACTTAAATCTTTTTGGTTATTCCTTCGCAGGAACGAACTACAAAGAACACAAAGAATTTAATCCGTAAACTGCTTCGTATACTATTCGTGTAATTCGTGATAGCCCATCTCAAATTACCTTACATTTAACTCCCCATCTACTCTACCATGAGCAGACATTTTTCAGAAGAAAAGGAAATACTTCGTCTCGAAATATTTATTGACGCAATACTTGCGATCATTATCACGATCTTAATCCTGGAATTTAAAGTACCCGAAAAAGCCTTTTCATCGGATTCAGAGATCAAATCATTTATCTGGCAGTTGGCTCCTTCTTTCTTTAGTTATGGTATTTCATTCGCTACCATTGTTGGCCTTTGGATCGACCACCATTTCCTGTTCCGGATGATCGACAAGGCAGACATCCGGTTTACATTTCTGAATTTTGTCTTCATTCTTTTTTTGTCCCCGATCCCGTTTACTACTGCATTGGCCGGAAGAAATTATGAAAGCGGATTCGCAGTGGCGTTGGTTGCAACAAATTATTGCCTGATGAATCTCAGCTTTTCGTTCATTTGGAAATATGCTACAAGAAAAAAACTCATTCAACAGCGCTGGCCAAAAGAAAAACTTTTTAAAAGGGACGTAAAGATCACCATTGCAGGTAGCTTGCTTTTATTTGTCAGTATTCCGTTCGCTTATGTAAGCACATATATTTCTTTTACACTCTTTACTGTTGCCATTCTCATGCACATTGCGAAGCAATTTTTCCGGTGATTCAGGATACCAGATATTGGATATTTGATATTGGGATATGGGTGCAACTTGCCAGTCCTACATCCTACATCGTACATCAGAAATCGATTGGAATGACGGTACAAAAATCAAGCGCTCCATCTACCTTTGCTCATGGCAAAAGAAAAACTTCCGGAAGTTTGGTTGCGAGGGCCCGTTGAAAATGTTCCTTCGTTGTTACAACCCGTTGCTCATGCATTGTTGCAAGCACGAGAAGAAGTGAATGAATTATTCAAAGATTTTCCAAACGAATTATTGTGGGAGAAGCCCGGGGGTGCTGCGTCAACAGGTTTTCATTTGCAACACTTGAGCGGTGTATTGGATCGCTTGTTTACCTATGCACAAGGCAGACAGTTGGATGCAGAACAATTGGCTGCACTGAAACGTGAAGGCGATCCCCAACAAACAAATGCAACCGCTGCGGAGTTGGTGAAAGCTTTTAATGAACAAGTTGATATATCCTTGAAGAGCCTCGCTAAAATTGATGAGGAAAAATTAACTGAGCATAGAGGCGTGGGCAGAGCGCAATTGCCTTCCACCATGATAGGCTGCTTGTTTCATGCTGCCGAACATACGATGAGACATTTGGGACAGCTGGTTGTGACGGCTCGGGTAATTAAGCAGGTGAAAAGTGAAACGTGAGATGTGAAAGAGAGTTCCACGTTTCACGTTTCACTTTTGACGTTTGACGTACGCTACTTTTCGGGGTTAATCATAATATGCGCTGTATACGTTCCCGCATTCATGATCCATGGCATTCCGGGTGCAGATGGCTTTTCGGGTAGACCGGTGCTGGCAGCCGTTGCATAAGGGATATAAATTACATAACGCAGGTATCCATTTTTTACTTCCCCTGTTGTAGCGTCAAAATCTTCTTGCTTTGCGGAATAGACATACAATGTTGCAGGTTGCCTGGGCATTTGCAGCGTGCCGGTGTTTACCTCCTTTTCACGTTCATCAATTAACTGTTGGTCCCTGATGCCTTGTTTTCTCAGTTCACGTCCTCTTTTCATAAAAGGTTCCAGGTCCTTGACATAACACGCTACAGAAAAGTCGGGCTCGTCAGGGTTGTCTGCAAGACAAATCATTTCATTTGTTCCCTGTTTTAAAACTATTAATTGTTTATCCGGCGAATAACCCAACACGGTGCAACTATCCCTTTTTTCTGTGGGCGCCGCCAACAATGCCGTTTTTATTTGTATAGCTGCGGAGGGTACTTCAGTTTTAGCAACAGGTGCAGGTGAATTTTTTCTAGAATTACATCCGCAACAGATAGTGATAACAGAAATGATCAAAGGAATCGCTTTCATGTTAATTTATTTATTTGACAATTTTATCCAGAAAATAGAAAGGGGATTTTTAAAGGTAGGCTTTTCGATCGTGAATCGTCTCCCGATAGCTATCGGGACGTGAGTGGCTCGATTCACGTTTCACGACTCACGTCTCACGATCAGATTTTAGATCTGCGCAATCTCCATGCTCTCGCCCGGTGCCCATACGCTGCATAGAATATAAGATACAAATAGCAGGGAACTAAAACCCAGTATGCCTGTCGCGTATCGAACTTATCAGCAAGCCATCCATACAAAAGCGGAAGAACAGCATTACCGCACAAGCCCATGATCATGATGGATGCGCCAAGCCTGGTAAACTTGCCAAGGCCATCTAATGCTAACGGCCAGATGCCCGCCCAGACCAATGAATTGGCAAGACCTAATAATACCACAAACCAAATGGAGAGATCAGTGTCGTGACCCAGGAAACCAACACGACCATGGGTGTAAATAATAAGCAACGAAAACACCATGCCCAACACAGTACATAATCGCAATGCATTTACCTGTCGTATATATTTTGGAATGCCAATAATGCCGAGTGTGTAACCGCAGATGGTTGCAAACAAAGTGTAAGAAGGAAAGGTTTTCGCTTCGAGTAACGTGACATTCATGGAAACAGCATAACCAATGATCGTATCAATAGCTATCACCTGTGTGCCGACATGAAGGAAAATAGCAACCGCACCGAGGATCAAATGAGGGAACTGGAATATGGTTTTCCTATCTGTATTTGCATTAACGTCTTGAATGTCGTCTCCATCAGTATTGATTTCCGGAAGCGGAGAATAACGGATCATTAATCCCAATCCCAACAAAACAGTTCCTACACAGGCGTAAGGAACGATCACTCTTCTTATCAATTCATCAAGGGCCTTGTTTTTTTCAACTTCAATCATCGTCGCGAGTTGATGAAACAAATCGGTGTCTGTTGCTCTTAATACAACAGCTGCAAAAAGAAGCGGCGCAATAATGCCAGCACCTTTATTGAAAACACCCATAATAGAGATGCGTTGCGCTGCGCTTTCTTTGGGTCCTAAAACTGTGATGTATGGATTGGCTGCTGTTTGCAAAATGGCAAGGCCTGTTCCAATGGTAAACAAACCAACCAGGAATATTTCATAGGTTCTTGTAAGAGCAGCAGGAACAAAAACGAAAGCGCCCAACGACATTAACCAAAAGCCAATCATCATTCCTTTTTTGAATCCTGTTTTCTTTAATAGAAAGGACGCAGGAACGGACATGATAAAATAGGAGATATAAAAAGCGAATGTAACAAGGTAGGCTTTGAAGTGTGTTAGTTCGCATGCGATTTTAAAATAAGGTATCAGGATAGCATTTACCCAGGAGACAAAACCAAAGATGAAGAAGAGCAGGCCAATGATAAGGATGGAGATGGTGGTGTCTTTCTTTGTTAAGGAACGGACATCAACTGAAGCGGCTTGCGTCTTATTCATGAGGCAAAAAACTATTTCTGTATTGTGAGCATTTCAATTTTTATCGTTAGATGACTCCTATTTGAACAATCTTTGTGTTCGTTGTGATCCTTTGTGAACTTTGTGACCATGTTTTGTTCGAGAGGAAGGGCACGAAGCGCACAAAGAACTACAAAGAGCACAACGTATTCAAAAAATAAGTTTAGGATTAGACATATATAGCCATGGCCCGTTGCTCTGAACTTAAGCGTTAGCCGACAAGCATAGCCAATAAAAAGTAAATATTCATCACCAAACTTGATATATCTCTCTCGAACCCGTAAGATACATATCCGTATACCCCGCCATTTTCTCTCTCATCTTTTTCATCTCATCGGTATTTTGTTCATACTTTTTCCAGCTTGCTTCAAAACCAGCGAGGCTATCGAATTTTGATACCATCACTACTTTATTGAAAGGGCCACTCAGGTCGGTCATAATACTTACCAATTCCTTATTGTCGGCCATTACTTCTTTAAACAGTTTGGCAACTTTGGATGCATTACCTGGTTTGCAAATGAAGATGTCGTGTACGATGATCATAATGATAGTTTTTAGTAAGTTACTATTTTCAGATGAATGTTGTTGCAAACATCTTGACCGCGAGCTAACCCGTGTTTCGTTACAAATTGTTCTCACTGATTTCACAGATGTACTCAGAACTCAGTGGAAATCTGTGGCATCTGTGAGCAAAAATTGATCCCCATACTTAAAACGAATAATCTAATTTTGTCCTCCCAACATCTTCCTCCCGCTTAAGTATTTTTTGTTGAATACAGTAATGATCTTCGATCTCGCATCATTATTGAGGGTATCATCGAAGTATTTCTAAACTTTCAAAAAAGATATCATCATGGAAGATGTAAAAGAATTGACAGAAAAAGCAGCATCGGTCATTGACCTCGAAGAAAAAGCTAAACTGGTTCGTAAATGGTGCATGGTCTCTACCACGGAAGCCGGCTCAGGTCATCCCACTTCATGTTTATCGGCTGCAGACATCACGACGATTTTGTTTGATCGCTATTTCAGATATGATCTCGATAATCCACTTAATTTATACAATGATCACTTTGTTCTTTCAAAAGGACATGCAGCTCCATTGTTGTACACATTGTTTGGTATGGCCGGCGCTTATCCATTAGAAGAATTAAAAACATTGCGCAAATTCGGCAGCCGCTTCGAAGGTCATCCTGTACCGAAATACAAATACGCGGATGCAGCTACGGGCTCATTGGGACAAGGATTATCTGTAGGCGCCGGATTGGCACTGGTAGCCAAACGCGAAGGATTCGGAACTAAAACATATGTGCTCACGGGCGATGGAGAACTTGCCGAAGGACAAATCTGGGAAGCGGCCAATTTTGCTGCACATGAAAAGCTGGATAACCTTGTCGCCATTCTCGACATCAATCGTCTTGGACAAAGCCAGGAAACGATGTTTGGTCATCGCATCAGGGAATACGTAAAAAAATTCAAAGCATTCGATTTTGAAGTCATAACTATCAACGGACATAATTATCAAGAGATCGACCAGGCTCTGCAGACAACACAAAAACCAAATGGAAAACCTTTTGCGATCATCGCAAAAACTTTCAAAGGTTACCCGATCTCTTTTTTAAAAAACAAAGACGGCTGGCATGGCAAAGCGCTAAAAAAAGACGAATTGGAAAAAGCTCTTAAACAGCTCGAACCAATCAACGATGATCTGCGTTTTGAATTAAAAAAGCCAGCGCAAACAAAATTGCCATCAAGGACCGGTGCAACAACCGCCAAAACTTCGCAGTTTGAGAAAGGAAAAGAATATGCGACGAGAGAAGTATTTGGAGATGAGCTGGCAAAATTGGGTGAACACAACAAAGAGATCTATGCTCTTGATGGCGACGTGATGAACTCCACTTTTACACAAACCTTTAGAAAAGCTCATGCGGAAAGATTTGTGGAATGCTATATCGCTGAACAAAACATGGTATCGGTTGCTGCGGGGCTATCACGAATGGGTAAGATACCTTTTGTCGCCACCTTTGCTGCTTTTCTCACAAGAGCTGCCGATCAAATAAGGATGGCAAGAGTTTCAGAAGCCAATATAAAATTTGTCGGTTCTCATGTCGGCGTAAGTATTGGTGAAGATGGTCCTTCTCAAATGGGATTGGAAGATATTTCTTTGTTCGGCACTGTTCCGGATTGCGTAGTTCTTCAGCCCTGCGATGCAATATCCACAGCGCAACTGGTTACGGAAATGATGACTCATAATGGTTTTGCATACATGCGAACGCTGCGACCCAAGACTGCTTTGTTGTATAAGAATGAAGACAGGTTTGACATTGGTGGTTCGAAAGTTCTGCGCCAGTCGGACAATGATGTTGTGACAGTAGCTGCAACAGGCATTACAGTTTTTGAAGCATTGAAAGCCGCCGATGAATTGCAAAAGGAAAACATCAGCATCCGTGTAGTGGATTGTTATTCGATTCATCCCGTTGATGCTGCAACTCTTAATAAATGCTTGAATGAAACGAAGCGGAAAATTATAATCACTGTTGAAGATCATTTTGAACATGGTGGATTCGGTGATTTTGTTGCAACAGCTCTTTCGGATCAGCAAGGACAAATAATAAAAATGGCTGTACAAAAAATTTCACAGTCAGGTACCATGGATGAATTGCTCAACGATGCGGGGATAGATGCTGATCATATCGTAGAGAAGGTGAAGAGTATTTTAACATAATGAAAATGACTATCGCTTGTGATAACTCTTTGTGTTCTTTGTGATCCCTGGTGAACTTTGTGACCATCTTTATTTCGAAGGGTGAAGGTCACGAAAGAACCACAAAGAGCACTACGCATTTTTGCTAAACGATAAAATCATTTTTTATGGAAGATTATACATTAAACTTAGAAGCTCCCTGGGATGAAGTAAAAGAGATGCTCGAAGAGATCGACGTGAACCTGACCGATGAAGATCTTCGTTATGAGAAAGGAAAGGAAAAAGAATTGTTGGAAAGGCTATCACGAAAATTAAACAAGAGCATACCGGAAACAAAAGCGTGGATCGAAAGCGTATCTCATAACAAGGGGCTGGCGTATTAATTTCCGTTTCCTTTTGGGTATCTAACCACTTGGAAAATCCTCACCACATAGAAACATAGGAACATAGTTACACATAGGCTTCTATGTGGTCCTATTGTGTTCTATGTGTCTATGTGGTGAAAGCCGATAACGAATGGCTGATTTTCGCAAAGCTCACCGATCTAAAATTGATCAGTTCTTTGTATAAAAAAGATATGACGCGGTGTAAGGTATGCTATCCAGTTGTCCTACCGCTGTCGGTGGCGTGCTCGGCGCCAAACCTCCCTGCGTACATATCCGTTGAACAAACGTTACAGGGTTATGAGGTGTACTGAGACTATCTATAGCCTGTAACAACAACCATTGTATTGCTGTAGCATCCTGCGTAGAGCCTTTCAGCTTTTTTCCGACAACTTTTTCATCCTTAAACTGCCCTTTTATAAATTGCCAACTAGGTCCTGCAAAGTGATTAATAATCGCGTCGGTGAAATTTGGCTTTGTATATAGCGTTGCTAATGGCGCAATATTCACCCATATTAATTCACTCGGGTTGGCTGGGTTGCGTTGACCCTGGTAGATTTGCATACCTCTCGCGTAAGTTTGTAAGAAAAATTTGTTGCCGTCGGGTGGCTGCAAAGAATCGGGAATTGGACTGCAGGTTTGAGGTATCGTGACATTGTTGTCAATGCTACCCACATCATAGGTGGCGCCGGGGTTGTCATATTTTTGCTTCCGGCAACTTGTAATAACAAGCGCAAAACTTGCCATGATCAAAAATCCATAGACATTCGGCACGATCGTTTTCTTCATCTTTAAGATTTAATGTTTCGCCTACTCTTTATAAGGATTTTCAGCATTCTCCTTTCCAGCTGTTGATGCCATCACCAACCGCTACGTCGTTTAAAGATGTGTTTAGCTATATGAGCAACTACAGGCATGTCTATTCAATAATTGCTATCAAGGCAATATTAAACTTGACTGCGGCCTATCGTTTCAATTGGAGTGTATCCCTGGCGAAGCCGCCAGGAACATGTGGCGCTATTTGTTGTTAACAGTGTGAATCAAGAAATATATTTTTTTGATGCGCGGTACGATGACTCAGATCAACAGAGTTAAAACCATTTGTCATACTTGCATAACGTAACGGGGATTGAATTCACAAAGTTGCTTTCCCCACCAATTATATCGACAACTTGATTAGTATCAAAATCAGATAATGTTATCAATCCGAAAAATTTTTGAACCACAACTTGTCCCGATTAATTCGGGATAGGCACATAGGGTACAATAGGAATCACATAGAAAACCTATGTGTATCTATGATCCTATGTTTCTATGTGGTGAATGGCCAGCTTGAGGGCCTCGACTCATTACTCATTATTCATTACTCATTATCTCACTCCACCAATTGCAAACTGGTTGCCTGCCTTCACGACTTTATTACCCGCAAGATCTATCTCAACCATTTTTTCACTTGAGACATTATTATGAAATTCATCCTGCAACCGGGTGATTATTTTTCTTGCTTTTGCCTCGATCACTTCACCGCTGGAAGGATATACATATTTGCCATCAATACTGAAAGTGATCCAGCCGGGCATATCACTCAGAGGTATTGTTGTCAATTGCTGGTAAGGAGGTGTTGCGTTGAATAGATGCAGTCGCATGTTGTGACCGTCAGCCAACCAGATCTCTTTTTCATCCGGAGTCAATGCAATGCCATGACTTGGATTACCATGTCTTCTCACCGGGCCAGCTTCCCATCCTTCTACTTCTATATGTGCGAGTTTTTTACCTGTAATAAGATCTCCTACTTCAAAGCCGAGTAAGCTATCAACTGTCACATAAGCCAGGGTCTCTTTTCCATTGATTGTAAATGGACGAACAAAATTGTCGAAGGGGCCAACCTTGTTTACCAGTTCATTCTTTTTTGTATCGGCTATATACAATAAAGATGACCCGATATCGTCGAGATAGACATACTTTCCTGCGGGTCCGTAAATAGTGTTATGAGCTCGCTTATAAACGTCGATCTTCTTAATAACATTACCCGTGGCACAATCGACTACATTCCAGAAACCTTTTTCAAAAGAAGGAAGGTACATTGTCTTGCCATCCGGAGAAATCGACATCCGATCGCAACCACCTTCAAATGTTTTTTCCCAAACGAGTTTGTCGGTAGCAAGATCTATGCGCTGCAATGATTCAACTGTGCTGACGAAAATACTGTTGAGTGGAGTACTAACTGCAATGCCCTTTACATTGGAAGGAGTGCCATTGGGATGAAAACCCTTTGTTGCAATCCGTTTTACAAAGCGATGATTGTTGTCGATATCAAAAACAAGAATGCCATGTCCACCATAACCAAGATAATCACGAATGCCCGGCACAGCAACATATAAATATCTCTTACTAACAACATGATCTGTGGAAATGTGTGCTGACGTAAAAATGAATAGTGCAAAAGGCAGCGAAAGCAGGATTGAAATCTTTGATCTCATTTGCGAACTTGTTTGATGGCTTCACCCAATAGGTCAACTACCTCCTGCTGAACGATCCCGATCTGTTCAACTTCATCACCCGCTCTCCAATGTTCACCTTCTTCTACGAGTGTAAGACGTTGTGTACCTCTACCGGATTGAAGTAGCGCATCGTATGTGCCCGTCAGTTTACCGGCCCATGAAATTGTTTCGGCAAGGGCCGCCTTGTAAAAAACATTATTGTGCGTGAAAGTGGTAGTGAATGCCAGGTAGTCGGTGGTATCTGGCCTGCCAGTGATGAGTTGGAAGTCCATATCCGTTCGTTTAGAAGAGCAAGTTAGAAAAATCTCTTTGCTTTTCTGGTGTATTAATTCATGCAAAAGGTTGACGGCTTGATTGATTGCCTTAGTAAGCCCGGCGTATGGGTCACAAAGAACACGAAGGAGCACAAAGGACACAACGCTTTTTATGTAACCACGGAGGCACGAAGGGCACGGAGTAACACAGAGAAAGGAACTTCGTGTTCTTCGTGTATTCTTTGTGCACTTTGTCACCCGATCTCGCGAATAAGTAAAAGCACGTTTCCACACATCCTTCGTCCAATCAACACGATACAAGCTTAACAATACTTTGCTGACCTGGCCGTTTTAAATAAGGAGATTTTTTTGGATTTTGTATTGGAGTTGTGAGAGAAGTTTAGAGGAGTTGAGCAACATAAACGTACCTTATGGCAAAACTTTTACTCAAAAATTTTTTCGTTCTCATCCTGATTGTTTCCTGCAATCCTGCCCACCGCTCTGTATCGACAAGCAATGTATTAAATGATCGTTCGACAAATGTTTCGCAAGCTCTTCCATCAGAATTAGTAAAGATTGATTCAACAGGGCAAAATGATTCAACAAGAAAACCGTTGTCATTAATGGACCTGCCGCAAACCGAAGACGGACAAATTGTGTTGTCTGAAGGTTTCTATGAAGCAGATTTTAAAAGTTATTGTCTTCAACCCGGAACACCAAGTCCATCTTACGGCGATGCATACCACCAGGGCCCATTAACCAGTTATCGAAAGGACATCGTTGAAACAGTCTTGCGTAACTCGTTAAAAAAACCTGAGCTCGAACAAAAAAATATCCAGTTGTTACTATGGTCTGTGGTAAGCGGTTCTGATTTCAGAAAGCTTCCCTGGGATGTACAAACAACAGCGCAACAATTACTTTCACGTAAACAAATTTTTGAACTGAAGGGCGGCGTGATGGGAATCGTAAAGACCGTATCGGAAGCTTTACCTGCAACAGGAGTAAGCGCCAACCTGAAATTGAAGCAACTCTTCGAACTTGGCACGAGCTCTTACGAACTATATGAGAGAGTCGCCGTCGTGGATCAATCACAGAAAATGAAAAAGGGAACCGCTAATAAAGACCAGTGGTATAAACAGCCCGATGGATATTATCTGCGTTACTTCCCGGGTAGCTATCAGCACGTCAAGGTACAAGTGTATGTACCGGAAGGAACTTTTGCGGGAAAAGATCCTGAAGATTATTTGTTATTCGACCCGGTAACAATGATGGCGATACCTACGAATTCAAATTCTCAACGTCTCGGCATCGGCGCTCCGGCAATTGACGTTGTTCGAAAAATAATCCAGATCCAGCAAACTCCCGGAAATCCCAGGAAACCTCCGGTTCAGCCTTCTAACCCCAAGACTCCCTCAAATCCAAAGACTGGCCCGATGAACTAAATCATTTTTTTCAGAGTCATCACGGAATCTGCGGTTCGACTCACATTGTAAGTTGCTTACTTACGCATTAAAAGGTGTAATTAAAAACATAGCCTTATGCCTACACCTTTTCAAATTTTGGCAGACCCGGTCTCCCTCATTATCATGGCCATGTATCTTGCGTTGATGGTATGGGAAGCGTTTTTCCCTGCAAGGAGACTGCCGCCGATTCCATTCTGGAGATCCAAGGGGGTCATCGCATTTTTATTTTTCTTTTTTCTTTCGACTTACCTGCCGCTGTTTTATGCGCACTGGTTACCGTCAACCCAGCTATTTGATTTGACAAATATGAATGTCGCGTTAGCTTCTCTCCTGGGCGTTCTTTTGTACGAGCTGGGAATGTATGTCTGGCATCGCAGCATGCATAAGAACAATGTTCTGTGGCGTGTGTTTCACCAGATGCATCACAGTGCTGAACGACTCGATACCTACGGCGCATTTTTCTTTAGTCCTTTTGACATGATCGGTTTTACTTTACTGGGAACTGTTTGTTTCGCGTTTATCATGGGTTTGCCTGCACAAGCGGTGACCATTGTTTTGCTGGTGACCAATTTCCTGAGCATCTTCCAGCACGCAAACATCAAAACGCCGGGATGGATCGGATATATTATTCAGCGACCCGAGAGTCATGCCGTGCATCATGCAAAAGGAATACACGGTTACAATTACTCTGATCTGCCGGTGTTCGATCTGATCTTTGGCAGCTTTCGCAACCCAAAAGATTATGTAAAAGAGACAGGCTTTTACAATGGCGCTTCGTCAAGGATTGTGGACATGCTAAGCTTTCGGGATGTCTCTGCGCCGGAGAAGAATAATCAAAAGTCTGCGTAGGTTAAGCAGTACATTTATTTGACTAATTAAAACAACATCATGAAACGTTTGATATTATCGCTGAGTGTGTTGATATCCTATATTGCAAGCTCAGCACAATCAAAACCAGTTAGCGAGACGAAATCCTTAGCCCCTTCAAAGAGAATAATTCCGCAAACGATCACTCTTTCCAATGGCGTAACACTGGAATACGTGGAAACGGGAAGCAGCAATGCCACTTCCATTGTCTTTTTGCACGGCTTTTCTGACTCATGGCATTCATTTGAAGAAGTAATGAAAATGTTTCCACCGGAATTTCATCTCATCGCGTTGAGTCAAAGGGGACATGGAAATTCGTCAAAACCGAATGAAGGTTACTATTCGAAAGATTTTGCAAATGACCTTTCACTATTCATGACGGCGAAAAAACTCGGCGCGAGCGTCATTGTCGGTCATTCGTTAGGTGGTGTCGTCGCACAACAATTCGCGATCAGTTATCCTCAACTCACAAAGGCATTAGTGCTGATAGCTACCGATGCATCTTTTTTAGATAACCCGGGCTTACCCGAATTCCTCGATGGAATTTTGAAATTTGAAAAGCCGGTCGATTATTCTTTTGCAAAAGATTTCCAATTGAGCACTTTGGCCAAACCGATTGACTCATTACGACTCGCTCTCTTTATCGATGAATCATTGAAGCTGCCATTGCACGTTTGGAAAGGGGTTGCAGCGGGACTGCTTACAATGGATCTCACAAAGGACCTCAGTAGAATCGATGCTCCCGTTTTGATAATGTGGGGAGACAAGGATGCATTTTGTTTAAAGAATGACCAGGAAAATCTTGTGAAGAATCTCAAAAACGAAAAGTTGCTTGTGTATGAAGGTACCGGGCATGCACTGCATTGGGAAGAGCCTAAAAGATTTGTCGCGGACCTGGTGAATTTTGTTAAGAGCAATTAGCCCTCTGTGTCTCTCTATGTCCTCCGTTTCTCTGTGGTTAAATTTTACCATGGAGGCGCAGAGTTCACGGAGAATTATGGAGATTGGTTGATCCTTCAATTATCGGTGATCCTCCAACAAGATCAAAATCAAATTGCATATCATTTAATTTTCGATAAAGGCCGTTCAGACTCATTAATTCCGAATGTGTGCCGGCTTCACTGACTACTCCTTTATCAATCAGTACAATTTTATCTGCATTGCGAATAGTAGAGAGCCGATGTGCGATCACGAAACTTGTCCGGCCTTTCATCAGGTTTTCCAGCGCTTCTTGTACCAATTGCTCACTTTCGCTATCCAGCGAAGAAGTTGCCTCATCTAAGATCAAAAGGGCAGGATCCTTCAATATTGCGCGTGCGATGGCAATCCGTTGCCGCTGCCCTCCACTTAATTTAATACCACGTTCACCAACGATGGTATCATATTGCTCAGGAAAATTTTTTACGAACTCATGTGCATTCGCATTCTTCGCAGCCGCCATAATTTCTTCTTCAGTTGCACCGGGTTTTCCATAAGCGATATTTTCCCTGATGCTGCCGCCAAATAACATCACGTCCTGCGGTACAAATGCCATTTGTCTTCTCAATTGGGAAATTGGAAATTCATGAGCTGGTCGCTCATCAAAGTAAATCGTACCGTGATCGGGTTGGTAGAATTGCAATAACAACGACGCGATCGTTGACTTACCTGCACCACTCGGTCCTACGATCGCAACCTGCTCACCATTATCTGCAGTTAATGAAAGGTCTTTTAATACCACTATGTCCTTACGACTTGGATAACTGAATGCAACATGCTCAAATCTCACATTACCTTTCAATGAATATTGTGGTTGCACTTCAATTGGTTTCAATTCCACATCTTCGCCTTCACTTCGCAAAATTTCTCTTACACTTTGGGTAGCGCCGAGTGTCTTTTGCAACTGCGAAAACATATCGGCAAAGCCGGCAAAGGTTCCTCCTACAAACATCGAGAAGATCACAAACATCACAAGCGAGCCAATAGTAAGCCCATCCCCATGCTGGATCATACGTCCGCCGTACCAGATCACAAAAGCAAGCGTACCAAATAAACTAAAGATCATAAACGCCACAAATGCACCCCGGTATCTTGCATTGCTGATCGCCGTTGACACAACGGCTTTCAAACTTTTTACATAACGTGTGATTTCATAAAATTCACTGGTAAATGCCTTTACAATTGATACACCATGAAAAGTTTCCTGCACGATAGTACCACTCTCAGCCAACTGATCCTGTGCCCTTCGGGCCATTTTGCGAATTCGTTTTCCAAATACAACTGCAACGATCGCGAGTAATGGAACAACAGACAACATCACAAGGGCGAGTTTAGGACTGATCCAGAAAATAAACCCTAAACCAATAATGAGCATAAATAAGCCGCGTAAAAATTCTGCGAGTGTAAATGAGATGGCATCCTGTATTTGAGAGAGATCTGATGAAATGCGATTGCTTAACTCTCCTACTCTTTTCTCTGTAAAAAAACTCATGGGCATTGTGAGCAGTTTACCATAGACATCCTTGCGCATATCGGCCAAACTTTTCTCACCAACTGCAGTGAGCAGGTACACCCTCATGAATGAAAAAAAGGTTTGTACAGTAAGTTGACAGAAAATAAGAAGCAATGCAGTGTTCAAACTCCAATGAATATTTTTCAAGCTAAGGCCCAAATTTGGACCGGTGGCCATTCCCGGTAAAGCTGCACCCGGCGAAACTGCATCGATCATTTTTCCGAGAAATAGCGGGAACAAACTGGTAGAAAATGCCGTGAGGGCAATGAACACCATTCCGAGGATAAATTTGCCGCGATAAGGTTTCAAATACTTAAAAAGGATCAATGCCTGGCGAAGGTTCTCCTTGTTGATCTTTGCCTTTGGCGATTTACCTTCTTTCAAATCTAGTGGATGATGTTTTGCCACAGTTAACAGATAATAGTGAGCAGATAAAGTGCGACGGCAAGTTAATTATATTGTTTCGCAGGGTTAAATATCTAATCGGTGAATGGAGGTTTAAAGGGTGCGAATGTTCGATTCGAGATTGTTGCTCACTGAACGGAATTTGATTTAGAAAAGCACAACCTCACCCCATCATCATTCCCCTTTTCTTAATTCTTCCAGCGCAGCAGATGTTTGTTGCCATTGCTCATCTTTAGTCGTTGACGCAGGATGATTTTTATAAAAGACAAGTATATTAGTTTTGATCGAAGCGCTAACTGTTTCAAAATTTTTTTCCTTCAATTTGATCACCCAGTCTGAATAAGTTTTATCTGCCAGGCTATATTCACCCTGCATAGTTTTCTTACCGGTGTCCCAGTCTATATTAGAAAGCGCAATATGACCAGCAGGCGCGTCGGTTATTTCACGACGATAGTTAATAACGGTTTCGTCAAAACTTTCGAGAAACATTTTCTCGGCTTCTTCACCTGGTATCTTAAATTTTAAAATTTTCAATGGTCCCCATTTCGGAGCGATACAGATAAAGAAGGCAAGCAGAGATTCTCCCAATTTTGCTTTTTCTCTTTCGCGACTGAATTCTTTATAATATTTCTGCCGGCGAATGTTGTAAACATAACTATGCCTGGCAACAGCCGGATTTGATTCCTTGATCGCTTTTCTCTTTGTTTTCCACGCAGCTCTTGTCGCAGAAGGGATCAATTCCTTTACTGACCAGCGAAAGCTACCGATAGCACGATCAAAATTCCCAAACAAATCGTTAACATTAAGTCCGTAGGTTTTTTGAAAAGCCTTTTCAATCAGATCTTTTGATACCTCGAATCCTATAAAATCATGGTAAGCCTGTGGCGCGTAATTACCCCTGGCCGTTTGCAATACATCAAAAGAAAACTCAGTGCGCAAATGTGAGATCTTATCCTCTGCATAGGTTACTGTGTCGCCAAATTTTGTTTTCATTTCAGGATATATTAATGGCACTGATCTGTTAACACCAACTGAGTGACCATACTTATCGGAATAATAATGACAAAGTGCACCCAGGGCGAATGCATACTCATTTAGATTTGTTGCTTCTTTAAAAAGATTTTCGATGAAATCTCCGCTGCGCACATAGTGAATAAGATTCGTAAAAAGCCTACTGCCGAAAGGATAATAGCCAAGATCGGGCATCACGCAACCACCATAAGCAAAAGCATGTGCATTTTTCAATTCTTCATCGGTAGCTGCCGGAAATTTTTGTTTGAGAATTGGAACAATTACTGTATTCCAGTTTGCATCAACGATTGCCTCGTGAGTAAGTACCGAATAGCCAAAACACCGGTTGGCATGAAATAGAAGGACTACAGTGATCAGTATTATGAGCTTTACACAGATCCTTTTCATATCGCCATTTGAACAATGCTTGCAATAACTGTTCCGGTAAAACTGAATTTGAACTCACATCCTGGTTATCTATAGTTTAGCTCAATGGTAAAAGCAGCAAATTCTCCTTCCATAGAATCCGCTTTTAATTCACCCTGGTGGGCCTTGATCATGTCGTAACTCAAAGACAACCCTAAACCAGTGGCTTCACCTGTAGGCTTTGTTGTAAAAAAGGGCTGATATATTTTATCGAGGATCTTTGTCGGTATGCCCAGGCCGTTATCTCTTACGGTGATCAGCGCTTTGTCTTCCTTTTTTTCGGTGGTGATCGTCAGTATTGGCTCGTAATTATCAGGGTTACATTTAATCTTTTCATTCATGGAGAAAAAGGCGTTGTTAAACAAATTGACCAATGTATGCCCGATGTCTTCCGTCACTAAATCTATGCGGTCCATGTCTTTGTCGAACGAAGTTTGAAAATTGCAATGAAAAGATTTGTGTTTTGTCCGGAAACCATGATAAGCCAGTTTCAGATATTCTTCCGCTAATTCATTCAGATCCGTCAGCTCCATTGCGCCACTTTGTCTGCGTGAATGCTGAAGCATGTTTTTTACAATGCCGTCTGCTCTTTTGCTATGATGAAGTATTTTATGCTGGTTGTCTGCAAGGTCGTCGATAAAATCTTTGAGCTCAGTAGCAAATCCAGCCGGTAAATCTTCATTGGCTATTCGCTCTTTCATTTCACCCATGAGTTCTGTATTGATCTCTCCAAAATTGATGACAAAATTCAATGGGTTTTGTATCTCGTGTGCCACACCTGCAGTTAGTTGACCAAGCGAAGCCATTTTCTCCTTTTGTATCAATTGGGATTGACTTGCCCTTAATTCCTGCAAGGCTTTCTGTAAGGCTTCCTTTTGTTCCGACAGTTCAGCTGTTCTTTCTTTAACCCGCTGCTCGAGCAACTGGTTTTGTTCTTTGAGAAGCCGTTCCCGTTCTTCGTTCATTGTTTGTCGCTCTTTATGATATTGCATTTTTTTGCGCTGGTTGGCAACAAAGACAACCAGGAAGCTGATGAAAAGCAGCAGCATCGCCGATATGCCGATAATAACCCTAGATTGAATACTGATATCCAACAGTACCATAAAAAGCTTTGGTTATAAAAAGACAAAAAATGATAAAGGCTATATTATGAACGTTCCAAAAGTTAACTGCCAAATGGATATTGACATCCATCATCGGTATATAAAACAAAAAGACAAAAAAATTAGTTACCACATAAATCGAAAGCCCGGTTACAACCCAGAAATGCGGGCTATTAAAAATGTTGTTCTCTTCTTTCAATTCTGTCAAATAGTATAACATGCAATAAACCAATAAAAGATATGCTTCCACTGACAGCAGGTTTCCGCTAAATGATTCCGCGTTAAAAAAATTTTCATAAAAAATGAAATTAACCACCAGGAATGTAAATGCTAGTATCGCCAGCCATCGTTTTAATTTGGCAAACGAAGTTTTTTGGAGATGCAAAAAGTAAAAACTAAAACAGGCGAAGCGAATTACCGAATGAGTATTATACAAAGGGTTATTGCTAAGTGCAGCGCGGTCCAAATAGACATTGATCGCCATAATGATGTCAATACCCACATTGATAAGAAAACCAAGCCAGAGATAAATGATAACAGGTCGCAATGAAACAGGTTGCTGACGGCGAAATAATAACATGGATAAAGGGATAATCATCGCCCATATTTCCGACCAGTCGAGCGCTACCTGTAGATAATGTTTCACTTTACTTCGGTTGAAAAATTGCCGCGAGGTTTCAATACAGTACTATCAAAGTAATAAAAATATTGCAATAAGAAAATTATCGTTACCTTTCTTATACCAGCCTACTCTATATTACTACTCCTTACAATTTATCACCCCAAAACGCCAAGCTATGACCAGCTATCTTAAAAAAGGCAAATGCTTTTTGCTTACATCAACTATTGTTCTCATAGTAATTGCCTGTAACAACAAGACTGATGAAAAAGCTACTGGAACAACAGATACAACAGCCACAACGACGTCGGAGACAAAATCTCCTGTCACCGCAGGGTTAACAGCAGGTTATCTAGACACATTAGTTGCGGTTGCCGATTCAGTTCGGAAACTGGCCGAGAAGAAATTAGTTTTCGTATTTACTTTTAAAACGAATGATACGCTAACGATCGATGGATGGTCCGCAGATAAAGACTCCATTTTTACACTTAACCCTGACCTGGAATGTAAGAAGTATGCACCCAGCACGGTGAACTATGGGACCGGAATGTATTTTGGAAATATGGTTCTCAAGAAAAAAGCAGTGAAGGAACTTCAGAGACAACTTCAGAATGCTAATATTAAGTCCGTATTATTTGCTCCGAAGGTGGTGGATGTAAACCATGTAGCCTATGACATTCTTCTTAGTGCCGAAAATCCAATGATCGGCGAAAAGATAAAGACGGCCACATCAACGGGATTAAATATAAATCCATCGCCGCCGAAAACTTACTGATCACCAGGTCTGCGGATTTGCAATCCATGAAGTTTTCTTTCATGATGTCATTCTAGTGTGCGATCGAGGTAGTTCTGCCGCAAACTCACCGGTAATTGGCGTACAAAGCCCTCATCAAAAAAATCATTGCTTTATAAATTTGATGGGATAGACATCCGATCATCAAAACGATTTTTATGTTGCTTCAAAATAAAAATGCAGTCCTGTTTGCTGCAGGCGGTTCTGTTGGCGGCGCGATCGCAAGAGGATTAGCAAAGGCCGGTGCAAAGGTTTTCCTGAGTAATCATCACATTGAATCGGTTCATAGACTGGCAGACGAAATCATTGCGGCTGGTGGTAAAGCTGAAGCTGCACAGGTAGATGCTTTAAATGAAAAGCAAGTAAACGATTATTTCGACGAAGTTGTGAAGAAGACAGGGAGAATTGATATATCAATGAATTTGATCAAAACGCAGGACCTGCAAGGTATTCCCCTGGTGGATCTTCCCTTTGAAGATTTTATACGGCCGATACGAAGAGTAAGTGAGAGTCATTTCATTACAGGCACCGCTGCAGGAAGGATCATGATGAAGCAGGGTTTCGGTGTTATTCTTTCTTTGACGGCTACACCGGGAGGGATTGGATATCCTACAGCTGGCGGCTTTGGACCCGCGTGTTCTGTTATCGAAAAAATATCTGTTGGGCTTGCTTCAGAACTTGGAGTCTACGGCGTTCGGGTAATCAATATTCGTTCAGGCGGCTCACCCGATTCGCAACCGTTCGTTGAAGCACTTGCTCACGGAGGACAAAAGGCTGTTGACTTTATCAAGAAAATAGAGGATGACACGATGCTGAAAAAAATGCCTGTGATGAATGATATAGCAAATGTTGCGGTATTTCTTACGAGTGAAATGGCAGAAGGGATAACAGGTGTAACAATAGACGTTACGTGTGGAACTACAACCGCGTTAAATTATAAAGCACCCGGAATTGCATTTGTGCAAAATTAGAAATGCATCAAAATTGCTGAAACAAAAAAAGATGAAGGAGCACTTCATCTTTTTTTCGGTTTTAACCTATCGAATTCAATATCTCTTTACAATGTTGTACATAAGTCTCTCCGGTTTTCCCACCACACCTGATGCGGCTCTTCGTTGTTTCAGCATATCGGAATTCCAGTAGGCATTCGCTTTGGCGGTATCAATCACTGCTGCAACTATAACTACGTTGTGGTTATCATCGGGATCATAACCATAAGCTCTCAACATTAAACCATTGTCAGTTTTCATTGCATGTGCGCTATCAAAGGATTTTTTCCAGGCATCCCAGTCCTTCACCTTAAACGTCGTAGAGGCCCGCAATTTTGAATCAATGGCGGCAGTATCCTGGAACACCATCGTATAGAACTTGATTGTCGGAGCGCCCATAACGCCACCTTTTTGCATCGCTTTTTTCAGTTCGGGATTTTTCGAAAATGCCTTGGCTTTAGCAAGGTCATCGATCTTCATTGCAACCATTACCATATTTGAATCCTTTTCATCGCGTTCAATTACGTAGCTATGTACTCCATTGGCGAGCCGGTTAGAATCATCTCCATCATAAGCCACCATCCATTTCGCAAAGCTGGCCACCTTGTGTCTTACGACTGCCAGATTAGTTGGCGTGGTGACGATCGTGTTAACCGGTGCGGGTTCAGTAGTAGTTGTTGCGGCAGCAGTTGTGTCTGTGGTAGTAGAGTCAGAGCTTTTTTTGTCTTCACCGCCGCCGCAGGAGACCAAAAAGAATGTCATGGCTGTTCCAAAAAACAGGAGAAGAAATTTTGATTGTTTCATTTGACTTTGATTTAGAATTAATAATGACAGGGGGCAGGAACCAGTGTTACATGGGGCAGAGAGGGGCGTAAATGTAGGGTTTAATTTAATTGTTCCGGAAATTATTATTGAATCAGGTATGCATCGGCTGTCACTTCAACGCATCCGCCAATTTATTCAGTTCGTTGCTCTTTTATTTCACCCCAGCGTCATCATCTTTTTCTCCGCCTCGTGTGGGTCTAACTTTCATTAACCAAAAACCTCTTTTATGAAAATTTATTTTAAAAAATTAATAGCCGCTCTTTTTTTACCCGGCCTATTGCTGCATGCAAAAAAACTACCGGCGATACTATAAACAATGGCGGTCCGGGTCCCGGTAATAACGAAACAAAGCCCCATTTTATCCAGGGAGTAATACTTGATGCGAATGGACATAAATTCAACATCAGTAATTCAAATGTGATCGTACATGCCTGGGGTCCGGGACTTATTGGCGAAAGCGACAGGATGTACAATATTGCAATGGATGCACAAGGACATTACGAAGAACAGGTGATTGATGGTTTATACGCATTTCATGCATACGCAAAAATGCCTTTGAATGGTCAAATGGTTATGATCGATCTTGAGTCGCTGGATAATATTTCATACAGTGTGCAGCAGGCATCAGCTCCGGGCATTTTGAAAAATTTCGGGCTTAAATTATCCGGGCTTAAAAAAGAAGGAGACCCAAATGACGCAAACTCTTATTTTGGCGGACATGTATCAGTGGCTGACGGGGCCGCGAATTTTACATCGGATGGCTACTGGACCAACCTTGCCGTGAATTATCCGGGAGCAATGATCAGTTTCATTTTAACTCCGAAGGGCCCTTGTGTAGACGGAAGTGCCACGCCAACCAAACAGATCGATTGCAGTGTGGAAGATCTTCAACAAGGCAGATATCTTGTAAATTTTCCTTACGCCTGGTATAGATTAACGGCAGTACTGAGGACAGCACAGGGGGCACAAAAACAACTACGGCTGACCTTTATTCCCGGAGCGACAGGACCGCATTATGACCATCTCGATCTGACCTTTCCTCCTGATCCTTCAGATCCTGACGGCCATCCCAATAATCCTTATGTTGCTGTGTGGGCAGAATAATATAACAGTCTTCATTTACTCCATTTATATTGTCAATCCCCGGATCTTTATCCGGGGTTTCCTATTGCGCAACCGAAAAAATTCCTTAGCAAAATTTTGATAAAAATCGAGTAGAAAGAACCACTACTCCGGCAGCATATTTGAGTAAATAAAGAAAATCCCTGAAATGTTCGGACGTCAACCTTCACTAATGTTCTGCATCATTATGGACCTGATCGGTTGTGCCAGTTACGCAATCCCTGCCCTTGGAGAGATCTCCGATATTTTTTGGGCTCCTCTTTCCGGTATCATCTTCTTTTTATGTTTTGGTGGTTGGAAAGGTGCGTTGGGAGGTATTGGCAATTTCATTGAGGAAATATTACCAGGCACTGATTTTATTCCAAGTTTTACCATCATGTGGTTCCTTCAACGATACAGAAGGAACGCTACTACTCCCCGTTTCTACACACGGAAAAAGTCTGCCAGGACAACGGACAAAGGGATTACTACCTCGATATAATTTCGGGCAATTCGTGTTTATTCGTGTAATTCGTGGTAAACAATTATCCAAGTCCTTTTAACCACCTTACCAATTCATCCTTTGCTTTCCCGGTCTTTTTCTGGATTCTGCCCCACCATTCGTCGTCCTTGCCCTCCTCATATTTGAGATCGTCATCGGTTAAGCTCGCGTACTGCTGTTTTAATTTTCCTTTCCATTCGTTCCAGTTACCTTTCAATTCCATCTTGTCCATAATATATACGTTTTAACTACAGTTATTTAAAAACTGTGCCAGTTGTTGTGGAAGTAAAGAGAACAGATAGAGGGAAATCAGTGTGAATTTTGAAATTGCGAAAAAAGATCAGGCTGAACCATTCATTCTTTTTTCTCAAATCTCTTATCAGGAATGAACCACCAAACAGCCACAAGGAAATAAATTGAGAGGGCAACAAGAGGTTCGAAAAAACATAAGCCTATACCAATAACATACATAATAACAGAAACTTTTCCTTTTCGATCCGATCCTAAAGCATTTGTGAATTCGGAGTCCTTTCCGTGAAGATAGGTAAGACGATGAGCGAGTAAATAGTAAGCGACGCCAGACATAAGGAGAACTATTCCGTACAGAGCTACAGGTAAAGTTGTAAAATTATTCTCTCCCATCCAGTGTGTCACAAAGGGAATAAGCGAAAGCCAGAATAATAAATGCGTATTCAACCACAACACAGTTCCGCTTATTTTATTAGCTGCATGAAGCATGTGATGATGGTTGTTCCAGTATATCCCGATATACACAAAACTTAAAACGTAACTGATGAAAACTGGCAAGAGGGGTTTTAATGTTTCCAGTGTGTCGCCATGAGGAACTCTCATTTCCAATACCATGATGGTGATAATGATCGCCAGTACACCATCACTGAAAGCTTCCATTCTTCCTTTCGTCATAAGCGAGATTAAAATGAACTCAACTGAAATTCATCGATGCAAAAATTAAATATCAAATATCAAGATCCAAATAAATCTGAAAATTTAAAAGTCAAATATAAAGCTGTCTTTTCTTTGGCTACTCGACGATTTTGATACGATTTGAATTTCTTGCTTGATTATTTTTTGGAGGTTGAGATTTGGTTCTTTCCTGTTGCGTATTTCTTTACAACCGGCATAACTTTGGTTGCCAGCAATTCCATCGAATATAAAATTTTATTGTGAGGCATAGCACCCAAACTCATTTGCGCCAAGAATCGGGTATGACCAAATAGCTCGTACTGATAGAGAATTTTATCGATCACTTCCTGCGGGCTTCCGACTAACAATGCTCCCTGTAATTCTGTTGAGGCCTCAAACTGTTCCCTTGTTCCAGGCGGCCATCCACGTTCTCTTCCAATTCTATCCATTACATCAGAATAGGGAGGATAAAACTCGTCTCTTGCTGTTTGTGAATCATCTGCAATATAGGTATGCGAGTTAATGCCGAGCTGCATTTTACCAGGATCATGTTCTGTCTTTTCGTAAACATTTTTATACAATTGAACATAGGGCGCAAACCGCGCAGGCATTCCGCCAATAATAGCGAGCGCCATTGGTAATCCATGTTCCGCCGCTCTTATCACTGATTCAGGTGTGCCGCCAACTCCAATCCAAATTGGTAATTTTTTTTGGTACGGCCTGGGATAAACACCGCGCCCGGTTATTGTTTGTGTATGCTTTCCCTTCCACGAAAAAATTTCACTACCGTTCAATTGCAAAAGCATTTCCAGTTTCTCCGAAAATAACTCGTCGTAATCTTGCAAATTGTAACCAAATAAAGGGAAAGACTCAATAAAAGAGCCCCGGCCAGCCATGATCTCCGCACGTCCTCCCGATAAAAGATCAACTTCAGCAAATTGTTGAAATACCCGCACAGGATCATCGGAGCTTAATACCGTAACTGCACTTGATAATTTTATTTTTTTTGTCTTAACTGCCGCAGCGCCTAAGACAACCGTTGGAGATGAGATCAAATAATCCGGGCGATGATGTTCGCCGACAGCAAAAACATCAAGACCCAATTGATCGGCAATTTCAATTTCTTCCATTAAATTCAGCATCCGTTGGCGCGGAGTAATAGATGCCTTAGTGAGGGGGTGAATTCCGAGGTCCGCGAAAGTATACACACCAAATTCCATAGCCTGCAAAGTTAGGGAGAGTCAACAGTCAATAAGAGCAGTCCTTAACTATGACTGAGTAGGCATGACGGAAACAAAACAATTATATCAATTGCTTTTCACGAGGCCATGGAAGCAACGGCAGCGTCGGGTCAATCAATTTCATTTGTCCTTTTGAACCTGCTGCGTTGGCGCGGGTTCGAACACTAAAAAATCAGGCGGTTGTGGCGACTGGTTTATCAGTTCGCTGTACTTCATCTTAAGATGACGCTTGAATTTTCCCAGGTAACCTGGCTGACGTAAGCCTTCTTTTTGAAGTGGTACGGCTTCGATAAGATCGTTACCGATATACATCATGAGTTGCATAGGCATTGGATATATATACAAAACAAAAAAATAGTCTCTTAAATAGCAATATCAAAACTACTCAATTTTGAAGAGTAAGTTTACGGGACGTAATCATAACTCCCTGATAAAGAATGAGAACGTAAAGGGGTATTTTTGGAGATTTACGACTGATTGTTATTACACGCAAGCTATCTTTTCCACCCTTTGCTCGTGGCGGCCGCCCTCAAATTCAGTGCTCATAAACAATTGCACCATTTTTTCTGCGTCACCTTCACGTACAAAACGTGCGGGGATACAAATGATATTAGCGTTATTGTGAAGCCGTGACAATTGAGCAAGCTCTTCACCCCAGCAAACAGCTGCACGAATACCCTGATGTTTATTTGCCGTGATGGCGACACCATTAGCGCTGCCACAGATCAGAATACCAAATGAAGCTTCGTCATTCTCGACTGCATTGGCAACTGGGTGTGCAAAATCAGGATAGTCAACTGAAGCCTTCGAATGAGTTCCAAAATCCTGGTAAGGAATTTCTTTTGCTTCCAGGAAAGAGATCAGGTCCTCTTTGTAGTCGAACCCTGCGTGGTCGCTTCCGATGGCGACAGGCTTATTTTTATCGAAATAGGAATTCATAATTCAATAAAAATTAATTATTAAACGATTTAATAATCCTCGGCAAAGGTACATAGACTATTATAGCGTTGTTTTTTTATTTCTCAGCTCCATTCGTCTTGTTGTTGTTCCCGAGCTTTTGCTTTATTGATCCGACTGGCAATGATTATGCTGGCCTCGTAAAGAGCATATAGGGGAATGGTTACAAGCGTAAGACTAAAAGGATCGGTAGAAGGCGTTATGATTGCAGCAGCAATAAGGATGATCACGAAAGCGTGCCGGCGGTATCTCTTTAAAAACCTTGCTGTAACGATGCCGATCCGGGTAAGAACGGCGACCAGTAGAGGCATTTGAAATAATACGCCAATCCCCACAGTCGTATAGACGAGGTTCTCAACATAATCGGCGAAAGTTGGTTTGATCTCAATTAGCGGGCTCAATGAATAAGAGAAATAAAAATTAACCATGAACGGAGTGAGAACATAATAGCCAAATGCCACTCCCATAAAAAACAAAAGTGAAACCCAAAAGATGACACCTCTTGTTTTTTTAACCTCCCTGGGATTAAGTGCAGGTCTCACAAAACGCCAGAATTCCCAGAACACGTAGGGAAAGGCAATAATAAAACCGCCCACAAAAGCAACCGTAAAAGAAGAGATGAATTGCCCGGTCATTGCCGTGCTGATAAAGCTAACCTTCGTGCCGGCCATGCACAACGAATTTCCCAGGCGAAAAAAATGACCGGCATCGCACAGCCATTTGTAAGTAATAAAATTATCGTGAGCAGGAGCAAGTAATATCTTATCGACAATCTCGCGTACGTAGATAAAAACAACGATGGCGCCGATCAGTACAGCTACAACAGCGCGGATAATGTGCCAACGTAATTCTTCAAGATGATCAATGAACGACATTTCTGCCGCCGTACTCCTGTTTCGCCTGTTTAAAAAATCAAGTAAAGCCATTTTATTTCTAAGAGGGGCAAAGATAAGTGTTACGGGTTATGGGCTGCGAGTTACTAGTTGACGGGGCGAATTTTTATAGAAACTTTTTGTTCAGCAGTCAGTTTGAAACCTTATTTCAGTTTCTTCAGTTTAACTGTTTCAATTCGGGTTTCGCTTACGTTGAGTATGTCGAACTCATAGTCACCGATAATGATGCGTTCTTTTTGATGGGGAATGGTCTCGTGATAGTTGATGATATAACCTGATAAGGTCTCCGATTCAGTGACCGGTAGATCGAAATCATATTTCTTGTTCAGATTATCCACCTCCAACCGACCGGAGAAGATGTATTCCTTTTCAGAAAGTTGCTTTTCGATAAATTCTTCCGCATCATATTCGTCTTCAATTTCACCAAAGATCTCCTCCAATACATCTTCCATTGTAATAATTCCTGCTGTACCCCCAAATTCGTCTACCACCCAGGCAATACTTTTTCTTTCCTTGGTGAACTTACCGATCAGGTCAGCAGCACTCATACTTTCTGGCACTGCAGGAATCGGCAATAATACCGACCTGATATCCAAAGGATTTTTGAAAAGATCCAACTGGTGAATGTAACCAACGATGTGATCAATGTTTTTTTCAAAAACTATGAGCTTGCTTAATTTCGTTTCGACAAATTGCTTTTTCACCTCCTGGATAGAAGCATTCAGTTCGATGCCTGTGATCTCCTTTCTTGGTACAAGGCATTGCCTGATCCTTACTTTCGGAAGCTCCAGCGCATTTTCAAAGAGTCTTGTATTTAATTCTTCCCGGCTATCACTCATATCATGACTTTGCTGGAAAAGCTGGTCAAGGTCACGTCGTGTTAACGCCGCTTTTTTCTCATTATACCTGACATTGAAAACATATTTCAAAAGCCACTCGGATAATTTAATCAGGCCCGAAGCCAGGGGATAGAACATTTGATAAAAAAAATCGACCACCACCGCCATCTTGTTGAGAAGTGTATTGCTCCGTGCACGGAATATTGCTCTCGGTATAAATTCTGCAAAAATGATAACGATAAAAGTAGCGATCACAATCTCCACGATGATATCAACAGTGCCCGGAATTTGCTGATTGATCTTTTTCTCAAGATATGCCCATGCGGGTCGCATTACCGTAGATACTTCCAGGCTGAAAAAGATGAGGAATATATTAAACCCAATGAGCGTTGTGCCCAAAAAACGAACCGGCGATTCGGTAAATTGGCCGAGTAACCTGCCCGCAGTAGTTCCTTGTTTCTTTTTTAATTCAATTCCCAAACGATTGGCACTGTAAAAAGCCATTTCGATCCCCGCGAAAAAACCCATCAGCAGCAAGGTGATCACAAACCATATTATTGTTTTGGCGTCAAACATCGGACTGTAAAGATAAACTACTGATCACTTTAATGAAAGTGCCGGTGAATTATTGTTCTATAAATTCAATTACAATTTCTTCTGCTTCTTTGCAGGCCCGCTCGAGCTTATCATTGACGATAACTTTATCAAAACTGTGTTTGAATGATATCTCATAGCTGGCCTTGCTAAGCCGGGCCCGCAAGCTTTCTTCAGTTTCTGTTCCTCTTGATAATAATCTTTTTTCTAATTCATCAACAGAAGGAGGTTCTACAAAAATGGTGAGGCAATTTTGTGGATGTTGCTGCCGCACGTGAATGGCTCCTTTTATATCAATATCCAGCAATGGCTTTCCAGCACATTGGGATCCTAAGCTTAGAATTCCACGTGGACAAGTTGTCGCGGCCGCTTCTATAGTGTCACCTAAATACTAGTGACTCCAGCGTAACTGGACTGGCCACAGTTAGGCCGCAAATGTAATCACACTGGCTCACCTTCGGGTG